>Ga0209539_1001350_pt1 | contig 13329 bp, 7 predicted proteins | sample BarGraNGADG00312_2_FD_184499 | JGI IMG/M metagenome (GOLD analysis project Ga0209539, IMG submission 184499) | Arctic peat soil microbial communities from Barrow, Alaska - Barrow Graham LP Ref core NGADG0011-312 (SPAdes) (version 2) | ecosystem: Environmental > Terrestrial > Soil > Wetlands >... | reverse complement strand
TGTACCTGGTATTCCTTCACGCTTTTTTATTTTTACCTTTAACATACAATTATATACTTAATGTTGCATTACCAGAGGTGAATTATGAAGATCGGTGTTATTGTTGATAATGAACTGAATAATGATAACCGTGTTCTCAGGGAAATAAGGATTCTGAAAGAACAGGGATTTGACATATATGTATTATGTTATGGATTTTTCAAGACCTACAAAGAACCGGTCAGCCATATAAAAATTACCAGAATCGACATACCCGGAAAACTCAGGGACACTTTATTTTTTTTACTGAATACAATTCCGGCTTATGAATGGCTGTGGACATCACACATCAGGAAATTTATTATCAATAACGACCTTGAATTCCTGCATGTACATGATCTTTATATGGCAAAGGCAACATATAATGGATTAAAAAAAGCAAACAGGAAGATCCCAATTATACTTGATCTCCATGAAAATTACCCTTTTACAGTTACCACCTACAACTGGACAAAAGGATTTATCAGGAGGTTTATTTCCAGGCCGGAAGCATGGAAGAAGAAAGAACCTGAATATCTTGGTTATGCCGATCGGATAATTGTTCTCAGCGATGATTTCAGAAATGTATTGTTAATGAGATATCCGGCTATGGCAGCAGATACTTTCGTTGTTTTACCTAATGTCCCTGATCTTTCACAACCGGAATACAATAATAAAAGGGTTGTAATGAATCCCTTTAGACAAGGATTTCCTATAATTTTCTATTACGGAGTGATTGCCGAACGACGAGGTATTTTTGATGCTCTCAGAGTTTTTATTAACCTTGTTAAAGAGGACCATCCTGTCAATTTCCTTCTTATCGGACCGGTTGATAAAAAAGATAAACCGTCTTTTTCAGAACTCATTGGTTTGGAATTGTTAGCCAACCGAATACATTATATTCCATGGATAGAATCAAAAGAGTTCCCTGATTATCTTGCAATATGTGATATTTGCATTGCCCCTTTTCATAAAAACCCGCAGCATGAGTCAGGTGTTGCAAACAAAATATATGATTATATGCTTGGGGGAAAACCTGTAATTGCTTCAAATTGTAAACCACAGCAAAGTCTTATTGAAAAACATAACTGCGGGTTAATTTTCGAAAACATAACTGAGTTTCACGATGCTATAATCACGCTTCTCAATGACAAGCTGTTAAGAGAAGAAATGGGAGAGAACGGAAGGAAGGCAATTATTAGAGAATATAATACAGATATTATTAAAGAGAAGTTGATTTTATTATATGAAACAGCTATCTTTAAACAATAAGAGACTCTTGTGAAGGTCAAATATAACCAGCGAATGATAGTAACAGATCAGTACTATTCTTAATCCTTTATGCAACGTATTGAATATCCCGATATTTTTTGCTCCCTCACCATCTGATGTATTGCCTGACAAATATTAACAATTATGTTAGTAATTGGGGAAAATATGACAGCGTTGATCGATGTTAATTTCAGAATTTAAAGTCAATTTTGTAAATCTAAACCTGTCCGGCAGATGGATTATTCACATTTCATAATTACTCAATTCAATCTTAGGGATTTCCCGCTATCAAATTCCTGTGATTATGAAAGTTGGTTAAAGTGGACAAGAAGAAGAATAGAATTATTTAAGCAATATTGTTTACCATCAATTATTAATCAAACTTCTAAAACATTTAGCTGGTTACTATATTTTGATACGGATACTCCGGAAGAATTTAATGAATTCCTAAAAGAGTTGAGTTTATTTTCATTTATAAGCATATGCTATTGTGAAGGAATTGAGGATTTTAACCTTAATTACATAAAGGAGGTAAAAGTAAGAACCAAAAGATCAGTAAAATGGATTATTACAACAAGGATTGATAATGATGATTGCTTACACAGAGATGCAATTAAAATAATTCAAAAGAGTTTTGTTGAGAGGCATAACTTTTTGATATCCTTAGCCTCAGGATATATTTTGAATGTTGCAGACAGAACTCTTTCACATTATTATTATCCAATGTCTCCTTTTATAACCTTAATTGAAACTAATGATAATGAGGTAAAAGGAATTTTTGAAAAAGGACATACAAAATGGGATAATCTACGACTGTATATTTTAAAGGAAATCTGGTTAGACTATTTTAATATAAAAGCCAGAAAATCGCGATTCATCTTAATTAAACCACTTTGGATACAAACTTTTCATGGTGAAAATGTAAGTAATAGTTTTTATAGAGGATTACCAGTTATTAAGAAACGGGATCTAAAGGATTTCTCAATTAATTATTCGACCAATGGATTACCAATTACAATAATCAGAAAATACTTTAATTATGTAGTCTGGAAAAGATATCTGAAAAGCGTGATTATCAGAATCATATTAATGAAATAGATTATAAATGAAACAATTGGGCCCTGCTGTAAAAGAAAGTTTTCCAAACATTTATTTTTTCTTAATTGGAATCATAAATGCTTTCAGAAAAATAATAAGACCATATTCAATTTATATAACCGATAGTTTGGGTGGGAGTTTTAAGAGCTATTTTATTATTTCAGATATGAGTGCGAAGATTTCAGAATTAAAAAGAAATCTTGATAAAGAATCGATTGATACTATTGATGTTATATTGCAGCGGCTTTTAAATTATCCTGATGAAAGATATAAACAAAAAACATCAAAGCATAAAGAAATTGTTGGTGGGTTATTACCATGTGAAATGGAACAAATCAAGGAAAAAATTAATAACAAATTGAAGCACGATAAAAGAAAACTTAAGTCCCTTTCAAAACATATTGAAGAATCAGTATTTTATTATTATCATGGACTGAGCTTACTCCCCGACCAAATTACAAAATATATAAAAGATAATGATTTCATTGATGCCGGGGCATTTATTGGTGATTCTGCAATAGCTCTGAAAGAATATCAATACAAAAAAATTTATTCAATTGAAATATCTCAAAAATCGATAAAAAGATACAAAGCAAACCTTGCCAGACATAACATTAATGTGGACAAATTTGATATTATAAATATTGGGATTGCATCAACTAACGATAAAACTCAAATAAAACTTGCAGATACCGGATCATCAGGATTATCCTTATTAAGAAAGGTTGGTAAATACGATGAAATTCTGGTGGACCAAAGGACTACCGATTATATCGTCGATCATTACAAAATATCTCCTCGTTTTATTAAAGTCGATATTGAAGGCAATGGGTTGGAATTTGTAAAAGGTGCGAAGGGAACTTTAGTAAAATTCAGACCCGTATTATCTATTGCAATATATCATAATCCGTATGAATTTTTTGAGATTAAACCCTTATTGGAGAAAACATTACCTGATTATATTTTTCTGATTAGAAAACTAACGACAGGAATTAAAAATAATTTATGTCATTCCGAAGTCGTGTTAATGGGATACCCAAAAGAAATTATCAATATTTAATAAGTGTGATCGATATACAAACTTGCATATCAGAAAATTGTTCATATATATTTTAAAGCTAAATAGTATCTTCGCAAAGATTTCATAATATTTTGAAAGGTATATGCATTTTGATGCGATCCTTAATTTTTTGTGAAATTTGCTGATATGTTAAATTCTATAAAAGTATCTTTAAAAGACACGTTGATTTACGGCCTTGGTAACATAGCCGTAAAAATAGTTGGATTACTCCTCATCCCATTATTTTCGAACCCAAAGTTCTTCTCAATTGAAGAATTCGGTGTATTAGGTATTCTTGAGATTTCCGCTCTTGTATTAACGGCTTCAATGGCATCAGCTCTACCACAGAGCCTGACACGATGGTTCTGGGATAAAGAATTCAAAGACAATCAAAAAGGCATATTTTTTATGTCATTTGCAACACAGTTGGTTGTTTCATCACTTTTCTGCCTCTTTCTTATCCCATTATCAAAGACATTCTCCGTAATGATCTTTTCAAAGCCTGACTGGTCAAGAGTAATAACCTTTATCATAATTGGTTCCGGTGTACAGGCCTTAAACAATATCACTAATACCCTGATGAGATTACAGTCCAGATCTGTACTTTATACAACAACGAATCTTTTTAAACTGACTTTTGTGCTAACCCTTTCCCTCTATTTTATTATATCAAAAAAGATGGGACTTGAAGGTTATTATCTTGCCCAGGCTATTGGTAATGCTATTTTAGTTATAGTTCTTTCAGGTTATACAATTAAAAACTCAAGAGTATTCTTTTCCAAAGATATTTTCCGGTCAATGAATTCCTATGGTTTTCCTCTGTTTCTGGCAAATATTTCAGCTGTTGCACTGAATGTTGTAGACAGATATTCTCTTAATTCACTCGCTGTTCTAAAATCTGTAGCCCTCTATACCCTCGCTTTTAAAATAACGAGTGTTTTAAAGCTTTCTATTGTGGATTCCATGAAACTTGCTCTTGGACCGATGATGCTAAAGCGCATAGGTTCACCTGATATTAAGAGATTTTATTCTAAAGTCCTTCTGTATTCGACTTATGTGCTTATGTTTGCTGTTATCGGGATTTCATTGTTTTCTTTTGAATTGATTAAAGTGATCACTATATCAAGGCAATTCTGGGATGCAGTTGTAATCATTCCTGTTTTGTCAATGTCAGTCGTGTTTGTTAATATGAAAGATCTTACAATATACAGTCTGCATGTGGTAAAGAAAACCAGGATAATCGGGATGATAGTTGTTTTCTCAACTCTCTTGAGCATATGTCTCAACTTTTTATTAATCCCGATATGGGACATAACCGGAGCTGCCATTGCAACGCTTGTGTCACAGTTTATATTCTGGCTAATCTGTTATTATTATTCACAGAAAGCTTTTTTTGTTCCATATGAATTGAAGAAAATATTTATTATGGTGTTTACCGGAGCAGTTTTGTCATTCTCCTGTTTACTTCTGAATAAACTTGGTCTTTTTCCAAGATTAATTTTAAAAACCCTGTTCCTCTTTAGTTTTCCGTTCATACTTTATATATTCAGGTTTTACGAACCTGTTGAATTAAAGTCTATAAGAGGGTTTATTACGAAGTGGTCGGATATCCGGCATTTCAGAAGAAATCTAAAATCTCTTAAAGGAATTTCTGATATCGAGTACTAGTTCATAATAAGATTTTGAATACATAATTCCATGTAAATACATATTTTTGTCAGTCATTAAGGCAAGTAACTTAACATAATCATAATGCAACTAAAAAACAGAATCCAACCGCTTCTGCCACATCTGATTGCAGTAGTAATTTTTATTGTGGTCGCTTTCGCATATTTTTACCCTGTTCTGGAAGGTAAAGTACTGAGAGCCAATGATTCTACCGTCTCTAAAATCAACTCAAAGGAGATCCAGGACTTTCGTGAAAAGAACGGCCGGGAACCATTATGGACAAATTCGATCTTCGGCGGGATGCCTGCCTATCTTATTTCTACAAGATATCCGGGAAACCTGATCAAACATGCTGATACATTTCTCAGGATGTTTAAAATGCCGGTATCAGTATTGTTTCTGTCGATGCTGGGATTTTACATCCTTCTTTTAATTTTTGGAGTTAATTCCTGGCTGGCAATAGCCGGAGCGATAGCTTATGGTCTTTCGTCGTTTTTCTTTCAGATCCTCGGGGCCGGACACAATACCCAGGCAATAGCGCTGGCCTATATGGCACCCATGATCGGAGGAATTTATTACACCTACAGATATGATGCATTAAAAGGAGCATTATTTACAGCATTTGTTCTTGCTCTCGAGATTCAGGCAAATCATATACAGATTACATATTATGCATTGATCTGCCTCCTGGTATTCGGAATCGTGGAATTTGTATATTCCTGGAAAAACAAATCTGTAATAAAGTTTCTTAAAACATCCGCCTTATTGGTTATACCATTTATAATAGCTGTAGGGATAAACTGTGCAAGTCTTTATACAACCTATGAATATGGAAAATATTCGATCAGGGGAAAATCAGACCTGACAACAAGTAATAACAATATTACTTCAGGTTTGAATAAAGAATATATAGTCAACTGGAGTTACGGTGTTGATGAGACTTTTAATCTTCTGATCCCTAATTACAAGGGAGGTTCCAGCCAGCCATTCGATCGCAATTCGGAAACCTATAAAGCCCTGGTTAAAAATGGTAATCAGTCATCAGTCGACAGGATTCAGAAATACTGGGGTACCCAGCCCGTCACCGACGGACCTCATTATGTGGGAGCCATTGTTTTCTTTCTGTTTGTCCTGGGACTGATACTCATTAAAGACCCTGAAAAATGGTGGCTCCTGGCGGCAACAATATTATCAATAATGCTTTCCTGGGGTAAAAATTTCATGCCTCTTTCAAATCTGTTCATTGATTATTTTCCAGCATATAACAAGTTCAGGGCAGTGACCATGACTCTGGTAATTGCAGAGTTCTGCATACCACTGCTGGGATTTCTTGCACTCAGAGATATATTCAATGGTACTACCACAAAAAAAGAAATAATCAGGGGACTAAAAATTGCTGTGGGAATAACCGGAGGTTTTACATTGCTTGTTATCATACTCCCGGTAATTGCCGGTTCTTTTCTCGGACAAAATGAAAATGATCTTCCGCCCTGGCTCACAAGTGCATTGGTATCCGATAGAAAGGGTTTGCTCAGAAGTGATTCTCTCAGATCTTTTATTTTTATTTTACTTTCTGCGGGGGTTATTCTTGGCTATATTTTTGATAAACTCAGGAAGGGTTATGCGATTCTTATTATTGCTCTGCTTATTGTTCTTGATCTTTGGATGGTAGATAAAAGGTATCTGAATGCTGACCGTTTTGAGAGACCTGCTGCAATTCAAAAATCTTTTTTACCGGCTGTTGCTGATGCCTTTATTCTTAAAGATCCAACACAGCACAGAGTCCTCAGTTTTGTCTCTTCACCTTTTAGTGATAATTCACCAACTTCATATTTCCATAAATCGATAGGTGGTTATCATGGTGCTAAAATGGAGAGATACCAGGAACTTATTGATTCGTGCATATATCCGGAAATAGGAGCATTCGGCGAGGCTGCTAAAAAGGCTCAATCAATCGAGGAGCTGCAAATGGCACTTGACAACACTCCAATTCCTACACTTAATATGCTCAATACCAAATATGTAATCTATAATTCTGCCGCTCTTCCTTTAATCAATCAATATGCTCTTGGAAATGCCTGGTTTGTTGAAAAACCTGTTATAGTGGAAAATGCCAACCAGGAGATTTCATCAGTCAAATCCATTAATCCTTCAAAAGAGGCAATAATCAACACTATGTTCAAGAATCAGATAACAAAATCATTCTTCCCCGTTCAGGAAAATGAAAAGATAGAACTTGTCTCATATCAGCCTGATGAGCTGCTTTATAAATACTCTGCCCGGGAAGAAAAACTTGCAGTTTTTTCAGAAATTTATTACCCTGCCGGGTGGAAGTGTTATCTCGACGGAAAAGAGAGCAGTTATTTCCGTACAGATTATGTTCTACGAGGAATGGTTGTTCCGGCTGGTGATCATGAGATAAAGTTTACTTTCAAGCCTGCTTCTTATTATGTTGGAAATAAAATTTCACTGGCAAGTTCTGTATTGCTTATCCTTTTGTGTGCTGGTTATTTCCTTTCTAAAATCAAAATGAAATCTAAGCCGGAATAGTATGGTGCATCACAATGTATGCCCGCTTTGTTCTTCAGAGAAAATAGGTTTGCAATTCAGGTGCAAAGACCATTTTATCAGCAAAGAGGATTTTTCAATATTTAAATGTTCAGAATGTGATTTCTCATTTACACAGGATTACCCTGGAGAGACTGAAATTGCCAGATTTTACGAATCGGATGAATATGTATCGCACAGTAATACTTCAAAAGGTTTTTCCAATAAGCTATACTTTTTAGCAAGAAATGTTATGTTGCGGAAAAAGAGACAGCTCATTGAAAATGTTACCGGACTGAAGCAGGGAAATGTACTTGACATCGGCAGCGGAACAGGCTATTTCGCCAGTGCCATGAAAAAAGCCGGATGGCTGGTAAAGGGAATAGAAATAAATGAAAAGGCCCGGAATTTCTCCATATCGCAATTTAAATTGGATATTACAACCCCTGATAAAATATCGGCATTGGAGACAGGTAGCTTTGATTGTATTACCCTCTGGCATGTACTGGAACATTTTCATGATCCTTTTAACTATATTTCAGAAATACTCAGGTTATTAAAGCCCGGTGCCGCTTGCATTATCGCATTACCAAATTGCAATTCATATGATGCGAAATATTATGAACGGTTCTGGGCCGCCTATGATGTTCCAAGGCATTTATGGCATTTTGATCCAGATACATTCAGACTTTTTTCTGAAAAAACCGGAATAATTTTAGACAATCTCAGAATCCTTCCTCTTGATGTTTTTTATATTTCAGTGTTAAGTGAAAAGTATAAAAGTTCTGACATCTCTCTAATCAAAGGAATAATGAAAGGAACATGGTTTGCATTCTTGTCTTTCTTTAATAAAATGCGGAGCAGTTCAGTTATTTATATCGTTCGGAAATCTGTTCATCAATAACGGTCGAGCCAGCGATATTTTCTGGAATTATCTCCAAACTTGATAGCAATGGTAACTTCATGTGTTCCGTAAGTGATTCTTTGAATCTCCTGTAAAGTGAAATCAAATGCATATCCAAAAAACATATTCATGTACTTTACCCCAATGTTTGCAATTATAGCACCGCTTGTGCGATAAGCCAGCCCTGCCCAAAAACCCTGATTATAAATATATGTTGCACCAATATCAGCCTGTGGTTTTAGTTGTTCCGACATTTTCAGGAGAAATGAAGGTTGAATGATTGTATAACTTCCCTGACTGAAATCATATGATCCGAACAGATAATACTGTCTGCTCATGCTAAAGTTTTTATAAGCAGGACCTCCTATTTTTGCTGAAGCTTCAGAGAGCTGATCTGCAGAGAAACCAAAGCAGTATTTCGCGTTAAGAAGATAGGCACCGAAAGCCACATCTGGCACAAAAATGCCGCGGCGAAGATTATTGTTTAACCAGGGCTCATTCGGGTCTTCAAAATGTATCTGGTTTTCATCAATCTTATAATAATACCCGGTGAAAGCGAGTCCCAAAGAGAGTTGAGTACTGTTCCGCAGCCACATGTGATATGCATATGAGGCCTGAAAACCAGTCCTTTGAATCAATCCATTTTTATCACTGAATATATATCCGCCAAAACCAACCTTCCCGTCGGTCTTTGGCCTGTAAACTTCCTTTTTTAAGGGTGTTTGTTTCAGAATATAACTTTTTTTGAGCATTCTTGTCTGCCAGCTGAAAGAAAAAGTTCTTGGCGCTCCGGAATAACCGACCCATTGTTCCCTTGCAGTCAGACTTACACTGGTATACCCATCACTTCCGGCTACGGCAGGATTAATCAAAAATTTATTATAAAGGTACTGGCTAAATAATGGCAGCTGCTGTCCAAAGGTCATGTTGGCAATCAGTAACAAAATCAATATAAAAGCCGGTCTTCTCACAGATTTCAAAAATATTACAAATTACCTTACTATTGTTACATTACCAATAATCGGTTTAGTCCCGTTATGCAAATCAATTATATAGTGATAAGAGTCGATTGGAAGTGAAGCTCCATTGCTTGTGCCATCCCATGGCTTCGGGTATCCTTTTTCTGATCTCCAGATACTTTCGCCCCACCTGTTAAATATTTTTACTTCCATTGACGGATATAACTCAATAAGCCCAATGTTCCAAACATCATTGATCAGGTCTCCGTTTGGCGATATTGCATTTGGAATAATCAGACAGGTTTCATTTAATGCTTCAACCTTAACAGAATCTCTTAATGAACATCCATTCATGTCGGTCACTGTCACTTTATATAACCCTTTTGGAATATTTGATAGGCTTTTGTTAGTTGAGTTGTCAGACCACAGGTACAAATAATCAGTTCCCCGGACACCTCCGTTTACATTTGTCCTGATCTCACCATCTGGTTTATCGGGACAGAATGGCTGAATAATATCGAATACCAGCTTCATGGAATCCGGTTCAGTAAGGGTTATTGCCGAACTGGCCTGGCAATTATTTGCATCTGTTATGATAACATTATAATTGCTGGCAGGAAGATTCGTCCTGGTTTTGCCAAAAACTCCGTCAGACCAGAGATAATCAACTGTATTCACCTGATTTAAAGGCACAATATCTATAGAACCAGTGCTATCTCCGGCACAATTAATATTAAATCCACCTGCAATGCTTTCTGATAAGGTGATTGTCATAGATAGCTTTCCGGGCTCTGTAAGGTTAATTGTTTCATTAGCTTTACATTGCCTGCTGTCAACGATCAACAAATAATATGACCCAGCTTCCAGTCCGGAAATATCTTTTGTTGCTGCAGTGAATCCATTTGGTCCTGTCCATGCATAAATATAAGGTGCCGATCCTGTTGTCGGATTTACATGAATGGAGCCATCGAATAACCCATTGCAGCTGATATTATACCCGTTATAATCAGAAAGATTTTTAGAATAATTCAGCGGAGGCGGCAGATCAATACTTATTGAATCTTTTTTGATACATCCGTTAAAATCTGTGACAGTCACCTCATAACTTCCTTGTGTCAGACCGGAAATATCTTCAGTTGTTGCCCCATTTGACCATAAAAATGAATATGGAGCAACACCTCCTGACACTGTCAGATCAATTGACCCGTTATTAAATCCCGGCGATAGACAGGTAATATTTGTTGCAGCAAGATGTGTCACATAAACCGGAGGCTGGGTAAGAATTATGTCTTTTGAAGTGACACATTTATTTGAGTCAGTTACAACCAGATGATAAGTCCCTGCAGAAAGTGCAGGTTGATCTTTCTGTCCATTAATTATTCCTGATCCATTTGCAGTACTCCAACTGTATTTATAGTTCCCTGTACTTCCTCCTGAGACTGCTATGTTGATCCAACCGATACTTGTTCCGTAACAATTAATATTATAGGCTCCATCTGATGAAACTGAGGTGGTGGGAGGGGCTATTACAAGCGGCAATGGTTCAATGAGAGTAAATGATGGTGAAGGAGTCAGAATACAACCATTCAGGTCCAGGACGCTGCAGGTATATACTCCGGCTTTTAAACCAGTGATGTCTTTTGTTGATGCAGTAAAGCCGGATGGTCCAGTCCATGTAAAGACATAATTACCTGACCCGCCTGAGACAGTCATATTAATAAACCCATCACTATTCCCATTGCAAGAAATATTGAAGTTGCCATCAGGAGTTTTGGACAATAGAGAACTTGCTAATTGCATACCATCTGGCTCAATGATATCAATACTTACAGTTGTAATGCAGTTCAAAACATCTTTAATCCCCAGGAAATAGGTTCCTGCAATCAGATTATCTATCCGGTTGCTATTTATTGGTCCTGGAATATTTCCGTTGAAGGTATACCACCTGTATGTATAACCACCACGACCTCCTGAAATCGTCTGAATCCAGGCAGATCCGTCATTATAGCCCTTGCATGAGATATTATAACTGCCGGCATATGTTGCTTTACGTATATCAACAACAACCGGAGGAGGAACTCTGAATACTATCCTGCTGATATTTTCACACAGATTTACATCTTTGATTACAAGTGTATAGCTACCTGCCCCAAGATTATTGTAAAAAGTGTAGGTTGTTGGATCTAAGAGGTTATAATTATTAGTAAATAAGCCACTATATAAAGTATCCACATCATTTTTGACAACCCAGTAATTATATGGAGGAGTAATTCCTCCTGTTACAGATACAAGAATAGTTCCGTCGGTAGAACCAATGCAGCTGATATTGTAATTACCAGGAGGAATTTGTAAGGCAGAAATTAATGGATTCGCTGTTTTTGGAACAATACTTATCGAGTCCTTCCGGTTACAACCCAGATTATCTGACACTTTAAGGACGTATTTACCGCTTGACAAATTTGCAATGGCCAATGAATCAACTTTATGATACCCTACTGGTCCATCCCATACAACCTGATAAGGACTGGCTCCTATTGAGATCGTAGCCTGTAAAGCTGCGAGACCTGCACCACCTGAACATGTAAAAGGTTTAGTAACAATGATACTCTGAAGAGGCTGCGGATGTATTTTTACTTCACTGACAACAGTTTTCCCGGGTATGCAAATTGAGTTATTCTTCGGAGTAATTGAATAATAAACTGACTGCAGGATATCCGAATTATTCTGATACTGGAAGTTAATTGTATAACCAGGCAGGAGGTTGGCTCCAGGTGTTGTATTTCCTACTATAACTCCCGGTCCACCTGTAACATTTACAGTATAGTCAAACCTCATTGCACCTTGTGTCATTACTGTCGGCGATGTCAGGACAATCTGAGTATTTACCAGAGCCTGAGGCGTCCCAACATAACAAATAGCAGGATAAATATTGTTCGGGACAACACGGGGTTTGGGATTGACTGTTACATTAACGTCCAGTGCCTGACCATTGCTGCAACCAGGGGGACTTACCGGTACTACACTATAAGTAACGACCTGAAAATGATCAGTTTCATTTTTCAACCTGTCGGTAATGATATGATTATTCGGCAGACCGTTTAGAGGAGTAGCAAATCCTGTCATTCCTCCTGTTGTCGTAACACCGTAATCAAATGTGATAGGCCCATTGGTAAATACGCTGGGGCTTTGCAATTGGATATTTGTAACCAGGCTATCGCATTGTGTACCATTTGCTAGCAAAGGAAAAATCCTGGGTGTAGGGTTGACAGTGAAAACTACTATCTCTCCCGGATCAGTAGGAGAACATACCGGACTTATAGGTATGATTGTGTAGGTAACCGTCTGAGGTGAATCAGTGGGGTTATGAAGTGCATCTGATATTATATAATTATTCGGTAATCCGGCAAGAGCTGGTGTAAACCCGGTAACTCCGCCTGTTGATACTACTGTATAATTAAAAGTAATCACCCCGGTGCTAAAAATACTTGGGCTATATAATACCACATGTGTTGTTCCATCATTACAGATTGTCTCTGACCGTGTGCTTGGTACCACCTGTGGCGTGGGGTCAACGGTGATAACCACTGTCTTGCTTGGTCCTGCTGCGCAACCTGTTGGACTTATCGGTACTATAGTATAGGTAACAGTCTGAAATGTATTAGTTGGGTTATTAAGCACATCAGAAATTACAGAATTGTTCAATAATCCATTCACAGGTGTAGTGAATCCGGTAACTCCGCCGGTAGCAATTACAGTATAATTAAACGTGATAACGCCACTGGTAAAAGTACTCGGACTTGCTA
>Ga0209539_1001347_pt1 | contig 13345 bp, 13 predicted proteins | sample BarGraNGADG00312_2_FD_184499 | JGI IMG/M metagenome (GOLD analysis project Ga0209539, IMG submission 184499) | Arctic peat soil microbial communities from Barrow, Alaska - Barrow Graham LP Ref core NGADG0011-312 (SPAdes) (version 2) | ecosystem: Environmental > Terrestrial > Soil > Wetlands >... | reverse complement strand
TGTGTCAGGCGTGGGGAGGTGCAGCGCGGTTTGGGACAGCCACTTCTGCACAGGCCTTGAGCGAAGCAGGCATTCTGCGGCTGGATTGCACCAAGGCCCGCTCCCAGCTGGGCTGGCGTCCGGTGTATGATGTGGGCGAAGCAATTCAGCACACGGTGACGTGGTACCGTTCGACCATGGAAGACGCTGGACAGGCAGCCCCTCTCACAGTGCGGAGCATTGGTGATTACGCCCAAGCTGCACGTGCCAGAGGCGTCTCCTGGGCTGCAATGGATCGGCGAGGCAGGGTGTGAGTATGGGCGTCTTGGACAACCTGTTGCCAAATCCTGCGCTTGATACGGACCCCCGCGCTGCCGAACTGCGTTCACAGATGCTTTCGCTGGCCGCGGACTATGCTCGTCTCGTTCACGCGCCCGCGCCGTTCATCCTTGGAGTGTCACCCGTGCCGGTCTCTGGCAAGACCGTCGGTGTGCCCGAAGTGCAGGCGCTGGTCAGTGCATCGCTCGACTGCTGGCTGACGACAGGGCGCTTCAACGACGCCTTCGAGCAACAGTTGGCCAACTACCTTGGCGTCGCGCACGTGCTGACCGTCAACTCGGGCTCATCAGCGAACCTTCTCGCCATCGCTGCGCTCATGACGCCGGAACTGGGCGACCGGGCACTCAAGGCAGGCGACGAGGTGATCACCACCGCCGCGGGATTCCCCACGACCGTTAATCCTATCCTGCAGAACGGTCTGGTTCCTGTCTTCGTCGACGTCTCATTGCCGACATATGACGTCAATCCTGAGCTGCTGGAGCAAGCTCTGTCCTCACGCACACGAGCCGTGATGCTGGCCCATACGTTGGGCAACCCGTTCGACGTGGAAGCAGTCGTCCAGTTCGCGAAGCAGCATGGGTTGTGGCTGATCGAGGATTGCTGCGACGCACTCGGCTCGGAGTACAAGGGGCGACGTGTCGGCACCTTCGGCGATATCGGCACACTCAGCTTCTACCCCGCCCACCATATCACCACGGGCGAGGGAGGAGCCGTCTTCACGAACAACGCCCTTCTGGCCCGTTCACTAGCATCCCTGCGCGATTGGGGCCGTGACTGCTGGTGCAAGCCTGGCCACGACAACACGTGTGGCAAGAGGTATGATTCCGAGTGGCCCGGTCTTCCCCACGGCTATGATCACAAATATGTGTACACACATCTGGGATACAATCTCAAGATGACCGATATGCAGGCAGCGGTAGGCTTGGCCCAGATGGGGCAACTTGACGATTTCGCTGTCGCAAGACAGCGCAACTATACGTTCCTGCATGAGGGTCTGACTGGACTGCAAGACCTATTTCTCCTTCCCGAGCCGACGCTTGGCAGCCTGCCCTCGTGGTTTGGCTTCCCGATTACACTGCGTGGTTCCGCCGTTGGTCGCCGTCGTGAGCTTCTGCGCTTCCTCGAGTCACGTCATATCGGCAATCGTCTCCTGTTCGGTGGCAACCTGGTGCGTCAGCCCTACATGCAGGGGCGAACCTACCGCGTGGCAGGGTCGTTGGCGACCACGAACACTATCCTGGAGGGCACGTTCTGGCTGGGTGTGTGTCCGGCGGTCACACACGAAATGCTGGAGTATGTCGTTGAGTCGCTTGCCGAATGGGGCAGGGGCTACGTGCGATGACCGTCAAACGATTAGAGCAGCTCGAGAGTCTCTTCGCATGCTGGCAGGAGGAAGTATGAGTTCAGCGTGTGTGGCCTTGGCTACTGGTGCGACAGGGTTCGTGGGGGGCCATCTTGTGCGACGCCTGCTAGCCGATGGCTGGGAGACGCACGCCATTGTGCGCCCCACATCGAGCGCAGTAGCCCTTCGTGAGGTTCTGGGGAGTGGCAATGTATATGAGCATGACGGAAGCACCATGGGACTCATTGGCATTCTGCGCAGAGTACACCCAGACATCGTCTTTCATCTTGCATCACTTGTCGTCGGTGAACATTCCACCGATGACGTGGATCCTCTCGTGCAAAGCAACATCCTATTTGGCACGGAGCTTCTTGAAGCCATGGCCGTGGCTGGAGTGTCGGACATCGTGAACACGGGCACCTATTGGCAGCACTACAAGGGCAGAGAGTACAGCCCTGTCTCTCTATACGCTGCAACCAAGCAGGCGTTCCAGGACATCCTCCAGTTCTACTGCGAAGCGCGTGGGTTGCATGCCTTGACGCTGGAACTCCCCGACACGTATGGCCCCGGTGACAGGCGCCCGAAACTCTTCTTTGCGCTGGATCGGAGCGCACGGACGGGCGAGACCCTGCAGATGTCTCCCGGCGAGCAGCTCCTCGACCTGTTGCACGTCGATGATGTGGTCCACGGCTACGAGGTGGCTGCCGACGGTCTGTTGACTGGACACTTACCATCGCCGTCACAGTACCGGCTGTCTTCGGGGTCACTTGTGCGTCTGAAGGACGTCGTCGAACTGTACCGTGAGGTGACTGGGCACACAGTCAGCGTCGCGTGGGGGGGTCGGCCATACCGAGTCCGTGAGGTTATGGAACCTCGATCAGCCGTGCCGGTGCTACCGGGCTGGATTCCCTCCAGGAGTCTGGCGACATGGCTGGCTGAATCGGCCCTGGACGCAACTAAGTGACCGACATGGCAGATACTCTCGAGTCGGTTGGCACCATGAACGGCACGGTTGGCAATGCTACTTCCCTGCTGACAATCTGTATCCCCACGTACAACAGAAGAAAGGATCTTGAGGAGTGCCTGGCATCGGTGCTGCCTCAGGCAGAATCCCTAGGCGTCGGCGTGGCGGTGTCGGACAACTGCTCGTCCGATGACACCTGGCACTTGCTCGAGACACTCAAACAGCAGTATCCATGGATGCAGATCGTGCGTCACACGAGAGACATCGGCTATCGGGATAACCTGACTGGGGTCGTGCTGTCCTCTCACGCACATTACGTCTGGCCGATAGGCGACAAGTTGGTTCTACTACCGGGGGCGCTGGAGTTCGTGGTTGCTGAGCTGGTCCGTCTGCATCCTGATGCCGTGATTGTGAACAGCTTGAATGAAGTTGCTTCAACTGCTGAGAAGATATACTCCTCGCCGCAGTCCTGCCTGGCTGAACTGGGATGGCACACCACGCATCTCGGCGCTACGATCTTGCCACGGCAGGCATTTGTTGACGCGCTTCACGTGCAGCCCCTTAGCGGAGATTTCCCACAGGTGGTCGCCCTCTTCTCCTATCTGGCCTCGGTGTCGGTCCCTCAGGTACTGTTCTCCCCCCTGGTTCTCATCCAATGGGGGAAGAGCGTCACTGAGAGGCATGTGGCTAGCTACTATGCTGACCGCACCTTAGCAGTGTGGGGCCGCAATTGGTACGATGCAGTCATGAGCCTGCCAGCTCTTTACTCGACAAACGGCAAGCAGCAGGCTATCAAGAGTCTCTCAGAGCACACAACGGGCATCGTCCGTCTCTGGCACCTCATGTGGCTACGGGCGAAGGGGGAGTTGACGCTCCGGCGACTGAATGCCGATTGGGTGCCACTTCAAGCAGCCATTGCGTCCCCTTGGTGGTTGGTCGCGGTCATCTCTGTGATCCCTCGGTGGATGCTACGCCCTATCTTATATGTGCATCCTCGACGACTACTGCGGGTAATGCGACGAGAACTGCGACTGCCATGAGAGCGCTGCTCAGTCTATGGCAATGCATCGAGCCTGGTCGCCTGCACGGCAGGGAATGCACCTGGTGCAACCTAGCGAGCGCGGTGCGCAGTGTTTGGAACGAGTGGAGCATGAGTCTGTCTAGGGAGGAACTACTGTGAAAGTCATTGTCCTTGCAGGTGGACGTGGTACGCGGCTATGGCCGATGTCGCGCGAGCTGTACTCGAAGCAATTCCTGCGCCTGCCGGGCAGTAGCGAATCCCTGCTGGCCAGCGCATATGTCCGCGCCCGGGCACTGGTTCAGCCCGAAGACATCATAACCGTGACCAGTCAAGATTTCGCGTTCTTCGTCAAGGATACTTTCCAGGAGGTCACTGGTCAGGCTCCCCTGCATGTCATCTGCGAGCCTGTCGGCCGCAACACGGCACCTGCCATCGGCTTGGCTCTAGCACATGCCAAAGACAAGCTGCATGTTCCACCTGACGAGTCGTTCCTGGTCATGACGTCCGACCACGTCATTCAGCCAGTGAGTGTGTTTGCTGGCTACGTGAAGCAGGGAGAACAAGCTGCACAGGAAGGTTACCTGGTGACCTTCGGTGTCACACCGACAGGTCCCGAAACAGGCTATGGCTATGTCCAGGCTGGCGAGTACCTGAGTGATGGTGCGCTGAAGGCTGTGCGGTTCGTCGAGAAACCAGATGCAGTGACAGCCCAAAGGTATGTTGCCGCGGGCGACTATTACTGGAACTCCGGCATGTTCTGTTTCACGGCACGGGACATGATGGCAGCTCTAATCGAACATCAACCTGACATAGCGCATGTACTGGAAGCAGGATACGACCAAGTCATGAGCAGTTTTGCCAGCATGCCCTCGATTTCCATCGACTACGCGGTCATGGAGAAAGCATCCCATGTCGCAGTCGTCCCCATGGACCTGACATGGAACGATGTTGGCAGCTGGGATGCTGTCTATGCCATGACGGACAAGGACATGGATGGCAATGCTCTCAGCGGGGATGTTGTTGCTATTGATACTACCAACTCGCTGGTTGTCTCGCGCAAACGACTGGTCACGACCATTGGCGTCAAGAACCTGAGCATCATTGAGACAGATGATGCCATTCTCGTGGCGCAGAGGGGAAGCAGCCAAGACGTGAAGGCACTCCTCGAGACACTCAAAGCCAGTGGTCGGCGTGAGGTCCACGAACACACGACAACCATTCGTCCGTGGGGCACCTACCGGATATTGGAAGAGAGCAGCAGGTTCAAGATCAAGAGCATCGTCGTAAACGTCGGAGCGGTGCTCAGTCTGCAGCGTCACATTCATCGGACCGAACACTGGGTCGTCATTCATGGTACCGCTCAGGTGACCATTGGCGAGAAGACGTTCTTTGTCCACGAGGGAGAGAGCACCTTCGTTCCCAAGACAACCTTGCACCGCTTGGGCAACCCTGGCAAAGTCCCGCTGGAAATCATTGAGGTCCAGAACGGAGAGTACGTTGGAGAAGATGACATCGAGAGAGTCGAAGACGTTTATGGCCGCATGAAACAAGTGGAGGGAGAGACACCACAATGAAGAAAACACTGATTACGGGTATCACCGGTCAGGATGGTTCGTACCTCGCTGAGTTCTTGTTGAGCAAAGGATATGAGGTCCATGGCATCAAGAGGAGGAGCAGCTCGTACAATTCCTCCCGCATCGACCATATCTACCAGGATCCACACCATGCCAATACCCATTTCTTCATGCACTATGGTGACATGACCGATGCCAGCAATCTGCTTGCTATCATGGCTGAGGTGCGCCCCGACGAGGTGTACAACCTGGCAGCGCAGTCGCATGTTGCCGTGTCTTTTGAGACTCCCGAGTACACGGGCAACTCGGACGGTCTTGGAACACTGCGTCTTCTTGAGGCAATCCGTGCAGCTGGTCTCACCAAAACAACTCGATTCTACCAAGCCTCGACCTCGGAGCTCTTTGGAGGTCTCCCTGCGACAGCACCACAGTCCGAATCGACGCCCTTCACGCCCCGCTCTCCCTATGCCGTGGCAAAATTGTATGCTTACTGGATTGTCGCCAATTACCGGGAAGCCTACCACATGTACGCCTGCAACGGCATCCTGTTCAACCACGAGTCTCCCAGGAGAGGCGAGACATTTGTCACGCGTAAGGTGACCATGGCGGTGGCTCGTATCGTCAAAGGTTTGCAGGACTGTGTATATCTTGGCAATATGGATGCAAAGAGAGATTGGGGATATGCCAAGGAATACGTACAGGCGATGTGGCTTGTACTGCAGCAGGACACTCCTGATGATTACGTAATTGCGACCGGCGAGACTCATACCGTGCGCGAGTTCGTGGAAGTGGCATTCAAGCGGGCCGGTATCACCTTGGCGTGGCAGGGTCAGGGTGCTGATGAGTGTGGACTCGACGCAGGCTCCGGGAAGGTCGTCGTTCGCATCGATCCCCGCTACTATCGCCCTACTGAGGTCGATGTCCTGCAGGGCGATGCGTCCAAGGCAGCTGTCAAACTCGGTTGGCGTCCCGTGACGACGTTCCGTGCGCTGGTCGACCTGATGGTGGATGCTGACCTGTCCATGCTCGGCGATGGCCATGATCACGATTGTTATACTGGAGACAGCATCCTGAAGGAGACGAAGTAGCTATGCTCGATCTCACCAACAAGCAGATTGTTGTCACAGGTGGTCAGGGCTTCCTTGGCACTCACCTTGTCAAGAAACTGAAGGAACACGGCGCGACGAAGGTCGTCGCACTTGCTCACCATGACTATGATCTCCGTGACCGTGCCCAGGTACAACACATGTTTGAAGACCTGCATCCCGAGGTCATCATCCACCTTGCAGCCGTTGTGGGCGGCATTGGAGCGAACCGGTTGCACCCCGGTTCCTTCTTCTACGACAACGCGATTATGGGCATCCAGCTCATCGAAGAAGCACGTCTCCACCACACGGAGAAGTTCGTGCAGGTGGGCACCATCTGTGCCTACCCCAAGTTCACCCCGGTTCCCTTCAAAGAGGAGGACCTCTGGAATGGGTACCCCGAGGAGACCAATGCTCCCTATGGCCTGGCCAAGAAGATGCTGCTTGTGCAGTTGCAGGCCTATCGGCAGGAATACGGCTTTAACGGCATCTATCTCCTGCCCGTCAACCTCTACGGGCCAGGGGATAACAATGATCTCGTCACGTCCCATGTTATCCCCGCCATGATCCGCAAGTTCAAAGAAGCCAAAGAGCAGAACATCCCCAACGTTACCCTCTGGGGTGATGGATCACCAACACGGGAGTTCCTCTATGTCGAGGACGCCGCAGAGGGTATCGTCCTTGCTACAGAGCGGTATGACAAACCCGAACCCGTCAACCTCGGTTCCGGACAAGAGATCTCCATCAAAGACCTCGCTGACCTCATCAAGCGACTGACAGGCTATCAGGGGGCGATCGTCTGGGATAAAACTAAACCCAATGGGCAACCTAAGCGTTGTCTGGATGTTTCCAAAGCGCAAGCAGAATTCGGTTTTGTTGCTGCCACGGCGCTAAGTGGTGGTCTCGAGCGTTTGGTATCGCAGGTAAAGAGACTGCAGGGTATCGGCAATGATAGCGCTGTACGATTGTAGTGTAGGCAGCACGAATCTTGGCGATTCGATCATTATGGAGTCAGTACAGCAAGTGGTTGACGGAATGTTTCCGAGCGAGTTTCAGGTCCGACTGTCGTCGCATGACTATGCGTCTCGCACCTCGCTCAGCGTCCTCAAACGGTCTCTATACACTTTTGTTGGAGGCAGCAACCTGCTGAGCTCACGTTCGTGCGGCTATCATCAATGGGCAATGAGTCCAGCGGATGTGGCAATCATCCATGATGCCGTCTTGCTGGGAGTGGGGTGGTGGCAATACCAGAAACCCCCGGATCGAATTATGGCCTGGCTGCTGCATCGAGTGCTTTCGAGGACGAAACTGCACAGTGTGAGGGATGAGTACGCGCGACGCCAGCTGGCCGCAATTGGCATCAAGAATGTGGTAGTGACGGCATGCCCAACAACGTGGAAGTTGACGCCCGAGCATTGTGCAGCGATTCCACAGGCGAAAGCCGAGAGCGTAGTTGTCACGCTAACGGACTACCGCCAAGACCCTGTCGCAGACAAGCGATGTCTTGCACTGCTAAGAACGAACTACGCCAAGGTGCTCTTCTGGCCTCAGGGATCGCGGGACACGGAGTACTTCCAGAAGCTCGCCGTCCCCGACATCCAAGTGCTGAACTGCCGTCTCAGAGATTTCGATGATGTTTTGGTTCCCAACAGAGTCGACTATGTGGGCACGCGTTTGCATGGTGGCATTCGTGCGCTTCAAAGGGGTGTTCGGACTATCATAATCGAGGTAGACAATCGTGCACACGAGCTTGGCAAGACAATTGCGCTGCCGACAGTGCGACGAGGCGACTATGAGTGCCTGGAGTCAAAGATCCAGTCACAGTGGCAGACCTCAATCCTATTGCCAGTTGAGGGAATACGTATGTGGAGAGGGCAATTCGGGACGACCGGAGCAGAATCAGAAGATGAGAACTACCAAGCAGTTCCTGATGATGTCCTTGATGTAAGGACGTGAAATGCAATGGGCGTGGCATGTCAGAGCATGGTAGATGACTTCTGTCGCCATGTGGTGCCCATGGGAAGGGGACTCTGTGAGTGGCGAAGAGCACAATGATTGAACGGGAGGCAAATATGCGATCTCATCATCCCACCATACTCCACGTCAACATTCGACTGGGGGAGGGAGGGGCCGCGTCAATAGCACGTGATCTTCACGCTCGCTTGCTCTCTGACGGATACGTCAGTCGATTTGCCTACGGATATGGGCATCGTGGGAAGGCGGATCCTATGGAGACAGAGGTCCCTAACTGCTTTCGGGTTGGTGCCACGGTCCAAGCAGGTCTGAACATGGTGATAAGTAGGACCATAGGGAGTGGTAGCGAAGTATTCGCCGCAGGTTCCATTGCCCAATACAGGCAGTTCATCGATGAACTAGTGGGTGCAGATGTCGTGCACTTACACTGCATCCACTCCTATTTCACCAGTCCATTGTGGCTCCTATCTGTGCTGGCCGACCTGGGGAAGCCTGTTGTCTGGACTACTCATGACCATTGGTTGGTCACGGGAAGGTGCGCTTTGCCGGGTAGCTGTGACGGCTGGCGTAGCGGGTGCGGTCAATGTCCTACCAACAAGAACTATCCACCATCTCTGTTTGACTTCTCCCATCAACGCTTCGTATCAAAGAGACAGGCTCTTCGGCGGATCTCGAATCTGCACATCGTGGCTCCTGCTCAGCATATGGCGTGCGAACTTCAAATTGCCCTTCCAGAAGCCCGCATGAGCGTTATCCACAATGGACTCGATCGTGGGTTTGAGAAGTGCTTGGCTGAAGGGCTGTATGATGAGCCGAGTGCCTCAGATACTGGTATTCCTCAAGTTCTGGTCGTCGCTGCCAATCTATCCGATCCGCAGAAGCACGACATTTCGTTGATTTCGGAATTGTCATCAGGCGGGTCCTGCACGGTGCACACGGTAGGCGCCCGTTCGCCCTTTTCTGGAAGGTCATGTGTCAATCACGGAGTCACATCGTCGAGATCGGATCTTGTTCGACGCTACTCGAAGATGGATGTATTGTTGTTCACGTCACGTGTAGATATGTATCCTATGGTCATCGTTGAAGCGTTGAGTTGTGGTTTGCCAGTCGTGGCGTCTTCGAGTGCTGCTGCTGACGAAGTCTTAGGAATGGTCGGTGGAAGTACGCTCCCAAGTTCTCATGACATCAAGAACGTCATATCTGATCGATCGTGGTGGAATCTATACCCGCAGAAGTCCAAGGAAGAGTTGCAGCATGATTCCCTTTTGGCATTCTCAGGGCAATCCATGTGCCAGGCCTATGAATCGGTCTATGCACAGATGTTGCATCGATGAGAACAAGGGTTGCCTCACTTCATGTCACTTCCGCGGACAGCATACTCGTCGCTGTCGCGGTTATCTTCCTGCACTTTCAGATTGTCGTGGTCAGTGGTTTCCCATTGACCATAGCGCCTTTTGTGGTGGTCCTACTGCTCACTATGTGGCGGCGAGTTGCCACCAAGTCTCTAGGAGCGTGGATACTCTTGGTAGCGCTTCTGCTGCTGCCATTCGTCAACATGTGGCAGATGACTGGCGCCACGGGTGGTGAAGCAACAGATTTCCTGAGAACGTACAGTCTCTGGTGCTTCTCTTGTGTCACCCCGTGGAGCATTGTCTTTCTCAGTTCGAGGAGGAGATCGGCAAGTAGTGCTAGTGGTCTTCCAACGGTGGCCTTTACCTGCTTGATCATCATTGCAGCCTTCTGTGTTGTTCAGGTCGCCGCCTGGCGTTTCATGGGGAATGAGGCACTGTACAATCCGTTTGGATCGCATCAATATCTATACGCGATGAGCGTATCAGGAGCGTTGGCTGGCGGCTTGGTTAGAGCAAAGGGCCTCTTTCTGGAGCCATCTTTCTGCGCCCTTGTCATTTTAACTCTCTGGGTTGTCTGCTTGCTGTACAGATACAAGGTATTGGCGTCATCGGTCGTTGCCATTCTTGGAATCGCCTTGACGAGATCTGTTGTCGGTCTGCTTGCCGGTGCGGTCCTCATTCTTGTGTTGTGGTCAACCGCAAGGCGCGATCAATACTGGCCCATACGTTTCGTGTCAGTCTTGGCCGTGTGTATCTTGGTGGCGACAACACTCTTTGACTCTGGCACCTACATGGGCGGTCGCTTGCTGGAAGTGCAAAGACCCGGCTCTTCCGGGTATTGGCGAGTGACTGCGCCGCTCATTATGATGAGGCAGGCCCTAATAACCTACCCGACTGGAGTTATCCTTGGGCATAGTAGCCAATATGTCGCCAGTTTCGGCGTTCTCCGTGGGAACGCGGTTGGTTCGAGCGTTGACAATGGCATACAGAACCTGGTCTTCTACTTTGGCTGGCTTGGTCTGGCCGGCGTTTTGGCACTGGCATATCTCGCGGTTGGGTCTGTCCTTCGCCGCGACCAACCGGCTGCTCTGGCAACGTCGTATTTGCTCCTCGCTCTCCTGTTTACGGGTGGCATACTGGTTCCCGAGTACGCTTTTCTGCAGATGCTCATATTGCAGGCTCGACAACAATCGCAAGTAGCACTCGCTCCAGTAGCTGACGCGTTGGTCAGGGTACAGCATCCGTGACGCTCTTCTCTGTCTTGACAGTGACAAAGGACAATATCAGAGGGCTTGGGCTAACCATGGAAAGCCTCCGATCACAGTCCTTCCGCGACTGGGAATGGGTCGTGGTCGACGGAGCATCGGTTGATGGTTCGCAAGAGCTCCTGCAATCATCAGGCCTGCCATTGACTGTCCTCAGTGAACCAGACAGTGGTATCTATGATGCAATGAACAAGGCCACTAGGATAGCTAGTGGGGCATATGTGGTCTACTTGAATGCAGGAGACCAACTTGCCCAGCCAGACACCTTGGAGACTGTAGCTGAGGTGGCAGGACAATCAGGATCAGCGAAACCGTCACTCATATTCGGCGGAGCCCTGTTCGTGACCTCACTTGGACAGAGCTACTACTACCGGCAACCACGAGAGTGTTTCTCTTACATTTCGCGAGGCTTGCCGGCTATTCATCAGGCAACGTTCTTCCTTCTAGCAGATTTGCCATCGGATCCCTATGACATCTCATACCGCATATGCGGTGATTATGCTCTCGTTGCAGGGTTACTACTCTCAAACCCTCACGTAGCCTACGCGAGGCACCCAGTGGCTATGTTTGAGACGAGTGGTGTTTCCTCCCGGCACCCTTTTGCTCTGTGGTCCGAGTCGATGCGGGTGCGAAGAGAGATTCTGCACTTGAGTCTGGCATGCAACATAGTTCTGACAGGAAGAACTGCTGTCCGCTGGGTCTTGTCCCGGATAGTAGCGCGCACAATCCCGCGAGACCGCGAATCTCCTTCATGAGACTAAGTCAGAGAGACTCCCAAATGAGTTGGCGCGGCCAAGAGGCTCTTGTCCTGACCGAGCACTACCGTCCTGATGAGGCGGCTGTCAGTGGTAGGATCGTGACGGAAATGGCTGAGGATATGGCTACAGCAGGTTGGTCGGTAGACGGCGCGTACGTACGACGAGGTTCGCACGAAGGTGGGGACAGGTGCTGTTCTGAGATGAACCGACTGCATCCATTGTGGGGAGGATGAGGAATAGTGACGGCACCTAGTGTTTCAGTTGTTGTACCTGTTTACAACGAAGCCAAACGGCTCGAGGCTCTTATTGCTTCATTGCGAGCGCAGGACTATGCAGGTACTACGGAACTTGTTTTTGTCGACGGGGATTCAGCTGATGAGTCCATGATGATTCTCCAACACGCCGCCGCAGAAGCAACAACCGGACCTTCGATAGTGATTGTGCACAACCCGAAGAGAAACATACCTACTGCTATGAATCTAGGCATAAGGGCAGCGACTGGTGAGATCATCGTTCGCGTGGACGGACACAGTCTGCCGCCGGTGGATCTGGTGTCCACTCTCGTGAATTATCTTGCAGAACATGAGGGTTTGGAGGTCGCCTATGGGAGGTGGGAGGTTGTGCCGTCTGTCCCTAGTCATGTTGGTCGGGCCCTAGCGGCCGCTTACACTCACTGGTTGTCTGGTGCAGGCTCGGGTTATCGGAGCAACAAGAATCTCGGTTCAGCTCCAGTCCATGTCGATACTGTGCCCTATGGGGCATTTGCGCGCTCCACGTGGGCGGCTGTTGGCGGATTTGATGAGTCTCTCCAAGCGGCCGAGGACTATGATTTCATGCTGAGAGTGAGACTTGCAGGTGGGCACGTGATTCTGTTGCCGGGTCTCGTGATCACTTACTATGCGCGGTCCAACTTCACAGCAGTGTGGAGGAATGCTGTGCGTTTTGGGTTTTGGACTACCGTCATGCAGAGGAAGCACAAGCGCATTGTGAAGGCGCGCAAGGCCGCGCCCTTAGTACTGCTGTTGGCCTTCCTTCTCATGGCTGGTGCGTGGCCACTTGGGGCGATATGTGGACTGATGTTGTACTGCGTTGTGCTGTTGGTGCTGGCGGGGGTTGATTCAGTTTGCGGCAGGCGCAGTATCATTGAAGTTCCCATCGAGGCGTCAGGCTGGTTTGTCATGCACGCGGGGTACGCGATCGGGTCACTTGCCGGCCTGATCCGTGGTTATAGAAGGGTCATGGGGAGTTGACATGAGGGAACCATCGACGAGTTCTGTCAACAGCAGCAACAACGTTGTTCGCGAAGAAGAGAATGATGCTGCCACTCATTGTATGGTTACTGGTGGTGCAGGCTTCATAGGTTCGCATATTGTTGACAGTCTAGTTGCACAGGGTCGCATAGCCACAGTGTTTGATGACCTGAGTTCGGGGAAACGCGAGAACCTTGGGGCTGAGATCGCCTTGGCTGTGGGTGATGTGCGCGATAAGCAGGCCATAGGAGCGGTATTGTCCGGCAGTGTCGACTGTGTCTTTCACCTGGCCGCGCAGATCGACGTTCGGAAAGCGGTTGAGGATCCGGGGTTTGACGCACAGGTGAATATCGGTGGCACGATCAATGTGCTCAATGCGTGTGTCGAGGCGCATGTGCGGCGGTTTGTAATGTCGTCGACGGGCGGGGCGCTGTATGGCGAG
>Ga0209539_1001345_pt1 | contig 13352 bp, 12 predicted proteins | sample BarGraNGADG00312_2_FD_184499 | JGI IMG/M metagenome (GOLD analysis project Ga0209539, IMG submission 184499) | Arctic peat soil microbial communities from Barrow, Alaska - Barrow Graham LP Ref core NGADG0011-312 (SPAdes) (version 2) | ecosystem: Environmental > Terrestrial > Soil > Wetlands >... | reverse complement strand
TGAAACGCAAGATGAGCAACTTCCCGCTGCGCCCTCGCGGCGCACCGCCACTACCGCCGATGCACGTCAGCGTCGTAGTCATTGTCGTTAAATGAACAGTATTGGGGCTAGCCTCGGCTCTCCGCCGCCGCGGGATCGGCGTGGTCGAGGTGCTGCGCACGGACCGCCGTGATCGCCGGCTCCGCGGCAAGTCCGACAGCCTTGACGCGGAGAACGCCGCCCGTGCCGTGCTGGCTGGCATCGCCACTGCGGTGCCCAAGAGCGCCGATGGACAGGTGGAGATGCTGCGCACCATCAAGGTCGCCAAAGACGTCGCGGTCAAGGCCCGCAGCTCAGCGCTGATCAGCCTCAAGCAGGTTCTCGTCAACGCGCCGCCCGAACTACGCGAGCAGCTCCAGCGGTTGTCGAAGATGGCCCTGATCCGTCGCTGCGCGGCATTGCGGCCCGAATCGGTCGAGGACGTCGCCGCCGCGACCAAGCACACGCTTCGGGCCACCGCGCGACGCTGGCTGGCCCTGGAGGCCGAGATCTGCGCCCATGAGAAGCTGCTCACCCAGCTCACAGGTGAACTCGTACCGGACCTCGTGGCGGCTTTCGGGATCGGCGCCGACGTCGCAGCCGAACTGCTCATCGTCGCTGGTGACAACCCCGAACGAGTTCGCTCCGAGGCCGCGTTCGCGAAGCTGTGCGGCGTCACCCCCATACCAGCCTCCTCCGGGAAGATCACCCGGCACCGGCTCAACCGCGGTGGTCACCGCCAGGCCAACGCTGCTCTCTACCGTGCCGTTATCGTCCGCATGCAGTACCACCAACCGACACAGGCATATGTCGACCGCCGCACCGCCGAAGGCAAGACCAAAGCGGAGATCATCCGCTGTCTCAAGCGCTTCCTTGCCCGCGAAGTCTGGGCCCGAATGCGACCGTTCCGCCAAGCTCGCCAGCTAGCATCCGTGGCTGCTTGACAGCTATAGGAGCGATGGCCGAGTCCACCATCGGCCTGTACAAGACCGAACTCATCTACCGCCAGGGGCCGTGGCGCACGCCAGAGCAGGTCGAGTTCGCCACACTCGAGTACATGGACTGGTGGACCAACCGCCGCCTGCACACCGAGATCGGAGACATCCCACCGGCAGAGAAGGAGGTGATGTACTACGCTGAGAGAGAGCTGAACGAGAAGGTAAGCCGCGTAACTTGATGGCCTCCATTAAACCCGGCGCGCTTCACCATGGGCGACGCACGCCTACGTTGCTCGCCGCACGGCGGAAGGGCGTACCAAAGCAGAGATCATCCGCTGTCTGAAGAGGTTCCTCGCTCGTGAGGTCTGGGCGCTGATGCGACCCCTTCGCGAGCAACCCAGCAGCCTCTCGGAGGCCGCTTGACAGACAAAGGAGCATCAACGCCCTGGCCGAGACGATCATCGGCCTCTACAAGACCGAGCTGATCCGCAAGCGGGGCCCGTGGAAGAACCTCGACGGCGTCGAGTACGCCACGCTGGAGTGGGTCGACTGGTTCAACCACCGCCGCCTGCTCGAGCCCATCGGCAACATCCCACCGGCGGAGCTCGAGGAAGAGTACTATCGTCAGGCTGCCCAGCGGGAGCAGGAAGCACTCAAACAAATGAGTCTCCACTGAACCGGGGGCGGTTCAGTAGCTCAATTGCTCAAGCCCGATTGGGAGAGGAGCGTCGTGGGCACTCAAACCCTGACCAGGGCTGAGAGGGTGATCGCGGTGGACGCTCTTCGCTGGCGTTCGCGCTACGCGTAGTCAGTCCATGGAGGCCGAGATGCGAGAAGGCGTGAAAAGGATCCTGAGGCAAGTACCTGGGGCACGCGCATTTCACCGGGAAATCGTGCACGCACAACGTGCGATCGTGATCCCCGGTGAGATATCGACGCTGCTTGAGCAGGATCGGACGGTCGTTCTTCATCCGTTCTTGGGACTGGAGGTCGATCCCGTCGCGATGAATGCCATAGCTGACGACGCGGTTCGGGATATTCTTTCCTTCCACAGGACCGCTCGGACCCCAAGGAAGGCGGCTCATCGCATGGGTGTCCCTGGAGGTGCAGTACTGTTGCGTACGCCGATGGCGCTGCTGCGAGTCCCGGCCACACATGAGGAGTACTTTGGGCGTCTTGCAGGCAAGGTGAGAAACAAGATCCGCAAAGCAGCGAAGGAAGGCTACGAGTTCAGTGAGTTCATCTGGAATGACTACCTTGACGACATCTACGAAGTCAATTTGTCAAAGGAGTCTCGGCAAGGGGGGGCTATGCACGAGTGGTACGCGCGGCCCGTGGAGCCTCGCTATCGCACGGAGCACGAAATGCGCTATCTCAAGTACTACGGAATGTTCCGGGATGGCAGGCTGCGGGCGTATGCGCACCTTGTGCTGTGTGGCGATTTCGCCTATCCGAAGCACATCATTGGTCACGCGCAGCACCTGACTTACGGTGTGATGAACGCTCTGGTCTCAGGGCTGGTCAACGAGTATACCGGGAATCCCGAAATGCGATGGTTCAACTACGGGATTCTGCCAAGCGCCTACACGTCCCTTGAAGTGTTCAAGATGCACGCGGGGTTCGAAGCGTTCGCGATATTCCTGGACCTCGATGGCCACGTTGAACTGTGCGAGTATGCGAGAAAGATGCGCTCAGCGCCGTGAAGGCTGCCACAAGGCCCCACGCCGGCCACAGTCGATGATGAGAGTCCTCTGGTTCGTCAACATACCGCTACCGGCAGTGACTCTGCGGCAGGAAAAGCCGCTGATTCACCACGGCTCGTGGCTGGACCAGCTTGAGGCCGCTCTTCGAGACACGCCGGGCCTCACCCTCGGCGTCGCTGCGCAGACTCAGTCTGCCCTCGAACCATTCGAACACGCGGGCGTGGCCTACTATGGAATGGGGCCAGCCGAGGACTCGGCTGGCTGGCGACGAGTCGCCGGACGATGGAAACGGCTGGTGCGTCCCGACGCGAATCTTGATCGCTGCCGCCAAATCATGGAGGAGTTCCGTCCCGACCTCGTCCACGTTCACGGCACTGAGGAGCGGTTCGGACTCCTCGCTGCAGAGAGCCCAACGCCCGTGGTGATATCGATGCAAGGCGTGCTGAGCGTTTGCGAGCTGATGGAGACTCGAGGCACAGACGCCAGCCTTCTCCTCTCCTTATCGCCGAGCCAGTTCCTGCGAGGCTCGGGCATGCTGATCGACCACGTGGCGCTACAAAGGAAAGCTGTCCAGGAACGCCTCATCATTCGGGGGTGCAGGTACTTCATCGGTCGCACCAGGTTTGATGCCGACGTGGTCCGCGTGCTGAATCCGCGAGCTCGCTACTACCACTGTGACGAGCTCCTGCGGCCCGAGTTTCGCGCAGCTGTGTGGGAGCAAGGCCGAAGCAAACCGCAGACGGTGTATAGCACAGCGGGCGGATACGCGCGCAAGGGCTTGGGCACGCTCCTGAGGGCCATCGCCCTGTTGCGTTCAGGCCCTACTCGTGACATACGTTTGCGGCTCGCGGGCGTACCGCCCAGCGGGTCCGAAGGAGGGAGAGCTACCGCGCGCGAGATCAGGCGCCTTGGGCTCACCACGTGTGTGACCGTCATGGGGAGGGTTGGCCCCGAAGTCTTGATGCGAGAACTACTCGCCGCGAGGGTCTTCGCACTTCCTACACACGTTGACAACAGCCCGAACAGTCTTGCAGAAGCCATGATCGTGGGCACCCCTTGCGTTGCCAGCGCGGCGGGCGGAATCCCGACGCTTGCGCGCGACGGCATCGAAGCCCTGCTCGTTCAGGACGGCGATCCCTATGCGCTTGCAGGAGCCATACTGCGGCTGCTCGAAGATGAGAAGCTGGCGTGTCGGCTCTCCACAAGCGCGCGTGCGACAGCCTTACAACGCCACGATCCAGATAGAGTGCGAGAGACGTTGGTCGGGACATACCGGGCCATCCTCGACGACGAGAGACACAGGCAATCTGCCGGAGGACAGCGGGAATGATAGATAGGGACTCAGACGCTCACGGAATCTGGGCGGAACGCCTTGTCGTACGGCGCCAGCGAGCGGCGGCTGTCTTCGACGGTCTGTACGCGAGGTCGACAGCCGCATTCTGGGGCATCGACCTGGGCGGGCAATGCGTCTTCTTTGGGCGTCCCATCCTGCACCGAGCACCGCAGAGCGTGATTCGAATCGGCGAGAGGTGCGTCTTCCGTTCGGCAGACTGGTCGAACCGCATCGGCATCAACCGGCCATGCACGATCTCCACCATCGCACCAGGGGCGCGCCTCTCGATAGGCACTCGGTCTGGATTCAGCGGCACCGTCATTGCCGCTGCGCTTGATATCGAAATTGGGAATCGTGTGTTGAGCGGGGCGAACGTGACCATCACGGACACTGACTGGCACGGCCAGCAGCCGGACGCACGGGACCAGCCTGGGGCGAGCGCGCCGGTGCGCATTTGCGACAACGTGTGGCTCGGACTCAACGTGATGGTCCTGAAAGGCGTCACGATCGGGAAGGATTCGGTGATTGCCGCGGGGAGCATCGTCACGCAGTCCATACCCGAGGGCGTCATCGCCGCGGGAAATCCCGCGAAGGTCATTCGCGAACTGTGAGGCGAGAGGCCTGTGGAGGTTGCGCCGATCGCCCGCGGGTAGTGGCTGCTCGACTGAGCAGAGGGCTACCATCTGGCTCTCACGCGAGTAGCTCGCAGGCCCAGTGAGCAGACCCGGGGGATCCGTTTGAAACCGGCACAGTGGGGTTCACTCCAAGCCGGCATTCCCACCTCTTCCCACCTCTTCCCGGTGGGCGCGTTCGAGCTGCCTCCTCGAGTCTACATTCCCTGTCTGATTGTCGCCGGGCAGTGCGACGCCCTCATGCTGAGGTGACGCCCGGCAACGCGAGGGCCGTCTCCTGTCGCTCCTTCGCGTTCGACGGCCACTCAGAGCCCCCCTGAGAGCAGGTGCCGACGGCAGCACTCATCCACCACATCTTCTGAATCGGTGTTCGACTTGGCGTGGAATACGCAGTTCCAGCGGCCCTCTGCCGGCAGGCCCAAGTCAGCGAAAGCCCGTAGGACGGCCCTCGTGCCGGACGCCATTGGGCCCGGGTGACCCACGCTTCGCGGCCAGTTCACGACCTCGTCCAGCTCGAGTGTCACTGACGTGGAAACGCTCATCAAGCGATTGCCAGGTGCTGGCGAGGCCAATGGCCCCGAGAGCGACGGTCGGTGCCGACTGGGCCCCCGCGGCGTCAGCGAGTGCGCGTTCCACCGCTGACGCAAGCCCTACGGCGACCTTCGGGTCTCCGAGGTGTCAACGCCGGTCTCAAACTGACCCACTCTGCCGGTCTCAAGTTGACGCACCCTCAGATCTTCTCCTTCGCTTTGATGGTCGAGAGTGTCCCGGCCTTGCGCTTTCTGACGAGCAGACACCGGGTGGCAGTCCCCACAGTGCGGCGGGCGAATCGGGAAGTACCAACGACCGCCGGCACCGGATCGTACCACCGGAAGTACGCAAGAACCTGACGATGCGCCAAGCTCGCAAGCCAAGCGGAGACGCTGAGCCTTCCGGCAGCATGCAGAGCCAGGAACGCGCGGATATCCCTGCCAGGGAACCAGAGGTGGAGACCCTCCTTGTATCTCCTGCTGTTGAGCGGAGGCTGGGGTATCCCGACCAACCGGTTATAGACGAACAGCCCGAGGTCGTAGCCGCTCTCAACAAGCAGTGCGTTTGCGGCGGTGAAGCGCGCGTTGCACTCGATGATCCTCAGCTTGCCATCCCGGTCATCCCGCTTGAACTCGACGTTCCCAACGCCGAGAAGCCCGACGTGGCGGAACAAACGTAGCCCCAGGTCGCGGACCTCGGGGTTCCAATCGGTGACGTGATAGCAGGCAGGCCCCCGGTTCTCAGGGTAGCGACGGAGGACCCTCTTGGTGAAGTCGCACAGAGGGACGCCACTTTCCTCCAAGTACGTGTAGTAGCTGCAGAGCCGATCGTCGCTCCCAGGGATCTCTTCAAGCAGAATAACGTCTAGGTCGTGCGCGCGAGCACGTTGGTAGGCAGTCATCAGCCCCTGGAAATCCGTGACACGGAAGAACTTGTCTCCGAATACCGCGTGGAACCTGTGTGAGTAGAGTGGCTTGACGATCAGCGGATAGACGTACTCGTCGCGACGTGCCTCCACTTCCTCGACACGTTCTGCAGCCCAGAACAGAGGAGTGGGGACCCCCGCCTGCTTGGCCTTCTGGTACGTTGACAGTTTGCTGAGGAGATAGCGCTGGGCCTCCGTGTCCGAGATGTCCAGGATGAACTTCTTGGATAACTCCCCATGGTGCTCGATGAGGACCTCGATGCCCGCGTCGCAGCAAGAGAGCAGGACGGCACCTCGCAATCGCTCTGATGCAGGGCCCAGGAGATAACGCACCCATGCGACTTGGGGGTTCGCGGTCTCGGGCAACTCGATGTATCGGGCGTAGCGGGAGTGAGGGTTGGGCGCGTCGGGGAGCAGGTAGACGCCGACGCCCCCCCTGCCAAGACTCCGGGCAACGGACAACGCGTTCCCGCCGGCCCCTCCCATGAGGATGGCCGGCGGAAGTCGACTCTGTCGCGATGTATTCGCGAAATCCCTAGTCAAGGGCCCCGCCCGCCCGGTCACTGGGCGCGGACGGAGACTGCCCCGTGAGCCTCTGGAGGATCGTCACCGCGACAGCGGCACCCCCACCCTTCCTCATATAGTGGTAGTAGTAGCCAGGTGTGGTGTTGACTTCGAGGACCACGGCCCCGGATTCAGAGAGAGGAACTCCAGGGTCATTCGTGATCACGTCGACGCCGGCCAAGCGAACGCCAAGCGCCTCGGCAGCCGCCGACCCAGCCTCGACTATCGAAGGACAAATCCTGTTGGACGCGGCTTCGTTCTCTTCTCGCCGGTTGTCGTTGACGACCGTCTTGACCGGAACCACAGCGCCGGGGCTGAGGATGGATCCAACGTGGTACCCCTGGCGGCCCAATGTGAACTTGAGATCGTGGTCGACCCTGATGAGGGATTGCGCCGCCTCGGCCCCCATTCTTGCTCGATCTGCGTTCTCCGCCGCGATGAGCTGGCGTATGGTGGAGTGCCCGTCGCCGTGGACCATCGGAGGTCGCCGCAGAACCGCATCCACGAGCTCCCCATCGAGATACAGCAGGCGGTAGTTCTCGCCGCCAATCTGCTCCTCGACCACGATGTCGCGAGAGCTGGCCCCAGCCCAGGCCATGGTCAGGGGCAGGAGCTGCCCATCCATGACACCCGTCGTGATCCCGACGCCGGCAGAGCTCGCGTAGGCCGGCTTGATCACGCACGGTCCTCCCGCAGCCGCCACAAAGCGCCGCGCTGTCTCGACATCATCGCGTCGGCACACGCAATGCCGCGGAACCGGAATCTGCCTCTCGGCCAACATGCGGTATACCAAGGGCTTCTTGCCCGCCATCTCCAAGGTCACGGGGTCGTCAAGCGACGTGACGTTGTCGCGAACGCGCAGCCGCAGCTCGCCGCAGCAGATCTCGAGTAGCGACCCATCCATATGGGTGACCGTCGCGCCGACGGCCGCCGCCGCCGCTTCCCAAACGGTGCGGTAGAAGAGTGAGCGTTCCTCGGCCATGGAGCTCGCGGCGCGCGTGCTGCGTTGGGCGTGCTGCCAAACCCTGCTGCACAGCGAGAGTGGTTCAACGACCCGACGCGTAATCAACACGGACTTCATGATGGCGCCACGTGGTGACGTCTCTGCATCACGCGTTGGGCACATCCTCGACTCCCTGTCACAACGCACGCCTTGGTCAACCGCAACCCACTCCTCCCGGTTTCTCGCCCCCGAAGGCAGACAACGCTCTTGAGCCTCATCCGCACCCTCACCGAGGCCGATGAAGGCGCCCGGTCCGTCAACGGCGACCACGCCCGCTGAGGTGACAACAACACTGCCACAGTATATCCGGTAGCTGATCGCCCCGGGCAACCGTGAAGACGCGCCGCCACCGCGCTCTCAGACGGCCTTCACTCCTAGACCCGGCGATGTCCGCCCAGCTCCCGTTGACACGCTATCCTCTTCATCGGCGCGAGACGCCCTGCAGGAACCAACGCTGACTCAAACAGGCTGCCGATCAAGGATACAATCCTAAAGACCGCTGGCTCTCCTCGTGACCCACGCGGTTGATGAACCTTCAAGGGGCGCCCGCAAAGGATATCTACTATGAGCCACCGCATCTTCATCACCGGCTACGGGATCGCCGAAGAAGCACGGCAGTACCTGAGGGAAGCGAACTGCCTCGTCGAGTTTGGCGATCCCGACGACACGCCTGCAGACATCGCTCGCAAGCTGAAGGAGTTCCGGGCCGATGGGATCATCGTGAGGGCCGGACGAATCACGGCTGAAGTGCTGGCCGCTACGACAACACTGAGAGTCGTCTGCAAACACGGCGTAGGCACAGACAACATCGACATCCAAGCCGCGACTGCCCGCGGGATCCCCGTCATGTTCACGCCGTTGGGGAACTATGAATCGGTTGCTGAGCACACACTGGCGCTGATCCTCGCGTTAGCTCGCCGCATCCCCGCTCAAGACGAGCGCGTCCGTCGCGGGCTCTTCGACAAGAAGCGGTACGACGGGTTTGAACTCCGCGGCAAGACCCTGGGCCTCGTCGGTTGCGGCCGTGTCGGGAGGCGCCTCTGCCGACTCGTGGAGGCCTTTGAGATGGACGTCGTCGCGTATCAGCCTTCACGCACGGCCGAAGGCTTGCCTCAACGAGTCTCGAAGGCTCAGGGACTGGACGATGTGCTGTCAAGGGCCGACGTTCTCACCCTCCACTGCCCTCTGACTTCCTCTACGCGGGGCATGATCAACGGGCAGTCAATCGCCCTGATGAAGCGGGGCGCCTACGTCGTGAACACCGCTCGTGGCGGCCTCATCAACGAAAGCGATCTGTTCGATGCCTTGAACGATGGGCGGATTGCTGGCGCTGCGCTCGACGTCTACGAGGTCGAGCCGCCTGCACCGGACAATCGTCTTTTTGGACTGGACAACGTCATCTTCACGCCTCACGTCGCCGGCCTATCGGACAACTCGTACAAGAACATGGGCATGGACTCCGTGAGGAACGTACTAGCCGTCCTCGGGGGGGAGCCCATAGACACAGGCGCTTTGGTCAATGGAGAGGTTCTCGAGCGGCTGTAGGCACCATGCCAGCCGTATGCACCCGCCTAGAACTTGCGTTCCCTCACCATCTCTTCGTCCATATGAGCCTGTCGAACGTATTGGGCGAGGATGTGCATGAGCGACTGATGAACGTCTTCGATCACACCGTAGTTGTCGGCGGCTACATGCAGATTCACATCCGCGATATCAGCCGAGCGGCCGCCGGTGAAGCCAGTCATGGAGATCACCGCAAGACCGTTCTCCTTGGCCCAAAGCGCGGCTCGCACGATGTTCTCCGAGTCTCCCGAGGAGCTGATGGTAATCAGCACATCGCTGGGCCTGGCCAAGGTGCGCAGCTGATAGACGTACACTTCGTCGTACGACAGGTCGTTGCTGATTGCAGTGATGATCTCGATCGTCGTGCTGAGCGAGATGACGCGCGGTCTGAGGCCCGTGTCGGTTTGGACCAGCTTGCAGTGGTCGCACACCAAGTGGTTAGCGATAGCAGCAGACCCCCCATTTCCGCAGGAGTAGGCCATGCCTCCCTCCGAGTATACCCTGGTCAGGATGGCGGCCGCCTCGCTCAATCTCGCGCGGTCCACTGTAGCGGCAGCTTCCGCGACCTCCGAGAAGTAGGCCTCCGCGTACTTCCCGGCTTCGGCGAATGTGCGGTCGGGGAAGGTCATGATCCGTCCTCCGTCAGTCGTTCTGCTTGACACCGTCTCGCACGGCTGTCACCTCTTGCTTGGCCATGGCCATAAGGAAGCGGTCGTCACTCTGTAGCGACACCAACTGGAAGCCCCTTTCAATCATCTCGATCGCGACGTCCGTGGAGTTGGTGTGAATGCCCGCCGGAATACCGTGGCGCTGGGCGGTCGCGAGAATCGCGTGGATAGCATCGATCACGTCGGGATCGCGCTGGCCCTTGCGCGGCTCCTTTCCCAACGCCATCGAGAGATCCGACGGGCCGATATAGATTGCGCCGATGCCCGGAACGTCGAGGATCTGGTCGAGGTTGTTGATCGCCTCCCGCGTCTCGATCTGCGGTATGACCAGCGTCTCCTCGTCGGCAAAGAGGTGGTAGTCGCCACCACCGTGAGTGCCACCTCCAGCGTAGTACTTCGCGCGGATGGGGCCGAAGCTGCGGAAGCCCCACGGCGGATACTTGCACGCGCGGACCAGAGCCTTCGCGTCCTCGGCCGTGTTGATCATCGGGCAGATCACGCCGTAGGAGCCGGCGTCGAGGATCTTCATCAGGCGAGCGGGGTCGCTCCACGGAACACGGGTGAGAGGGATCACCGATGTCGTCGAGATCGCCTGCAGCATGGTGACCGCGACCTGGTAGCCCATCAGCCCGTGCTGCATGTCGACGGTGACCGAGTCGAAGCCCTGGTGGGCCATGATTTCGGCAGAGAACGAGCTGGGGATGGAACACCAGCCGTTGATGACCGCGTCACCGCGGGCCCAGATCTCCTTCAGCGTGTTCTTTCTCATGAATGGTTCCTTAGGTCGGCGGTCGGAAGCCTGTTGACGTCGAGCCCTCTGATGGCGGCGCGACCCATCGCCAGGACCGCCTCCTCGGAGCTGCCGCCGATATGCGGCGTGGCGAGGAAGTTGGGCAATCGAAGCAACTCGAGGTCCTCAGGCGGCTCCGTGGCGAACACATCGAAGGCCGCACCACCCAAGCGGCCATTCAAGAGCATGGCCTTGAGGGCCGCCTCGTCCGCCAAGCCCCCGCGTGCGGTGTTGATGAGCAGGGCTCCCGGCTTCATACACGCCAGCCGCTCGCCTCCCAGCATGTTGCGAGTGCTGTCGTCCAGCGGTACGTGCAGCGTCACGATGTCACTCCGCTGCAGCAGTTCATCGAGCCCGACCGGCTCCACTTGGTGAGCCGAGTAGAACTCCGGGAACTCAAGGATGTCGTGGGCCAGCAGCGTGCAGCCGAAGGCCCGCAGGATTGGGGTGAGATCCTTGCCGATATTGCCGCAGCCCACGATGCCGACTGTGCGCTGCGTCAGCTGCCTTCCCTGATGGTTCTTCCACGCGCCCTCGCTCACCTCCCGGCTCGTTTGCGGCACGTGTCGCAGCAGCGCAATCATGAAGGCAATCGTGAGTTCGCTGACCGATCGCCTATTGACCCCAGCCGTCCAGCCCAAGCGGACGCCGCGCCGGGCCATAGCCTGCAAGTCGAGCATGTCGATGCCCACGCCGTGCTTGCTGATTACCTCGAGCTCGGGCAGGGCGGCCAGGACCTCGTCGTCGATATGCTCGAGCGCAGTGATCATCTTGCGGCGCCCGTGGGCGAAGTCAATCAGCGCCTCACCCGCCAAAGCCAGGCCCTCGTCGTTGAACCGGACTTTGGAGTATCGCTGCAGCAGTTCCGCCCGCAAGATGGAGTGTCGCGAGAACGATCGCGATGCCACGGCTATAGGGGTGTTGTCTATCGTCCCGTCTCCTCAGCACCCGACGCTTGCTCTGCGGCGAGCCGCCGCTGCGCGAAGCGTTGATCGGCATCGTAGATTCCGAACACGAGGCGCATCGTCTCGTAGGCATCTTCAGAGGTGCCATTTCGGGCCGGCCGGCCGTGGCGCACGCAGTCGATGAACTCGGCCAGCTCCAGTCCCCAAGACGGGTCGGTGTTGCAGAACGTGGCTTGTTCGGGCGGGTTTCCGATGGCGAAGCCTCGGGCCTTGCGCCCTTCGATGAGCCATTCGTCACGGTAGCTGCGAGTCGACGACGGCATGCCGTCTATGATCACGTAGCCGTCCTCCATGAAGACTTCCAGCGTGAAGCGATGCTTCCATTGCGTGGCGGAGCTGTGCAGCATCGCGATACATCCCTCATCGTTTCGGAGCAGGGCGAAGGCATTGTCCTCCAATGGCACGTCCCAGGACGCCGTCGCGCACATGCTCTTGATCTCCGAGAACTCGCCACAGAAGTGACGGAAGAGGTCGAGCATGTGAATGCCCTGATCGAGCAAGATCCCGCCACCTGCCAATGCAGGGTCGCGGCGCCAATCGTTAGGATAGCCGGCGGCCTCGGACTTGCCGTAGACACCACGCACCCAAAGAATCCTGCCGTACTTGCCGCTCTCAACGATCTTCTTGGCCTCCATGATGCCGAAATGGTAGCGATGGTTGAAGCCGATCTTGAGAACGCGACCCGGGTTGCGCTCCTCCGCCGCCATGATCCGCTCGATGTCCTCAATGCTGCGGCCGGGCGGCTTTTCGCAAAACACATGCTTGCCGGCGTCAAGCGCAGCCGTGACGACATCGGGAGTGAAGCGGTTCGGCGTGCACACGAAGACTGCATCGACGCCGGAATCGATGACGGCTCCGCCGTCCGGCACTATCCGCATGTCTTCGAAGCCCCTCGCCGGCGGGTTCGGATCCGTGCCGGCAATCAGGACCGTGTCATCGTTGTCACGAATGGTCTTTGCGCGGATGGCACCCATCTTCCCAAGACCAACGATGCCGATCTTGAGCGGATCCGACACGTGCCTCACCCCCTTTGGTCCAGCTGCCGAGGTCCTCCGAGTTCGGCTCCCCGATCACTTCAGCCGCTACGGACTTCTCAGCTTCTGTTAATCGCGCACCAACAGTTCACGGGTTGCCTGCCGAAAGCCCGCGATCGCGGCTTCGACCGAACGCGAACATCCTCCGCGTGCTTGCTCCGCTACACAAACCCCACACGAGTCCAAGCAATCGGCAGAGGCGGGCGCTAACCGGTCCGACTCTAGCTCCCACGAATTGTACCGCGCCAAGGCGCCGGGAGGGAAGCACCGGCCTCGCGGGCTTCCCTCCTCGGCAATCGAATTGGATATCCCACCTCCGGCGTCCAAGGACGCGGCTCGCGTGCGGGTCTCCCCATGCGACATGAAGGTCTGAGTGAGCTGGACAGTGGGCGGTGGCATGTGGCGCGGCTGAGGCCGCGCCTCCGAATGGCTCGGCGCGAGCGGTTAGCTCTCAGGTGAATCAGCATGCCCCCGCGTCCGGCTCCGAGCCAAGATGACATGAGGCCGCGATAGATAGAGGCGGTGGTCGAACTAGTACGCCCCGCGCTTCTGGACGATCGCCGGCACCGTCTGCAGCAGCAGCTTGATGTCCCAGCTCAGACTCCAGCCGGTGACGTACATGTAGTCGAGCCTGACCATCTCGTCGAAGGGGATATCACTCCGCCCGAGCACCTGCCACAGCCCG
>Ga0209539_1001338_pt1 | contig 13387 bp, 11 predicted proteins | sample BarGraNGADG00312_2_FD_184499 | JGI IMG/M metagenome (GOLD analysis project Ga0209539, IMG submission 184499) | Arctic peat soil microbial communities from Barrow, Alaska - Barrow Graham LP Ref core NGADG0011-312 (SPAdes) (version 2) | ecosystem: Environmental > Terrestrial > Soil > Wetlands >... | reverse complement strand
GGTGTCGTCGGGCTCGTCGGCGTCGACGTCTGCGCCGGAGGCGGCATCGTCCTCGGTCGGTGCTGCGGCCGGACGGCCGCCCCGCTTCCGGCCGGCAGTGCTGCTCGTGGCGGCGCCCGCCGTCCTGCGCGAGCCCCTGCCCTTTGGCGCCTCGGCCTGCGGCGCGTCCTCGGCGGGCGTCTCCGCCTCGTCGGTGCCGGTCTGCTCGTCGCGGTCGTCGTGATCCTCGCCGTGCTCGCCGCCGGAACGGCCACGCCGCCCACGCCCACCACGACGCCGGCGACGGCGCGCCGCACCCTCGTCGTGCTCGTCCCCACGGACGGGCGCGTCGACCGCGTCGTCGGCCGGCGTCTCGTCCTCGGTCAGCTCTTCGTCAGCCAGGTCCTCGACCGGACCCTTGGCGACGGCGGCACCGAAGCGCAGATCCTCGTCGGGGTGCCGCGGCGGGCCGGCCGGCGCCTCGGCCCGCCGACGCCGGGGGCGCGTGGTCGGGTCGGGCGCCTGGAAGAGCAGAGCGGTCGCCGCGAGTCGGGGGGCGCCACCGACCTGGACGACCGCGCCTGCCGACTCGGCCGCCACGGGTTCCGTTGCGTCGCGGCGGGTGGCCTCGTCCGGCTCGTCCGGGGCGGCAGCGGCCGGCGGGGCGCTCGTCGTGGCGGTGCGGCGGCTCCTGCGCGGCCGGGCCGGTGCACCTTCGGCACCGGCGCCGGTCTCCTTCGGCGGCTCGGCCGGGCTCTCGGCGCCGGCGGGCGCTTCGGTCACGGGTGCCGCTGCCTTGCGTGGGCTGCGCTTGCGCGGGGTGCTGGTCTTCGCCGCCGGGGCGGCGTCCGGCGCGTCCGGCGCGTCCTGTGCGGGAGCGGCTGCCTGCGCGGGTGCGGCTGCCTCGTCGGCTTGAGCCGGGGTCGTCACGGGCGCGCCCGCGGCACGGCGGCTCCGGGTCCGACGCGGGGGTGCGCTCGTCGCTGCGTCGGGCCCGTCGCTGCGCTCAGTGGCTGTCTGGTTGTTCTCTCCGGCTGATGCGGTGCCGGGCAGGTTCTGGTCGGTCACGAATGCTCCAGGCCAACGGGCTGTCCACACTCCCCGGCCCGCGGGCGGATCAGTCGTCGCGCACCGGTTGGCGCTGCGACGGAAGTCGTCGGTGTCGTCGGGCTGTCCGGGCGGGCGGGGCCGGCGCCTGCCGGAGAGATCAACGGCGGCGCCTGGCGGGTCGCGGACCGCGGCCAGCGGGAACGTCTGCGGCTGAGGAAGCGGTGTGGTGGCCCCCTCGACCGCCGTCAGTATCGCACAGGCTTCCCCGCGCGACCCGCCACCGAGCGGGTGTCGGCGAGTGCACGCGACCCTGGATCGGTCCAGAGCCACGTCCCAACGATGTGACAGTGCGTCACCAAACGGGACTTAGGTCCTAGACTCATCGGGTGGGCCCTTCCTACCGTTCGAGAAGCCGCCCGTTCCCCGTCCTCCAGGAGAACCATGGATGCCCTTGACCTCGCGCGGTGGCAGTTCGGCATCACGACGGTCTACCACTTCATCTTCGTCCCGCTGACCATCGGGCTGTCCCCCCTGGTCGCTCTGATGCAGACCTTCTGGGTCCGCACCGGCGACGAGAAGTGGCTGCGGCTGACCAAGTTCTTCGGCAAGCTCCTGCTGATCAACTTCGCCATCGGGGTGGCCACCGGCATCGTGCAGGAGTTCCAGTTCGGGATGAACTGGAGCGAGTACTCGCGGTTCGTCGGCGACGTGTTCGGCGCACCGCTGGCCATGGAGGCCCTTGCCGCGTTCTTCGTCGAGTCGACGTTCCTCGGCCTGTGGATCTTCGGCTGGGACAAGCTGCCCAAGCGGATCCACCTGGCGACCATCTGGGCCGTCGCGATCGCCACCAACCTGTCCGCCTACTTCATCCTCGCGGCGAACTCCTGGATGCAGCACCCGGTCGGGACGGTGTTCAACGAGCAGACCGGCCGCGCCGAGATGACCGACATCGGTGCCGTGCTGAGCAACAGCACGTTGCTCTCCGCCTTCCCGCACACCATCTCGGCGGCATTCCTGACCGCCGGGACGTTCGTCGCGGGGATCAGCGCCTGGTGGATGGTGCGCTCGGTGCGCCGCGACGACGAGCCCACCGCTCGCGTCCACCGGCCCGCCGTCGTGCTCGGTGTTGTCACCATGCTGGTCTCGGGAGTGGCCATCGCCGGGACCGGAGATCAGCAGGCGAAGCTGATGTACGACCAGCAGCCCATGAAGATGTCCTCGGCGGAGGCGCTCTGCGATGGCAAGGCCGGGGTGTCCCTCTCGCTGCTCACCATCGGCGACCTGTCCAACTCCTGCGACGGCCACCTCACGACGATCGTGGCCATCCCCGGCGTCACGTCGTTCCTTGCCTCGGGGTCCTTCGACTCCTACCTGCCAGGGGTCACCGAGCTGCAGGCACGCTCCGAGGACCTGTACGGCGCGGGCGTCGACTACCGGCCGAACCTCGTGGTGACCTACTGGAGCTTCCGGCTGATGATCGGGCTGGGGCTGGGCAGCGCCGCCCTGGCGGCCGCGGCGCTGTGGCTGCTGCGGCGTCGGCGGGTGGTCGCCAACCGGTGGTTCGCCGTCCTGGGTGTGCTTGTCATCCCGATGCCCTTCCTCGCCTCGTCCTTCGGCTGGATCTTCACGGAGATCGGGCGCCAACCCTGGGTGGTCGCCCCCAACCCCACCCCGGGCGGCGTCGACGGCGTCTGGATGCTCACGGCACGGGGCGTGTCCACCAGCGTCAGCCCCGGGATGGTGCTCACGTCGATGATCGCGTTCACCGCGCTGTACGCCGTCCTTGCCGTCCTCTGGTTCAAGCTGATGCGCCGCTACGCCGTCGAGGGCGTCGCGGCGAGCGAGCGGGACCCGAGCCCAGACGGGCGCGACGCCGACCCCGAGGCTCCGGACGACCGTCCGCTGTCCTTCGCCTACTGAGAGGAGCCGACCATGGAGCTGTCGACAGTCTGGTTCCTCCTCATCGCCGTGCTCTGGACCGGGTACCTGGTCCTCGAGGGCTTCGACTTCGGCGTCGGGATGCTGCTGCCGATCCTCGGACGCTCGGACACCCAGCGCCGCGTGCTGATCAACAGCATCGGCCCGGTCTGGGACGGCAACGAGGTGTGGCTGCTGACCGCGGGCGGCGCGACCTTCGCGGCCTTCCCGGAGTGGTACGCCACCATGTTCTCCGGCTTCTACCTGCCGCTGCTGCTCATCCTGCTGGCCCTGATCGTTCGAGTGGTCGCCTTCGAGTGGCGCAGCAAGATCGACGACGACCGGTGGCGGCGGCGTGCCGACCGCGCGCTCATCGTGGGGTCGTGGGTGCCCGCCGTCCTGTGGGGGGTCGCGTTCGGCAACCTCGTGCGCGGTGTCCACCTGGGTCCCGACCACCAGTACGTCGGGACCTTCATCGACCTGCTCAACCCGTTCGCCCTGCTCGGCGGCGCGACGACGGCGCTGATCTTCCTCAGCCACGGTGCGGTGTTCCTGGCGCTGAAGACCGGCGGCGAGGTGCGCGAGAAGGCGGCAACCCTCGCCGCTCGCTCGTCGGTCGCCACGCTGGTGGTGGCCGGCGCCTTCGCGATCTGGACCCAGCTGGCCTACTCGTCGGTGGCCTGGACCTGGGCGGCTACGGCGGTCGCCGCCCTCGCGCTGCTCGCACTGGTCTTGGCCACCCGGCGTCGGCGAGAAGGGTGGGCGTTCGTCGCCTCCGCGGTGGCGATCGTGGCAGCCGTCGTGCTCATCTTCGGCTCGATGTACCCCGACGTGATGCCCGGACTGGACCCGGCGAACTCGCTGACCGTGCAGAACGCGTCGTCCAGCGACTACACCCTCACGATCATGACCTGGGTGGCCGCACTGCTCACCCCGCTGGTGCTGGTCTACCAGGGCTGGACCTACTGGGTGTTCCGCAAGCGGATCAGCGCCGAGCAGATCCCGGCACACACCGGCCTGACGTTCTCCGGGTGAAGCCGCTCGACCCCCGGCTGCTGCGCCGCGCACGGGCCGCCCGGCGCTACGTCGTCCGCACAGCTGCCCTCGGCGTCGCGACGGCCGCACTGGTGGTCGCGCAGGCCCTCCTGCTGGCCGCGGCGCTCGCCCCGGTCATCGCCGGCAGCGCGGCCTGGGACGACGTCGCGCCAACCGTCGGATGGATCGCCCTGGTGGTCGCGGCCCGGGTGCTCGCGACCGCAGCGCAGGAGCGGTTCGCCCACCGTTCGGCGACCCGCGCGGTCGCCGAGCTCAGGGAGCAGGTGCTCACCCGGGCGGTCGAGCTGGGTCCACGCTGGCTCGCCGCCGACCCCGGGGTGGCGACGCTGGCCACCCGGGGCCTTGACGCCCTTGACCCGTACTTCGTCAGGTACCTGCCCCAGCTGCTGCTCGCCGTGACCGTGACGCCAGGTGCCCTTGCCGTCGTCGCGGGCCTCGACTGGGTCGCCGCACTGACCATCGCCGGCACGTTGCCACTGGTTCCGCTGTTCATGTGGCTGATCGGGCGGATGACCGCCGGGTACTCCGACCGACGGCTGGCGGTGCTGGAGCGCCTCGGCCACCAGGTGCTCGACCTGGTGGCCGGACTGCCGACGCTGCAGGCGCTGGGACGGCACCGCGGGCCGGCCACGCGCGTCCAAGAGCTCGGCGACGCGCACCGGCGGGCAACCATGGGAACCCTGCGCGTCGCGTTCCTGTCCGGCATGGTCCTGGAGCTGCTGACCACGCTGTCCGTCGCACTGGTCGCCGTCGGGATCGGCTTCCGCCTGGTCGACGGCGGCCTTGACCTCCGGACCGGGCTCGCGGTGCTCATCCTTGCCCCCGAGGTCTACCTGCCGTTGCGCCAGGTGGGTGCCCATTTCCATGCGTCGGCCGACGGGGTCGCGGCGGCCGAACGCGCCTTCGCGGTGCTCGCCCAGCCGGCCCCGGAGGCGGGCTCCCGCCCCGCTCCGGACCTGCGCAGCACCACCGTGCGGCTGCGGGGGGTCAGTGTCGCCGCACCGGACCGGGCGCGGCTCGCGCCGGCCGGGCTCGACCTCGACGTGCCGCCCGGCGCAGTGGTCGCCCTGGCCGGGCCCAACGGCGCCGGCAAGTCGACGGCGGTCGCGGTGCTGCTCGGCCTGCTCCGGCCGGACCGGGGCGACGTCGTCCTCGTGCCGCAGGACGGTGGCGAGATCCCGCTGCGCGAGGTCGACGCCAGGTCCTGGTGGGACCAGATCGCGTGGGTGCCGCAGCGGCCGGTCCTCGAGCCGGGCTCGGTGCGCGACGCCGTCGGGCACGGTCGGGTGCCCCAGGCCGACCTGGACCGTGCCGCCGCGCTCACCGGGTTCGACACCGTCGTCGCGGAGCTGCCAGGGGGCTGGGACGCTCGGATCGGCCAGGGCGGCGCGGGCCTGAGCGTCGGGCAGCGGCAACGGCTGGCCCTGACCCGGGCGCTGGTGGCCCCGTCGGCCCTGGTGATCCTGGACGAGCCGACGGCGCACCTGGACGGTGCCGCCGAGAACCAGGTGCTGGCCGCCGTGAGCGCCCTGCGCGCGGCGGGTCGCACGGTGCTGCTGGTGGCACACCGTCCGGCGCTCCTGGCGGCCGCCGACGTCGTCGCGACGGTGCGCAGCGAGCCGCTGTCGACCGTGGCGGCCGTCTCGCGCGGCGCGCAGCCGGGCACCCTGGCGCCTCCCCCGGCCGGAGGTCGCCGGTGAGCGACCTCTGGCGCGCGGTCCGCCTGCTCGGCGTACGACGGCGCCGGGTGCTGCTGGCCGTCCTGGCCGGCTCGGCCGGCTTGGGCAGCGCCGTCGGCCTCGCCGCGGTGTCCGCCTGGCTGATCGCCCGGGCCTCCCAGATGCCGCCCGTGATGTACCTGACCATCGCGGCCGTGACGGTCCGCACCCTCGGCGTCTCCCGTGGCGTCCTGCGCTACGTCGAGCGCCTGGTCTCCCACGACGTCGCCCTGCGGGGGATGACAACGCTGCGCACCCGGGTCTACGCGCGGCTGGCCGAGGCGGACCCTGCAACCGTGCTCCGGCTGCGTCGGGGCGACCTGCTGGCCAGGGTCGGGGCCGACGTGGACAGCGTGGGCGACGTCGTGGTGCGCGGGCTGCTCCCGATGGCCGTTGCCGCCGTGGTGTCGACCGGGAGCGTCGTCCTGGTCGGGGCCTTCCTGCCCTGGGCGGGGGTGGCGCTGGCCGGCTGCCTGCTGCTCGCCGGCGTCGCCGGGCCGTGGTGGGCTCTCCGTGCGGCACGCACGGCCGAGGCCCGGTCCGCCAACGCGCGGTCCCAGATGTCGGCGACGGTGCTGACCCTGCTGGACGACGCCGCCGAGCTGGCCGTCTCGGGGCGGCTGGACCAGGTGCTCCGGCGGCTCCGCGAGGCCGAGGCGGACCTCGCACGGGCTACCGACGCCGCCGCCCGGCCGGCCGCGGTCGCTGCGGCGATCGGCCCGTTGTCGGTCGGGCTGGCCGTGCTCGCGGCCCTCGCCCTTGGCATCCCAGCCACCACTGCAGGCCTCCTGGCGCCCGTCGAGCTGGCCGTCGTGGTGCTCACCCCGCTCGCCGCCTTCGAGGCCGTAGGGGCGCTCCCCGGGGCTGCCGTGACCCTGCTGCGCGCCCAGCAGGCGGCCCGCAGGGTGCTTGAGCTGCTGGACGCCCCGCCGCGCTCCCCCGATGCCCCGTACGAGGCCGGCGTCGTCGCCGCCGCGCCGCTTGAGGGCTCGGTGGTCGCGGAGGACCTCAGCTGCGGCTGGCCGGGGCGCCCGCCCGCCCTGACCGGCGTCGACCTGGCCGTGACGCCCGGTCGGAGCGTCGCCGTGGTCGGGCCCAGCGGTGTGGGCAAGACGACGCTCCTGCTCACCCTCGCGGGCCTGCTGCCGCCGGTGCAGGGCCGTGCCCGGGTGGACGGCCTTGAACCGTACCGGCTGACCCGCGAGGAGGCTGCGCGGCGGGTGGCGATGACACCGGAGGACGCCCACGTCTTCGACACGACGGTGCTGGAGAACCTGCGGGTGGCACGGGGCGACGTCACCGCCGACGAGGCCGCCGCCGCCCTTGACGGGGTCGGGCTGGCGGACTGGCTGGCCGGCCTCCCGGACGGCCTGGACACCCGGTTGGGCAGCGACGCCGCGCGGGTGTCCGGCGGCGAGCGCCGCCGCCTGCTCCTGGCACGTGCCCTGCTCGGCCGGGCGCCGGTGCTGCTCCTCGACGAGCCGACCGAGCACGTTGACGCGGGAGCCGACGAGCTGCTCGCCGGTCTGCTGGACGGATCCCTTACCGGGGGCCGCGGCGTCGTCGTGGTGACGCACCGACTCGCCGGCCTTGCCGCGGCCACCGAGGTGATCGTGCTGGACGCGACGGGTAGCGTGCGAGCACGAGGGCGCTACGAGGCGCTGCTCGCCGCGGGCGCCTACCCGGCGCAGGAGCAGGAGACCCCATGACGACCCCGACGGGGCACCGGCCGGAGCAGCCGACGGAACGGCCGGAGCACGGCGGTGACCACCGCGACGGCTCGTTCGCGGCTGCCGACCTGCTCCAGGCCGCGCTCGCGCTGGCCTCGGACCTTGACCTGCCGACGGTCCTGCAGCGCTTCGTCGCGGCGAGCGCCAACCTGACCGGTGCCGCCTTCGCGGCGATCAACGTGCTGGACGCACGGGGCAGGTCCACCACCTTCGTGCACACCGGCGTCGACGATCGCCTGGCGAAGCTGATCGGTCGGTCCCCGCACGCGATCGGGGTGCTGGGCACCATCCCGTCGCACGGCACGCTGCGCCTGGACGACCTCACCAGCCACCCCAACTTCAAGGGCTTCCCCGCGAACCACCCGCCGATGGGCGCGTTCCTCGGCACCGCCGTCCGGGTCCGCGACCGCGTCTTCGGCTACCTGTACCTGTCGGAGAAGCCCGGGGGCTTCACCGACGACGACGACGACATCGTGCTCACCCTCGCCGCGGCGGCGGCCGTCGCGATCCAGAACGCCCAGCTCTACGCGGCGTCCGAACGCCGGGAGCGCTGGCTGCGAGCCGGCCAGCAGATCACCACCATGCTGCTGTCCGGTGCCGAGCAGGAGGAGGTGCTCGCCCAGATCGCGGCCTCGTCCCGCGAGGTGGCCAACGCGGACACGGCGGCTCTTGTGCTCCCCGGGATGGGCGACAACCTGGTGATGGAGATCGTCGACGGCGTGGCCGCCGACCAGCTGATCGGCACCCTGATGCCGCCGGACGGGCGCGCCCAGACGGTGCTGCGGGACGGCAACGGCCTGGTGGTGGACTCCCTGCACCGGGCGCGGGCGATGCGGGTGGACGCCATGCGGCAGTTCGGTCCCGCCCTGTACGCACCCATGCAGGCGGAGGGTCGCGGGGTCGGGGTGCTGGTGCTCCTCCGGCTGGTCGGCTCGGCCCCGTTCGGGCGGAGCGACCTGGACACGGCCGAGTCCTACGCGGCCCAGGCCGCCCTTGCACTGATGCTCGCCGAAGCGCGGCACGCGCAGGACGTCGCGGCGCTGCTGGACGAGCGGGAGCGGATCGCCCGCGACCTGCACGACCTGGCGATCCAGCAGCTGTTCGCCACCGGGATGCAGCTGGAGACGGTCCGACGCCGGGCCGCCCGGGGCGTCGACCCCTCGGAGCTGACCGGGATCGTGGAGGACGCGCTGGACAACGTCGACTCGACGGTGCGCCAGATCCGCTCGATCGTGCACGCGCTGCGCGACCCGGACGCCGCCGCACCGCTCGCCGAGCGGCTGCGCCGCGAGGCGTCGCTGGCCCGCACGGGGCTGGGCTTCGCACCGGGCCTCGTCATCACCGTCGACGCGCGCGTGCTGGACTCGGCCGACTCCTTCGAGGGTGACTCCGGCGTGCTGGACGACCGGGTCGGTGAGGACATGGCCGACGACGTCGTCGCGGTGGTCCGCGAGGGGCTGGCCAACGCGGCCCGGCATGCCCGCGCGACAGCCGTGACCGTCCGGGTGGAGGTCGAGGGCGGGGGCACCTCCGGCCGGATCACCATCGAGGTGGAGGACGACGGCGCCGGCCTGCCCGCGGACCGGGACCGGAAGTCCGGGACCGACAACCTGGCCGCCCGGGCCCGCCGGCACGGCGGGACGTTCAGCCTGGGGACGACCCAGGAGGGGCGGGGCACCCTGCTGATCTGGTCGGCGCCGATGAGCGGGCGTCCGCGGAGCTGAGCTCCGGCGCGGGGCGGGGCGCGTTGGTGACCTGGTCGACTCCCATGACGGTGCACGCCCGGAGCTAGCTGTTCCTGACCCGTGCCGGTCGATTCGGCGAGCACGACGGCGCAGCCCGCCTCTGCGACCTTCCCGGCTCGGGCTTGGGAGAGAAACCCGCAGATAGTGCGGGTTTCTCTCCCAAGCCCCGGTTGAGTTGTCGTCGACTGCGCGCTCGCCCGCAACGCCGGACCCGCGCCACCCCTCCGGGCCGGCCGGATCTGGCAGCCGGTCACCGCGCGGTCGCGACAGCGTGGCCGTCTGCTAGTCGGACGGCTCGTTGCGCCAGGCGCTGTGCTTGCGCCCGGCCACCCACGCGGCCACCTGGGTGCGCCGCTGCAGCCCCATCTTGGACAGCAGCGACGTGATGTGGTTCTTGACCGTCTTCTCCGCGACGCCCAGCCGCTCGGCGATCTCCCGGTTGGACATGCCCTCACCGATCAGGTCGAGCACCTTGCGCTCGCTCGGGGTCAGATCGGCCGTCGGGTCCTCGTGGTCCGCGCGACGGCGCGTGATCGTCCGCTCGTCCAGCAGCGTCCGCCCGGCCGCAACGGACCGGATCACGTCGGCGATCTCGGCGCCGCGCACGCTCTTCAGCAGGTAGGCGGCGGCTCCGGCGTCCAGGGCGGCCGCCAGGGCGTCGTCGTCGTCGAAGGAGGTCAGCACGACGGAACGCGCCTCGGGGAGCTGTTCCCGCAGGGCAAGGATCACGTCGATGCCGGTGCCGTCCGGGAGCTGCAGGTCCACCAGGACCACCTGGGGGCGGACGAGGGTGGCGCGCCGGATCCCTTCGGCGACGGACCCCGCCTCGGCGACGACGCTCATCCCCTCGGAGCGGTCGATCACCTCGGCGATGCCCCGGCGGACGACCTCATGGTCGTCGACGATCATCACGGCGATCTCGCCGAACCGGTCCGGTACGGGAGGCGGGACGTTGGTTGCCACGTTGCGCATCCTAGAGACCTCGGTTGACCGGCGACGACAGGCGTGCCGCTCGTGGGACGGGTTGACACTGCGGGCACCGGAAGGAGGACCGGTTCATGAAGCGCTCCCGCAGCACCCCGGTGCCGCAGCGCGGGCACGGCCGACCCACCTGCCCGTAGACCGCAAGGGACCTGTCGAAGTACCCCGAGGCCCCGTTCACGTTCACGTACAGGCTGTCGAAGCTGGTGCCACCCGCGAGAAGCGCCTCAGACATCACCCGTTCGGCCGAGTCCAGCACCTCCGTCACCCGTGCGCGCCGCATGCCGGACGTCGGTGTGGCGCCGTGCATCCGCGCGCGCCACAGGGCCTCGTCGGCGTAGATGTTCCCGACGCCGGAGACCAGGGTCTGGTCCAGCAGGGCACGCTTGATCCCGGTCCGACGACGCCGCAGCGCCGCCACAAGGGCCGCCCGGTCCAGGTAGGGGTCCAGCAGGTCGCGGGCGATGTGCGCGGCCGGCAGCGGCACCGCGGGAAGGGTGCTCCCCCGGCCACCGGGCGCGCCGTCGGCAGTGGGCACCAGGGGGCACACCGAGAGATGGCCGAATGTCCGCTGATCGATGAAGTCGAGCAGCAGGTCGGGTTCGCCGCTGTCGCCGGCCAGGTGCAGGCGAGCGCGCAGGTGACGGTGATCGCTCGCGTCCGGGGCGCGGACCAGCATCTGGCCGCTCATCCCCAGGTGGGCCAGGAGCGCCTCGGCCGGGCCGTCGTCGTCGAGCAACAGCCAGAGGAACTTGCCCCGCCGCACGGCCGCGGTCAGGGTGCGCCCGAGCAGGTGGTCCGCGAAGGCGTCCGCACCACCGTCGTTGCGCCGAACGGTGGACTCGCGGCGTACCTCCACCCTGGTGACCGTCCGGTCCAGGATGTGCCCGGCCAGGCCGCAACGGACGGTCTCGACCTCGGGAAGCTCAGGCACGACGCGCTCGGGGGCGGCCGGTCATGCCTCGACGGCGGGTGTGGTCTCCTCGAGTGCGTCACCCGAGAGCTCGCTCAGCGCCTCGTACGCGGTGGCGGCGGCCTCCTGCTCCGCGATCTTCTTCGCCGAACCGGTGCCGGTGCCCCAGACCCGCCCCTCGAGCACGATCCGGGCCGTGAAGGTGCGGGCGTGGTCCGGGCCGTCGCCGTCGCAGACGTACTCCGGCGCACCCTTGCCGAGCTGCGCCGCGAGCTCCTGGACGGAGGTCTTCCAGTCCAGCCCCGCACCCAGGTCGGCGGCGACCGCGAGCGTCGGGTCGACGAGGCGCTGCACTACCTCGCGCGCCACCTCGAGGCCATGGGTGAGGTAGACGGCGCCGAACAGCGCCTCGAGCGTGTCGGCCAGGATCGAGTCCTTGTCCGTGCCGCCGGTGGCGAGCTCACCCTTGCCCAGCAGCACGTAGGGGCCGAGGTCCATCTGCCGCGCGATCGCGGCGAGGGCCCGCTGGGAGACCGTCGCGGCGCGCATCTTGGCCAGCTCACCCTCGGAGAGGTCGGGGTGGCGGCGGTACAACGCCTCGGTCACGACCAGGCCGAGAACGGTGTCCCCGAGGAACTCGAGCCGCTCGTTGGTCGGGATGCCGCCCGCCTCGTGGGCGAACGACCGATGGGTCAGCGCCAGCACCAGGAGCTCGGGGTCCAGCTGGGTCCCGAGCTCTGCGGTGAGTCGCGCGGCAGATGCCTGCGTCACGGACGGACTGGCTGTCTGGCCGCGGTCAGCGGGTCTCGTGCTCCGAGCGGAGCGCCTCGCTGTACTGACGGCCGTTGTAGACACCGCAGGCCGGGCACGCCACGTGCGGCAGCTTCGGCGCCTTGCAGCGCGGGCACGTCGTGAGGGTCGCGGCGGAGGCCTTCCACTGCGACCGGCGCGCACGGGTGTTGCTGCGCGACATCTTGCGCTTCGGAACAGCCACGGCTAGATCTCTTTTCTGTCGTCGACGACCCGGCCGAGCTCGGCCCACCGGGGGTCAAGGGTCTCATGCTTGTGGTCCGGTCCGGCCTCCACCAGGCGCACCCCGCACTCGGGGCACAGACCAGGGCAGTCCGGCGTGCAGACCGGGCGGAACGGCAGTGCGGGCACCACAGCATCCCGGATCGCGGGCTCGACGTCGATCAGCTCGCCGTCCAGCTCACGGACATCCTCCTCGTCCACGCCTTCCGCCAGGGCGGCACGGGCGCGGTCGGGGTAGTGGTACAGCTCCTGGATGTCGACGTCGAACTCCTCGACGGCCTCCTCCAGGCACCGCACGCACTCCCCCACGGCCCGGCCCCTGACGGAGCCGGAGACGAGGACCCCTTCCATGACGGCCTCGAGCCGGAGGTCCAGATCGAGATCGCTGCCGGCCGGGACGCCGATCACGACGGTACCGAGATCCTCCGGCGCCGGAACAGTCAGCTGCACCGTGCGCATCGTCCCCGGTCGGCGGCCGAGCTCGTGTGTGTCGAGCGCGTACGGCGAACGGGGATCCAGGGCGATCGGGCGCTCCACAGCGTCAGTCCAAGCTCGAGGGGTCTCGGTCCGCGCCATGAGCGGCAGGACCAGCGGCCAATGCTACGCCCAGGCGGGTCAGCGCCCAAACCTCACGGGCTCCCGCCGAGCCGGCCCGCCAGCTTGGCCCGCCCGGCCTGCACCTGCGACAGCAGCCGACCCAGGTCGATCTCGAAATCCGCCAGCCGCCGGTCGCAGTAGTCGTCCGCCTCGCGCCGCAGCTGGCCGGCGATGCGCTCGGCCTCGGCAACGATCTCCGCGGAGCGCGCGCCGGCGGCTGCGACCACCTGCTCGGCGCTGACCAGCTCGTCGGCCCGACGGCGCGCGGCCGCGATGACCTGCTCGGCCTCGGCGTGCGCCCTGGCCTGCACCTCCGCGGCCGTCGCCAGCAGCTCGTCCGCATCAGCCAGCTCGGTCGGCAGGGTCGCCCGCAGCTGTCCGATCAGGTCGAGGACCTCCGCGCGGCTGACCAGCACCGAGGACGACATCGGCATCGACCGGGCCTGCTCGACGGCCTGCTTCAGTGCGTCGAGGATCGTCGTGAGGTCCCGGCTCATCCCCGGTCCTCCAGCGCGAGCCGGGCGCGGACCACGTCGGCGACACCCGGCGGGACGAGATCATCGATCCGGCCACCGTGCCGCGCCACGTCCTTGACAAGGGATGACGCGATGTGCGCGACCGCCGGGTCGGCCGGCAGGAACAGGGTCTCGACCCCCAGGTGCCGGTTCA
>Ga0209539_1001337_pt1 | contig 13387 bp, 10 predicted proteins | sample BarGraNGADG00312_2_FD_184499 | JGI IMG/M metagenome (GOLD analysis project Ga0209539, IMG submission 184499) | Arctic peat soil microbial communities from Barrow, Alaska - Barrow Graham LP Ref core NGADG0011-312 (SPAdes) (version 2) | ecosystem: Environmental > Terrestrial > Soil > Wetlands >... | reverse complement strand
GGCAGCTGCGCTCCGGATTCACCGATCTCGGCTTCTGCTTCAAGGGGCCGGAGTTCGAGCCGCTGGTGCAACGGCTGCACGAGCTCATCTGAGGGCGGCGCGAGGATGACCGGCGCGCTCAATCATAACATCGCGGCGCTGCGCGACAGCTTCCGGGCGCAGCACCCCAGGACCCGCGTCTTCTACGCCGGCAAGGCCTGCTCCAACCTCTGGTTCCTCGACCGCGCACGCCGTGCCGGCATCGACGCCGAGGTCAGCTCTGGCGGCGAGCCCTGGAAGGTCAGGAAGGTGGGGTTCGAGCCGCGACAGATCGTCTTCAACGGCGTGGCCAAGACTCGGGACGAGATCGAGGCGGCCTTGCAGCCGCCGGCAGAGGCGATCGTGGTCGACTCCGTCTTCGAGCTCAGGCGGGTGGCGGAGGTCGCCGCCGACCTCGGCGCGGAGCGCGGGTCGCGCTGCGCATCGACCTCAACGCGGCGAGCGAGACGCACCCGGGCCTGCGCACGAGCATGGGCGCCAAGGCCGGCATCGACGTGAACGAGGCGCTCGGCGCCTTTGGGCTGGCGGTCGAGCTGCGCAGCGTCAAGCCCGTCGGCATGAACTACCACATCGGCTCGCAGGTCACGCACGTTGAGCCGTACGTCCAGGCGCTCGACCTGGCGCTGTCGCTGGTCGAGCGCATCGAGAAAGCGCGCCTAGACCTGAAGCTCTACCTGGAACCCGGGCGCGCGATCGCGGGCAATACCGCCGTCCTCGTGAGTCGCATCGAGGCCCAGAAGACCAAGATCGTGGAGCTCGGCGCCGGCCGCATCTCGCGACAGGCCTGGCTGATGATCGACGCCGGCTTCAACACGATCCTCGAGCACTCCAGCTACCATTGGTACTTTCGCGCCGTCGTGCCCAGCCGCTGCAGCAAGCCGCCGGTGCGGCCCTTCCGCATCGGCGGCCCTCTCTGCGACGGCGGCGACATTTACACCGGCGATCCCGGCTCCGCCTTCCGCTACCTGCCGTCGAGCACCGAGGCGGGCGCTGTGATCGCCTTCTTCGACGTCGGTGCCTACTCGCTCGAGTGCATGAGCGCCTACAACGGCCGCGATCAGCCGGCAGCCTACATGATCGACGAGGACGGCATCCGCGAGATCGCGGTGCCGCGCACGGTCGCCGACCTCGTCGCCACGAGCACTTCGGCGTCGAGTAGCGCGCCGGCCGTCGTCGCTGCGGCGCCGCGGCCGAAGATTCTTCGGCGCCACGAGTCGCACACGCGCTCCCGCCTGCTTGCCGGACCTTGGGCCGCAGAATATCCTTCTGATAGTTTGAAGAAGCGGATGTTCTGCGGCCAAAGTCGTCGTGACGCGCATCACTGCGGAGGTCACATGGACGCGCTCGCCCGCGACATCCTCATCGCCCTGCAGCAGGAAGGGCGCCAGACCAACGCCCACCTGGCGGAGAAGCTCGGCCTCTCCGCCTCGGCGACGCTGGAGCGTGCGGCGGCTCGAGCGCGAGGGCGCGATCCGCGGGTATCGGGCCGACGTGGCGCCGGAGGCACTCGGCGTCGGCCTGCGGGCCTTCGTCGCCGCCGAGCTCAACGCCCACAGCCGCGGCCACATCAAGGGCTTCGAGCGCGGCATCGCCCGCGTCCCGGAGGTACGCACCTGCTACCACGTCACCGGCCGCTTCGACTATCTGCTGCACGTCGCCGTGCACGACCTCGAGCACCTCCGCCGGCTCATCAAGACGGACATCGCCGCCATTCCGGGAGTCGCGAAGCTCGAGACGCTGCTGGTGCTCACCGAAGTCAAGGCCGACGCGGGCTGTCCCGCGTTCGAGAACGACAAGTGGCACGGTCTCCGCCCGGCGCCGGCGGCGTAGCCGCCCCGGCGACCCGACCAGGACGCCCGCCAGACAGGGAGGAACGACATGCCGAAGAAAAGCGTCCTCGAGCTTCACCAGATGAAGCGTGCCGGCGAGAAGATCGCCTGGCTCACCGCCTACGACTACCCCACGGCGACCTTCGAAGAAGCCGCGGGCATCGACATGATCCTGGTCGGCGACTCCCTCGGGATGTGCGTCTACGGCTACCCGGGCACCGTCCCGGTCACCATGGACCAGTGCATCGTTCACTGCGAGGCGGTGCGCCGCGGCGCGCCGAACGCCTTCGTCGTCGGGGACATGCCATTCGGCAGCTACCAGGTCTCCGATGAGGACGCGGTGCGCAACGCCGCCCGCTTTCTCAAGGAGGCGGCGGTCGACGCCGTCAAGCTCGAGGGCGGCGTGCGCGTGATCACGCGCGTCAAGGCGATCCTCGACGCCGGCATCGTCGTCTGCGGCCACATCGGTCTGACGCCGCAGAGCTCCGGCCAGCTCGGCGGGCACAAGGCCCAGGGCCGCACGCTCGACTCGGCAAAGATGGTGGTCGAGGACGCCCGCGCCCTCCACGAGGCGGGCGTCCAGCTTCTCCTGCTCGAGGCGGTCCCGCCCGAGCTCGCCGCGTTCATCGCCGCCGAGCTGCCGATCCCGGTGCTCGGCATCGGTGCCGGCGAGGAGGTCGACGGCCAGCTGCTCATCGTCAGCGACGTGCTCGGCACCTTCCAGGCGTTCACGCCCAAGTTCGTCAAGAAGTACGCCGACCTGGCCGGCGTAGCCACGTCGGCGCTCGGCGAGTACGTCAAGGATGTGCGCGCCGGCGCCTTCCCCGAAGAGGCTCACTGCTACCGCATGCTCGACGGCGAGCACGACAGGTTCGCCGCCTGGACCAAAGAGGAGAAATGACCACCACGACCGCCACCGACACGAGCCGCCCCGGCGACGACTTCGTGGCGTCTCGCTAATTCGAGGGGTCCGAAGGGCAGCGCGAGGACCATGCCGCCGTGAGTGTCGGGTTGGCCACCCTGAGAGACGTCGTGCCCAGCACCGCGACAGACAAGACGCAGATCCAAGAGGGGCATGACGGTCGCACGGCTCACGATCGCGACCACATGTTGACCGTCGACGCTCTGTTGCGCCGCGCCGATGCAGCCTTGTACTCGGCCAAGCGTCGCGGCAAGAACCGAGTCTGGGCCCTCGAACGCTGACAGGCAGAGCGACGAGGCCGCCGAGACCGCCTGAAGTGGCGCCGCCGGCCTGGCGTTATCGCCTCAATCGGCCTCGATCTCTTCGTCGGTCGCGCCGCTCTCGCTGACGACCATGCGGGCGATGGCGCTGACGACATCGCCCTCGCGCATGTTCATGACCCTGACGCCCTGCGTGGCGCGCCCGTGGCGGCTGATGCCGTCGGCGCGCACGCGGATGACCACGCCGTCGCGACTCTGCAGCATGATCTCGTGGTTCTCGCGCACGACCTTCACGCCGACCAGATAGCCCTTACGGTCGGTGAGGGCGACCGTCCGCACACCAATGCCGCCGCGCCCGGTGATGCGATACTCGCTGATGGGCGTGCGCTTGCCGAAGCCGTTCTCGGTGATCACGAAGAGGTCGCTATCGTCGCGGGCGATGTCCATGCTGATGACCTCATCGCCTTTGCGAAGCCGCATACCGATGACACCCGACGCGCTCCGCCCCGTGGGACGCACGTCGCTCTCGTGGAAGCGGATCGCCTGTCCCAGGCGACTGATGATCATGATGTCGTCGTCGCCCGAGGTGTGGCGCACAGCCAGCAGTTCGTCGTCCTCGCGGATCTTGATGGCGATGATGCCGTCGCTCTTGCGCGGCGTGCTGTAGCTGCCGAACAGGGTCTTCTTCACGACGCCCTTGCGCGTGCCGAGGATGAGGTACTTGCCCTCGCTCACGTCGAAGTTGCGCGTGTTGATGACGGCGCAGATCTTCTCGTCCTGGCGCAGCGGCAGCAGGTTGACGATGTGCTTGCCCTTGGCGTTGCGCCCGGCCAGCGGCAGCTCATGGACCTTGAGCCGGTACACCTTGCCGACGCTCGTGAAAAAGAGCAGGAAGTTGTGCGTGCTCGTGATGAAGAGGTGCTCGACCTCGTCCTCCTCCTTGAGGTCCATGCCGGCCACGCCGATGCCGCCGCGCTTCTGCTGGCGATAGGTGGCGACCGGGATGCGTTTCACGTACCCGGTCTTGGTGATGGTGATCGCCATCTGCTCCTCGGCGATGAGGTCTTCCAAGTCGAGCTCGCCCTCGTCGGGGACGATGTCGGTGCGGCGGTCGTCGTTGTAGAGCCGCTTGATCTCGAGCAGCTCCGTCTTGATGACGCCGTAGATGCTGGCTTGGTCGCCGAGCAGTTCGCGAAGCTCCTTGATGCGCGCCAGGAGGCCGTAGTGCTCCTCGGTGACCTTGTCGCGTTCGAGGCTGGTGAGCTTCTGGAGCCGCAGGTCGAGGATGGCCTGCGCCTGCGGCCGCGTGAGCTCGAAGGTGTCCATGAGGGCGTCGCGAGCGGCGTCCACGTCGGAGGCCTTGCGGATGATGCTGATGACCTGGTCCAAGTTGTCGAGGGCGACGAGCAGGCCTTCGAGGATGTGGGCCCGCGTCTCGGCCTTGTCGAGCTCGAACTTGGTGCGCCGGATGACGATCTCTTTCTGGAAGGCAACATACGCCTTGAGCATCTCCGGCAGGGTGAGCGTGCGGGGCACGCCGCCGACCAGGGCGATGTTGATGATCCCGAAGGTGGTCTGCATCTGGGTGTGCTTGTAGAGCTTGTTGAGCACCACCATGGGGATGGCCTCGCGCTTGAGCTCGATCACCAGGCGCATGCCGGAGCGGTCTGACTCGTTGCGCAGGTCGCTGATCTCGGTGAGCTTCTTGGTCTTGACCAGGTCGACGATGTTGTCGATGAGCGAGGCGCGGTTGACCTGGTACGGCAGCTCCGTCACGACGATGGCCGAGCGGTTACCCTTGAGCTGCTCCGTGTGCGCCTTGGCGCGAACGCGCACGCGGCCGCGGCCGGTGCGGTAGGCCTCCTTGAAGCCCGTGGTGCCGAGGATGACGCCGCCCGTGGGGAAGTCGGGCCCCTTGATGAACTCCATCAGGTCGTCGGGCGAGGCGTCGGGGTCGTCGATGACGTGCATGGTGGCGTCGACCACCTCGCCCAGGTTGTGGGGCGGGATGTTGGTAGCCATGCCGACGGCGATGCCGGCCGCGCCGTTGACCATGAGGTTGGGCATGCGGCTGGGCAGGACCGTGGGCTCGCGCCGCGTCTCGTCGTAGTTGGGCATCCAGTCGACGGTGTTGGCGTCGATGTCGCGCATCATCTCGACGGAGATCTTGCTGAAGCGGGCCTCCGTGTAGCGCATGGCGGCCGGCGAGTCACCCTCGACCGAGCCGAAGTTGCCCTGGCCGTCGACCAGCGGGTAGCGCATGTTGAAGTCCTGCGCCATGCGCACCAGCGTCGGATAGATGACGGCCTCGCCGTGGGGGTGGTAGTTGCCGGAGGTGTCGCCGGCGATCTTGGCGCACTTGCGGTGCTGCTTGTTGGGAGCCAGGCCAAGGTCGTTCATGGCGACGAGGACGCGCCGCTGGCTGGGCTTGAGGCCGTCGCGCACGTCGGGCAGCGCGCGATCGGTGATCACGCTCATCGCGTAGTCGATGAACGACGAGCGCATCTCGTCTTCGAGCTCGATGGGCTCGATCTTGCCTTCGAGTGTCTGCAGGCCGTCAGACATCGAGGAACCGCACTTCCTTCGCGTTCTTCTCGATGAACTCGCGTCGCGGCTCGACCTTGTCGCCCATCAGCATCGTGAAGACCTCGTCGGCCGCCTGGATGTCTTCCATCGACACGAGCTGGAGCGTGCGCGTCATGGGGTTCATGGTGGTGTCCCAAAGTTGGTCGGGGTTCATCTCGCCGAGCCCCTTGAAGCGCTGCAGCTGGATGCCCTCCTTGGCGAGATCCACGATCTCCACGCGGAGCTCCTCGTAGCTCTGCGCCTCGGCCTTGCGGTTGCCGAGGTGCAGCACGAACGGCGGATTGCCGACCATCTCTCTGACGCGCACGTGGACGCGCCTGAGCGACTGGAACTCGCGCCCGGCGACTGCCGCGTAGGGGATGCGCAGGTTCGCGGCCAGGCCTGTGCGCCGTTCGACCAAGCGCGTGTCGGCGACGCGCTCCTCTTCGTCGACGCCGAGGACATCGATGACGTAGCGCTTGTCGATGTCCTCCTTGAGAGCCTGAAGAAGACCGTCGAAGGTCGGCAGGTCGGCTTCGATCATGGGGCCGTTCTTGAGCCAGTCGATGAGCTCGCCGCCCCACTGGCTCTTGAGCTTCTTGACCCAGCCCTCGTACTCGCCGAAGAGCTTGAGGAACCGTTGGTACCTGGTCTCGCTGAAGGTGAAGCCGGTTTCGGTGTTGGCGACGCGGATCTGCTCGAGGCGGCCGCGCAGCAGGATCTCCTCGAGCTGGCTTTCCTTGTGGATGTAGGTCTCCTGGTTGCCCTGCTTGAGGCGGTAGAGCGGCGGCTGGGCGATGTAGATGTAGCCGGCCTCGACCAGCGGCTTCATGTGCCGGAAGAGGAACGTGAGGATGAGCGTGCGGATGTGCGAGCCGTCCACGTCGGCGTCGGTCATGATGATGATCTTGTGGTAGCGGGCCTGCTCGACTTCGAACTCGTCGCCGAGGCCGGCGCCGATCGCGCTGACCATGGTGAGGATCTCGTTGTTGGCGAGCATCTTGTCGATGCGCGCCTTCTCGACGTTGATGATCTTGCCGCGCAGCGGCAGGATCGCCTGGAAGCTGCGGTCGCGCGCCTGCTTGGCCGAGCCGCCGGCCGAGTCGCCCTCGACGAGGTAGATCTCGCTGAGCGCCGGGTCTTTGATGGAGCAGTCGGCGAGCTTGCCGGGCAGGGTGCTGCCTTCAAGCAGGCCCTTGCGGCGCGTGAGGTCGCGCGCTTTGCGCGCCGCGTTGCGCGCCCGGGCCGCGTTGACGGCCTTGTCGACGACCTGCCGCCCCTCGGAGGGGTTCTCCTCGAGGAACTCGGCCAGCTTGGCGTTCACCGAGACCTCGACCAGGCTGCGGACCTCGGTGTTGCCCAGCTTGGTCTTGGTCTGGCCCTCGAACTGCGGGTTCTTGAGCTTGACCGAGATGAGGGCCGTGAGCCCTTCGCGGACATCCTCGCCGGAGAGGTTCTCCTCTTTCTCCTTGAGGAGGCCCTTCTGGCGGGCGTACTCGTTGATGGTGCGCGTGAGCGCGCTGCGGAAGCCCGAGAGGTGCGTGCCGCCCTCGGTGGTGTTGATGTTGTTGGCGAACGTGAAGATGGATTCGTTGTACGAGGAGTTCCACTGCATCGCGATCTCCACGGCGCCGTCTTTGGTCTCGTTCTCGAGGAAGATGATGCTGCGGTGGATGGCGTCCTTGTCGCGGTTGATGTAGGCGACGAAGTCCTTGATGCCGCCGTCGTACTGGAACACGACGTTCTCGCCCTCGGCGCGCTCGTCGTTGAGCTCGATGCGCAGGCCCCTGGTGAGGAAGGCCGTCTCGCGCAGGCGCTGGGCGAGCACGCGGAAGTCGTAGTCGACCTCCTCGAAGATGTCGGGGTCGGCCATGAACGACACGGTGGTGCCGGTGGGCGCGCCTTTGCCGAGCTTCTCCCTTTTCTCGAGCGTGCCGACCGGCACGCCGCGCTCGAAACGCTCGTGCCAGTGGAAGCCCTCGAGATAGATATCGAGCTCGAGCCACTCGGAGAGGGCGTTGACGACGGAGACGCCGACGCCGTGCAGGCCGCCGGAGACCTTGTAGCCGGCACCGCCGAACTTGCCGCCCGCGTGCAGCATGGTGAGCACGATCTCGGCGGCAGGCTTGTCGTACTTGTCCATGATGCCGACGGGGATGCCGCGGCCGTTGTCGGCGATAGTCACGGAGTTGTCGGGGTTAATGGTCACGACGAGGCCGTCGCAGTAGCCGGCGAGAGCTTCGTCGACGGAGTTGTCGACCACCTCGTAGACGAGGTGGTGAAGGCCGCGGGGGCCGGTGGAACCGATGTACATGCCGGGGCGTTCGCGAACCGGCTCGAGGCCTTCGAGGACTTGGATATCCTGGGCGTCGTAGTGTGGCTTTTTCACTCAACCTCGCAGTGTGCCGAGGGGCGGGACAGGGATAGGAAAGGCAGGCCTGACCTGCCTGCGTAAGTATACCAAACGATGAGGCTCAGAGCGAACTTGAGGACGGCGCAAAACCGCCGCAAAACCGCTGTTTTCGTCAACCTTAAGGGGTGCCGTCTCCGGGAGTCTCCGGGGACTCCGTGGATGACGCGCGCAGCGCGGCCTCGATGGCCGCCCGGAGCCGCCCGTCACGCACTCCCTCCGCCTCTGCCCGCGCCCCGCCGAGATCCGGCGACGCGGGTCTCTCGTACCGTCTCGTTTCCTTCGCCGCGGAAGGCTCTTCTTCCTGCCTCGGCGCAGAGCGCTCGACCACGAAGCGGAAGCGCTTCACGGGGTGCCCGGGCGCGACCTCATCCATGCGCCTGAGGATCTGGCCGCCGAGGTAGGTGAGCTCGTTGGCCCACACCGATGAGCTGCATTCCACGGTGAGCAGGCCACGGCCGAAGTGCCTCGGGCGAGCGCCGCTCGCCACCTGTTCTCCGGCGGCGCGCGCCCAGGCCCCGTACGCCCGCGCCTGCTCGCTGGTGGCCAGGCGGTCGAGAGCCGGGTTGAGGATATCGCCGAGCCGTTTGGGCTCGCCGCTGCGGCCGTCGGGAGCTCTGCGGCGGCGGTCGCTCACAGCGCGTCCGCCGCCGGCGGGGCCGGCCCCACTTCGTCGGCCGGCGGCGCAGCTGCTCCGGCCGCCAGCGACCCGCCGAGCGGCAGCTCTATCACCGTCGCCTCAGCCAACTCCTGCTCCGTGAAGTAGTGCCTGTCGGTCGTGGTGATGATGATCTGCCCGGCGGACGCAAGGATGCGCACGAGCAGCCTGCGGCGCCCGTCGTCGAGCTCACTCATCACGTCGTCCAGGAAGAGCGTACCGTGTTGGCCGGTGCGCGCCGCCGCCAGCTGCTGCTCCGCGAGCAACAGGGCCAGAACAGCGGCGCGCTGCTCGCCCTGCGAGCCGAAGAGCCGCAGGTCGCGGCCGCCACTGGGCAGGTCGACGGGGCCGCAGGAGAGGCCGGGCGCCACGACGACGCGGTCGAGCACGCCGGCAGCCGGAGTCTCGTCGTTTTGGGACGGCGAACGGGCGGCGAGCCCTGGATCGTCCGCGGCGTCGCTCGCCAGCTCCAGGAATCGCAGGTCGTCACGCTGGGGGCCAAATGAGGACACCCCGCGGCGGGTCTCGCCTGGACGCCTGGCGCGCAGCTCATCGAGCACCGCCGCTTCGTCGTAGTCCACCGCCGCCAGCTGGCTCACCAGCCGGATGGTGAAGCGCTGGCCCTCGGGCGCCAGCGCGGCCGCCGTGACGGCGAAGCGCTCCGCCAGCTCCGCGACCAGGTCCCGGCGCCGGCGGCCGAGCTCCGCGGCGGCGTGGGCGAACTGCGCATCCCAAGGGTCCAGCGCCGCCGGCGAGGCGCCGTTCTTGACGGCCAGAAGCTGGGCGTTGCGCTGGCGGAGGACGCCTTGCAGATCGCGCGCCGCACCGGCGTACGACGGGTCGAGAGCGGCGGCGAAGGTGTCGGTGTGGGCGCGCCGCCGCGCCGGACTGCCCTTTACCAGCAGAAGACTTTCGGGGACGAAGATGAACACCTGGCTGCGGCCGCGAAGCTCGTCCAGTGAGGCGATCTCCACCCCGTTCCAGTGCACGCGCTTGCCCTGGCCGGGTGCGTAGCCTACCTCCACGGCCTGGGGGCCTGTGGCCGGGCCCTCCAGCGCCAGCTCGACGCGCGCGAAGCGCTCCCCCCAGGTGATGAGCTTCTCCTCACGGCGCGTGCGCGGCGAGCTTCCACGGAGTGCGAACCAGGCGCCTTCAAGAAGGTTGGTCTTGCCGCTGGCGTTCTGCCCGACGACAACATTGAGCCCGCTTCCGAAGCCGACTATCGCGTCACAGTAAGAACGGAAGTTGACGAGTCTCAGGGTGGAGACGAACACACGCGATACTCCTCGCCGCCGATGGCCACCACGTCGCCCGGCTGCACCATGCGCCCGCGGCGGGTCTCGATCTCACCATTCACCGCCACATCCCCGCCCTGGACGATCATCTTTGCGTGGCCCCCTGTCACGGCGGCGCCGGCGAGCTTAAGAAAGGAGCCCAACGGCAGCGGCCCTTTGACGACGACGTTCAGTTGTTCAAGCGGATCGGCATTATGAGGTAGACGAACTTGCCATCGCCGTCGGCGGCGCCGCTCACGAGCCCGGGGCGCAGTGGGGTGGTGAAGCGCAGGCGCACCTCGGCGTCCTGAATGGCGTCGATGCCGTCGACGAGATACGCCGGGTTGAAGCCGATCTCGAAGGCGTCCCCATTGAACTCGATGTCCAGAGACTCCTCCGCCTGGCCTACGTCCTGGGTGAGCGCTTTCAGGGTGAGCTTGTTCTCGGAGAAGGAGAGCCGCAGGGGCGCGTTCTTCTGTGCCAGCAGGCTGACGCGCCGCGCGGCCGCCATGAAGGCGTCCCTGTCTAGAGTGACCTCATGATCGAATGTCTCCGGTAAGAGCTGCTTGTAGTTCGGAAATTGCCCATCAATGAGGCGCGAGGCGATCCACACATCCCCGGTTGGACCGGCGAGCTTGAAGAGCGCCTGGTTCTCGCTGATGGCGACCTCCAGGTCGCCATCAGACATCCCCGCCGCCAGCCGTGCGACCTCACCCAGGGCCTTCACGGGGACGATCGCTTGCACCTCCGCCTCTAGCACCGTCCCGAGTTTAGTCTCCTTGACGGCCAGCCGATAGCTGTCGGTGGCCACCATCTTGAGGGTGTCGCCCTCGATGGTCATAAGCACGCCAGTGAGGATGGGTCGTGTCTCGTCGCGCGAAGCGGCGCGGCCCACTTTGGTGAGCGTCTCCACGAACGGCTCCCTACCTATGGCGAAGGCGCCGCTCGTATCGAAGGTGGAGGTTTGTGGGAAGTCGCTGGCGGACCAGATGTTGAGCGAGAAACCGGCGCGACCGGCGGTGATTGCGACCGTCGCCTCGCCGGCCTCGATGACCACCTGCTCCTCGGGCAGATTTCGCACGACGTCGGTGAACAGGCGTGCTGGGACGACGATCTCGCCGGCGTGCTCAACGCTGGTGGAAAGACTCGCTTTGATGGAGAGCTCCATGTCTGTGGAGTACAGGTCGAGCCGTCCCTCCTGCGCCTGCAGCATGATGCCGGACAGCACCGGCAGAGCGCTGCGCGTGGAGACGCCGCGAGCAAGAATCGCGAGTTTGTCGACCAACGCGGAGCGATCACATGTGAGCTTCATCCGGACTCCTTATTACAATAAAGAAAAGACATTCTCTTCTCATCATCGTCATAGTTCCTGTTGATGATGTGGAGAGCGGCAGTTCTTCCTGCATGGGGGGGAGCAGGAGCCCCTGCACAGTGCTGTGGATGGCGTGTGCAGAACTGGCTACCCCCTCCGTGATGACACGCGCTGCACCGTGAAGCATAGCCGATTTGGTCGCCGGGAGGGAGAACGTCCACCGCTTGCGCGGGGGTTGTCCACAACCCCCGCGGGAAACACGCGTCAGCGTCGGAGAGAGGAGATTCGGGCGTCCAGATCAGTGAGCGGACTTGAGGCGGGCACGGATGAGCTCGATGAGGTCGTGCAGTTGCGGGTCGTGGCCGTCCTTGAGCTGCCTCTCCACTTTGTCCACGGCGTGGATTACCGTGGTGTGGTGGCGACCGCCGAAGCGCGCGCCGATCTGGGGAAGGGAAGTCTCCGTGAGGTCGCGCGCGAGATACATGGCGACGTGGCGCGCGTAAGCCACGTCCTGGGTGCGGCGGTTGCCGCGCAGATCGTTCACATGCAAGCCGAATTGGCGCGCGACCTCGGCCTGCACCATCTCGACCGTCACCGGGTGTTGGTAGACTTTAGGGAGGATGTCCTTGAGCGCCTCCTTGGTGACCTCGAGCGTCACGTCACTGCCACGGATGGAGGCGAAGCTCACGGCGCGCGTCAGCGCCCCGTACAGCTCGCGGATGTTGGTGGTCACGCGCGCGGCGATCCATCCGAGCACCTCGGGATCGGCGATCTGGAAGCCCTCCCACTTGACCTGCCTGCGCAGGATGGCGATGCGCGTCTCCAGGTCGGGCCGGCTGATGTCGACCACGACACCCTGTCCGAAGCGCGAGCGCAGGCGCTCCTCGAGGGCCTCCAGCTCGCGAGGCGGCCGGTCGCTGGTGATCACGATCTGCTTGCCGGCCTCGTACAGGGCATTGAATGTGTGGAAGAACTCGACCTGCGTCTGTTGCTTCTCGACGAGGAACTGCACGTCGTCGATGAGCAGCACGTCGTTCTTACGGTAGGTCTGCTTGAAGCCGTCGATGCGGTTCTTGTCGGTGACGGCGTTGATGAAGTCGTCGGTGAAGCGCTCGACGGTGACGTACTTGATCTGCAACTCGGGATGCTGTTCCAGGGTCGCGTGGGCGATGGCCTGGATCAGGTGAGTCTTGCCCAGGCCTGTGTCGGCGTACATGAACACCGGGTTGTAGGCGGTGGCCGGCGACTCGGCCACGCTGTGCGCCACAGCTGCCGCGTATTCGTTGTGAGGACCCGTGACGAAGCGCTCGAACACGTACCGCGGGTTGAGCTCAGCGGCGGTCCTCGCGGCGCGGGCGGCGCTCCCGCCGCGGCGTTTCTTCGCCGGCGTGGAGGCCCGCGTCGGAGGCTGGTCCTCGCCGGCCGGTTCGGCCGCGGCGCTCTGTTGTGGCAGCTCCGCAGCGCGCTCGTCGACCACGACGCGCACCTCGACCGCGTCACCCAGGACTTGGCCGAGCGCCTCGGCGACCTGGCCGGCGAAGCGCTTCTCGATCCATTCGCGGGCGAAGTCGTTGGGCACGCCGATGACGAAGGCGCCGTCGTCGAGGCCGAGGGGCAGAGTGCGGTCGAACCAGAACTGGAAGGCGGATTCGTTGAGGCTCCCGCGAAGGTGCTTCTTGGCTTCGTCCCAAATGAGTGTCAGCTGGTCGTCCGTGGCTGCCCCATCCTTATCGTCCCCAGGAATGCGGCGGCGCACCGGGGATGCTCGAGACCGTCAGTCAGAGGATGCTCTCGAGGAGGCGCAGACCCTCCTCGCGCAAGGCTCGCTTGCCGTCGCCCAGCGAGTGTATCAACCCCATGTCCTGCAGTACAACGAGCTCCCGAAAGGCCGTCGCCGGGGCGATGCCGAGCTCCTTGGCGATCGCTGTGGGCCCCGCGGAACCAAACTCCATGAGCAGGACGAGGACCTTCGTCTGGCGGTTGGTGAGCTTGACCTCGGGCGCCGCCGCCGTCGCCGGCTGCTCCGGTGCGTGCGCCGGCATCTTGATGGTGAAGACGGCGCCGCCGCCGAGATTGTCCTCGACCGTCAGCACTCCTCGCAGGAACTGCAGCGACTCG
>Ga0209539_1001336_pt1 | contig 13399 bp, 9 predicted proteins | sample BarGraNGADG00312_2_FD_184499 | JGI IMG/M metagenome (GOLD analysis project Ga0209539, IMG submission 184499) | Arctic peat soil microbial communities from Barrow, Alaska - Barrow Graham LP Ref core NGADG0011-312 (SPAdes) (version 2) | ecosystem: Environmental > Terrestrial > Soil > Wetlands >... | reverse complement strand
AGTTTATAATCTTCAAATTTTACAGTAGCATTAACTGATTCATTTATGAGTTGTTCAACTTTTGTCTTTATTTGCTTTTTAAAGATTATTGGAACAGTAAAAAGCAAGATAAGTATTAACAGAATTAGTCCCAGAAATATTTTTATGATTATACGTGCTGTCTTTTTCATAACTATTTTTATAATTGATTATCAGTTAAATATGCAATACATTTCTTCCAGTTTCAGACAGATAAAAGTAGTTAATATTTTTGGGATTTGAAACTGTATCGGGATAGAGGGATTGCTTCGTCGCTTCGCTCCTCGCAATGACCGTAACTATATCAGTTTTGTTCTTCTCCCGGCGTCGAACTGACTTACTTGCATCGTCATTGCTGCGAGCCCGACGAAGGAGGGCGTGGCAATCGCAAACTCCCAACAAGGACCTTCCTTAACTGAATGGTCATTGCGAGGAGCGAAGCGACGAAGCAACCCTAACGAGTTTTCAGAATTAATCTTTCTCAGGTCGTTTATTTTTTCCAAATTTTGTTATATTTGCGTTCGCAATAACTATAGGACCTGTAGCTTAATTGGATAGAGCATCTGGCTACGGACCAGAAGGTTGGGGGTTCGAGTCCCTCCAGGTTCACGGAAATAAACAAATAACCCCTTGTAAATTAAAATAATACAAGGGTTTTTGTTTTTCAGTACAACAAAATTACACCTGATTCCGTCATTTGAGCGACTAATTACCGGATAAAACTCGTTTATATATGTTTAATAATGGACACCACGTCAGAAATTAAATTAAAAATACCAGCAATGCGAAAAATATTTATTCTTATTTCTATCCTGCTTTTTAATCAAACCATTTGGGCTCAACCGTTACCGGTTAAACTAAAACACACCATAATCATTGATACAGACTGTGCAATTGACGATATGCGTGCAATAAGTTTGTTGCTCAACCGCCCTGAAATAACAATAAAAGCAATATTACTGTCAGATGGTTCATTGTCTCCCAATGAAGGTGCCGGAAAGATAAACTCGTTGTTAAAAGAATTAAACTTTGATAATATCCCGGTCGCATGCGGAGATCTTCTTAAAGGAGTTAATCCCCCCTGGCGTGAATTCAACATGCAAATAAGTTGGGGTAAAGAGTCAGACAATCAGGTAACAGTATTAAATGCGGTCGATTGCCTGATCGAAAAATTAAAAAGCGCAAATGAAAAAGTAATACTGGTTTGTCTTGGTCCGCTTACAAATATTGCACAACTGATAAAGAAAGATGCAAGCCTTATGTCCAAAATTGAACGAATAATCTGGTATAATGAATCAGTAAAGCCCTTACAGGGATTTAATTATGAATGTGACAAGGTGAGTGCAGACCAGGTTTTTAAATCCAATATCCGAATTGATGTCATTTCAAACCTGAATAAGGATAACGCATTGTTTGATTCATCCATGTACTCAACTTGCAAGCAATCAAAAACCCAGCTTGCAACTGTTTTAAGAGATGTTTTCAGTCAGCCATTGGTAATTGAAAAACTGCAACAAAATCATTTCAGGTTATGTGACGACCTCGTGGCTTTGTACATTACAAATCCCGAATTATTCGACATTAATATAATTACAGATAAATTAAATGTCAGGTATAATAAAGATTATAATGTTCCGGGAGTCAGGGAAGCGATAACCGACATGATAAATGGTACTTATTTTTCTGAGAGGAACATAGTATTTAACAGGTTTCCTATTCAGCATGAAATGTTTAACTATGATATTCGACCGATTATAGATTCTGTAATTGCGCGTTATGGATATGACGAATGGAAAGCTAATGTAATGACTGATGAGTTTCATCGGCACCTGGGAGTATTCTCAATAGTTGGTGCTAAAATGGGAATTAAAGCACGTGAATTATTTGGAGTTGGTGCTGACATGCTGGAAGTAACCACCTATGCAGGAACTAAACCACCATACAGTTGTTTGAATGATGGAATACAAGTAAGTACAGGGGCAACTTTAGGAATGGGGACAATTCATCTGGCTACTCGTGGCAAAACAAAACCTTCTGCTATTTTTACATATAATAATCGTTCTGTCAGAATTAGTCTCAAAAAGGAATACCTTGAACAAGTAGATGCAGATATTAAAGAAGGGATTATGAAGTTTGGATTAATGGACGATGGCTATTGGAAACTTATTCGCCATAATGCCTTAAAATACTGGGTTGAATGGGATAGAAATAAAATTTTTGATATTGAAGAAATTAGCCAAAAAAATTAGTCCCAATGAGAAATAATCGGACTGTCATGACTGAAACCTAAGTAGAATGTTAAAAACCTTAATTCTCCCAATCTTAATGATTTTCCACCCTGTTCATGTAACGCTGACAACCATTGACCAGGTTCAGGGTACAGATTCCATGAAAGTTTTTTTCAGGATGTATTATGATGATTTCTTACGGGATTATAGATTGTATGACCCTGACTGTAATCTTGAGAAAATATCTGTAAACCAGTCCTTTCCTGCTGATCTGGCAAACAAATATTTCAATGATAAAGTTCATATTTATATAAATAACAAACTACTGACCGGAAAGGTACTTACAGTGAACATTCAGGATTATGAAATCTTCCTGAAGCTGCTTTACCGGTCAGATAGAGATCCAAAGAAGATCAAAATCAGGAATCAGGTTTTGACCGGATTATACAGCGATCAGACAAATATGATCTTTATCAATATAAACAAAAATGAGGAAGCGATGAGACTTACGCCCGAACACGATAAGGAATCGTGGTCATTTTATAATTAGAGTCTCCTCAGTATGCTCGGGAGTCAGTTTGACCCCTTTCTCATAATTGTTTATCCTGATAATAGTTAAATTTGTCTGATCACTGTACCACCCTATAAGAATCAGATTCCTGACAGTTATACTCTTTGGTTTTTTACCTGACCTGTAAAACAGATTCAGATTGATATCATTATCAGTGATATTCGCACTTAATAACTTCCCGATAAGCAGTTTATCATTTACATAAATAAAGACTTTTGAATTAAAGTATTGGTTAATCAGGTCAGAAGGAAAGGGCTGCTTACTAAATATTGTCCTCAGATTTCTGTCGTCGTCGATTGTCTGCAAATCTTTCAGAAAATCATTGAATTCCATCCTGCAGGAAACTTTTAAAGAATCGGTACCTTGAATATAGTCTATGGAAGTCATCGTCACATGACCCGGATGCATGATCAGCCATAATGTGAAAGCGAAGACTCTTAACATTTTTCTTCAGTTCTGACAATTAATTTTAAGTACGTGCAATTATTTCTTTATGCAAGGTACATAAGCAGCCAACCAAAGTTAATTTTATTTTGGAAGGGCGATTGTTATCTTAGATCATTTATTTTATAATTGGAAATGTACAACCTGCCAAATATTCATTGGTTATGCTTGCTTGATTATTAATTGTCTTGTATTTACCTGTAGCTTAATTTTAAGACCTGTTAATGCAAATTGAACCGGATTTAATATATTTGTTTTAACCTAAAACCATTTAGTAATGAAGCAAATACTTACAATCTTTCTTTTCATTATTTCCCTCGTTTTGAACGGTCAGACTGATTCAGTATCAATAAGGGTTGACCTTAAAAAGGGAAAAGGCCCGATGACACCTGTCTGGGCATGGTTTGGATACGACGAGCCGAATTACACCTATATGAAAGACGGGAAAAAACTTCTGTCAGAAATTGCTGCTTTAAGTCCCGTACCGGTTTATGTACGTTCTCATAATCTTATGACCTCTGGTGATGGAACTCCAGCCCTGAAATGGGGTTCGACAAATATGTACACTGAAGACAAAGATGGAAAACCGGTTTACGACTGGACTATTATTGACAAAATCTTCGATACCTATATTGAGCGTAAAATGAGGCCGCTTGCTGAGATAGGTTTTATGCCGGAAGCTCTTTCAATTAATCCGGAACCTTACAGGCACAACTGGGTTCCGGGTAAACCATATAAAAACATTATAACCGGATGGGCATATCCTCCCAACGATTATAAAAAATGGGCTGAATTGATATATCAGTGGGTTAAACATTGTGTACAGCGTTATGGAAAAACTGAGGTTGAAAGCTGGTACTGGGAACTTTGGAACGAACCCAACAGTGATTATCTGATGGCACCTGACAGGGTAAAGGAATATTGCAAAATGTACGATTATGCTTCAGATGCTGTTAAACGTGCCTTGCCCTCCTCCCGCATGGGCGGACCACATACAACAGGAGATGGCACCGTGTTTCTCCGCACTTTTATTCAACACTGCCTGCGCGATACAAATTCTGTCACCGGCAAAACAGGAGCACCACTTGATTTTGTAGCATTTCATGCCAAAGGCTCACCCAGGGTTGTAAATGGTATTGTGCAAATGAGTATGCGCTCCCAGTTGAAAAACATAAATGATAATTTTAAAGTGATCGCCTCTTTCCCTGAGACTAAAAATCTCCCTGTGATTATAGGCGAATCCGATCCGGAAGGATGTGCTGCATGTGGAATGGAAACCAATCCGGAAAATGCCTACCGCAATGGCACAATGTACTCCAGCTATACCGCAGCATCAATTGCAAGGGAATACGATCTGGCAGATTATTATGGGATAAACCTTATTGGTGCTGTAAACTGGTCATTCGAATTCGAAAACCAGAAATGGTTCGCCGGATTCCGTGATTTGGCTACAAATGGTGTTGATAAACCCGTCCTGAACGTTTTTCGCATGCTGGGCATGATGTCAGGCACCCGCGTGGAAGTTAGCGGGAATCTTTCTTATGACTTTATGACTATTCGTGATTCAAGTATCCGGGGCAGGAAAACCGACATTAATGCCCTGGCCTGCAAAGATAAAAAAACGATAACCATCCTGGTCTGGAATTACCACGATACTGATATTCAAAATGAAGGATCATTTGTTGAACTTAAAATCAATGGTATTCCTTCTGATCAGGCAACATTAACCCACTACCGGATAGACTCCGGGCACAGCAATTCCTATGAAATCTGGAAAAAACTGGGTTCGCCACAAAATCCAACTGCAACACAGATCAGCACACTTGAAAAGGCAGGACATTTAGAGATGTTAAATGCTCCTAAGAATATAAAAATCAGTAATAATGAGGCTTTAATAAAAATGCATTTGCCGCGCCAGGCAGTATCCCTGATCAAATTGACTTATTAACTCATTTTCAGCATTATTTCGCTCTCATGTATTGCACCGGCCAGGTAATATCATCATCCAGTTCCCTTGCGGCAAACAACGGGAAATAAGGGTTTCTCAGTAATTCCCTTGCCAAAAACACAAGGTCAGCCTTTTCTTCCTGAAGAATAGTTTCGGCCTGCCTTGCTGTTGTTATAAATCCCACTGCTCCGGTCAATATTCCGGTTTTCCGCACTGCTTCGGAGAATGGAACCTGGTATCCCGGACTAACAGGTATTTTGGCGTTAAGTACATTGCCACCGGAGGAGCAATCTATCAGATCAACGCCCATGTCTTTTAATATGTAAGCCAGTTTTACGCTATCTTCCACAGTCCATCCCCCTTCAGTCCAGTCAGTTGAGGAGATACGGACAAAAAGTGGATTTTCAGCCGGCCACACCGATTTAACAGCATCGATAACCTGTTGCAGCAAGCGGATGCGATTCTCAAAGGAACCTCCGTACTCATCTGTTCGCTGATTGCTGAGAGGAGATAGAAATTCATGCAAAAGATACCCATGAGCGCTATGAATTTCAACTACCTTAAAACCGGCAGCCAGGGCACGGCCGGCAGCTGCTTTAAAATCGGAAACAACTTTATGGATACCTTCTTTGTTCAACGGCTCAGGTTTCCTGTCTTCCGCAAGGAAGGGTATAGCCCCCGGGGCCACAGTTTGCCATCCGCCATGTTTTTCATCAAGCTGTTTTCCTCCGTCCCTGGGCACAGAACAGGAGGCTTTTCTTCCCGCATGGGCAAGCTGGATGCCTGCAATGGCTCCCTGCAAATGTATAAAGCTTACTATCCTGCTTAACCCGTGGATATGTTCATCGTTCCATAGCCCAACGTCGCCGGGAGAGATCCTCCCTTCGGGTGAAACGGCTGTTGCCTCTGTGAATATCAGGCCAGTACCGCCAACAGCCCTGCTTCCAAGGTGCACCAGGTGCCAATCATTGGTAAATCCGTCATTTGCCGTATACTGGCACATCGGAGAAACTACTATCCTGTTTTTTAAGGTTATATTCTTTATGTGTAAAGATGAAAACAGTTTTGACATGAGGAAGAAATTTTTATAATTTAACAAAGATAATGCAAAAGCAATAAAAGACCTATATATCTTATTATGATAATATTAATATGACTGTCGGCAATTATGAATAAGAAATTGAAAATCGCTTGAAAATCAATTTATTTACCCCATGCCGCTTAGGCGGCAGTAAATTGATTTTGACTTCGTCGAGCTCGCACTTCGTGCTCGGTTCTTCGCTCTCCGCCAGCTGGCGGAGCCGGGGTAAACGAAGAAAATCAATGGGTCTTTATGCATGATTCCTGATACTCATTAATATTAATTTACCTTTGATATAAAAAGTCTAGGGAGATTTGAATTACCCTGATATTATTATTTACAGTGTTAATTTGTCGGAATTGGTTAGAAAATATTGTGTTGAAGGAACTCAATAATAACTGGCTTATAAACATAATATACTTTTATATGTTTTGCTTATATAAATATTACACGACTGCATGTAATGGATACAACAAATAGAATAAGTAAAATATTAACAACGCCACTGGGTAAGTTCAGGTACTTTTGTCTGGCGGAACTGACCCATGATGGTTATCACGTTGAAGAATTTCCATTTTCTATAAGGATCCTGCTTGAAAATGTAATTCGGAATTTTAATGGCAGCAGTATCAATAAAACCCACCTTGATAATATATTAAGCTGGAATCCGAAACAGGCAGCTAAAGAAATACCATATTTACCTGCAAGGGTATTAATGCAGGATTTTACAGGAGTACCTTCGATTGTAGATATTGCGTCCATACGGTCAGAAGTGGCCCGCAAGAATAAAAATGCTAAACTAATTAATCCTCAGGTTCCGGTTGATTTAATAATCGATCATTCTGTTCAGGTCGATTTTTATGGTACAAACTATGCTTATCAACGAAATGTAGAACTGGAATATGAACGCAATAACGAGAGATACTCCCTGTTAAAATGGGCCAGATCATCATTTGATAACTTTAATGTGCTTCCTCCCGGCATGGGCATATGCCATCAGGTGAATCTCGAATACCTGGCAAAAGTAGTCACAACGAGAGATGGAATTATATTTCCGGATACTTTGGTAGGAACTGATTCTCATACCCCTATGGTAAATGGAATTGGCGTAATCGGCTGGGGTGTTGGTGGAATAGAAGCTGAAGCGGTAATGCTCGGACAACCTATATATATTATGCTCCCCGCTGTGGTCGGATTAAAACTGACTGGAAATTTAAAGGAAGGTACAACCTCTACAGATTTGGTATTAGCTGTTGCAGAGCTTTTAAGAAAGAAAGGCGTTGTTGGAAAGTTTGTAGAGGTTTTTGGCAACGGATCAGATAATCTGACAGTGCCTGACAGGGCAACAATTTCCAATATGTCGCCTGAGTTCGGATGCACCGTAACCTACTTTCCTCCTGATCATATGACACTGGATTACTTAAAGATTACAGGAAGAGATAAAAAACAAATAGGAACAGTAGAAAAATATTTGAAGACAAACCTTTTATGGCGCGAAAATGAAGATAAGATAAAATTTACTGAGGTTATAGAATTAAATATAAGTGATATAGAACCATCTGTTGCCGGTCCAAAACGACCACAGGATAAAATAGAACTGACAAATGTAAAAACCAGGTTTATCGATATTCTGAAAAGCAGCTATGAGAGAGAATACATAACTCCGGATGAAAGAGCCAACGGACAATGGTTAAACGAAGGTGGGCAGCCTGAAGAAAATATCAGGAATACTGCCTCTGATATTCAAAGAATTAAGGCTGCCGGGATTGAAATAGAGCCAGGACCAAAGACCAGGGACGGCCTGAAAAGTGTAAATATTAAAACAGGTAATTCAGAATACCTTTTAAGTGATGGATCACTGGTAATTGCAGCAATTACCAGTTGTACAAACACTTCAAATCCGAGTGTTATGATTGGAGCCGGATTACTTGCCAGGAAAGCTGTCGAAAGAGGCCTGATGACAAAACCATGGGTTAAAACAAGTCTCGCTCCGGGATCAAAAGTAGTGACCACCTATCTGGAAAAAGCCAATTTGCTTCCATTTCTGGAGGCATTGGGATTTCACACAGTAGGATATGGTTGTACTACATGTATTGGTAACAGCGGGCCATTGCCAGTTCATATTAACAAAGCAATTATAGAAAATAAGTTGGTGGTTGCCTCAGTTCTTTCCGGAAACAGGAATTTTGAAGCGAGGATTCATCCGCTTATAAAAATGAATTTCCTGGCCTCCCCGCCTCTTGTAGTTGCATACGCAATACCGGGGAGAATTGATATTGATTTTCAAAACGAACCACTGGGATTTGATCCGAATCTTGAGCCTGTATATTTACGCGACATCTGGCCTTCCATGGAAGAAATCCAAACTGTTATGAATAAAGTGCTGGATTCAAAAGATTTCGTTTCGAATTATAAAAGTGTTTTTCAAGGTGATGAAAAATGGGAAATATTGAATTCTCCCAAGACTGATATATTTAGTTGGGATAAAAGATCTTCCTACATAAAAGAAGCTCCGTTTTTTAAGGATATTTCAATAGAGCCTGAGAAAATCAGTGACATTCGTTCTGCCAGGGTATTGCTAAAATTAGGTGATTCCATTACAACAGATCACATTTCCCCCGCAGGATCCATAGCCGAAGATTCCCCGGCTGGTGAATATCTCAAAGCTCAGGGTGTTGATAAGAAGGATTTTAATTCCTATGGATCACGTAGAGGAAATCATGAAGTAATGGTAAGAGGAACATTTGCCAATGTTCGATTAAAAAATGAACTGGTTAATAAGGAAGGCGGATTTACAATTTACTTTCCCGGTGATGAGATGATGACGGTTTTTGATGCTGCCGGGAAATACAAAACTGATCTTATTCCCCTTATTATTATTGCAGGTAAAGAATACGGGAGTGGCTCTTCACGGGATTGGGCTGCAAAAGGAGTATCGTTATTAGGGGTACGTGCCATAATTGCCGGAAGCTTCGAACGGATTCACCGTAGTAACCTGGTGGGTATGGGTGTTTTACCTCTTCAATTTAAAAATGGGGAAAATATCATTTCCCTTGATTTAAAAGGTAATGAAACGTACGATATATTAAATCTTCAGGATTTAACACCTGATAAGGAAATTAAAGTTATAGCAACAAAAATAAATGGAACCAGGATTGAATTCAATGTAATTGCAAGACTTGATTCATTAATGGAAATAGCCTATTTTCAAAATGATGGGATACTGCAATATGTATTAAGAAATTTTCTAAAAAAGAATAAGAAAGAGGTAGCTTAGTTTTCATAAACAGGATATGAATTACCGGATAGAAAAAGACACTATGGGCGAGGTACAGGTACCCGCCGATAAATATTGGGGGGCTCAGACTCAAAGGTCAATAACAAATTTCCCAATTGGTCCGGCTGCATCCATGCCTGTTGAAATTATTCATGCTTTTGGCTATTTAAAAAAGGCCGCCGCGATAACTAACAATAATTTTGGATTATTGTCAGCCGAAAAAATGAAAATTATATCAGAGGTATGTGATGAAATTTCGGCAGGAAAGCTGGATGACCAGTTTCCATTGGTTATCTGGCAAACAGGTTCAGGAACTCATACCAATATGAATTGCAATGAGGTTATTGCAAACCGGTCTCATGTATTGCTGGGCAACAAACTAGGAACAGGAACCCGGTTCATTCACCCAAACGATGATGTGAATATGTCCCAATCATCAAACGATACCTTCCCTACAGCAATGCATATTGCAGCATACAAAAAGATAGTTGAGCATACAATCCCGGGGATAGAAATACTGATTACCACCTTATCGGCTAAATCATTGGCAATGGCTGAAATTGTCAAAATCGGCCGTACTCATTTAATGGATGCGACTCCACTATCACTCGGGCAGGAATTTTCAGGGTATGTGTCACAACTGAACCATGGAATAAAGGCGTTGAGAAATACATTACCTCATCTTTCAGAGTTAGCTATGGGAGGAACTGCTGTCGGAACAGGATTGAACACCCCTGAGGGTTATGCCGGTGAGGTTGCAGCAACTATTGCCCGATTAACAAAGCTGCCATTCATTTCCGCTGAAAACAAATTCGAATCTCTGGCAGCAAATGATGCAATTGTAGAAACGCATGGAGCAATAAAACAATTGGCCGTCAGCTTAATGAAAATAGCAAACGATATCAGAATGTCGGCATCAGGTCCGCGATCGGGAATTGGAGAAATAACTATTCCAGCTAACGAACCCGGCTCATCTATTATGCCAGGCAAAGTAAACCCGACCCAGACAGAGGCTATGAGTATGGTTTGTGCACAGATTATGGGTAACGACACAACCATTTCTGTTGCAGGTTCTAATGGCCACTTCGAACTGAATGTTTATAAACCGGTCATGATAAGTGCTTTACTGCAATCAGCCACTCTTATTGCAGATGCCTGCAAGGCATTTAATGATAATTGTGCTGTTGGCATTGAACCAAATATTGAACGAATTGAAGAGAATCTCAATAATTCGTTAATGCTGGTAACGGCTTTGAACACCCATATTGGATATGAAAATGCCGCAAGAATTGCAAAAAAAGCCCTTACCGATAATTCAACCTTAAAAGAAGCAGCTCTGGAATTGGGCCTCGTAACTGAACAACAATTTGATGAATGGATTGTGCCCACAGCTATGATTGGTCCAAATAAAAGAAAACTTTAAGGAATCCTTTTCATTTTTTTTGCCTGGTTGGTACAATGAAAAGCGGAATTGTAGTGTGATTAAGAACTTTTTCCGTAACACTACCCATTACTATATTTTCCAGCCATTTCCGGCTGTGAGATCCAACAACAATAATATCTGCATTCACTTCTTTTGCAGTCTCCAGAATAGTATCAGCAAAATCACCTTCTTTAACAAGAGTCTGAATCGTTTTATCACCAAGATGGTGTTTTGATTTATCAAGATATTGAAGTGATGCATTCTTAAGTCCTTCGACACTATCTAATTGCATGGGAGCCATATCTATATAACCATTAAATCCCATTATCGGAGAATATCCTGAAGTAGAATAAAACACCGGATCGGTTATCACGTGCAACAATATTACTTCAGCATTCATGGCTTTTGCCATTAAATAACCTGTCTCTGCCACTTTTTGTGCAGTAGGATTATAATCCAGCGCTATCAATACTTTATTCTTTTTAGTTGTTTTCATGTTCTTTCTATGTTTTATCTTAAGTTTAGAGTTTTGTTCCAATCCCGATCTCAGGCATTAAATGCTCCCAAAGACCAGATATCTTCTGTGTTTATCTGTAAGTGATAATTAGGAAATGATAAAACAGGAATAAAAGCTTTATTTATCATTTGGTGAGCAAAGTTACCCAACAGTAAATTTGAAGCACTCTTCTCCTGCTCTGTCATAATTGATATCAGGTCGGCATCAACTGATCGTGAATATTCAAGAGTTAAATCCGTCAGGTTTTTGCCAAGAAGATGTTCGACCGTATATGGAATTTTATGAGAGTCAAGGTATGAAGCCACCTGTCCGGCGTATTGATGAAGCTTTTTCTCAATACTCTTTAAATTTGAGAGTCTTATTGTCAGCAGGTGAATCTTTGACTTAAAAACTTTAGCCAGCTCAACAGTGTATGGAACCTTTTCCCGGGTTTGAAAAGTAATATCGAGCGGTAATACTATCTTATCAATATGTGAAGGTATTTTGCTTCTTCTGACAGTGATCACAGGAGTCCTCGAATGTGAGGTTATTTTGTAAGCATTTCCTCCGATGAACAATTCTTCAAAACCAGATGTACCATGGGTTGAAAGCACTGTAAGTGCATCTTCGTACTTATCTGCCAGAGCTGCTATTTCCCTGAATATCTGACCTTCTCTGATTGTGTAATTCAAGGCACAATTTATATTGCCTTTCTCTTTGCATTCTTTAAGGATATTCTCAAATTTCGATTTTGCCAGCTCAGTATCTTTTTCGAGCAGTTCATTTTTATTGCCGGTATTCTTTCCAATTACATGAATCAATTGGATATGAGCTCCTGTTTCTTTTGCCAGCATTAATGCCAGATCCAAACCAGTTTTCGACTCATCTGAAAAATCCAGGGGAACGATAATTGTTTTCATAAGTTTAAAATTAATTTATTTCCATTGTGACATTGTATTCGCCACGTCGTGCAAACCGGTTGCAATTAGCCCGATGATACAGAGCCAGCTGTGCAGCAGGTATATTGGCATCCTCCCCTTTCCAGATCTCCAGGGCAGGTTGCTGGATGGCACGGGCAAAGGAAAATGACAACGCCCAGGGCAGCCTCGACTTGAATCTGACATTCATGGCATTTAAACGGGCCGAAGCCAGTTCGCCCGATTGGCCGCCAGATAGAAAAGTAATCCCCGGAACAGCAGCGGGAACTGCCCGCAAGAGACACTCCACAGTGACATCGGCTACCTCGTCCACTGATTCCTGCTTAGGACAGGCCAATCCGGGAACCACCATATTGGGTTTCAGGATCAAGCCTTCCACTGTTACACGTTGTCTGAAAAGCTGATGGAAAACCGTATGCAGTACCTCTTCCGTTATCTCAAAGCACTGCTCCAGAGTATGAGCTCCGTCCATAAGAACTTCAGGCTCAATGATGGGAACCAGTCCGGATTCCTGGCATAAAGCGGCATAGCGAGCCAGAGTGTGCGCATTGGCCTCTATGCAACCCCGGCTTGGAATCCTGTCGCCCACTACAATCATAGAGCGCCATTTGGCAAAACGGGCGCCCATTTTAAAATATTCTTCAAGCCGGTCCCGCAAACCATCCAGACCTTCGGTTATTTTCTCTTTAGGATGACCTGCCATGTCCTTTGCACCGGTGTCAACTTTGATTCCCGGAATGATTCCCGCATCTTTTATGGCTTTGATAAATGAGGTCCCGTCTTTCTTCTGCTGACGGATTGTCTCATCGTACAGGATCGCTCCACTAATGCATTTACAGAGACCTTTGGTGGTCACAATCATCTCACGATATGCCCGACGGGTTTCCTCGTTCTGAGGAATCCCCAGTGCAGCGAATCGTCTGTTACAGGTGGGATTACTTTCATCCATTGCCAACAGGCCCTTGTCATCAGCAA
>Ga0209539_1001327_pt1 | contig 13450 bp, 6 predicted proteins | sample BarGraNGADG00312_2_FD_184499 | JGI IMG/M metagenome (GOLD analysis project Ga0209539, IMG submission 184499) | Arctic peat soil microbial communities from Barrow, Alaska - Barrow Graham LP Ref core NGADG0011-312 (SPAdes) (version 2) | ecosystem: Environmental > Terrestrial > Soil > Wetlands >... | reverse complement strand
TAGAGCGCTGAGCCGCCCAGCCAGGCGCGCAGGCTGGCCTCCACGGCCTCACGGCCACGCTCGACGCGCGCGTCGAAGCGCACGGGGCGCTCGCGCACGGCCTGCAGCTGCGGCGGCACCGTGGCGCCCGGCGCCAGCTCGGTGACGACGTCGAGCAGGCCGATGTCGTGGCCGGCGCCGGGGATCGGCGCGCCGGCCGGCAGGCCGCGCAGGCCGCGGACGACGTCGGCGGCGAACTTGCTCCAGTGCGCCGTGCTCACGATCAGCACGGGAGCCTCTTTGCCGCCGAGCTCCTCGGCCACTTCCCACGCCACCGCCGTGTGCGGGTCGAGCAGGTACCCGTGCTCGCGCTGCACGCGGCCGATGGTGCGCAGGCAGGTGTCGTTGTCGACCCAGGCGCCGGTGACCTCGGCCTGCAGCTTCGCTCGCGTGGCATCGTCGACCGCGAAGCAGCCGGTCTCCTTGAGCTCCGTCATCCACTGCTTGATGAGGGCGGCGTCGCCGCAGAGGTCGTAGAGCAGGCGCTCGAGGTTCGACGAGATGAGGATGTCCATGCTCGGCGAGGGTGTCTTGACGAGGCTGCGCGCCGCGATGTCGTAGACGCCCGTGGCGATGAAGTCGGCGAGCACCTTGTTGGCGTTGCTGGCGCACAGCAGACGGCCCAGCGGCACGCCCATGCGCTTGGCGTAGTACGCGGCGAGGATGTTGCCGAAGTTGCCCGTCGGCACGCAGACGTCGAGCGGTTCGCCGGCGCCCACGGCGCCGCGCGCGACCATGTCGGCGTAGGCGCTCACGTAGTAGGCGATCTGAGGCATGAGCCGGCCCCAGTTGATGGAGTTCGCCGAGGAGAGCGCCAGGCCGTGCCGGCCTGCCAGCTCCTCGGCGAAGGCGCCGTCGTCGAAGACCGCCTTCACGGCGTTCTGGCAGGCGTCGAAGTCGCCGCCCAGCCGGAACACGGTGAGGTTGTCGCCGGGCTGCGTGACCATCTGCAGCTCCTGCAGGGCGCTGACGCCGGCGTCGGGGTAGTACACGCAGATCTTGGTGTGGGCGCGATCGGCGAAGCCGTTGAGCGCCGCCACGCCGGTGTCGCCCGAGGTCGCGACCAGGATGAGGAAGTCGAGGCTGGTCGCGCCGCTCGCCTGCGCCTGCTCGAGCGCCTGGCTGAAGAACAGCGGCATGCACTGGAGCGCCATGTCCTTGAAGGCCAGTGTGGGGCCGTGCCACAGCTCGAGCACGAAGCGCCCCGGGGCGGCTTCGCGCACCGAGGCGACGCCCGGGTCGTCGAAGTTGTCGCCATAGGCCGCGGCGGCGATCTCACGCGTTCGGGCTGGGGAGACGTCGAGGCCGAAGGCCTCGTAGACCCGCGCCGCGCGCTCGCGGTACGGCAGCGCCGCCAGCCCGACGATGTCCTCGACTTGGAACCGCGGCAGCCGCTCGGGCACGAACAGGCCGCCGCCTGGGGCGATGCCCTCGAGGATGGCCTCGGTAAACGTGCGCGGGCGGTCGCTGAGACCCCGGGTGTCCAGGTAGCGGATCATGCGCCGGGGATTGTACCGCATGCCGCCGGGGTCGGTCGTCGCGTTTGTCTCGCTTGACATCTGGAAACGATGCATTACGATATATCGCGTTACAGCGGTATCAGAAAGGAACGACATGACACGATCCACAGAACATCACGGCCGCCCCCAGTCCGGCCCCGGCGAGTGCGGGCCGGCGCGCTTCAAGTTCGGCCCGCACGGCCCCCATGGCCCGCACGGTCACGGCCGGGGCCCCTGGTCGCGGGCGCGCCGCGGCAACGTCCGCGCCGCGATGCTCTCGGTGCTCGCCGAAGAGCCGATGCACGGGTACCAGATCATGCAGCGGCTCGAAGAGCGCAGCGGCGGCATGTGGCGCCCGAGCCCCGGCTCGGTCTACCCGACCCTGCAGTTGCTCGAGGACCAAGGCTTCATCAAGGGCGAGGAGGTCGAAGGTCGCCGCGTGTTCGCGCTCACCGAGGCCGGCAAGGCCGAGGCCGAGGCGAGCGAGGAGCGCCACGGAGCGCCGTGGGAGAGCCCGGAGCACGGCGACGAAGGCCCGCGCTTCAAACTGCGCAAGGCCGTCTTCCAGATCGGCGCCGCCGTCAAGCAGGTCGGTACCACGGGCTCGTCCGAGCAGGTCGAGAAGGCGCTCGAGATCCTTGCCGACGCGCGCAAGCGCATCTACGAGCTGCTCGCCGAGGGCGACTGAACGAGGGCCGGAGCGCGAGAAGGCCCGTGGGCGTGGCGAGGGCGGGGCGGCCCTTGCGGCCGCCACGCCCTCGCCACGCCCACGGGCCGTAATCCAGGCCTCAGGCGCGCCGCGCCGGGGCGCGGTTCTTCGTCCTCAGGGACACGGCGTTCCTGACCCCCTGCGAGTGTCGCCAGCCGGGGGCCGGCGACGGTCCGCCGAGGCTGCCGAGGATGGTGTCGCCGTGCACCGCGGGCGCCCCGGCGATGCCGAGCACGTGCTCCCTCGCGGCGCGGCCCATGGCGCGCCGGCGGTCCTCGTCGTCGAGCAAGGCACGGATGGCGCCGGCAAGCGCGGCGCGATCGTCGCCGGGTACGACCAGGCCGGTGCGGCCGGGCCGCACGTACTCCCCCGGCCCTCCGCGGTCGCTGACGATCGCCGGCAGGCCGGCGGCCTGGGCTTCGAGCACGACGAGCCCGCAGGTGTCGGTGCTGCTGGGGAAGACGAACAGATCGCTGGAGGCGTACACGCGCGCCAGCTCCTCTTGCGGCACGAACCCCAGGAAGCTGGCCGGATAGCCCGCCAGCAGCGCTTCCATCTCCGCACGGTACGGGCCGTCGCCGGCCACCATGAGGTGCGCCGAAGCTCCGGAGTCGATCACATCGCGGAAGGCCCGCGCCAGGAGATCCACGCTCTTCTCCCGGGCGACTCGCCCGGCGTACACCAGCACCGGTCCTCCGTTGACGCCGTAGCGCGCGCGCAGCTCGTCGTCTCGGCGCGACGGTGAGAAGAGGTCGCCGTCCACCCATGCAGGCAGCACCTGCACGCGCCGGGGGTCGAGCCCGCGGGCCACGAGGTCGCGGGCGGTGGCGCGAGACGGCGCGAAGACCACGTCGAGCATGCTGTAGAACCAGGTGACGTAGCGCCAGGCGCTCTTCTGCACGGCTGTGCCGGGGTAGAGGCGCTCGGCGTAGCGGGGCAGGTCGGTGTGGAAGGCGCCCGTGATGGGCAGGTGCAGCAGCTTGGCGGCCAGCAGGGCCACGAGGCCGGTGCCGCTGGCCGTGCTCACGTGGATGGCCGTGAAGTCGTTCTCCTCGAGGTAGTCGAGCACGTCGACGATGGGGGGGGCCACGAGGGGATAGTCGGGGTTGAGGGCCAGAGGACGCCACGCGTTGGCCTGGAAGTTCAGGGCGCCGCCGCGCCGGCCGGTCGGGGCGCTCGTGGACGTGATCACCTCGAGGGCGACGCCACGCTTCGCCGCCGTCTCCGCCAGCCGGCGGATGCTCACCGACACGCCGTTGATCTCGTCGAACGTGTCGGTGAAGACGGCGATCTTCGGGTCCGAAGGGCCCATCGAGAGGAAGTGCCGGCGGAGCCGTTCCTGAGAAGCGCGATCGCGGCTCTGTACGCTCCAGGCGATGAAGTACGGCAGCTGCAGAAAGTGGACCATGCCGACGGCGAAGGCGGACTGCAGCCAGCGCTTGCGACCCACGCGCACGGCGGGGTCGACGAGCGGCTGAAGGTGGAGGTTGACGACGTCGTCGGCGAGCCGCTGGGCCACGGTGAAGATGCGGCGGTTGAGTTCGGGTCCCTCGATGGCGTTGATGCCGTCGGGGGACGCGAGCAGCGAGCCGATCTTGCCCTCGAGCAGCGCCTCCCAGGCCGGACCGCGGCCGTCGCCGCCGCGATAGAGGCCCGGCGCGATGCTGCGCACGCCGCGTACCGCCTTCTCGAGCAGCGGCACGTCGCGGCCGATGCGCCCGAAACCCTTGCGGATGAGCTTCAGAGGGCGCTGGCGCGGCACCGCTTCGTCGAGGCGCAGGATCTCGCGCAGCCTCCAGAAGGCGGCGGTGTAAATGCTGTGCGCGAGCAGGCGCGCGTCGCCGTCGGCGCCGACCGGCTGGCACTCGCCGCGCGCGACGGCGGCGAGAAAGCCCTTCACGGCGCCGTCCCCGGGAGCGACCGTGTGCGCGCCGGCCACGAAGAGGCCGCTGTGGTCGTCGGATCCGCCGGTGAGGGCCTTGCGCCAGGGGGTCTCACCGTACGGCTCGATTCCTTGGCGCTCGGCCATGTCCGCGATCTTCTCGGGCGTCAGGGACGCGACGATCTCGCGCAGCAGGCCGTTGCAGCGGCTGACGCGGGCGCCGTTGCGGCCTTCCAGGACGTTGAACAGCAGTAGCATGCGCTCGACCGTGTCGGCGGTGAGGGAGCCGGTCATGTCGAACAGCGGGTGCGCGAGGTAGTGCACCACGCCGGCCTCGCGCAGGCAGGCGACCAGGTCGTGGACCGAGGCGCGGGCGCGCTCGGCCGCGGCGAACGTGCGCTCGTCGATGCCGAGTGCCACCACGTGGACCCTGCACCCGTCCTCCGGGAACCAGGTGTCGAACTCGGTGCTCACAAACGTGCCGGGAAGATGGGCGATGGCCAGCGAGCCGTTCAGCGTGTTGTGGTCGCTGATCGTGACGAAGTCCATGCCGCGGCTGCGGGCGGCCGCGTACACGTCGAGCGGCTCGGCGTACGACTCCCGCCCACGCATCGCGCGGATGCCGGCGTGGGTGGGGTTGTCCGAACACCGCGAGTGGACGTGAAGGTCAGCCCGGTAGGTCACGCTTGCCTGAGTCACTCGCTCACTTTATCCCACTCCGGGGGCCGCCGCAGTGCCCGCCCGCCGGCGGCCGACGGCCGTCGCTGCGGGTCGCCCGCCGCCGGACGCCGGCCGTCGCTGCGGGTCGCCCGCCGCCGGACGCCGGCAGCAGGGCGCTGGCCGCTCGCCGGGTCAGCCGGCTCCCTGCCCCGCCAGAAGGCGAGCGGCCTCGTCCGCGGCGAACTCGGGCCAGGGCGCCGGAAGACCGCGTTCCAGCGCGGAGACGCCGACGCCTCTCTCGCTCACCTCTCCGATGACGGTCGCGGCGATGTGCTCGCCGGCGAGCGCCCGGAGCAGCGGCTCGGCGTCGTCCGGGCGGCAGCAGACGAGCAGGCTGCCGGAGGCGATGAGACCCAGCGGGTCGGCGCCCAGCAGCTCGCAGAGGCGGCGGGTCTCGGGGAGCAGCGGCACGCGTTCGCGCTGCACGACGATGCCGTGCCCGCAGGCCACGGCCAGCTCGCGGACCGCCGTCGCCAGCCCGCCTTCCGTGATGTCGTGCATGGCGCGCACGCCGGCGAAGCCGGCGGCGATGCGCGCCTCCGGCACGATGCTCATGCGGCTCAGCAGCTCGCGGCAGGCTTCGAGCTCGCGCTCGTCCATGCCGAGGGCACGGAGGCGCTCGCCCAGTTCCTCGGCGAGCAGCGCCGTGCCCTCCACGGCGAGCGCCTTGGTGAGGACCACCTGGTCGCCGGGCCGTGCCTCGCGCTTGTCGCGCAGGTCCGCCCGGCGCATCGTGCCCAGCATCGTCGCGGAGACCACGGGGCGGGTGACCGCGTCGCTCACCTCGGTGTGCCCGCCGACGAGGGCCACGTCGACGCTCGCCGCCGCCGCCCCGAGGTCGGCCAGCAGCGCGAGAGCCTGTGAGGCCGTGATCCCCGTGGGCAGCAGCACCGTCGTGAGCAGCCAGCGGGGAACGCCTCCCGAGGCGGCGATATCGTTGGCGTTGACCAGCACCGCATACGCGGCGAGCTCCCGGTTCGACAGCGTGATGGGGTCGCCGTGCGCCACGAGCGTGTCCGCGCCGCCGATGTCCAGGGCGGTCACGTCCTCGCCGATGCCGGCGGGGACGAGCACCGATGGGTCTGTCCCCTTGAGACCGGCCAGATGCCGGGCGAGCAGCTCGTTGGGCAGCTTGCCGTGGGGCAGAGGCAGACCGAGCCTGACCACGTCGTCCAACTCGGCGAGGCCGTGCACCACGAAGTCGCAGGCGGCCTCCTCGAGGCGGCCGAGCTCGTCCGCACTGTTGCCGAAGAGCTCCCCGGCGCCACCGTTGGTGAGGTAGGCGGTCAGCGCCCCGGCCGCCCTTCCGGCCTCCATGTCGAGCACGTAGTCGCCGACCACGAGCGTCTCCGCGGCGGTCACGCCCATCGCCGCAACTGCGTGGAGCACGCCGTCCGGGGCGGGCTTGGGCGGGATCCCGTCGTCGCGCGTGACGATCACGTCGAAGTCGCCGGCGTCCAAGTCGCGAAAACGCGCGAGGGCTCGCCGGACGGCCGGCAGGCCGTTCCGCGTCAGGACGCCGACCTTGAGTCCCTCGGTGCGCAGGTCCCGGACGAGACGCTCGGCGTCCTTGTTGGGCTTGGACCCGGCGGCGCCGGCCAGCTCAAACCGTTCCAGCGCGGCCAGCGCATTCTCGCGTTGCGCGCCGGCGGGCAGCGCCTCGATCCATTCCAGAAGGAAGCTGTCGGGCGGACAGCCGACCTCACGTTTGATGGCCGGGAAATCGAGGGCGCCCGGACGCGTGAGCGTGCCGTCGAAATCGAAGACCACGGCCCGCAGACGAAACGACCGCGGGCCGCGCCCGGACCTGGGCTCACGCATCCCGTCGCTCCTGTTCCCCGTCACCCCTTCTCGCCGCCCAGCCGGCGCCCTCACTTGCGGGCGTAGGCCTTGAGACACACGTTGGCGTCGGGGTTCTGGGCGTCGTTCGCGAGGTCGAACCACGGGTCGCCGTCGCCGTAGCGCATGTAGCTCTGGCCCGCCTCGGCCACGGCCCTCGACTCCCACCGCTTCATGGGGCGCTCGACGGCGATCGGGTTCGTCTCGCCCGGCGCGACGATGCGCACGGCGATGACGAACTTCTTGCGGGCGCGGACGGCCAGCGACGTGCTCAGATCGACGGTGGCGAATCCGGGCAGGTCGATCGTCCCGGACCCGCGCCTGGTCAGCGACCGCAGGCTGGGACCTGCCCACACCTCGTAGGTCGTACCCGCGACCGGCGCGTAGAAGCCGGCGGCGACGATGCGCTCGGACGCCTTCGCCGTGAAGCGGTCGGCGGCCCAGGCGACCGACGGGTCGGGCGCACCCGGGTAGCCCCACGAAGTCGTCCATCCGAGGGTGTCGTACTGGTAGTTGCGGGAGTAGTTGCCCGTGCCGTCGACGCGCGCATAGCTCGTGCAGTCGTCGAAGGCGAACGAGCGGTCGTAGTAGGAGACCCAGAAGTACCCTTGGTCTCCGTAGCCGGTACCCCAGCTGTTGCGCACGAGGAACGCACCGTCGCCCGGTGGAGCCCCGGCCCCGGCGGCCGTGAAGCGGCCACTCGCGAACGTGTCGTCCCAGCCGACGATGCACACGCCGTGGTTCTCGCCGACCGCGTAGCCGTCGTGCTCCTCGCCGGCCGCGACGTTGCAGTAGTACGTCGCGGTCGCGGCCGGGTCGGGGGCGTACGGGTCGAAGGAATCGAAGGCGTCGTCGTAGTACATGCCCACGCTGAGCGCGCCGTTCTGGACGACCATCTGCTTGAGGAGGTCGTTGTCGTCAAAGCTGGTGCGGCCGGGCAGCATGATCACGCCCTGCACGTGCTTGCGGGCGGTACTGGTCTTGGGCGGCGTCGGCGTGTGGTACGGGTCGTGGCGCTCGTTGACCGGTCCCGCCCAGCGGGTGAGGTATGCGACGGCCATGAAGTCCCAGCCGCCCCACACGTAGGGGCCGCCGGCGAACCGCCCGTAGCCGCTGCGCGTGACGAGGTTGTCTTCGCTGAAATTTCTCCGCTGCCCCGGCAGCAGCCGCGACTCGACCGCCGCGAGGTTGGCGAACGCCCAGCACGTGCCGTAGAAACCCTGGTCTTTGATGACGGTGAGGCGACCCTGGGCGCGGAGGTCGTAGGCGGGCGGCAGAGAGAGACGGGCGGCCCGCGCCTCGGCGGCCGCGCCGAGATGTACCTCGACCGGGTTCGGCAGCTTGCCGAAGGCGCCGGCCAGCGGATCGTGGAGAGCCTCGACGAAGGCCTGGCTGAGCGGGCCCGGCTGGGGCTGCAGTGGCTGGCCGGCGGCGCTGACGCCGGCCGGCCAGACAAGCAGGACTGCGCCGACGAGCGCCACGACGAGCGCCATCGACCTCCAAGGGGAGATGGTGCGCTCGTCCGATGTAGCCGTCGTGGTCATGGATGGAGTGTACCTCCATTCCTCGACAGGAGCGCGGTCTGACATGCCCAGGCTTTCTGGGTGCGCGTACCCAGACATTCATACCAGTCTGTTTTCTGCCGACTTGCCGAGAGTCGATGTGGGCAACGCCAACGCGCTCCGGATGAACGGGGAAGGCAATGAAGTCACGCAGGACGGCAGCACACCACGGCTTCACCCTGATCGAGCTGCTCATCGTCATCATCGTCATCGGCATCCTGGCGGCCATCGCCCTCCCGCTCTACGGGCACCAGAAGGACAGGGCCAAGGACGCCGCCGTCAAGGAGGGCGTGCACACCATCCAGATCGGCGTCATGAGCTATGCCACGGACCACGACGGCGCCTACCCAGCCACGGAGTACGTCACCTACACGGCCGACCGCAGCCAGCCGATGGTCGTGTGCAGGTCCTCCTTGACCGTGGAGAGCGAGACGTTCATCACCGTCGCGTAGAGCACCATGACGAACTGCCCGAGGGCGAGCACGATGATCACCGCCCACTTCTTCACACGGTCACCTCCGCGGACCTCGGGGCCAGGAGGAGCGGGCGCTCAGTTGAGCCCAAAGCGCTGCAGGTCGTCTTCGTCGGCGCCGAAGTAGTGCGCCGTCTCGTGCAGGACGGTGATGCGGATCTGCTCGGCGAGGTCGTCCTCGTCTTCGGCTTCACGCTCGAGGTTACGCTGGAAGAGGTGGATGAGGCCCGTCTCCGGGCCGGCGCCGAGCACCGACTGGTCGGGCATGGCGATGCCGTGGAAGAGGCCCAGTGTGCGCGGGTCGAGGCCCTCGAGGACGAGCGCCTCGGAGGGCCGGTCCTCGACGAAGATGGGCACGTTCTGCAGACGCGCGAGGATCTCCTCGGGTAGCTCGTCGAGGGCGGCCGCGGCCACCTTCTCGAAGCGCTTGGCGCTCATCAGCGGCTTGGGGTCTTCGTTGACGGCGTCCAGGCGCAAGACCGCGAGCCACTCCTTGACCGTGCCCTTGCGGTCGCCCTTCTCGTCGCAGGCGAGGCCGAGGAGATGGCGGGCGTCGGCCTCGTCGAGCGGGTCGAGCTCGAAGTCGGCGAGCAGCTCGCGCAGCAGGCGCGCGGCCTCGCCGGCCTCGCCGTACTCGAGATAGACCTCCGCCGAGCCCAGCCACGGCTCGGGGTCGTCCGGCGCCGCGGCGTTCCAGCGGCGGTAGGCGTCGAGCGCCACGTCTGGCTTTTCCCGGGCCAAGGCGAGCCCGGCCTCCAGTTCGAAGACCTCCGGGTCGTCCGGCGCGGCGGCGTGCGCCGCCGCGAGGCCTCGCGCCGCCGTCTTGAGGTCGCCGTCGTCGAGGGCGTCCCAGGCGTCGTCGAGGAGCCGCTGAGTCTCGGGGTCGAGCTGTGCGTCGTCGTCCACGCTGCACACTATACCCGCGCCGCTAGCCTCACGCGCTGCCGCGTTGATGAGCCGGCCGCTTGGCCGCTGCCGCGGCGCTCTGGTATAAGAAGAGGCGTGAACGACCCCGCGCGTAGCCCCCGTCCCGTGAACGACGCCGGCACGGCGCGCTCGCCCGCGCACGCCGGCTCCGGCCCTCTGTTCCTCGGCGTCGATCTCGGCAAGGTGACGACGTGCCTCGCCGTCGGCGAGCTCTCGGCCGACGGCGAGCTGCGCGTCGTCGAGGCGCACGCCGAGCGCCATTTGGGCGAGCCGCTCCGCCCGTTCCTTGAGCTCTACGGCACGCTCGACGTCTCGCGGCTGGCGGGGGTCGCCGCGACCGGGGTGTACGGCGACCGGCTCGGCGAGCCGGCCCTCGGCGGCCTGCCTGAGGAGATCGCGCAGGAGGCCGCCGCCGCCTGGCTGTACCCGGACGGACCCCTCAACATCGTCCGCGTCGGCGGCGGGGGCTACTCGGTGCTCACGCGCGAGGCCCGCGGCCGCGTGAGCTACGAAGCCAACGAGCGCTGCTCGGCCGGCACCGGTGAGACGGTCGAAGGGCTGTGCACGCGGCTCGGACGGTCGCTCGCCGAGGCCGTGGAGCTGGCGGAGGGGAGTCCCGACGGCGTCACCGTCACGAGCCGCTGCGCCGTGTTCGCCAAGAGCGAGCTCACCCACTTCGCCAACCAGGGCGAGTCGCACGGACGCATCTTCCGGGGCCTCTTCGCGGGGGTGGCCCGCAACGTGCACGGCCTGTACGACAAGAGCAAGGTCGACGGCCCGGTCGTGCTCGTCGGCCACGGGGCGCTGATCGCGCCGGTCGCCGAGGGCATCGCGAGCCTGAGCGCGGCGCCCGTGACGGTGGCCGAGCAGGCCGGCGTGTTCGAAGCGCTGGGCGCGCTGGCGTTCGCCGCCCGCGGCCGCTCGGCCGCGTCCGGCGCGGCCGAGGCCGGGCAGCGTGGCCAGGCCGACGCGCCGGCGTTCCCCGCCGATCCGCGCGCGCTCGTGCGCCCCTCGCGGAGCCGCGTGGGACGCTTGCGACCGGCGAAGGATGGGCCGGGGGCGGTCGTGCGGCTCGAAGGCACGCAGGACGTCACGCCCAGACCCGACGCGCCGGCCGTCCTCGGCCTCGACCTGGGCTCCACCGGCTCGAAGGCCGCCCTGCTCGACCTTGCGACGGGGACGGTGCTCGCCAGCGTCTACCGCCGCACCGAGGGCAACCCGGTCGAGGCGGCGCAGGCGCTGGGCGCCGAGGTCGGCGAGATGCTGCCCAACCCGGTGGTCGCCGTCGGCATGACCGGATCGGGACGTGACGCCGCGGCCGCCGTGTTCCGGGCCGCGTATCCAGACCTCGGCGCGCGGCTCACCGTCCAGAACGAGATCGTCGCGCATGCGACCGCCGCCGCGCGGCTCGACCCGGCCGGCGGCCGCAGCATCTCCATCGTCGAGATCGGCGGCCAAGACGCCAAGTTCATCAATGTCGAAGGCGGCCGCGTGGTCGACGCCGACATGAACCGCGTGTGCAGCGCCGGCACCGGCTCGTTCCTCGAGGAACAGGCGCTGGCCCACGGCGTCGACGACATCGTGGAGTTCGGGCGGCTGGCGGCGCGCAGCGAGGGGCCGCCCGACCTCGGCCAGACGTGCACCGTGTTCGTCGCCGACGTGGCCGCGGAGGCGCTGAGCGACGGCTTCTCCCGCGAAGACATCTTCGCCGGCCTGCAGTACTCCGTGGTGCGCAATTTCCGCAGCCGCGTGATGGGCCAGCGGCGCCTGCTCGATCGGGTCTTCTTCCAGGGCAAGCCGGCCAGCGACCCGGCGCTGGCGCGCACGCTGGCCGCAGTCCTGGAGCGCGACGTCTACGTGCCGGCCGACCCCGGCGCCATGGGCGCCGTGGGAATCGCCATGCTGGCCGCCGGGGCGTTCGCCGGCAACGAAGACGCCGAGCCCCGGGCCATCGACCTCGCGCGCATGCTCGCTGCGAGAGTGGCCGGCCGCCGCGAGTTCCAGTGCAAGGACCGCGACTGCTCCAACGCCTGCCGTCTCGAGCTCGCCGAGGTCGACGTCCTCGGCGAGCGCCGCAAGGTCGTCAGCGGTGGGCAGTGCCCCAAGTACGACGACGTCTCCACCACCGGAGAGAAGCTTCCGAAGGATGCTCCCAACCCCTATCGCGAGCGCGAGGACCTGCTGCTCGGGCTGCTCGCCGAGGAGCCCGCCGCGACGCCGGCCGCCGCCCTCGCCGTGGGTCTGCCCTACGTCCACTACCTCATCGACACTCTGCCCTTCTTCCACACGTTCGTGCGCAGGCTGGGGTATGACGTCGACGTGCTCCGCCCGGGCCCCGGCACCCTGGCCGAGGGTGACCGGCGCTGCGCCGCCCCCGGCGCCTGCGCCCCGGTCAAACTTCTGCACGGTCTCGCGGGCGCCGGCGTGGACGTGCTCGTGGCGCCTCTCTTCGTGCATCTGTCCCTGCCCAACGCCGGCGACGTGACCTACACCTGCCCCATGGCGCAGGGCGCGCCGGACATGACGGCGCGCGCCCTGGCCGCCGAGGGTTCGCGGACCCGCGTGCTGCGTCCCGTCCTGTTCGAGAAGGAAGGCGATGGGTTCGACTCGCCGCGGGCGCGGCGGGCGCTGCGGCGCGCGGCCGAGGCGCTCGCGGAGGCCGCCGGCTCCGCCGGCGGCCTTTCGCCCGAGCGCTTCCGCGCCGCCTACACCGCCGCGCTGGCCAGCCAGCGACGCTTCGAGGAAGGGCTGCGGGGCATCGGCGAGCGGGCCCTGGCCTGGGCGCGCGAGCACGATTACCCGGTGGTCCTCATCGCCGGCGAGACCCACGTGATCCACGACGCCGTGCTGGGCGCGGGCATCCACGAGCTTGCGGCCGCGAACGGCGCCCTTGCCCTGCCCGTGGACTGCTATCCGGTGCCCGACGAACTTCCCGGGCTCAGCCGGGTGCACTGGGCGAGCGCTGGCCAGACGCTGCGCGCTTCAGCGGCCGGCGCCATGGCCGGCGATGTCTTCCCCCTGCTCCTCGGGGCCTATGGCTGCGGTCCCAACTCCATGATTGAGCATCTCTTCGCCGACCTCGTCGAGGACTGGCCGCACGCGGTCCTCGAGAGCGACGGGCACGGGGGCAAGGCCGGCTACGTGACGCGCGTCCAGGCCTTCCTGCACAGCGTGCGGGCGTGGCGCGCGGACGGGGCCGGGACGCTCCCGGCCTCCCGGCTGGCGGGCTTCGACCGCCCGCTGCCGCACAGCCTGGACGGGGGCTACGACCGCTTCTTCTTCGGCCACGTGGGCGGCGGCCTCGGCAAGCATCTGGCCGCCGCCATGCGCGGCGCCGGCTACGACGCCACGTTCGTCGGCGAGCCCGACGCCGCCGCGCTGCGCGCCGCGGGCGCGGCCTGCTCGGGCAAAGAATGCCTGCCCTACCAGCTCATCTGGGGCAGTTTCGCTAGATTCCTTGAAGACGAGGCGTCGCGGCTGGACGGCCGGCGCGCCTTGTTCCTCAGCGCTGGCAACGGGTTCCAGGCGTGTCGCGCCAACCTCTTCCCCTTCACCGAACAGGTCGCCCTGGAGAGGCTCGGGCTCGGCGACAGCGTGGAGGTGGCCGACTTCAGTCTGGTGACCGCCAACGTGCGCATGATGCCGGTGGTGTGGATCGCGCTGGTGGCCGTCGACCTGCTGAACATGCTGCGCTTCTACCACCTCGCCACCGAACGCGAGCGCGGCGCCTCGGACGCGCTGTTCGCCGAGCTCTCGGACCGTCTCGAGGCGATGCTCGAGCAGCCGCGGCCGGACGCCGGA
>Ga0209539_1001324_pt1 | contig 13467 bp, 17 predicted proteins | sample BarGraNGADG00312_2_FD_184499 | JGI IMG/M metagenome (GOLD analysis project Ga0209539, IMG submission 184499) | Arctic peat soil microbial communities from Barrow, Alaska - Barrow Graham LP Ref core NGADG0011-312 (SPAdes) (version 2) | ecosystem: Environmental > Terrestrial > Soil > Wetlands >... | reverse complement strand
CGGTACGACCGCCGGGCAGGATCGCGGCCCCGAACGGGTAGGCGCCGCTCGCCAGACGTACGTATCGCACGCGGTCGTGCTCGTTGATGTCGACGACCGCGGCGCTGTCGGCGAGGTTGAGCGGCACGAGCAGGCGGCTGCCGTCAGGCGAGACGGCGAGATCCTGTGGCCAGGCGTTGGTGCTCGTGGTCGCGGGAAAGGCCTGCATGGGCTCCGGGTTGGGCACCGCAGCGACGGAGATGGTGCGGAGGAGCCGCGCCTGCCCGGAGGCGGCGCCCCAGCCATACACGAGGATGACGTTCCCCTGGGCCCCCGGCAGGCTGTCCTGCGTCGGCCACCAACGGGAGACCGCGATGCCGGAGACGTAGGCCCGGCGGTGGCGTGAGTCAAGAGCGATGCCGCCCGACGCCCCCGGGATCGGGATGATCTGGACCACGCGCCGGCGCACGGTGTCGACGATGCGGATGTCGTTGGCGCCGAAGCCGGCGGACACCGTCCAGAGGAAGCGCCCGTCGGCCGTGACCGCACCGCCGGTGGGGAAGTTGCCGAGCCTCACCTGCACCCCTCGCGGGGTGAGCTGGCGACCATTGAGCAGGAAGCCCGTGGCGGGATGGGGGGCATTGGGCGTCGCGTACGCAGAGGCAGAGGTCAGTACGGCCAGCACAGCGACCAATGCGAAGATGGGGATGAAGGAGAGTCGTCGGATCGTCATCTGGTCCCGCCTCCGCTCGGTCGCATGAGTGCGTCCTGTCTTTGCCGGGCTACGCCCCTGGATCGCGGATCTTGCCGCACCACGCCCCCGACCTCATCGTGTCAGGTGAAAGCGAACGATCCCGTCCCATCGACGTGCCCGCACGAGCCGCCTCGAGGGAATGCTTCCTGAGCGACAGCCGACCCGTTCTCTGTACTTTGATACAGCGGCTGCGGAATTCCTTCAATCCGGCGTCGCCGTCACATGTTCAGGTGTGCGGTGCGTGAGCATGAAGCTGCCGATTTGCAGGCACTTTCTCGGGAAGGCCGACGCGATGCCGACCTGACACCTCGTCGCGCAGCACGGCATGTCGGTGCAGGGCTGGACGCTGGAGTCGGCAGACGGCGGCGGCGAGATGGAGATGATCGACCCGGCCAGCTTCGGCGAGTCGCAGTCCGACTACTATCTGCCGGCTGGGAGTCACTACTTGTCGAGCAGCACGATCGAGTGCACGTGGACTCTAACGGTCTCCGAGGAACGCTGATTGTCCACCTTGCGCCCCGCGGGAGCAGCCTCTGGGATGAACCAGCGGGAGGAGTGGCTACGCTGCCGAGCCGGCCGGTTATCACGAGAAGACAGTCGCCCTCCCGCGGGCCTATTCGTCGCTGCCCGGCTCTGCCTTAGGCTCGTTGTGACGACTCTGAGACTCGAGCCATTCCTTCATGGGAAGGTCTCGTTCGCTCACATACCGGGGTGACCTAAACGGAATCTCTCCCTCGTGGGAGAGGTGTCCCGCGAGGGGGTGCCAGAGCGCCCATTTGCGCTTGACGCTGCCCTTCGATGTGATGGCGGTGTCATCGTCATAGCCGCGAAGCATCCACCAGCCTAGGATGCCTTGCTTGTAGACACGATGTAGTTCGCGACGAAGGTCGCCGAAGATCGTCTCCGCGAGGAAGACCTCTTTGGCTGCAAGTTGCGTCAATCCTATGGACTCCTGTGACAAGACCCAAGTGTAGTAGTCGCGACCCCCGATGGAATCCGCAGGCCACTGAGATGTCCGGATGTCCTCGTATTGCTCGCCGACAGCATCCACGACCTCTCCAAGCTGGGCTAGCAACGTGGAGGGAATATGCAGGTCGTACTTAGCGTGATCGAGTCTCGCCTTGAGCTCCCGTCCGGCACTTGCCGCCGCGGCTAGCTCATCGAGGTGACTGCGAACCTGGCGGATGCCACCCGTCGGGATGGGCGCAGCCGGCATGCCAAGGCCAGCCGAGTCAGAAGGGTCAATGTGGAGTCTGAGAAGAGCGAGCCACACGATGTACGCATCCAAGGCGATTCGCACCTTCTCGTACTCGGCAGTCATTTCACGACTCCGAATCTGTCTATTGGCATGGGCCTTCCCTGCGACATAGCCAATCGCCCCGGCCACCACTGCAGTCACTATTGGCCACAGGTACGGCCATATGCTGGCCTGATCGTTCAAGGTATTGGCTGCCACGGCTACCGGCACAGCGCCTTCAAGCTGGGAAGATGGCGCCGCCTGGCGCCGCGGCGGTCATGTTCAGCCGCCCGCGCCATCGAAGAGGGACGCGGCCTTGCTGTTGGCCGATGCCTTCGGCGCCTTCCTGAACGTCTGACTCGTGTGCCGCAGGGGCGGGCAGTCGATGCCCTTGCCGCCGAGCAGCTCCTCGACAGTGAGCAGCTGTAGCCGCGGGTGCTTGCCCCAGGGCGAGTTGTAGAGGCCGGCTGAGGCCGCCTCCTCGCGCATCGGCTTGGTCGTGTCCTGCATGCTGATCAGCACGCCGATCACGGATTCTTCGCGATCGAGCACGCCGCGCAGATCACGAACGTGGGCGACGTTCGTGTGCCCGGCCTTCACACTGATGATGATCTGCTTCACGTCGGCGCTGTCGCCCTCGTGGAAGTAGATCCGCCCGTCGATGCCCTTGTCGGCGCCCTTCTTGCGCTCGATGCCACGGGCGTGGACCTGGTCGAGCGCCCACCACTGGAACTGGTAGGGGTCAGCCTCAGCGAGCACCTTGGCGTCTTCGACGCTGGCCGGCTCGCCGATAACCTCGTAAGTCTCATCCACGTCTTCGCCGTAGGCGTCGCGCAGGCGGCGGCGAATGAGCGCTACCGCGAGGTAGGTCACATCGATGCCCATCCAGCGTCTCCCGAGCCGCTGTGCGACGGCGACCGCAGTGCCGCAGCCGCAGAACGGGTCCAGGACGACGTCGCCCTCATCGCAGCTGGTCTCAATGATGCGTTCGAGCAAAGCCTCCGGCTTCTGCGTCGGGTAGCCGAGCCGCTCGCCTTTGCCGCGCAGACCGCGCAGCATCGCGATGTCGCCCCACCAGTCTTGAACGGGCACACCCTTACTCTCGTCCAAGTAGCGCTTCTCGTAGGGCATGCCGGACTTCGAGTAGACCAGCCGGCCGGCCGCATCAAGCGCCTCCATGTTCTCGCGGGTGTACCGCCAGTACCGGGTTACGCCCTTCCACTCGTAGTGCGCGTTGCCCTTCGCTGCTCCGCCCGGCCCTGTCACATCTGCCTTGTTGAAGCGCCGCCCCGTCCCCGGCTCCACGTTGCGGTACCAGTTGTCGACGGTGCTCTGCGGGAGCGGCGTGTACAAGGCCGCGAACTTTCGCTCAGCCGACTTCGAATAGCACAGGATGACGTCATGGACCCTGCCCATATGCTTGGCGCCCTGCCGTGCGTCGTTGTGAGCGTCCGACCTCTTCCAGACGATCTCATTAACGAAGAACTCGGCGCCGAAGATGGCGTCCATGAGCAGCTTGAGATAGTGGCTCGCCGTCGGGTCACAATGCAGGTAGATGCTGCCGGTCGGCTTGAGCACCCGCCGCAGCTCCACGAGGCGCGGCGCCATCATTGCCAGGTAGGCCATCATGTTGCTCGTGCCGAGCAGCTTGCGCAGAGCCTGCATGGCGACCGACACCTGGCCGCCCTCGGTGATCATCGCCTCGAGCGCGAGCTCGGCCTCCATGCTCCAGGTCCAGGTGTCCTCGAAGGCGCGGATCTGCGACGCCGCCTGCTCGCCCGAATGCACCTTGAAGAGCACGTTGTAGTTGGCGTTGCTGTTGAAGGGTGGGTCGAGGTAGACGAGGTCGACCGACTCGTCAGCGACGTAGCGTCGCAGGATGTCGAGATTGTCGCCGTAGTAAAGGGTGTTGTCGGGCACGAGGTGAGGCTATCACCGGGCGGAGACGACGGGAAGGGCGTCGCAACCGGCCCGCAGCAGCCGCGCGGAGGCCGCCAGCAGACAGGTCTGCACGTCCTGTGCCCATTCAAGAATCGCTGCACTTCGCCCTGCGGCCGACCGAACGCCGACCGGAGCCGCCTTGTCGCGCTCGCCCGAGTTCGTCTGCTTGCGCACACTGCCGCTGGCCATCACTATCACTGAACGGGCCTCGGCAGAGGCAACGCTCGCCGACGGAAGGACCATCATGGCGTTCACAGCCCTGTTCATCGCCCACGTTCCCGACGCCGACCCCGGCAGAGACCGGTCGCTGTTGGAGACCAGCCTGTACAGGCTTTTCAGCGTGCTCGTGCAGAACACAGACCAGGCGCTTGCCGTCTGTCGGGAGCTGGTCGCCGAGGAGGGCGTCCAGTCGGTGCTGCTGTGCCCGGGGAACACGCACTACGACGTGGCGCAGATCGCCGCGGCGCTCGGCGACAAGGTCTCCGTCTCCGTGGCCAGAGGCGACAGTCGCAGCATGCGCGTGGCAGCCAAGGCCATGGAAGAAGCAGGCTGGTTCTCGCAGACACGCGCTTAGGCTCTCCTCGTCAGCAGCGACACACCGCGCCGTCGACCCCGAGCGGCTCAGGGATGCAACCGGGCGCGCTGTCCTGCGGCGCCGGCGCCGGGGAGTACAAGCGCTGCCGGCCGGCTGTGCAGCGGCGGCGTCTTCGCCATCCTCTGGAACGGCCTCGACCACGGGGCCCTCTGATCGCGGCCCTTCGGCGGACAGCGCGCGATTGCCGCGCCGGCCAACGCGCCGAGACCACTTCATCGTACGCAGCACATGCGCCTGGAGTTGACCCGCTGTCGTGGACACCGGAGCATGGCAGGCGTTCGCCATCAGGATGAGAGTCAGCAGAGAGGAACCAACGTGAAGCAGTCGCTTGGCGCCAAGACCCTGCTCTACCCGACCCCAGTGCTCGTCGTCGGCAGCTACCACGCGGACGGACGGCCCAACGTGATGACGGCGGCCTGGGGCGGGATCGCCTGCTCGAAGCCGCCCTGCGTCTCCGTGTCCTTGCGGGCCGCGACCGCGACGCACGGCAACATCGTCGCGCGCAAGGCATTCACGATCAGCCTGCCGAGCGGCGAGCAGGCCGCCGCAGCCGACTACTTCGGTCTGGTCTCGGGACGCAAAGTGGACAAGTTCGCCGCGGCGGGACTCACGCCGGTGAGGTCCGAGCTCGTCGATGCACCCTACGTGGCGGAGTTCCCGCTCGTCGTCGAGTGCGAGGTCATTGCGGTGCACGAGCTCGGCCTGCACACCCAGTTCATCGGCGAGGTCAAGGACGTCAAGATCGACGAGGCCTGCCTCGACGAGGATGGGCACATCGATGTGGGCAAGCTGAATCCGCTCGCCTTCGCACCCGAGACAGGTGCGTACTTCGCCCTCGGTGCACTAATCGGCCGCGCCTACTCGATCGGCAAGACCTTCATCGCTGAGGAGAGCTCCTGATCGACGCACCGGGCGCAGGCCTCGGGAAGACGTACCCTCCTCGCCGTCGGGGCCGTCCCAGCCTCACGCCCTGCCGCTGACAGCCTGCCGCACTCGCCGCCACGACCGAGAGGGAGGATGAACGAAATGGAACCCTTGCAGATGACCATGTGCCGCGCCAAGGAGACCAAGAACACGGTGCGCTACGAGGAGCCGGAGAGCGACCAGCCGATCGTCATCGGCACGCTCTACCTGCAGAAGTGGGCTCTGCACCGCCTCGGTGATCCGGAGACGATCACGGTGACCATCGAGCGAGCCGAACCGTGAGCGTGCGCGAGTCGGCAAGCGAGAGCCAGGTCGGCCTGCAGTTCTCCGTCTACCCGCTCCGCCAAGAGCACCTGCACCCGGCGATCGAGGCCGCCGTGCAGGCAGCCGCCAAGCAAGGTGTCGAGGTCACAGTCGGCCGCCTCAGCACCTTCGCGCCTGGGGAGGAGGATTCGGTCTTCGCCGCTGTGCGGGCTGCATTTGACGCGGCGAGGACGCTCGGACCGACCGTCATGGTGGTGACGCTGTCGAGCGGCCTGCCCAGCGAGGAGACCGTCGCCGAAATCCAAGGCGACGTCAGCGACTGAGCGACGCGCAAGCCACAGATCTGGCTATTCTGCACCGCCACCCCAAAGCGCCCCTGTGCAGCGACTTCGTGACGGCCACCGACCAGATGCCGACGCGGCCTCGGGTATACTGCCGCTCATGTCTGCCTCCTCGACATGGCACGGTGAGGTTCCCAAGCGATCCGCGGAGCAGCGCCGGGAAGCACTGGTACAGGCCAATCGGGTGCGCACGCAGCGGGCGAGGCTGAAGGCTGATCTGAAGGAGGACAGGCGCTCGCTCGCCGAGCTCATCGCCGATCCCCCCGAGTATCTTGCCTCGGCCAAGCTGACGGACGTGCTTGCAGCGGTACCGAAGTACGGGCGCATCAAGACAATCCGTCTCCTGGAGCGCTGCCGCGTGAGCCCCAAGAAGACCATCGGGGGCCTCTCGCAGCGCCAGCGCCGTGAGCTCATCAAGGAGCTTGAGGGGTAGACCGCGGAGGTGGACTCACGTCCGGCCTCACGCCCTCGCCGATGATAGGGTGCCGGCATACTGCGCGACACGCTCACGGGCCGACACGGTCGCCTGTCCGCCGCTTCTCCAGGCGGCACGCGCCGTCGCCAAGATCCATCGGGAGGATGAACGACATGGAACCACTGCAGGTGACGCTGCACCACACCAAGGAGACCAAGAACACGGTTCGCTACGAGGAGCCGGAGAGCGACCAGCCGCTCGTCATCGGCACGCTCTACGTGCAGAAGTGGGCCGTCCATCGTCTCGAGGATCCGAAGACGATCACAGTCACCATCGCGCGAGCCTAGAGATGAGCCTCAACGATTCGGCGGACGAGAGCCAGCTCGGCCTGCAGTTCTCCGTCTACCCGCTCCGGCAGGAGCATCTGCACGCAGCGATCGAGGCGGCCGTCCAAGCAGCCGCCACGGCAAGCCTCGACGTCACCGTGGGGCAGCTCAGCACCTTCGCCCCGGGAGACGAGGAGTCGGTGTTCGACGGCGTTCGGGCTGCGTTTTCGGCAGCGAGGTCGTTCGGGCCGACCGTCATGGTCGTCACGTTGTCGAGCGGCCTACCGAGCGAGGAGACAGTCGCCGAGATCCAGAGCGCCACCAGCGACTGAGCGGCCCGCAGACACATGTCTGGCGATTCTGTCGACGGCCAGAACCGGCTGCACGTCGGCACAGATGCCGATCAGCCGCCGACGCGGCCAGCCCAGCATTCTGCCCGGTTCGAGAAGCCAGCCGCCCCAGCAGGCGAGCTGGGCGCGACGTCAACTAGTGTAGCTTCTCCCGCTCGAACGCCAGACGTGCCAGATCAGAGCGGAAGTCCCTGACCGAGTCCCTCATGAGGGAGGTTCGGTTCTCCTGCGGCCAGGTCTCGAGACCGCGGTCCGAATAGTAGAGGACCATGTTGTCCAGCCAGTTCACGAGGCTCTCCGCCCGCAAGTCATAGTCCCTAGCGTCCTGTGGAGGAAAGGGGAGGTTGCCATGTGCCTGGACGATTGCAGCAACCTCAGCCGACACGCCACGCACTGTTACCTCCAAGTCATGCTCCATCATGGCGCCGCTTTCGAACTGGTCAAACGCCTGACAGATCTCTCCGCCAATCGCGCACACCCTCTCCACGAGCGGCTCTAGCTTCTTGAGGAAGTCGCCCTTGTCCGCGGTGAGACCCCCGTAGTAGGCACGCATCTCCTCGTGCGACTCATTCCACGCCACGCCGATCTCGTCGATGTACTCGTCGGCGTCCAGAGCCATTGGTCGCGCAGCGGCATCGAGTCGGGAATCCACCCACTCGCTGCGGGCGACCCAGTTGTAGTTGCGCAGATCCTGGAGGTCCGTGGCGAGAAAGAGCCACACGACCTGAGCTCGTGAACCGCGCCAGTGTTCCGCGACGAGTCTGTTCCTGTGGTAGTTCGACTCAGCGACCCTTGCCGTGGCACCTCTGATGATCTCGCGTAGCGCTTCCCGGTCGTAGTTGCCGTTCACCAGCACCCTCGCGCTCAGTCTGCGAGCTGCCGCCCAGCTGACGTCCTCAAGACCGGCGATCTCATACTCGAGTCCTCCGCGGACCTGTATCCTCATCTCGACGCCGGGTGCCCGCTGGTGACCATGGGCGCACACGCCCTCGTCACCGTACGGAGTCCCGTCTTTGGGACAAACGAGTTCATACGCAATGAGAAGACGGGCGAGATCGGCGGCATCGATGATCAGATAGTGGCAGTCTGCGTCCAAGGCCACTCGGAGGAAGTCGCGCTGCGCGTCGTCTTGGATGTCGCCCACCGCGACGAGAACCATAAGGTCCATTCCTGGCACCTCACGCAATCTCAGCACTTGGTGAGCGACGTCTCGCGCGCGTACCTTCTGGTAGCTCCGACCTTTGACGACGAAGGCAGCGACGCTTCTCGCGCCTCTCAAGCGAACCTTGCTCGTGAGGATGTCAGCGATCTCAGTGGGGCCGTGAGGCGTGTCTGCCGTATCCCACAGCAGCTGGCGCAACATGGGCTCGAGCTCTCGTCTCTCATCCAGCTGCCGCACGCCCTCCAGCACCTCGGGCGTGATCGCGGCCTCAGGCACGTTTACGACGTCGAAGAACTGGTCGATGTCCTGAATCTTGATCAGACGACCCATGCGCCGCCCCTCACCACGATTCTTGAGAGGCGGGAGCGGGCGTGACGCCGCGCCGAGCCTCCCTTGTCTGGTAGACAGTAGCACCGCCGCGAGACAGCGGCATGAGCGTTACAGGACAATCACTCGTCCGAGAATCATGAACGAGACCCAATCTGGAGACGCCGCCAGGAAATCCAGCGCCCCATCGCCAGGCGGACGCCGCACCACAGGTCACCCGTCTCTGCGCGCGGCCAGAACCTGCTGCACAGGGCCGCGTCGCCGCCTTGTTGCCGACGAGCTGCAGAGCGGTTTTCGTGCGCTTAGTTCGTATTTGCGACTTTTCGGCAGGCGTATCGGCCTGCATTGGCCCTCGTTTGAGCCTAGCGAGGGGGTCCCCATGCGAACTAAGGCGAACTAAAACGGCCCTATCTCGCGCTTCTGGGCACGATTTGCACACGAAAGCGCCTCCGCATCGGGCTTGCGTGGCACTTCCGGCTGCGCCAGCCTGCCCGGCTGAGCCAGGGCTAGCGGAAGAGCTTGCCCAGTCCGCGGCCGGTCAGCTTGCCGGCGGCCCGCCGCGCGAGGCGCTTGCCGACCGTGCCCTTCTGCAGCGCGCTTGCGTCGCCGAGCAGCCGTGCGATGAGGTAGAGCAGGCCCCGGGTCTTGGTGATGCTCATGCGGATAGACTCCTTTGGCGTGACCGGATAGGTGCTGGAGATCACACTATACCGGCGGCCGGACGGCGCACTGCGGCCGTGGCTGAGGGCGCGCGGCGGCTCAGGCCAGGCGCTACGCCGAAGGCCGTTGGAGGTCCTCGCCGCTGAGCGGCAGCCCACTCTCAGCGCTGGCGTGAAACACTGAAGGCCGAAAAGATGGCCGACGCTCTGCTCTGGCGCTCGTCGCCGCTCGACGAGCTGCCGGGCGTCCAAGATCCATCGAAAGGAAGACGACATGGAACCGTTGCAGGTGACGTTGCGCCGCACCAAGGAGACCAAGAACACCGTGCGCTACGAGGAGCCCGAGAGTGACCAGCCCACGGTGATCGGTACGCTCTACGTGCAGAAATGGGCCATCCATCGCCTCGAAGATCCGGAGGCAATCACGGTCACCATCGCTCGATCCTAAGCTCACTGCGAAGGTCGCGCGGCACTCCCCGACCTGCTTCTGCCAAGAAGACGCCGCACCCGGTGCATCTCGCCGACGCGCTGCCGACGCCGGATGCACCGGACAGGTTCATGGGCGGCAGCTTGTCCGTGCCTTTGGTGCGCCATCTGGCGTTGCCGGCCTCCTCCTTTAGAGCGAAGCTGCTGTTGCAGAGTAGACGCGCGTCTGAGGGAGGCACATGCGAGGACATGTGAGAAAGCGCGGCGAGTCCGGATCGTGGGAGTACATCGTCGACGTCGGCCTAGCGGCCGCCCAACGCTGCGAGACCTGCAACAAGCGCCTCTGGATCGAGCGTCGGCCCAAGGAGTCCTGCCCCAAGTGCGGCGGCGACCTGAAAGGGACCGAGGAGCGCCGCCGCGAGACCAAGAGCGGCTTCGCCACGCAGAAGGAGTGCCAGGTGGCGATGAACAAGCTCTTGGTCGCCGTCGAGCAGCACGACTACACGGCGCCGACCAAGGCCTCGGTCAAGGACTACCTCAAGAAGGAATGGCTGCCGGCGGTCAAGGCGACGATCAGGCCCTCGACCTACAACTCCTACGTGCAGCACGTCGAATGCCACATCGTGCCCCACATCGGCACCGTGAAGTTGCAGAAGCTCAGCGGCTCACAGATCAACGCCCTCTACGCGAAGCTCGCCGAGACGGGGCGCCATGATGGCAAGACGGGCCTCTCCCCCATGACCATCCACCACGTCCACGCCTGCCTCCACAAAGCCTGCAAGGACGCGGTCAGGTGGGGGCACATCTCGCGGAATCCCCTTGACGCCGCCGACCCGCCGCGCAAGAAGGGCGACGGCACGAAGGAGATGAAGACCTGGTCGAAGGAGCAGCTCAAGGCGTTCCTCGGCGCCGTCGCCGATGAGCGCCTCTCCCCCCTCTGGCACACGATAGCCATGACCGGCATGCGCCGCGGCGAGGCCATCGGTCTGCGCTGGAGTGACGTCGACCTCGACAACGGAAGGCTCTCCGTGCGCCGCGCCCTCATTCCCAGTGGCCGCGAGGTGATCGTCAGCGAGCCCAAGACCATCAAGGGACGCCGCGTGATCGCTCTGGACCCGGGCACCGTCGAGGTCCTAAAGGCGCAGGCAGCGCGACAGCTCGAGGAGCAGAAGGACTGGGACGAAGCCTGGGTCGAGACCGGACTCGTCTTCACGCTAGAGAATGGCGCCGCCCTCGACCCTGAGAGCGTCAGCCGCTACTGGCGCCACGCCGTGAAGAAGTCGATGCTGCCGCTGATCCGCCTGCACGACCTGCGGCACACGCACGCGACCCTGGCCCTGCAGGCCGGCATTCACCCCAAGGTCGTCTCAGAGCGCCTCGGGCACGCCACCGTCTCAATCACGCTCGATACCTACTCGCACGCCATCCCGGCGATGCAGGAGGAGGCGGCGGCGCTGATCGCGGGGCTGGTGTTCGTGACGTAGCGCAGGAGCGAGCGCCGGCATAGCACTGCGAAATTGAAGGCCACCATAGCCCTCGTCTACGCGACTCCAACGTCTCCCAGCTCTGCGGAGGCGGGAAGCGCATTGATGAGCATCTCGAGAATGGGGATTGCCGCGCTGAGGACTTGGGCATCTCGAGGACCGTCAGGAGTCTTGAACCCATGAGCCGCATTGCATCGAATCACGTACAGCAGATCAGCCACCTGCTTGATGTCGTCGCTACTGGCGGAAGCCCCCGAAGCTGAACGGCTCAGTAGCCTCTTCACCTTCTCATGCTTACCAGGCATTTGTTCGCCGAAGCGGTTCCAGATCCGTGCGTTGAACACGCTGGGGATGCCTGCAATCCCGCTACTCGCGGCGGCTGCGAGGACGTCGCTACGGCTCGCCGCGGGGATTCGGTCCACCGCTCGATGGATGAGCACGTACTCCTTCACGTCGCGATCGTCCGACGGCACGTAGAGCGACTCGTAGTAGTGGTTGAAGGCCTTCCACAGCGCATCGAAAGTGACCAGCTGGTTCGGAGCCTCAAGCGCAGTACGCATGTGCGAATCAAACACCGTCTTGTCGAAAGCCACGGCTACCTCCCGGGATGAACTGGCGGCCACGCAAGCGGGACAAGATCCGCCTGCCAAACGTGTAGAGACGGCAGTATCATCCGAGCCTCTTCCCTTAGCGCGGTCCAGGCAGCTGGCGCGGCCTCAGGCTTCGCATCGAAGTCCAGCCGCGTGAGCCCTTGTGACCGCCCTTCAACCTCGGGCATTGAAGGGCACGAGGAGAAGCACCTCGGGGCAAAAGCAATCAACGCATCGAGGAGGTTGTCGGGATGGTTCGGCGCCTTGGGGACGATCACGCCGATAGCGCCTAGTGGGCTGAACGAATCGTCAAGGTAGCGAGGTTCAAGCCACTGACGACTGGCATCACCCACCAGCACAAGCAGGTGAATCGGGTTAGCTCCATCTGCTCCCATGAAACCGCCTTGATCGCCCAGGACGTACATCCTCGAGAACCCAGCCATGGTGCTCCATTCCTGATTGCTCTCCCTAATGTGTCGCGTCAAGCCTGCGCGCCGTGCAAGTCCAGTCTAGCCGAGAGCTACTGCGCGACAGGTTGCAGTGCTCGTTCGATGTCAGCCGCCGGCTTTCACCCGAGCCCACTCGCGCAGCGATGCGGCAAACCGCTGGGAGACCGGGTCCGGGTGGCGGGAAGCAATGTCGGCGAACTCCCGGAACGAGATGATGATGCCGTCGCCGTCGTCGCTGTCGTTCGGCTGGACGTACACGATGTGCGGCTGGGTCGTGGGAGCGGTGATCCCGATGTCTGCGCAGGCCGCCGGCGCGCCGTGCAGTCTCTGACGTGCCATGATCTCCTTGAGCGCAACAGGTATCTGGAGCAGACCCATGTGCTCAAGGTGCAGCATCAGCGCGAAGTACTTCCGCTTGGGACTCTTCTTGCTCCTGAAGATGGTGCACAGACCGTCAAGCAGAGCCGGCAAGCCAACCAGCTGTGCTTCCCGAAGGTACTTGTCCTGCGGCTCATTCCGAGACGCACCCTCGGTCTTGAGCTCGACGAACACCGCTTCCGTTCCGTCGGCCGACAGAGCCAAGTAGTCGATGTTGAAAGAATCGTCAGTCTTGATCTCGGGGTCGATCGTGCCTTTCCGCACAGGGAACTCCGGTGCTAGTTCTGGGCGCATGGGGAAGCCCAACTTGGCGTCAAGGACTTCCGGCAGATAGAGCGAGAAGAAGATGTCTGCCCGTCGTTCAAGCTGATATTTGGGGAAGTGCCGCCACTCGTCCATGCGGTCGAAGAGCTCCGATACTGGGTCCACGAGGCGACTCCCATCTCCATGTCGGACCACGATTCTGCAGGCTGCGAGGTGGCTGCGACCCACGCTCCCCCTTCTCGGTGAGACAGTATCACCGCGGGTGGGCGGCAGGCACGGACAGTCTGGGAGAAGCGGCTCGCGCGGCGACCCGTCAGGCGTGATCCCGTGCCCCGATGCCGCTCGTACTCGGCTGTGTTGCGCTGTCACTCGGTGTCACCCGGACTCTCGTCGGCAGAATGTCGGCAGACTTGCCGATTCGGAAATAGTGTGCGCGAACGCACGCCATAGGAAATCGCCATATGCAGGAGTTTTGTGGTGCCCCCGGGCTGGATCGAACAGCCGACACCAGGTTTAGGAAACCTGTGCTCTATCCACTGAGCTACGAGGGCATTGTGCCGTTTTGCAGGGGTTTTCCTCTGCTGCGGCTCGGCAAGAATACC
>Ga0209539_1001316_pt1 | contig 13490 bp, 13 predicted proteins | sample BarGraNGADG00312_2_FD_184499 | JGI IMG/M metagenome (GOLD analysis project Ga0209539, IMG submission 184499) | Arctic peat soil microbial communities from Barrow, Alaska - Barrow Graham LP Ref core NGADG0011-312 (SPAdes) (version 2) | ecosystem: Environmental > Terrestrial > Soil > Wetlands >... | reverse complement strand
CGCGCCCGGGGGACTCAGCTGCGCGGCATACCAGGTCCCAAGACTAACCGGGCGCACTCGCCGATCTGTCCCGAACCAGCGTCAGCGAATCGTCGATCGCCGCGCGCACGAGCCGTATCCCAGCCACGTCAGGACAGGACGTCCTTGGTGACGAATCTGCCGTACGCGAGCGCGCCGAAGACTGCGATGTACCCGGCCTGGAGCAATGCGTTGGCTCCGAATGAGCCCCACGAGATGGGCTGGCGAAGCAGGTCGGCAAAGTCGAGCCAGTAGTGACTGAACAGCCAAGGGTGCAGCCACGACAGCTGGGACAGCGAGTCGAGCACCTGCGCCACCACGGACAGGACGATGGTGGCCGCCATTGCCCCGACCGGCACCTCGGTCAGGGTGGAGATGAACAGCCCGATCGCGGACAGGCCGAGCAGCGAGACGGTGACATACCCGGCAAGAAGCAGTGAGCGCAGCACGGACTCACCCACCCCGATGGTGTCGCCCGAGAGCAAGGTGACCGGACCCACCGGGAAGAGACTGGCGCCGATGATCGCGCCGGCCGCCACGACTGTCAGCGTCGCGGCCAGGCAGAACGCCGCCGCGCCCACATACTTGACGACCAGCAGCCGGACCCGCCCCGCGGGCCCCACCAGCAGGTACCGCAGCGTGCCGAGGCTGGCCTCGCCGGCGATCGTGTCTCCGGCCACCACCCCGATGGTCAGCGGCAGGAACAACGGGATGGAGACCACCAGGGCGGCGATCCCGACGAACAACCCGTTCTGCGTGACCCGGTCGAGGAACGGCGGCCCCTCCCCCGGCGCAGGCGGAGAGGACGACAGCCGGACGGCGACCGCGACGAGGATCGGGATCGCCGCCAGCGCCAGCAGCATCGCCCAGGTCCGCCGACGCCGGAAGAGCACCGCGAGCTCCGAGGCCATCAGCGCCCAGCCCCCCGAAGGCCGCGCGGGGCGGACCAGCACGTCACTGGGCAATGTCGAACCCCTCACCGGTCAGGGCTACGAAGCGGTCCTCCAAGCTGGCCTGCTCCACAGCGAACCCGCGTACCCGAACGCCTCCGGCGACCAGCGCTTCGACGATCACCTCGGACTTCGGCGGGTGGTCGGTCAGCGGGGCGCTCACCAGAGGGTCGCTGGGCTCGTTCCCCTGGCCCTCGGCCTGGACGGACTGCTCCGGCACGAGGCCGAGGTGGCGGAGTACGCGACGGGCCGCGTCGACGTCGGGCGTGCGGACCCGCACGTGCGCCAGGCCCACCCGCCGCAGCTCGTCCAGAGTTCCCTGCGCGACCAGGCTGCCGGCGCTCATCACCGCCGCATGCGTACACATCTGCTCGACCTCGGCGAGCAGATGGCTGGACACGAAGACGGTCGTGCCGCCCGCGGCGAGCGACCGCACCAGGCTCCGGACCTCGCGGGTGCCCTGCGGGTCCAGACCGTTGGTCGGCTCGTCGAGCACCAGGAGCTCCCGTGGGGAGAGCAGGGCGTTCGCGATGCCAAGGCGCTGCTTCATCCCGAGCGAGTAGGCGTGCACCTTCTTACCTGCCGCGTGCGTCAGTCCGACCCGCTCGAGCGCCTGTGCCACCCGTGCATCGCGGGTAGTCGACGATGCGCGTCGGTCGGCGGTGTCGAGCCGGTGCAGGTTCGCCGCGCCGCTCAGGAACGGGTAGAAGGCCGGGCCTTCCACCAAGGCACCCACCCGGGGCAGCACGTCCGCCAGGTGGCGGGGCATCTCGCGGCCGAGCACCCGGATCTGTCCGGCGGTGGCGGCGGCGAGGCCCAGCATCACCCGGATCGTGGTGGTCTTCCCCGAGCCGTTGGGCCCGAGGAACCCGAACACCGAGCCGGTGGGGACGGCCAGGTCGATGTCATCGACGGCGGCCTGATGGCCGAACCGCTTGGTCAGCCCCCGGAGCTCGATCGCCAGCTCGGCGGACGCGGTACCGGAAGTCACGTACCGGCCGCGACGGCCTGCAGCCGCTCGACCGGAACCGAGCCGAGGAACACGCGACCGTCGTCGGTGAGCAGCACGTTCAGCAGCGCCGTGTGCAGCAGCCGGCCCCCAGTGACGGCGTGCGTCACCTGGCCGAACAAGGGTGAGCTGGTCAGCGCGGACGGCGCGGCACCGGCGGGCAGCTCGATCACGGCATCCCATCCGGTACCGGAGATGGTCGGCTGCGCGGTCGCCAGCTGGCTGTGCAAGGCGGCGGCGCCCGGTACCTGCTGCATCGCGGTGAGCGCCGGCAGGACCTGTTGCTTCACGGTGGCGCCGGGCGGTGGCACGAACTGGAACCGGTCGGCCGCGGGTGCTTGCAGGGTGAGTGCCGTGAACGCGATCTCGAACGCCGCCTTGTCCTGTCCGCGAGCCTGTACCTCGACGCTCAACGGGAACCCGGTCGCGGAGTCGACCGCGATCGACACCGACCCGACCAGGGTGTCCGAGGTCCGTGGCGTCAGCACCAGGTCATATGCCGTCCGGCCCGCCACCTGGGCGGCCGGGCCGATCGCCACCTCCGTGCTCGGGTCGATGGCGGCGAGGATCAGGTGCGCCAGTTGGGCCGGCGTCTGCACGGCGTCGGGTACGACGGCGTCCTGCGGCTTCGTCTCAGCGGGGAGCGTCACCCGGGTTGCCGTGTTGTCGTCCGAGCTGTAGAGCCAGACTTCGCTGCCGCGGCGCACCACGTCGCGCTCGGCAAAGGTGTCCATCACCTGCACGCGCAGGTTCGTCGGGCCGTCGACATAGACCCGTGCCGTGTGCGCACCTGTCAGCAAGTCGAGCGCAGCGGCCGCACCGGACGGAGCGGGCCCGCTGACCGGCAGCTTGGGCAGACCGAGCTCCGACGTCTGATCGACCGTGCCGGAGAATGCCCGCACCGTGCTCTGGCCGATCATCGCGAGCACCTGCTCGGGCGTCTTCGGGGGCAGGTCGACCGCCGCGCCGGCCTGGGAGGAACTGGCGAACGCGCCGGTGGCAATGACGGCGGGGACCACCGCGGCGGGTAGCCACCGCAGCCAGGCGCGCATCACGAACACCGCAGTCGGACGAGGTATCTCATGAACTGACGCTACATCGTGTTTGCGCCGGCTACCCGCCGCCGAATGTGGAGAACTCGTGCAACTGGCGGCCACTCATCGCGGGGTAACGAGTGCTCGCACCGGCGTGGAGCGCTGGGGTACGCGCGCCGTCAGGGATGACGCGGGCGGCCTGCCGCACCACGAAGGCCGTCGGCGGCGGGCGCCGGCACGTGCACCGGATCCACCGGGTCGAGTGCCCACCGGATCGTGGCGGTCATCGCCGTGCCTCCGGCCCGCAGCAGGGGGTCCAGGGTGGGCACCGCCGGCACCCCGAGCGCGCGCCGCGCCCAGGTGGGGAGCAGCGAGACGCCGGCGGAGGCGATCAGGCCGTACCCGGGCCGGGCCGCCCAGGGCACGGGCGGCGTGAGAAGGAGGAACCGGGCGACGTCGCGGGCAGCCTCGGTGCTTGCCAGCTCGTGCCGGAAGCCGGCGACCAGCGCCCTCAGCTCCGCGACGGTGGTCGGCACATCGTCCGCCCCCAGCGCGCGCGCCACGACGGCTGCCTGCGCGACGTACTCGTCGCAGCCGGCGCGGTCCAGCGGCCGCCGACCGAACCTCTGGTGGGCGAGCAGGAAGCTCTCCGCCCCGGCCAGGTGCACCCAGGAGAGCAGGTGCGGGTCGGAGGCGGCGTAGCCGAGCCCGTCCGCCGTGGTCCCGACCACCCGGGTGTGCACAGCCCGGACGATCGCAACGGCCCGCGCCGCGTCCTCGCTCGTGCCGAACGTCGTCGTCGCGATGAAGGCGGCCGTGTTCTGGAGCCGGCCCCACGGGTCCGAGCGGTAGCCCGAATGGTCGGCGACAGCGCCCATCACCTGCGGGTGCAGCGACTGCAGGAGCAGGGCGCGCACCCCGCCTACGAACATCGATGCGTCACCGTGCACGCGCCCGACCGGGCTGTCCGGGTCGAACCAGCGCGGCCCGGGAGTGCGGTGGATACGGTTCCGGGCCTCATCGGCGTCCGGACCGGCGACGCGGGTGAGCAGGGCGCGGGCGATGGCGGCGCGGGGACGTGGGACGTGTCTCACGCCCTGATCGTCACATGCCCGGCTGGGACCGGCCTGAGAGCGGCACGCAAGGCGCCCGGCCGGGCAGTCCCGGCCGGGCGCCTTGCGTGCTACGAACCTTCCGTGTGAACCGTCAGAACAGCGGCGGCTTGGCCAGCTGGGCCAGCTGGAGTGCCTGCTGCGGGAACCACGCCCCAGCAGCGGGGTCGACGATGTTGCCCCACTCCGGGTCGGTCGTGCTGCCGGCCACGCTCCGGTTGCACTGCCCGTCGGACTGCCCGGGCGTCTTCACCCACAGGTAGGCGTCCAGCAGCGCGTTCGACGGCAGCGGGTTCGCCGCCGGGCGGTCACCGAGGCCCCGCCCCGGAGGGTTGCACCAGTCCTGCGCAGTGCCCGCGCTGGCGTACCCCGCAGTCTTCCAGTCCCACGGCCCCAGCCCGTTGCGGCTGGTGTCGATGACGAAATGCGCCGTCGGCTGCACGGCGCCCATGATGCTGGCGTACCGGGAATCGATGCCGGCGACCGTGCCATCCAGGTCGGCCGCGACGCCGCTCCAGTCCGCAGTCCAGACCTTGTACGCGCTCAGCGCGGTACCAGACCAGCTGGTTGCGGGTCCGCCGTTCCAGTACTGGTTCGGACACCCGTTGTAGTTCCCCGGGCTCACCACGGTGGCGTAGGCCACGCATTCGGAGACCCAGTTGCCGTACTCGACCTGGTTGGTCGTGTACTGGTAGTTGGACACGTTGAGGAAGAAGCCCTCGGCCCGCTGGACGCCGGCCTTGACAAGGCGGTCGGCCGACTCGCCGACGTTCTGCCAGCCACTGTGGGTCGCGTCCAGATACAGGGACACGTTCGGGTTCTTCTCCAGCGCGTCGACCGCGTAGTTGAGCTGAGCCCAGCGGTTCGCCGGCGTCGCGGCATCGCCCGCCGGGATCGAGGGGTCGTTCGCAATCGTGCAGTTCGAAGTGCCGTCGAGGGCGCTCACGTAGTTGGGGATCAGACCCAGGCCATCCGGCTCGAGGATGACGATGGCCTTCTGCCTACCGATGCCATTCGCCAAGCCGTCGATCCACGCCTCGTAGGCGGTGGTACCCGCCGCTCCGCCTGCGGAGTACTGCCCGCAGTCACGGTAGGGCAGGTTGTACGCGACGAGGGTCGGCACAGCGTGCTGCAGGCCGGCCTTCAGCATCGTGCGCCTGACGTCCTGCTGGACCTGCCTGGGAGTGCCGCCGCTGAGCCACACGGCCTGCGGCGTGGTCACCATCTTGGCGATCCGGACGGCGTCCGTCAGGTCGCGCTGCCCGATGAGTCGGCCGATCTGCTGGCGTGACCCGTCCGGCGCGGGTGGCACGTAGAAATGGGTCGAGGGAGTCGGCTTGTGGATGCTGGCCAGGGCGGGCATGCCAGCGCTGAGGGTGAGGGCGGTCGCCGCCGCCAGCACCACGGCACTGCGAGCGAGTGATAGACGCATTGCGTTGTCTCCTACAGCGTTGTAGTGGACCTGCTGCGCGTGGAAGTGTTCCCACTGATGCGTGCCTGGAACGTACTGGCGCGCGCCAGTCAGGATCATTCACCGTTGGGAGCCTGTCAACAGGTGAGCGGCTTCCGGCACAGGGGGTGACCAGTGGGACCGGTTCAGCGGGACGTCCTTCTCATCGGCCTCGACCTCCTGCGCCATTGTCACGTCGACGGTGCACTCGCTGGTCGTGGCGCCCGACGGTCGAGGGGCGGAACCCGTCGCGGTCCCGCTAGGGGCGAGGTCTCAGGCGGCGCCGGGATCGCTCGGGGCTGAGGTGCGCCGGGCGCTCGTCGCGGCTCGCTCGGTATCCTCGCGGATCTGGACCCGGCGGATCTTGCCGGAGATCGTCGTGGGCATCCGGTCGACGAAGGCGATCACGCGCGGGTACTTGTACGGCGCGGTCCGGTGCTTGACGAAGGTCTGGATCTCCTTGGCGAGCTCGTCGGACGCCTCGAAGCCCTCGGCGACGACGATGGTGGCCTTGACGATGGTGCCGCGGACGTCGTCGGGGGCTCCGGTGACCGCGCACTCGAGCACCGCGGGGTGGGCCATGACGACGCTCTCGACCTCGAACGGGCCGACCCTATAGCCGGACGTCTTGATCATGTCGTCCGTGCGTCCGACGTACCAGAAGTAGCCGTCCTCGTCCTTCCGGGCGAGGTCGTGGGTGTGGTAGTAACCGTCGTGCCAGACCGACTTCGTGGTCTCCGGGTCCCCGGCGTAGCCGGTGAAGAGGCCGAGCGGTCGGGCGCCGTCGGGCAGGCGGAGGCAGATCTCGCCGTCCTCGCCGGGGGCAGCCTCGGTCTGGTCCTCTTTGAGGAGCACGACGTCGTACCCGGGCGACGGCGTCCCCATCGACCCGGGTCTGGTGGGCTGCCAGTAGTTCGTCACCACGGCGAGCGTCATCTCGGTCTGGCCGTAGCCCTCTTTGAGCTCGAGCCCGGTCAGGTCCCGGAACGTCTGGTAGACCATCGGGTTCATCGCCTCGCCGGCGATGGTGCAGTGCTGCAGCGCCGACAGATCGAACGGCGACATGTCCTGGTTGATCAGGAACCGGTAGATGGTCGGCGCCGCGCAGAACGTCGTGACCCGAGCATCCTGAAGGTGCTGCAGCAGCCGGACCGGGTCGAACCGGTCGAAGTCGTAGACGTCGACGCAGGTCTCCATCAGCCACTGCCCGTAGAGCTTGCCCCACACCGACTTGGCCCATCCGGTCTCCGACACGGTCAGGTGCAGCCCCTCGGGGTCCACTCGCTGCCAGTACTTGGCGGTCGGGATGTGGGCGATCGGGTAGGAGTAGTCGTGCATGACCATCTTCGGCTGCGCGGTGGTGCCCGACGTGAAGTACAGCAGCATGGCGTCGTCCACGGCGGGCAGGTCCGCCCCGGCGGGCCGGACGAACGGCGCGGCGTCGGCGACCCCTCGGTCGAAGTCGGCCCAGCCGTCCCGGCTACCGCGCACGCCCATCTCCACGAGCGTCCGGCCGAGCTCGGCCTCGGCCGCCTCGACCTCCGCCGCGACCTGGCCCTCGAGCGTGCACACCACCGCCGAGATGTCCGCCTCCGCGATCCGGAACACCAGGTCGTACCTGAGCAGCTGGTTCGTGGCGGGGACGGCGACCGCACCGATCTTGTGCAGGGCGATGATGGCCCACCAGAACTGGGGGTGCCGCTTCAGGATGAGCAGGACCCGGTCACCCTTGCGCACCCCCATGGACAGGAAGTACGACGCCGCCTGGTCGCTGAACCGACTCACCTCGCCGAACGTGTACTCGCGCAGCTCGCCGTCGTCGTTGCACCAGCGCAGCGCGCGGCGCTCCGGGCTCTGGGCGCCAAGGCGGTCGACGACGTCGTACCCGAAGTTGAAGCCGGGCGGGCAGCGCAGCGCGAACGACCGGGGGTTCCCGGCGTCGTCGAGGTCCTCGCTCAGGTACTCCGTGTGCAGAGCGGCCATGACTCCTCGTCCTTCACACCCAGATTTGCCCGATTCCGCGGCAACCCTGCGACCCTAGCGCCGTCGTGCCTGGGCGTCATGGGACCTCCGGGCAGGCTCCCGCGCGGCGACGCACCGAGTCCGGGAGTCAAGCCTGCGCGGCGGCGATGTTCACCATCCAGGTCACGCCGAACTTGTCCGTGCAGATGCCGAGCGCGTCGCCCCAGGGCGCCGTCCTGAGCGGTTCGGCGTGTCGGCGGCCATCAGCAGGAGGCCGCTGTCCGTCGCCAGCGCGGAGTGCATGACCTTGTCCTGCTCGGCAGGATCGTCGTTCGCTTGGAAGTCCGCGAAGGTGCTCACCGTCAGCTCACCTCCGAAGACGGACTCGTAGAACTCCATCGCCTGCCTTGCCGTGTCGCGGCGGCTGATCTGCGGGTTCAGACGTGTCGCCATGGTGCGATCTCCTTGTTCTTCAGGTCATTTCCCGACCGGAACCCACCCGCGGGTGGGGCGTGGTGCGACTGCACCGACCTCGGAGCCCCCCATGCTGCGTCGCCGCGACGCTCCGAGTTCAACCTGGTGTTACGCATATCGCACTGCCTCGTGGGTAGTGAAGCCGCCAAGCAGTTCGTGTCGCTGGGGTGGGTCGGCTCTCGGAACGGGCCTGCTGGGGCGGCCGGACCCACCGTTGGTCCCGACGTCCTAAAGTGCGGGCATGAGCACTCCGGGCAACGCGGATCCCGGTGGCAGTCGACAGCCCGCCCCGAGCGGCGCCCGGATCCTGACGGCACGCGACCTGAGGCTGCTCGCCGCGTGCGCCGTGTTCGCTGCCGGGTCCGGGGTGCTGGCGAATGCCCCCGCCGGTCCAGTGGCGCCCTTCGCAGTCAGTGCGATCGCACTGGCCCTGCTGGCCACCCTCGTCGGCCGAGCCGTCGAGGCGCTCGGCAACCGCCTCGGAGCCGGGGCGACCGGGGTTGTCCAGTCGGCGCTGGGGAACCTGCCGGAGCTGTTCGTGTGCATCTTCGCGCTCAAGGCGGGCCTCTACGACGTCGTGCGCGCGGCCGTCGTCGGATCCGTCCTCTCCAACGTTCTCCTGGTTCTGGGCCTGGCCTTCGTCGCCGGCGGGCTCAAGCACGGGCGGCAGAAATTCTCCGCCGAGCGATCCCGGACGCTGGCGTTGATGCTGGTCCTGGCGGTTGTCGCCCTCGCGATCCCGTCCTTGACCGATGCGCTGCACACCCCCGCGGCCGGCCACGAACGTGCCTTGTCCATCGTGACGGCCGTCCTGCTGCTCGCTCTGTTCGGACTGTCGCTGCCGGCCGCGGTCGCCAAGGACGAGACGAAGCAGAACGAGCGCGCGCACCACGCGACCGCGCAGACTGCGAATGTCGAGCAGTGGCCCCTGGCGCTGGCCCTGGGACTGCTCGCGGTCGCGGGCGTGAGCGCCGCGTTCGTGTCTGACTGGTTCGTGGCCGGCCTCACCCCGGCCATGGACGCCGTGCACATCTCCCCCACGTTCGCGGGCCTGGTCATCGTGGCCATCGCAGGCAACGCGGTCGAGAACGTCGTCGGCATCCAGCTCGCGCTGCGCAACCAGGCCGACTACGCGCTGTCCGTCATCCTCCAGTCCCCGCTCCAGGTGGCACTCGTCGTGGCACCCGTCCTGGTTCTCGCCGCTCCGCTGGTCGGGGCCACGTTCACCCTCGTCCTGTCGCCCCTGCTGCTCGCCACCCTGCTGATCTCCGCGATCGTGACCTTCATCGTCGTCTTCGACGGGGAGTCCACCTGGTTCGAGGGGGCCACGCTGATCGGTTTGTACGTCCTGATCGCCGCCAGCTTCTGGTGGGGGTGAGCAGCGCAGCAACCGGCGCCGTCAGATGCCCCGTGGGGTGAGCGCGATGGTCCACGACGGGCCCGGGTCGAGGACCCTGCCTGCCCAGGTAGTGCAACGTCGAGGTGCGGGCGAGGAAGATGGCCCCCGTGACGACCAACGACAACGCCGAGAGCGGCCGCCGCTTGCGGTGTGCCCTGTTCGTGGACTTCGACAATGTGTACATCGGGCTGCAGCGCCTCGATCCAGGCGCGGCGGAGGCTTTCGCCAGCTCCCCGGCTCACTGGTTGACGGCGTTGGAGACCGGCAGCGACGGTGACGGTGAGTTCTCGAGGCGGTTCTTGGTCCGTGCCTGCTACCTGAACCCGTCGGCCTTCTCGCAGTTCCGTCCGAACTTCACCCGGGCAGGCTTCAGTGTGGTCGACTGCCCGTCGCTGACCCAACAGGGCAAGAGCAGCGCGGACATCAACCTGGTGCTCGACGCCGTGGACGCACTCAGTGCTCAGACCAGGTATGACGAGTTCGTGATCTTGTCGGCAGACGCGGATTTCACGCCCCTCGCGCTGCGGTGCCGCGCGGCTGATCGGCGCGTCACGATCATCACCGCCGGGCCCGCAGCCAGCGCCTATCGGGCCGTGGCGGACACCGTCATCACGGCGGACGAGCTGGCCGAGCTGGTGAAGCCTCCAGAACCGACGGTCCTCGATGAGTCCGCCGCGCCGACCGCGGACCGGGCCCGCAGGTCCGTCGCGACGACACCGGCCAGCCAACCGGCGACGTCACCAGGCCGGCCCTCGGCCGCACCCGCGCGCACGGCGATCCTTCGGCTCGTCCGATCGGCCGACCGCCCACTGACCGGCGGAGTCGTGGCCCAGGCCGCCCAGAAGGCCGACGCTGCCCTTCTCAGCTCCGGCTGGGACGGGGCCGGGAGCTTCTTCCCCTGGCTGGCCCGAACGGTCCCAGAGCTCGCGGCCGCGTCCCGCACGGCGCCGGGGTTCGTGTGGGACCCCGAGCGATTCAGCGAGGCTGACCTGCCCACTGCCGGCCGTGTCGATCTGCCTCCATTGCAGCGTCAGGTCGTGGAGATCACGGACATCCCGAACCTGCCCACCGAGCGATACCGGGTCCTCCTGACCGCCCTGGCCCGCGACGTCAACGCGGTCCCGTTCGACCGACCGGAGACCGCGCGGCGGGTACGGGACGCATGCCAAGCGGCCGGTGCGCCCATCGGCCGGGCGTCGGTCAACACGGTGATCTCGGGAGTGCTCTACTCCGGGCTCGACCTGACGGCGAAGGCCACCGCGAAGAACGTGGCCGAGAGGTGGGCGGACAACGTCGTCGGGCTCTGCCGCGGGGCGCGGATGGAGCTGGGCCCGCAGGATGTGGCGGCAATCCGTGCATGGGTCGGCGGTGGTCTCCTCAAGGCGTAGGACTTCTCGCGGGCATCGAGTGCGTGTTCCTGGCGCTTCGAAGTCATGGTGAGCGGTCAGCTGTCCAGATCGCTGCTCGGACTGTCGGCGTCCGCCCATGCAGGTCCCGCGGTGGCGCGCTGACCTGCAGGGACGTCGGCGTCGCCTGGGCGTCAGGCGGGTTGGTGACGGACCCGCTTGACGGCGTCGCCGAGAATTCCCAACCGACACGTCAGAGGCCCTTCCGATCCTCGGATCGGAAGGGCCTCTGACGTTGTGGTCAACGGGTCAACGGATGGTCACCATTGCCCGCCGCAAACCTCAGACGGGTTGAACGGTGTAGACGACGGTCTGCACCCGGATCATGCCGTCGGCGAAGATGAACGTGTCGACGCCGTTCTCGACCTTGCGGCCGCCTCCGGTCGCCTTCCAGCCCAGGTAGAGCACGTCGTCGGCGAACGCGGTCTCCAGCTCCCACTGCGCCTGCGGGACGTCACTGAGCAGCTGGGTGAAGACCTGGCGGGCGCCGTCCTTGCCGCGGTACACCTGCTTCTGCACGATGAGGATCGCGTCGTCGGCGTAGTCAGAGATGATGCCCTCGAGGTCCTCGGCACCCAGTGTCTGGCCGTGGTGTGCGAAGACTTCTTCCGGGGTCCTGGTGGTGGTCATTGCCTTCCCCTCACTCGAACAATCCGATTCCCGTAGCCGACCAACCGGCTTGCTCAAGTGTGCGCGCTTTCCCGCCCCTGTCCAGGCGAGCCGGCACCGCCGCCGGTAGGATCCGAAGCGAGGACGACGGCGTCGTCCAGCCGTGGGGAGGCGTGATGAAGGCGGTTCGGCTGCATCGGTACGAGGTGCGACCCGTGGTCGAGAACGTCGCGGAGCCGGAGGTCACCCATCCCTTCGACGTGGTGGTCAGGGTCGGGGGCGCCGGCCTGTGCCGCACCGACCTGCACATCGTCGAAGGGCAGTGGGCGCCCAAGAGCAACGTCACGCTGCCGTACACCCTCGGGCACGAAAATGCGGGTTGGGTCCACGCCGTCGGCTCGGCGGTGGAGCACCTGCAACCCGGCGACCCGGTGATCCTGCATCCCCTGGCGACCTGCGGCTTCTGCCGGGCTTGCCGGGCCGGGGACGACGTGCACTGCGAGGCCTCGGCCTTCCCCGGCATCGACAGCGACGGTGGCATGGCGGAGCTGATCAAGACCTCCGCCCGTTCGGTGGTCAAGCTGCGCCCGGGTGTGGAGCCCGCCTCCGTCGCGGCGCTGGCAGATGCGGGCCTCACGGCGTACCACGCGGTCAAGAAGGCGGTGCCGCTGCTCTACCCGGGCAGCACGTGCGTCGTCGTGGGGGCCGGCGGCCTCGGCCATATCGGCATCCAGTGCCTCCGGGCGATGAGTGCCACTCGGATAGTCGTGCTGGACCGGAACGAGGAGGCACTCGCCCTGACGCGCGGCTGGGGAGCGGACGAGACCGTCGTGGTGGACGGCTCGCACGTGGACCGGGTCCTCGAGCTGACCGATGGCAAGGGGGCCCAGGTCGTGCTCGACTTCGTCGGGGAGCGCGGTGCCGAGCACGACAGCTGGACCATGACGAGGCGGGCCGGCAGCGACTTCGTGATCGGGTACGGCGGGACGGTCGACATCCCGACGATCGACGTGATCTCGACCGAGCGCAACGTCATCGGAAACCTGGTGGGCAGCTACAACGACCTCGTCGAGCTGATGGCTCTGGCCGCTGACGGCCGGGTCGAGATGCTCACGCAGACCTATCCGCTCGACGCGGTCAACGACGCGATGGACGACCTCGACGCGGGGCGCATCCGTGGCCGCGGGATCCTGGTCCCGGCAACGTCCGGCGGATGAGGCATCAACCGGCGGATGAGGCATCAAGGAGTCGTTGCGGGCTCCTTGTGGTAGTACGCCACTGCAGCGGACAGCAACCCGTGCACGTTCGCGATCGTCTTGGGCGCCAGACCCTCCGTCATCGCCCGCATGCAGCCCGTCACGTGCCGCTGGATGATCGCAGCCGCCTGGCCGCGCAGCCGGGCGTTATCAGCGGGTCGCGGCCGCAGCGACGGGCTCACCCAGCGGCCGGACACAGAAGGGCCGCCATCCGCGGCAGCTGTTCACGTGCACCGGCCCGGATGGCTTCGTGCACCGCTTTGCCGACACGCTCTCGCAGCTTCAGCGCCCTCAATCCCGTGCGTCACGCAGACAGTCTTGGGTCAACGCTCTCGTAGGGGGTGACGAGGGCCCCCCTTCTTCCCCGAATCCGGGGCCATGCGAGCCGAGTGAGGTGCGCTCGCGGGACTTCGCGGAATTCCACGGTGTGGGTGCAAAGGGCGTGGCTGGGCAGCAGCTTGGTCGGCGAGAGGTGCAAGCCGGACGCGCCCGACGACAACTCATTGGCCATGGAGGACGTCATGTGTCAGAGGGAGGTCTCACGTGTGGTGCCTTCACCCGGTCGCTGCGACGGGCTGATCATCTTCGACGGGCGACGCTGGGTCGCGGAACTGACGCCACCGACCCCGGCCCCTGACACCGACGTGTGGATGCGTCTCACGGCCGAAGGAGAGCTCCGGTTCGTCAGCCCGAGCGGCTTCGTCGGGTTTCAGCCCTACGCCGGTCAGCCCCTCGCCGCCCGCAGCGGCTAGACAGATTCTCCCGCCAGATGAATCCGGGGCTGCGGCCTTCGACGCACCCCGGACGGTGC
>Ga0209539_1001315_pt1 | contig 13498 bp, 9 predicted proteins | sample BarGraNGADG00312_2_FD_184499 | JGI IMG/M metagenome (GOLD analysis project Ga0209539, IMG submission 184499) | Arctic peat soil microbial communities from Barrow, Alaska - Barrow Graham LP Ref core NGADG0011-312 (SPAdes) (version 2) | ecosystem: Environmental > Terrestrial > Soil > Wetlands >... | reverse complement strand
TTTGATATTAATTCTGCTAGTTTACCGAAACCCGTTTCCATCCAGTATTTCGGATACCCGCCGAGCTTAAAGGTGGTGAAAAACGTGAGCCACATAAAAAAAATAAAGATTGGAATCCCCAGATATTTATTTGTAAGATAGTTGTCAATTATTTTTGTTTCCCCTAGTCTTTCAACTTCGCTGATCTTAAGAGTCTCTTTTAGTGCACCGGAAATAAAGCCATAACGAAGGTCCGTAACTACAGTTTCCAATGGGACAGAAAACAACTTTTCAAGCTTGTTATATTCTTTTCTCCCTATCTCAATTATCTCTGATGAATTAATGCACCGGGTAATGCTATTTGAATATTCTTTATCATTCTCCAATAACTCTATAGCAAGATATCGTGCAGATATGATGTTTGTAAAGGCCCTATTCCCTTCAATTTTAATTCTGGATGTTATTGCGCAAATAGAATTTTCTATCTCGGTTCCATAGTTGATATGAATATGCCTGACTAAAGGATCCCGTACCTCGTATACTTCAATTATCTTATCAAAAAGTTCTTTAATTCCCTTGCCTCTTGAGCTGACCGTTGGAACGACTGGTACTCCTAACAATTTCCCCAGAGAAACATGATCCAGAACGTCTCCCTTTTTCTCAAGCTCATCATACATATTGAGTGCAATAACAATCTGCACACCCATATCTATTAACTGAGATGTCAGATAAAGATTCCTCTCCAGGTTGGAGGCATCTACTATATTAACAACGATATCTGGCTTATTATCAAATATATAATTTCTCAGATAGATCTCCTCAGGAGAATAACTTTTTATTGAATAAGTACCGGGAAGGTCAACAAGGGAAAAAGTATAACCCGATTGCTTATAAGTTGCCTCTTTAGAGTCAACAGTTACGCCGGCATAGTTACCAACTTTTTCCTTCGAACCGGAGGCAAAATTGAAAAGTGTTGTCTTTCCTGAATTTGGATTTCCGACCAGCGCCACCTGAATTTGCCTTGTTTTCTCTAACCAGGAAGTTTTTTGGTCTTCGCTTATAAGCATTCCGTTTGATGATCCAAATTCCTTTAATTTATTGTCCCGATCGATCTCAATAAGTTGCGCTTCGCTGTTTCTCAATGAGATATGATATCCCATTATCTTGTATTCAATAGGATCTCTAAGCGGAGCCTTTTTTATAACTTCCACTTTCTTCCCGACAACAAAGCCCATTTCTGAAAGCCGCTGTCTGAACTGACCTCTCCCCTTGATCTTCAGAATTATCCCCTCTTCTCCCTCATTGAGATCATATAATGTCGTCATCGAAAGATTTCAATACGTTAAAGTAACCATGAATCATAGTGATTGTTCAATGTTCTCGCTGCTTGTTGCTTGTTACCTGGTCGATTAACCAGAACTGAGACACCGGAACCAATATTTAGTCAACTTTCACTTTTATTACAACCTTCCGTACCGGCGAGTTTGCCACATCTTTCAAACCAGGACGATGAGCATCGACCGGGAAGAAGATAAAGAAATTTGATGGAGTAGCTTTGTAATCTACTGCTTTGTTGACCGTCACGAATTCAATATCCCTTGCAGCATCATATGCAGTAATAACTTCTTTTACTGATGTCAGCGGAGCGATATTCATCACCTCTATTCCACTAACGACATACTGTATATCAATGTATTTCCTGTGAGCTTCAAATTGCGTTGTCTCTTCATTTTTGCTCATATACTCACTCACTGTTGCAAAAAGGTTGTCGCCATCTATATCATAGCGTTTCACCTCAAGTTTTATCAGATCATTATTTTTTAAAAATTTAAATGCCTTTTCCCATCTCTCTTTGTTTTTAAAATATGAAACAGCAAATTCTCTTTTATTTATAGATGAATCGGGAGTTATAGTCCATCCACTTGACCAGCCTTTTTCTTTAAACCATTTATCAATTTTTTTATTGCTCCAGGTTGAAGGGTCTGTAGCGCTTTTACTTCCTGACAGTCCTAAGAAACTTACAAATAGCATAAGACTTATGATTAATTTTTGCATAACAAAAGAGTTTTCTTCTGCATCAAAATTAGCAAAAAAACATTAGTTATCAAGCAACCTGCTAAATCCCACAAATAGGGAACCTGGCAATACTTAAAGCCCATAGTCGAGAGTTGAGGGTAATAATACCAAACAGTAATCAGATAAACTCACTCAGAACTTTAAAAAGACTCTTTTTATCAAAGGGTTTTGAGATAAAACTTTTCCATCTATACTATAGTAGCCTATTCCTAATCCACAGGTCTCCATTAACTGACGATAACATTCCTCACTCTCAGCCAGTTTCTTCTGAAGAATTTTTCTGTCGGTAATATCCTGAGTAATTACCACACCAAAGTTGCCGTCCTTATCAAGCGGAGCCACACTTACCTGAACCCAGAAAGTATTTTGCCCCTCATCAAAAATGCCTATTTCAACATCTACAACCGGCCTATTTTCTCTGAGAGCAATCACGGTGGGAAGTTCATCAGGTGGCATTACCCTTCCGTCCGAGTAAAAATATTTCCGGTTTAGGTACTTACCCTCCTTCAATCCCTTCTTTGTAATCCTGGCGACTTTCTCAAGAGTGGCATTTGCTTCGATAATATTCCTTTTTGAGTCAACAATAGATACTCCTACCGGGGTATTGTCAAATAATACCTTATACTTTTCCCCGGTATCACTGAAAACCGATTCCGGAGACATGGCATTTCCGTGATCTGCAAAAGCAGGTCCTTGAGCTTCAGACTCTCCCTCAAGCTTGTTCTTCCTGCAACCGGTAGGTTTCATTGATTGGCATCTTAATTTGCAGAACAATAATTTCGAAAGATCTGTATTAGCAATTTAAACCTATTTTTTGGATTTCATTTTATAAAAATTTAAATTTACAGTAAGCATTTACAACGTTTTAATACAAACAACCATGAAAAAAGTAAATCTGAGAATCAGTGTAATAGCCGTTCTCATTATTTTCAGTAACACAAACGCCTTTTCGCAAGACTGGTCGCAATGGCGCGGAACAAACCGTGACAGTAAAGTAACAGGATTTAAATCACCAACTTCCTGGCCGGCTGAACTTAAACAGGACTGGAAAGTTACAGTAGGCTCTGGTGATGCTACACCGGTACTTGCCGGAAATAAAATTTATCTTAATACAAGGCAGGGTGATCAGGAGGTGATTCTCTGCCTCGATGCAGCTACAGGGAAAGAACTCTGGAAAAACACATATGCTGCCATGGCTGTTACAGGGCCATCTGCTTCACAACATCCGGGCCCAAGAGGTACTCCTGCATTTTCAAATGGAAAGGTAGTGACATTCGGAGCTTCAGGTATACTATCCTGCCTCGATGCTTCAACCGGTAAACTTCTCTGGAGAAAAGATAATCCTTCAAATGCTTTTCCGGCATTCTTTACCGGAACTTCTCCTCTGATCACTGATGAAATGTGTATAGTGCATATCGGGAAGAAGGATGATGGTCAGGTGATTGCGTATGATCTTACCTCGGGCAATGAAAAATGGAAATGGTCAGGAGAGGGTCCTTCTTACTCATCTCCATCAGTTATGACCATTGAAGGGAAGAAACTTCTTATAGTAATCACAGAAAAAAACATTATGGCACTCAGTTTAGCTGACGGTAAATCACTCTGGCAGATTGCAACTCCCGTTCAACAGAGGTTTTATAACTGTGTAAGTCCTTATATCGATGGACAAACAATTTATTTTACCGGACAGGGTACAGGAATGAAAGCAATTAAAGTAGAGAAATCAGCCAATGAATACACTACCAAGGAACTCTGGAATAATACTGCAGCTAGCGCAAAATGGAATACTCCGATTCTTAAAGATGGATTTCTTTATGGATTTACCGATCAGAAAAGAATTTACTGTCTGAATGCAACTTCAGGGCAGACCGCCTGGATCGATAATGCAGTTACCAGCGATTTTTCAACAATAGTAGATTGCGGATCAGTCATTGTCGGTTTAACAAGTACAGATAACCTGATAGTTCTAAAACCTGACGGAAAAGAGTATTCAGAAGTGGCTAAATATAAAGTCGCCGATACACCAATCTATGGATACCCTGTAATCTCCGGTAATAGCATATATATAAAGGATGCAGAAACACTGATGATGTATAGATTTTAATTCCTCTCCCCAAACTCCTCCCCCAAGAGGGGGGTGAGGCAAAAAGAATCCGGGAGCCGGGGACAGGAGGGGATGAGGCTACTATCTCTCTCCTCTCATAAACTGACCTTTGGAATTTGTCAGAAGATTCTTTGTCAAATAAGATACTCCCGATCCTATCGCAGCAATAACCACCGGCTTAACTGTCTGCCAGTTAATGGTGCCTCCATTTGCTATAAGCTGGTAAAATCCTGTTAAAAAGGTGCAAAATATTACTACAATCAAACCTTGAATAAAATCATGCCGGTTAAGTCTCAGGAATTTAGATTTCATTGCTTTACATTTTTCAGACTGACATCATTTTATATCAAATTTACATCATTATACGATAAAGTTCAAGTAACAGGAATTAAATTTTTTTGATGAATGTCTGGTATTAGTTACCTGGTGCCTGGTGCAAGTTACCATAGGTTAACTGATATATACAAGTCACCTTGGACCCAGTGCCCAGGTTTTCCTACCAGACTTTCTCCATGAGCAGGATATTTCTTAAATCATTCGGAGAAATATTCTCCCTGATTTCGCCGTTCTCAACAACTGAAATAAATCCTGACTCTTCGGAGAGAACCACTATTAGTGCATCAGAATGTTCCGACATCCCGATCGCTGCCCTGTGGCGCATTCCGAACCGGGGAGGTAATGTTACCTGCTCAGTAGTCGGTAATGGACATCTGGCAGCAAGGATCAATCCGCCTTCAATCAGTACGGCTCCGTCATGTAATGGAGTATTCTTAAAAAAAATTGTTTCAAGTAATTCTGCACTTATCTGAGCTTTGAGTATTTCACCTCCTTCAGAAAAGAGATCAAGACTGCTTTTTCTCCCAATTACGATCAGTGCCCCGGTTTTCGCTGATGCCAGTCTTTCACATGCTTTAACTATCTCCTCAGCCTCTCTGGGGCTTCCGGGCTCATTTGTAACCAGAGAGAATAACCTGCTGAACGAAAACCTGCTGCTTGTTATATACTTATTTCCGATTACCAGTAAAAACCTCCTGACCTCCTGTTGAAAGACAATAATAAGAGCTATCACACCCACACCGATCACCTGACCGAGTAATGCACTTATAAGCTCCATATTCAGCGCTTTTACTACAAGCCAGAACAGGTAGATAAAAAATATTCCAAGGAAGATACTAAGGGCAGCTGTTCCCCGTATTAATCGGTAAAGCTGGAAAAGCACTACCGCTACAAGAAGAATATCTATAATATCAGGTACGGTTATGTGAAAAGGCATAATTTTAGATTAATAATCGTTAAGAATATAGAAACATTTTAATTTGTAACAAATCAGTCAGAAGACAGGAGCCTGAAGTCATAAGCAATTACAATCATCGAATTTCGGACTCCTGACTTCGGACTTAATCATTAACTCCAGCGCTTTTAACCTTACTAATTAATTTTATTGTTTGCACAACTTCTCTGACATCATGAACCCGTAAAATATCAGCACCGTTAAAAAGAGCTATGGCATTCAGCACTGATGTCCCGTTTAGGGCCTCAGCAGCATTTATCTCAAGTGTCTTCCAGATCATCGATTTTCTCGATAAACCAACCAGAACCGGTAATCCGGCGATTGAAAAATCTCCAAGGCGTCTTAAAAGTTCAAAATTATGATCAATGGTTTTTCCAAATCCGAATCCCGGATCAATAATAATATCCCTTAATCCTGCTGATTTCAATTTGAAGATCCTTTCACCGAACCATTTCAGAATATCGGCTACCACATCATCATAAACAGGGTTTTTCTGCATAGTTCGTGGTTCTCCCTTCATATGCATCAAAATATATGGCACATTCAGCTTCTCAACAATAGAAAACATTTTATTGTCAGCTTCGCCACCTGAGATATCATTTATTATATGGGCTCCGCATTCAAGAACTGCCTCTCTGGCAATTTCCGCCCTGAAAGTATCAATGGATATTATAGCCTCCGGTAGTTCCCTGCTTATCAGTTTAACAGCGTTTAAAACACGGGCTCTCTCCTCTTCAACAGTGATATCTTTGGCACCCGGTCGCGAGGAGTAACCTCCGACATCTAGTATATCTGCCCCATCCTCCAACATTCGGGTAGCTGCTCTCAGTATTTCTTCATCAGTACTAAACCGGTTTCCTTTATAGAAAGAGTCAGGTGTAATATTTAATATTCCCATCACTCTGGGAATATCAAGGTCAAGCAACTTGCCTCCTGTGTTTATATATCTTGGTTTTTCCGGAAACATAGATTCATAGAATAGCCGAATTTACGAATTTTGCAATAATTTAAACTAATTTCTTCTTAACCTAAAAACATATGCTGGTACAGTTGTTATTAATGCCTCATTCCCCATGGCACAGTTCTTCCAGAAAAGAATTAGGTAACTAAAAGACATACATTGATTTAGCCCTCCCTCCTGGGGGAGGGGTTGGGGAGAGGTCATAAAAAAGGGCGAATTAAGCTTTCGTGATAATAATTTAACCAAACTTACATTTTCTTCTTTGCTTCACGGTTATTACATTTGTACTGAATGAAATCAATTAAATGATGAAGCTTTTCGTTATTGAAGGGGTTGATGGAGCTGGCAAATCAACACAGATTAAACTATTAAAAGATTTTTTTTCAGAGAAAGGATATAACTGTGAATATCTGCACTTTCCCAGAACAGAAACCCCATTTTTCGGCGAGCTGATTGCAAGGTTTTTAAGAGGGGAATTTGGTTCGCTGAATAATGTCGATCCATATCTCGTGGCAATGCTTTACGCAGGTGACAGAAAAGATGCTTCAAAAATGATAAGCAACTGGTTATCAGAAGGAAATATTGTGCTACTGGACAGGTATACCTATTCTAATATAGCTTACCAGTGTGCCAAATTACAGGATGTATCACACCAGGATAAGCTCATGGATTGGATTCTGACACTCGAATTTAACCATTTTGCCATACCAAAACCTGATATTAATATTTTCCTCGACGTCCCATTCGCTTTTACCGAAAAGAACCTGACAAAAACAAGAACAGGAATTGACAGAAGCTATCTGAATGGAACCAGAGATATCCACGAAGAGAGTATGATATTTCAGAAAAAAGTCAGGGATATATATCTGAGAGTATCAGGATCTGATGATCATCTGGCGGTTATTGATTGTAGTAACAGCAATGGCGCTATGCTTACCCCTTCCGAAATTTTTGACCTTATAATAAATGTTTTCAATAAAAGAAAACTTATCTGAGATGAAAATATTGAGGATTTTTAGCAGAATAATAATCGGCATCGTTTTTATATTTTCCGGAGTTGTAAAAGCTATTGACCCGCTTGGTTCAGCTTACAAATTTCATGATTATTTTCAGGCATTTAATATTGGGTTTCTTAACAATCTAAGTCTTGCCCTTGCAATACTTTTGTGTACTTCAGAATTCATTGCAGGATTCTCAGTACTTACCGGCCTGAGACAGAAAACAGGGATATGGGGTGTAATAATCCTCCTGGGAATATTTACTCCTGTCACTTTCATCCTCGCTCTGACTAATCCGGTTTCAGATTGTGGCTGCTTCGGTGATGCGATTCATCTTACCAACTGGCAGACATTCGGAAAGAACATAGTCTTATTTTTCTTATTGATAGTTCTTTTCACAGGAAGAAATAAAATTGCAAGGGTCTTTAGGACTGCTACCGAATGGATTATTATTTCAATAGTTATCTTTCTTTTCATTATTTTTTCAATTGCAAATCTGAGGTATCTTCCTGTTATCGATTTTCTTCCCTATAAAACAGGTGTAAAAATTGCAGATAAAATGGTTGTTCCGGCAGGTGTTCCTGTTGATGAATACAAAACAACTTTTGTCTATGATAAAAACGGGATCAAAAAGGATTTCGATCTTAATAATTATCCGGCTAATGATTCTACATGGAAATTTGTTGATCAGAAATCTGTTCTGATAAAGAAAGGATATAAACCACCAATACACGATTTTATAATTACTTCATTAAGCGGTGAGGATATAACTCAACAAATATTATCTTACCAGGGTTATACTGTTTTTATGATTTCGAAAAAACTTGCAGAGGCTGCAAATAAACCTTTATCGGAAGGATTTAAACTTGGTAATTTTTGCGCGGCTAACGGAATTAAATTTTATATTCTTACCTCCTCAGGAACTGAAGAGGTGAAAAGTTTTGAGAACGGGTTAATATTCTGTTCTGCTGATGAGACTACGTTAAAAACAATGATAAGAGCAAATCCGGGATACATTTTACTTAAAGACGGCATTATTCTTGGAAAATGGTCATGGGCAAATCTTCCGGGAGAGGCCTGGTTCAACAAAGTTATAGTAGTAAATAAATAATGTGAGTTACAACTTCAGGCACTCCGGACTTTAGATCACTTTAAGTACTCTTTTTTTTGTACATTTAAAATATTATCACAATTTAAAACTTTAATTTATATGAGAAAAAAGATTGTTGCCGGTAACTGGAAAATGAACATGGATCTGGCTGAAGGACTGAAGTTTGCAGGGTCTATCGAGAAGTATTTTAAGGAAACACCTTCAGAAAAAGCGCTGGTTATTTTATGTCCGCCATTTATACACCTTGCCGGTGTGGCTGAAATTCTTAAACACGGGAAGGTTGCCCTTGGTGCACAGAACTGTGCATCAGAAGCCTCTGGAGCTTTTACGGGTGAAGTTTCTGCATGGATGGTAAAGAGTACCGGTGCCCAATATGTTATAATAGGCCATTCTGAAAGGAGAACCTATTATCATGAGGATGATAAACTACTGAATAAGAAAACATTATTAGCAATTAACAGCGGCCTGAAAGTTATTTTCTGTTGTGGTGAAGTTCTAAAAGAAAGAGAAGCCGGACAGCATTTTCTAATTGTCAGAAGACAATTGGAGGAAGGATTATTCAGTCTGACCGCGGAACAAATGGATATGATTGTTGTTGCCTATGAACCTGTATGGGCTATCGGGACAGGATTGACAGCTACCCCTGACCAGGCTCAGGAGATGCATAAGTTTATCCGTGATCAGGTTAAAGAGAAATATGGAAACGACTGCGCTAAAAAACTACCAATACTCTATGGTGGCAGCTGCAAACCATCCAATGCCGCTGAAATCTTTTCAAAACCCGATGTGGATGGCGGACTGATAGGAGGAGCTGCTCTTAAAAAAGAAGATTTCACCGCTATTGTAGAAGCATTTTAGCCCACCCTGCCCCTCATTTGGAGGGTTAACATATGAAAGAGTAATAGTATAAAAAGCCCCCCATTTGGGGGGAAAAAACTATAGGGGAAAAGAATTTATTAAAATTTATTCTATGTTAAAAAAGCTGATAATTCTGGTTCAGTTAATACTGCTGATATCGGCTGGTATATTACATTCCCAGACTAAATCAGCATTTTCAGGGGACCATGCAAAGTTCAAAACAGAACTTACAGCTTTTATGGGTCCGAACCTCAATCCTGAACAGACTACTAACCTTAATAAATTCCTTTCAAGATGGGATAGTGCTGCTTTCAGCCCTGAAATTATGGACAGGATACTTAATATTTCAAGCCAGCTCTCATCAAGACAAATGAGACCTGTTCCCCACTTCAGCGACTTTCTTGTTACGCTTAATTATTTCATCGAATATAAACATGATATCGTTCTATTCACAAACTGGCTTAAAGGGTTAAGTGAAATAGCATTCAATCAGATGTTTACTAATGAAAACCTAGACAAATATTTTAAGAATACCAGCTTGATGATCAAGGAGAATGTGCTGTTCGAATCAGGAAGCGTAAAATGGAAAGTAAAAAACAGTACACTTAATTTTCTGCACGATACTGCTTTTTATGTAACTGTTTCTAATGGTACTTTAACATGTTATATACAAAAAGACAGTACTGAAATATACAACGTCACTGGAAAATACTACCCGGAGATTCAACAATTCAGAGGTACCAAAGGTGTTGTCACCTGGGAAAAAGCCGGATATTCTCCTAAAGAGGTTTTTGCGGATCTCTATGATTATTCCATAAATATGACCAGGAGCAGTTTCACTGTTGATTCTGCAAAACTCACTCATACTACCTATTTTAAAGAACCGGTTCTGGGACTACTTGCCGATCAGGCTATCACTTTTGTCAATAAGGATAAAGCCACCTTTCCTCGTTTTGAAACCTATGTAAAGGAATTTAAGATTAAAAATATTTACAAAGGTGTTAATTATGAAGGCGGACTAACCTTTGAAGGAGCAAATGTCAAAGGAACAGGGAAAAATGCTGTACCTGCGAAAATTACTCTTTTCAGAAATGATACGTTGTATCTTAGAATCCGTTCAAAAGAGTTTCTCTTCTCAAAAACCGGTTTAGCCAGCCAGGAAGCTGCGATGTCACTTTATCTTGATAAAGATTCAATTTACCATTCAAACCTGGGTTTTTCATACTTTACTGCAACAAGACAGGTAAATCTCTTCCGTACAAATAATCCGGTATCGAAGAGTCCTTATTACGATTCATTTCACAACCTCGACATGTATTTTGAATACCTGTCATGGAATATGAATGAATCGAAAATTGTTCTTTCACATGCGAGAGGAGCATCAATGGGTCAGGCACAATTTGAATCAACCTCCTTCTTCAATTCAAACTATTTTTTACAGATGATGGGACTTGATGATTACCACCCTCTTAACCGTCTGATAAAATTTGCAGAATGGTTCTATTCCGAGACCTTCCCGGTAGAAGAATTTGCCAGATGGCTGGACAAGCCAGTGGAGGCTGTTACTGGGTTATGCATCGATTTGGCAAACAGGGGCTTCATTTTCTATAATCGTACTAATAACGAGATAACCATTAAGAAAAAAACAAAAGATTTCCTCGATTCATACGCGAAGAAAAAGGACTATGATATCATTAACATAATCAGTGAAACAAAGACTCCCACAGATAATGCCGTTCTTGACCTGAAAAAATATGGATTAACGGTTTATGGAGTATCCACAGTCCTGCTTAGTGATTCCCAGAAGATTGCCATCTATCCTTATAATAAGCAGCTGACAATCGGAAAAAACAGAGATATAAGTTTTGACGGCGTTGTTGAAGCTGGCCTTTTTACGGTATTCGGGCATAAATTCTCCTTTAGCTACGATACATTTAAGATCAGGCTTCAAAAAATTGACTCCATTAAGATTTCAGTAGAAACAGATAAAAAAGATATGCTGGGCAATCCAATTATTAATAGCATAGACAACCTGATACAGCTGGGTACTGCAGAACTTTATATTGATAATCCGGATAATAAATCCGGATTAAAAAGCCTTAAACAGTATCCGATCATCAATGCGATGACTAACTCATATATTTTCTACGATAAAATATCCGGTCTTGAAGGTGTTTACAAACAGAAGGATTTTTACTTCAAGGTTGATCCTTTCACCTATGAAAACATAGATCACTATTCTGACCAGGATATGAAACTTTCCGGAGAATTTGTAGGAGGAAATATACTTAAACCGATGCGGCAATATCTTGTTATACAAGAAAATAATTCATTAGGTTTTAATATGACCATTCCCCCAGAAGGAATTGAGGTCTACGATAATCGTGGTATATTATATAATGCTCTGAGTATGAGCAACAAAGGGTTGATTGGAAGCGGGACAATGAAGCATCTGACATCCACAACAGTATCAGATGAATACAAATTCTTTCCCGACTCGATGATAACTCATGCAGCTACCTTTAATATTCCAAAAGACAGCTCTGCCAAATACCCTGTACTTAACAGCCAGGATGTTGAGATAAAATGGCTTACTCAAAATGATAAATGGATTGCAACGACTGCAACAGGCAAGACATTTAATATGTTCGGGAACGGGACAACCCTGGATGGCAAATTAAGTCTGTCACCAGCAATACTGAATGGAACAGGGATAATTAATTTAACTGATTCTAGGATTACTTCAAACCTTTTCAGTTTTGCTTCAAACGCAATTAAAGCCGATACCGCTGATTATACTCTGAAATCACTTTCTACCAACGGCTACTCATTTATTGCTGAAAATGCCAATACAGAAATCAACTTTGACAACAAATTGGCACATTTCAGGTTGAATACTGATTCGTCGGTCGTAAAATTTCCCGAGATTGAATATATCTGTACTATGACAAATTTTACATATAATATGGATAAACGCGTTCTCAATATGGAGCAAAAGGGAAAGTCAAATATACCGTTACTTACAACTGATAAGCTCCTTAAGCTCGACTTCGCGAAGCTTGACAAACCAACATTCTTCGCAACGAACAATCTCTCAGATACTGTTGCCTTTTCATCCTGGAAAGGCAGCTATCACCTTGATCAGGAATATATTGAAGCGGACAATATAAATTACATTCATGTTGCCGATGCACTTATTCAACCAGATAGCGGAAAGGTAATAATTAACCGGAGAGCAAAGATACAGCAGTTGGAGAATGCCAGTATTGCATTGAATCACAGGCATATATTACATAATGCCAGGATTAACATTGAATCTACAAAACGATATTCCGGAAATGCCGTATACGATTATGTTGATGAGAAAAAAGAGATCCAGCATATTAATTTCCCGGTGCTGGAGGTCGACACGGCAACAACCACGGCAAAAGGAATTATACCTGCATCTCAAAAATTTCTTTTGAGCCCTGCATTCTCTTTTGCAGGGGAGGTTTCTCTCTCAGCCCGGGCCGATAATCTTACCTTTACAGGTGCTGCAGGAGTATTGCATAACTGCAAGACGCTGGAGAGTTACACCATCAAGTTTAAGTCAGAAATCGATCCCCTGAATGTTATGATACCAGTCAGCGATAAGCCAAGAGATATGAATGATAATCTGGTATATTCCGGCTCCTTCCTGAATATTGATTCTATTCATATTTACCCGGCTTTCCTCTCGGCACAAAAATCATGGACCGATGTAGCTCTGGTAAATTCCAATGGTTGGCTTTACTATGAAAAAGCTAAGGGAAGATACTTAATAGCTTCCCGTGAGAAGCTGATTGATCAGACACTTCCCGGAAATATGGTTGCTTTTGACAAGAACTATTGCGTACTGTCGGGAGAGGGAAATATTAATTTCGGTGCAAAACTTGACCTGGTTAATTTCTCCAGTGCAGGAAAAGTTATCCACTCATTGGATTCGGGAAAAGTTAACATCGATGCCATCGTTGGCCTTGATTTTCATTTTTCAGCCGAAGCACTTAAAGTTATGGCAGAGGAGATTAGAATGATGCCTTCTCTGAAACCTGTTAATCTGAATACAGAGCTTAATAAAAAGAGTATGACGGATCTTATGGGA
>Ga0209539_1001312_pt1 | contig 13514 bp, 9 predicted proteins | sample BarGraNGADG00312_2_FD_184499 | JGI IMG/M metagenome (GOLD analysis project Ga0209539, IMG submission 184499) | Arctic peat soil microbial communities from Barrow, Alaska - Barrow Graham LP Ref core NGADG0011-312 (SPAdes) (version 2) | ecosystem: Environmental > Terrestrial > Soil > Wetlands >... | reverse complement strand
AACGGCTGCACCTAACTCGGAACCGCGGTAATTATAGCCAAGGATTGGGTGTTGCTCGGCACCCCTGGCGTCTCCGATATGGTCGTGACCATGGTCAGAGTATTTGTGAACCAGATCATAAAGTTCGTCGTCGTTGGTGGCAACGGCACCACCTTCGCCGGCAGTGATGATCTTATAGTAGTCGAAAGAAAAAGCCGACATCTTTCCGAAGTTGCCAAGCATCTTTCCTTTGTAACTGCCACCCAGTGCAGGTGCGGCATCTTCTACAAGAATCAGTTTATGCTTTTCGCAGACAGCAAGGATTTCATCCATCTTTGCCATCGAGCCAAATACCTGAATCAGAAGAACAGCCTTGGTTCGGGGAGTGATGACGCGTTCAATACCTTCGGGACTCAAGCATAATGTTTCGTCGATTTCTGCAAAAACGGGGATAGCGCCCGCCAGAAGAACAGCTTCAATGGGAGCAATAAAACCATAAGGAGGAACAATCACTTCATCACCATAACCGATTCCGCAAGCGGCAAGCGACAATGAATCCGCTGCCGTACCACTTGCACAGAAATGAGTGTGTTTTGCACCGAGATAAGCACTGAATTCCTGTTCAAAGATTTTGGCTTTAAAAACTCCATTGCGCTGAGCATCATGGTTATAGCGAAAAAGTACGCCTGTCTCTAGAACATCCATCACCTCTTTACGCTCTTCCTTTCCGAATAGTTCGGTCCCTGCCATAATAAAATTGTTAATCTATAAAAAAAATTTCATCTGAAAGATGCATGCCTTTGTCAATCAAAAAAAGGGGGAAACACCCTCAAACCAAATGGGAACGCCCCTTGCAGCATGTAGAAAAAGTTCCCAAAATTACATTAATTTTTCGAGATCAATCGTTAAAATTCCGTAAATGTAGAAAACAAAAAAGGCAACCGACTGAATATCAATTAATATAAAAACACAAAATATTTCAGCAAAAATGCTCAGATTTGTAGCCGAACTATTTCTTGCGGATTTAAGCCAGTAGTAATTTTATCGTTTCCAAAACCCAGTAACATCAAACAAAATGAAATTCAAAAGCCTTTTTTATTTACTTATTGGCGTATTGCTGGTAGTTACTTGTGCCTCAGCACAAACCAAATATGTTCAATCAGCCATTTTGAACGGTGAGCCTCTGAACAGACCCTGGTTTGAACATTCAACGCTCATGAAAGGAGGGACACTCGTCCTAAATATGGGACCCAGACCGAACAAGCAATGGGGTAGTTCACTCGAGGCCATCCCTCCATCAATGTCCAAGGCGGAATAACTCTTTAAATTAAAATAAATCATACGACAATGAATCGAATTAAAATTAAGCCTACAGGAAGTGTCCATGAGAGGTTGATTCTCCGCAGCTTCTGCAAAGTTTTCATTCTCTTTCTGATCGGTTGTGAAACTGTGATGGCACAGGATGCCAACACGCTGATCCCGGCAAGCGTCCGTCCTGCGATAATAACTGCTAAATGGGCTGATCGGGCAAAGGTGACCAGCGGTGGCGAAAGACCTGAAGGCCATTATCTGTTGTGGTATCAAACTCCAGCCAAAGTGTGGGAAGAAGCTTTACCGCTGGGAAACGGCCGACTGGGAGCCATGGTTTTCGGAGGAGTTGCCGACGAACGGATTCAACTCAACGAAAGCACACTCTGGGACGGCTATTCGCTTGATCCGAGTAATCCGGAATCGCTGAAAGCTTTGCCTGAAGTACAAAAACTACTCTTCGAAGGCAAAAACAACGAAGCCGTTAAACTGGCCGGAAAAACCATGATGGGACGTCCACAGGGTGTCAAACCTTACCAGTCGCTGGGCGAACTCTGGTTCGATACACCGGTGATGGAAGCCACCAATTATACCAGGAGTCTGGATTTGGCCACAGCGATAGCCAGCACAAGTTATACTTCAGACGGAGTGACCTACTTGCGGGAAGTTTTCGCCTCTCCGGTCGACGGGGTAATAGTTGTTCATTTTACAGCCAGCAAAAAAGCGCAGCTTACATTTTCGCTTACACTGAAACGTCAGCAGGATGCCAACTGTGAAGCAAATCCCAATGATCCGAATTCGCTTGTTATGAGCGGTCGGTTACCCATCAAAGATAAAGACGGAAAACCACGTGGAATCAGTTTTGCAGCTTCGGTGAAAGCCATTTCCAAAGGAGGAAAAATCACTGTCGAAAACGGAATTTTGAAAGTTTCCGGAGCAAATGAAGTGACGCTATTTGTTGCCGGAGCTACCAATTACCCGGGAATGAAAAACATGTCGGCCGACATAAATTCCCTGAATATTGATCCGGTAAAAAATTGCAGTGAGATGATTGCAAAAGCGGCGTCAAAGAACTATTCGAAACTTAAACTTGCTCACCTGAAAGAACATCAGCGTCTTTTTAACCGTGTCGATATTCACCTTGGACAAGTTGCTCCCGAAATTTTGGCTTTACCAACGAACAAAAGGCTCGACCTGGCCAAAGCTTCCGGGAAAGCCGATCAGGGGTTGGTTGAAACTTTTTTTCAGTATGGAAGATATTTGCTGATTTGCAGTTCACGTCCGGGAGGTATGCCGGCCAACTTACAAGGACTTTGGGCATGGCAGATGAATCCGCCATGGAATGCTGATTTCCATACCAACATCAATTTGCAGATGAATTACTGGCCTGCTGAAATCACCAATCTTTCCGAAATGCACCTTCCGCTTTTTGACCTTTCGGATGCTCTTGTAAAACCGGGAGAACAAACAGCGAAAGTGCAGTACGGTGCCGGAGGATGGGTGGTTCATCACCTGACCGATGCCTGGGGATTTACTGCTCCTGCCGATGGTCCGCAGGGAATATGGCCAATGGGTTCGGCCTGGCTGGCACAACATCCATGGGAACATTACACCTATTCTGGTGATAAAAAATTTCTGAAAGAACGTGCCTATCCACTGATGAAAGGTGCTGCACGTTTCATCATGGATTTTCTGGTTGAAGCACCAGCCGGAACTGCTTGTCCAGGGAAATTGGTGACCAATCCTTCCTATTCGCCAGAAAATGAATTTTATTTGCCTAACGGCGGAAAGTCGGTTTTCACGTATGGAGCAACCATGGATTTGGAAATCATCCATGATCTGCTGACGCACTGCATCGAAGCCTGCACTATTTTAGGCACCGATGCTGCTTTCCGTGCTGAATGCCAGAAAACATTGGATCGTCTGGCGCCTATCCGCATCAGTCCGACCACTGGCCGTATCTTGGAATGGGCCGAAGATTACAAGGAAAACGATCCGCATCACCGACATACTTCCCATTTGTTTGGATTATATCCTGGAAACCAGATAACCACGCTCGGTACGCCTGAATTGGCCGAAGCTGCCCGTAAAACTTTAGTAGCTCGTGGCGACGATGGTACCGGCTGGGGTCTGGCCTGGAAAATTAACATGTGGAACCGACTCCAGGATGGTGATCATGCTTACAAACTACTATCTGTACTTCTGACCACCAAAACCCTGCCCAACCTGTTCGACAATCACCCACCTTTCCAGATTGACGGAAATTTCGGAGCTACAGCTGCTATTGCCGAGATGCTTCTGCAAAGCCAGTCGCGGAACCAGGATGGAAGTTACGAAATTCAGTTGCTACCATCATTGCCCTCAGCATTACCCGAAGGTTCAGTCACAGGATTGTGTGCAAGAGGCGGATTTGTGGTCGATCTGGCATGGAAAGACGGAAAAGTGACCAAAGTAAAAATCCAATCGAAAAATGGCGGAAAATTGAGTCTCCGGACAGGAACACAAAAGTTTGAGATACAAACTAAATCAGGAGAAATTATTCGACCAGTATTGCTTCCTGACCGCCATGGTTTCAGGTTGCCAACTGGACATGTTAGCGGCCAATGACTACTACACCTCATCAAATTTTGTATATTTAACCAGCAAAATTCCTTTTAATCCGAACGAATCAAAAAAACCAATCCAATTATATACGTGTGAAAAGGACATTCAGCCTCCTGCTCTTTCTATTCCTGTTTAGCCTGAATCTATCAACCTTTGGTTACACAGGCAATCTTGCGGCGGATCCGGAGGATCTGACCCAATATGTCGATCCCCTGATCGGCACAGCTCATTGCAGATGGTTCCATTTCGCACCGGGGGCGATTCCTTTCGGTATGGCAAAACCAGGTCCTTCTACCAACGGACATCTCGGAAACAAAAGTGGCTGGCAGGCTGTGGGTTATGACTCCAGACATAATTCGATTGAGGGTTTTCCGAATTTCCATGAGAACCAGATTGGAGGTATCGTTTTTATGCCGACAACCGGCAAACTTATCACGGTTCCGGGAAACCTGGATTCTGCCGGATCAGGTTACCGGTCATCCTTCGAAAAAAAAGATGAGATCGTTCAGCCCGGATATTATTCTGTCCTGTTGAAGGATTACGGCATTAGAGCTGAAGTGACCGCAGCCAAACGGGTCAGTTATCACCGCTACACATTCCCTGCCGGTAAGCAGTCTAACATTTTGTTTGATATCGGGAATAAGCAGGGGGAGAGCGGCGAGGTAAAAAATGCCCTGGTTAAAATTAACAGCGATGGCAGAATAGAAGGTTATGTTGAAACCATTCCTGTCTATATAAATAAATACCAGGCAGGATCGAGTGTTATCATGTATTTCTCTGCTGAAATTGATAAAAAACCAGGCTCTTTCGGGATATTTCACGGATCAGTTGTTGGACCCGGAAAAAAAGAGGCCTCAGGTGCCGGTGCCGGACTTTATCTGACCTTTGACACTAAAAACAGTGAAAGTATCGTGATTAAAGCAGGGCTTTCTTATACTTCCGTTGAAAATGCCAGGCTAAACCTGATGCAGGAAGCTGCTGAATTAAACTTCGATGATGCCCGGGAGATGGCTCACAAAACCTGGAACTCCTACCTTGGCAGAATCCGGGTTGAAGGGAAAAACCATAAAGACAAAGTTAAGTTTTACACGGGTCTGTATCATGCTTTGCTGGGCCGCGGACTGGCAAACGATGTAAATGGCGCTTACCCTAAAAACAACGGCACAGCAGGCCAAATACCTCTTGATAAAACAGGCAAACCCATCCACAATCTTTACAATACCGATGCGATATGGGGAACACAATGGAACCTCATTCAATTATGGGCACTTGTATACCCTGAATACTTATCCGATTTCATTCAGAGTCATTTGCTGGTTTACAAGGATACAGGATGGTTGGGCGACGGACTGGCAACTAGCAAGTTTATTTCAGGTGTCGGGACGAACCAGGTACCATTGGCGATCGTAGCAGCATATATGTGCGGTATCCGGGATTTTGACATTCAGGAAGGATACAGGGCTTCACTGAAAAATGAGGTAACCTCCGAGAACCGGATAATGGGTGCCGGTAAAATGGATGTGGGTCAATTTGTGAAATTTGGTTATGTGCCCTATGTGAAAAAGATGAACGCCTACTCCGAGTTGTGGAAGTTTTCCTGCTCTCATACGCTGGAATATTCATATACATCTTTTGCTGTAGCACAGTTTGCAAGGTCTCTTGGGAAAGAGTCTGATTATAAAATATTGATGGATCTGTCAAAAGGATGGGAAAAAATCTTTCATCCCGGGTTCAAACTAATGTGGCCCAAGCTTGAAAATGGAGAGTTTCTTGCAGAATTCGACCCAAAAGAGGCATTTAACGGATTTCAGGAGGGCAACGCCTACCAGTATTCTTTTTATGTCCCGCATGATCCCGAAGGAATAATTGCCAAAATCGGGAAGGTTGAATTCAATAATCGTCTCGACAGCATATTTATCATTTCCGAGAAAGATCTTTTTGGCGGAGGAGAGGTTATTGATGCTTTCGCAGGCATCAAAAAACTATATAACCACGGAAACCAGCCTTGTTTGCATTACTCCTGGTTATTCAATCATTCAGGTATGCCTTCAAAGACCCAAAAATGGGTTAGGGCAATATGTAACGATTTTTACGGTACAGAGGGAATCCATGGCTATGGGTTTGGCCAGGATGAAGACCAGGGACAACTGGGTGGATGGTATGTAATGGCCGGAATCGGACTTTTTGATGTAAAAGGCTTGATTACCCCGGAATCCAGGTTCGGCATTGGTAGTCCTGTTTTCGATAAAATCACCATCAACTTGAATAAGAAATATTACCCCGGAGAAAAATTTGTTATTGAAACAGAAAATAACAGCCCTGAAAATTTTTACATCCAATCAATGGCAGTTAATGGGAAAAACCTCTCAGAAACGTTTGTTCCTTTTTCAACAGTTGTTGCAGGAGGCAAATTGACCATAAAACTGGGAAATGTCGCCAAGGACAGCTATGAATGACCTCAGCAAAATGAACGGATATTTTAAAGGGTCTTCTCCAGTACCCTGAAATCAAAAGAGGATCCGTTATGAGCGACGTGAATAATCCCATCTTCCACCCTAACCAGACCCACCTGGCAAATGCTCCAGGGATCCGGATTGGCAGTCTCAAAATCGATAGCGGTGAATGTGAGCATAATTAATTTTTAGGTAAAGGTAAGGATCAACTACGCCAAATCATGTCGTAGTTAAAATTACATTCTTAAATGATTAAAATGAAGGCAAATAGAATTGGGAGCCCCATAACGGTTGTATTCCAAAACAACAACAAAACCCACTGAAATTCAGTGGGTTTTGTACAATCATGGTGCCCAGAACAAGACTCGAACTTGCACACCGTAACCGGCACCAGCCCCTCAAGCTGGCGTGTCTACCAATTTCACCATCTGGGCAGAACTTTTAAGCGAGTGCAAATGTATAAAAGAAAGCGAAAAATGAAAAACGTATAATGAAATAAAAGTGAAAAATCTACCGGTCCCTGAGCGAAGTGAAACGGAGCCGAAGGGTAAAGTGCACCGATCCCTGAGCCTGGACTCCCATGAGCTTGTCGAAGGATCGAAGGGTATTGTAAATAGTGTGGCAATATTAGCGGCTGTAGTCGTTGCTGTATTTTACCTCCACGACCTTCCCGGCAGGGTCAACAATAAATGTAGTAACGATTGTCTGCATCACTTTCGGGCTTTTGAACTGGTCGTATTGAAATTGTCCGGTATTGATCGGAGCGGGTTTCAGCATCTTTTTCGATTCATAAGTCCGGATGGTGCCGCCACCAATCCTGTTTTCAATGTTGGTAGGAGCTCCCATTGCAGTCATCACTTCAGTAAACGGTTTTCCTTTGTAATTTCTGTTCAATTTTGATTCGACCGAACATCCTGACAACAAAAATATTACAATCACAAACAAAAAAAACTCCTTCCGAACACGAGTCCCTCTCCCCAAAATTCCATCAATCATTTTTGCTCCCTTTTCATTATTCATTTTTCATTTTTCATTATACCCTTCGACTCCGTTAGACGCCGGTAATCTTTCCCCAACGGATTGCAAATCCGTTGGAGCGATCAGTTGGAGCGATCCCGTTGGAGCGATTTTTCACTTTTCACTCTTCAGCACCTTGAACTCCGTGCGCCGGTTGGCACTCCTACCCTCTTCCGTATTGTTATCGCCAACAGGCACTGAATATCCCATTCCCCTGCTTTTGAGGCGCCAGGCCGGGATGTTTCTTTTCTTAAGTTCAGCGACCACTGTCTCTGCCCGTTTACTGGATAACTCGAGGTTGTAAGCTTCGGATCCAACATGATCTGTATGACCCGTCACCTCCATCACTATTTCAGGATTTTGCAGCATGAACCGGGCCATTTCATCCAGTTGAGTAGTTGATTCTTTCTGCAATAACCAAGAATTGGTCTCAAAGAAAATATTTTTCAAGGTAGTGAACACCCCCGGTGCGACAAGCTGCAGCCGTATTGTCACCTCTTTCGGACTCAATTTTGAATGGCCTAAAGACACTAAAATGTTTTCGGAATAAAAAAGATACCCTTTCCGGGTGACGTTCAATCCATAATTCTTCCCGGAGGGTAAACAAATCAGAAATTCCCCCTGGTTCTCAGCTGCTGTGATATTTGTTACTGTTTTGTTGGCTTTCAGGTCTGAAAGAACAATATCCGAACTTATTCTCAATCCCGTGATAGCATCTGTGACAATACCTTTCAAATAAGAAACCGGTTCAGGTTTCAGGGAATCCGGCAATGTGAAATAAAAAATATCTCTGCCATGACCTGTTTTACGGTCTGTTGTATACCAAGCCTTGTCTCCTGAAATCTCCACCACGAGGCCTTCCTCATTCCGGTTGGTATTGATCGGGTAACCCAAATTCACAGGCTGAGACCAGGTATCACCAATCAAACGTGTGACGAAAATATCGCTACCACCGAGTCCCGGACGACCATCCGTGGCGAAGTAAAGCGTCTTCCCATCCGGATGAATGAACGGGGAATGATCATTTCCAAAGGTGTTAATTTCAGCCACATTGGTAACATCGCCAAACAGTGGTATTCCTTCGTGGGAAACTGAAGTCTTCACCGCTTTCCAGATATCCATATTTCCTTTGCCCCCTCTTCTGTTGCTAACGAAATAGAGGGTCTTGCCATCGGCTGACAGGGATGGTTGGGACTCCCAGGCACCACTGTTGACGGGCTCTCCCATATTGACAGGGACCGTCCAGTGACCATTTTCGTAAACTGAAATGTAGAGATCACAGCTGCCAATACCATCTGTTCTCCCGCATCCGGTAAAAATAAGTAACCGCCCGTCGGCTGACAGGGTCTGGGCGCCTTCGTTTTCGTCTGTATTGACCGGCGGACCAAGCGGTACGGCCTTTTTCCAGTAGCCTGAATCCCTATGAGAAACATAAAAATCTTCCTGCGGATTCTTGATTTTCAGACCGTTATCATCCTTTGTTAACATACGTGTGAAGATGAGCTCATTACTCTCAGCATTAAGGGATGGCCAGTATTCTTCCGCGTCTGTGTTAATGGACGAACCAGGGTCGATGGGTTGGAAAGGCACAGGATGACTGACTGCAAAAACCGAGAAACGGCAGGATTCGAGCAAGAGCTGTTCGTCAGGGTGGAGTGATTTTTGAAGGGTAGCAAAATGTTCTATTCTGTTTAATGCAGCAGTATATTCGGCCCTTTTAAAGAGAATCTGCGCGAGGAATTTAAAACCAGCAGGATAGGAACTTCCGGAAATGGCCAGTCCTCTTTGCAGAAATCCAAGCTCCTCATCCTCCTTCCCACTTTCATGGGAAAGGTCGGCCAGAGCAAAGAATGCCATATAAAAAGTGGAATCTAGCTTCAGAATTTCGTGAAGTCGCACGGCAGACTTTTGGGAATTTCTCTCTTTGGAAAGGGTCAGGGCTTCCTGGTACAATGCATCGGTTTTTTTCGGAGAAGAAGTTGTTTTTTGGGCATACATCCCAATTGGGAGTATAAGTAGGAGTACTAAAGTAAGCAACAACTTCATGGTAATATTTATTTAAGCCATGGGGCCCTTCGACAGGCTCAGGGACCGGAGGGTCGCACACGCTCCAGCGGATTTGCAATCCGCTGGTAATCTTTCTCCAACGGATTGCAAATCCGTTGGAGCGTGTAGAATGCCCAAAAATACCAATAAAAAAACCGTCGCGGTTACCCGGACGGTCCTTTTATCAATATCCTGTCAGCAATTAAATGCTGTTGATGGCATTGAGGTCTTCGAAAGCGATCTTCAGACGGGCGATCAAGGTCTCTTCTGCTTTTCTTACCCAAACGCGAGGATCATAAAATTTCTTGTTTGGTTTGTCGGCACCTTCCGGGTTACCGATCTGACCCTGCAGATAATCGTGATTCTTTGCTTCAAACAGACGGATACCGTCCCAGTAAGCCCATTGGGTATCTGTGTCAATATTCATTTTAACGACACCATAACCGATGGCTTCTCGAATCTCAGCGTGTGATGAACCAGAGCCGCCGTGGAAAACAAAATTAACAGGATGCTCGTCTTTCAGGCCTAATTTTGACTTGATATATTCCTGTGAATTTTTTAGAATAATTGGCATAAGTTTCACATTGCCAGGCTTATAAACACCATGTACATTGCCAAAAGAAGCCGCAATGGTAAAATTGGAAGAAATCTTGCTCAGCTCTTCGTAAGCATAGCAGACATCGGCAGGCTGGGTATAAAGCAGACTGTTGTCGACACCACTGTTATCGATTCCATCCTCTTCCCCACCTGTGATACCTAATTCAATCTCAAGGGTCATGCCGATCTTGCTCATGCGCTCAAGGTATTTTTTGCAGATGGCGATATTTTCGACAAGCGGCTCTTCGGAAAGATCCAGCATATGTGAGCTGAAAAGCGGTTTCCCCGTCTGGGCAAAGTGTTTTTCACTCTCATCGAGCAGACCGTCAATCCACGGAAGTAATTTTTTTGCGGCATGGTCGGTGTGAAGCACCACGCGAACGCCGTATGCTTCGGCTAAGGTGTGAATATGCCTGGCACCCGCAATACCACCAAGCACTCCAGCCTGCAAACCTTCTAATTTCAATCCTTTTCCTGCATTGAAGATAGCGCCTCCATTGGAAAATTGAATCATGACCGGAGCATGGGCAGCAACGGCAGCTTCCATCACTGCGTTCACTGAAGATGAGCCTACAACATTGACAGCAGGCAGGGCAAAACTATTAGCTTTGGCTACCTTAAAGATGTATTGCAAATCGGTTCCTGTAACCACTCCTGGTTTAACGACCTCAGCTATTCTATTCATAATGATATGTTTTTAATTTGACGGTCACAAAGTTATGTATTCGATTTGATTTTTGAAAAGGATGAATATTAACATTAGGTAAATAATTCGGGCAATGAAATAGTCAGGATGCTACCCTGCGATAAATGCAGTTCAGGTTTAAACAAAGTGTGCAGGGATAATCCCGGAATTTCACCTCACTGCCGATTCCAATTAACCCGCTTATAGATTTTACAGGATTCATTAAGGCTGATTCGGTGAGTGTTACCCCACATGGGGTCGATGGAAACAAGGAAAATAGCAGGTGCTGATCGGCGACGCTCCAGTGGCAGTAACCCGGACTATACCGGTTAGTTATGCACTCACCATTGATCAAAAACTCCTCTCTGACAAGGCTTTGCATTTTATCACCGGCTGCCTCAACAACAAAAGTTCCTACCTGGTCATAGAAATATCCCTTCGCCGGATCCTCCCCTTTCAGCAAATCATGCGATTTTTTGCTCAAAGAATGTCCTGCAGTACAAACAAAAAATATCAGTTTCTCACTGCCTCTCAATTCTTTACACACTGTTTTACCTACCAGGAAAGTCTTATCCCCAACGTGAATGCAGCCCCGGGTGAAATCGATATGCACATTTTCTGCCAGCACCCAGGAAGCCCTTATTTCCGTCAGCTGTGATGCAAAATCCAGTGCCTCAGCCAGGTAGTCATCAAAAGGAGCAGGTAGTGGTTCATCGGGAAATCCGAGAACCTTGTGCAAATTCTTAAGATCGACACTCAGATCACTGTACTTGAATGAATATTCCCTCATCATATTTGACTTACAAAGCATTAACGACTTCTCGTACTTTTCTGATGTGTGCCGGAGTAGTGCCGCAACAGCCGCCAACAATATTCGCGCCGGCCGCGATGATATCTTTCACTCTGGAAGCCATGTCTTCCGGTGTCTCCGGGAAAGTTGTCACTCCATCCAGGAGCCTGGGCATTCCAGCGTTGGCATGCACAAGTACCGGTATGGTCGGATTAACCGATCTGATTTCTTTCACCATGCCAATCATATCCTTCATGCCATTACCGCAGTTGGTTCCGATCAGATCGGCTCCGGCTTCCACGAGGGATTCGGCCATTTCGGATGGAGAAATGCCCATCATGGTGCGGAATCCCCCACCGATGATCTTTTCAAATGTCATGGTACAAAAGACCTCGCAAGAGGTATTTTCTTTCGCTGCCTTCACGGCAATTCTGGCCTCATCCAGATCCGTCATGGTTTCAATCATGATGGCATTAACGCCGCCTGCTTCCAAGGCCATACATTGTTCTTTAAATGCTTCGTAAAGCTCTTCTTCTGTCACCTCTTCCATGAGGAGCAGCTTCCCGGTAGGGCCGACAGAACCTAAAACAAAACGTTCGGGACCGGCGGCCTGCCTGCTGATCTCCGCTGCAGCCTTATTGAATTCAAAGACCTTTTCTCCGAAACCATATTTGGCTAGTTTGAAGCGGCTACCGCCGAAACTGTTGGTTTCGACCATATCTGCACCGGCGTCAAAATAACTCCTGGCAATAGCCAGGACATCATTGGGACGAGTAACATTCCACTCCTCCGGACATTCACCCGGTTTCAAACCTTTTTGCTGGAGGAAAGTTCCCCAGGCTCCGTCGGATACCAGGACCTTGCCGGCGCTAATCACTGCCAGGATCTTTTTCATAAACCAAATTACTTATTTACATCTGTTTAAGAATAATTCACTAACAAAAACTGTAAGTCAATTATCTTTTTCAAAAGTGATAATATTATTGCAGTTGTAACAGAACCACCGATTTTGCCGGCAAAACCGTTTCAATTTTTCCGCTGGCAATTTTAGCATTTTTGAAATCTGTCATGGTGACCTCTTCCTTTTTGCCAAAATCATTGTAAGAATTGATCTTCTCTGCAGTCACAATTTTACCACTAATTTTTGAAAGCTTTGTGCCGGGAAGGTCGAAGCTGATCTCTTGCGGCTTATTGGGATCCAAGTTACATACCGTGATACTGATGATGCCTTCTTTGATGGAAGCGGAGCAGTTCACCGCATCAACTGATTGTCCTTCATAAGTATACTTGTTGCATTTTATCTCAACCGGCAGCAACACAGCATCCTGGTGAACCTTGTACATCTTGAAAACATAATAAGTTGGTGTCAGAACCATCTCTTTATCCCTCGTCAGGATCACCGATTGAAGGACATTGATCATCTGGGCAATGTTGCTCATCCTCACCCTGTCTGCATGATTGTTGTAAATATTCAGATTGATACCGGCAACCAGGGCATCCCTTAAAGTGCTTTGCTGAAAAAGAAAGCCAGGATTCGTGCCTGGTTCAACATCGTACCAGCATCCCCACTCGTCGACAAGTAATCCGACTCTTTTTTTAGGATCGTATTGATCCATGATTGCAGAATGTTTGGTGACAAGTTCCTCCATTTTCAGGGTCTTCTGAAGGGTAATGAACCATTTCGCTTCATCAAAAATGGTTGCGGAGCCTTTCTTCTGCCAGTTATCCGGTACTGTATAATAGTGAAGAGAGAGTCCGTTCATATATCTGGCGGATTCCTTCATCATTATCTCTGTCCACTTGTAATCTTCCACATTGGCTCCACTGGCAATTTTGTACATCCCCGGAGCACGCATAAAGGTTGAGAACTGGCGATAAATATCCGAATAATACTCGGGTCGCATGTTTCCGCCACAACCCCAGGTTTCATTTCCTACTGCCCAATACTTTACATTCCAGGGCTTTTCGCGTCCGTTTTGTTTGCGAAGTTTGGTCATCGGACTCTCGTTCGAGGAAGTGACATATTCGACCCATT
>Ga0209539_1001308_pt1 | contig 13535 bp, 6 predicted proteins | sample BarGraNGADG00312_2_FD_184499 | JGI IMG/M metagenome (GOLD analysis project Ga0209539, IMG submission 184499) | Arctic peat soil microbial communities from Barrow, Alaska - Barrow Graham LP Ref core NGADG0011-312 (SPAdes) (version 2) | ecosystem: Environmental > Terrestrial > Soil > Wetlands >... | reverse complement strand
CCACCTCGCCGACGAGTGCGAACCGTGGCAGCAGCGAGCGAAACCGCTCGGGGTCGTAAGCCGCCCGTGCGGCAGGAAGACCGGGGTGCACCCCCAAGCCCCCAGCCTGGCGCAGGGTGTTCAGGACGGTCTCCCGAAGTCCACGGATTGGATGCGTCTCCCCTAGTCACGGGGCACTTGTCGCCCATCCACGTCCACCTGAGTCCACCGGTCCTCAAGGCGTGATTCTGAGCCGGTTGCTGTACCGGTTGCTGTACGGCCGCCCGGCTCGCTTGTCTTCTCGAGAGCATTGGCCAGGGTCGCGGCTGCCTGCCTGCCCCCGTCGTCTGTGATGTGCCCATAGATGTCTCCGGTGATCGACACCGATGAGTGCCCCAGCATCCGCGACACAGTCAGGAGAGGGACTCCCCCGACGAGCATTGCCGATGCCGCGGAGTGTCGCAGCGTGTGCACGTTCACGGCAGCCTCCTCGTTCAGGCCAGCCGCACGAGCGCCCTCCTTGACGGCTCGGAGAACGTTGCGGGGATCCACCGGTTTGCCACCGCTCACCCGTCCACCGCTCCCACCAGACGTCGTGAAGACAAGGCCCCGTTCCTCCCACAACGGACCGAGTCTGCGGCGCTCTGCCGATTGCGCGATCTTGTGCCGCCTTAAGGCCCCAACCAGTTGATCTGCGAGGTAGACGGTCCGCCGGGATTGCATGGTCTTGGGGAGTGTGGTGACCAGGCCAACACCAGCTACCCGGTTGATGGTCCCCCTGACGTTGACCGTCTTCGAGTCGAGGTCCACGTCCTCCCAGCGCAGCGCCACAGCCTCCCCCCTCCTCAGCCCCGTGTAGGCCATGAGTCGGATCATGAGCCCGTACGAAGTCTTGTCAGTCTGCTCCAGCAGGTCCGCAACCTCAGAGGGGGTGAGGCTATGCGTTTCGCGCCGGGTCACGCTGGGCCGCTTCACGCCGGCCACGACGTTTCGAGCCACCAGTCCGTCCGCGAGGGCCGACTCGAAGACCGCTCGGAGCACCGTGTAGATCTGGCGAACAGTGCTCTCGGCCTTCCCGCCCCCCCGAAGCGCCAGAATGAAGCCCTGAACGTCTGAGGGCTTGACCTGACCGAGCCCAAGTGATCCAAGTGCGCTAGGCAAAATGTGGACTCGCGCCAGGGTCGCATAGAGAGCCTTGGTGCTGTCTTTCTGGCTTCCCGCCTTTAGCCCCACTGACACCCACCTTGTGGTGTAGTCCCGCACTGAGATCTTGGCATCCGTTGGAGCTAGCCCCTCACGGGCACGCCTAAGCGCCTCGTCTCGCTTCGCTCTCGCTTCCTTCTGCGTCTTCCCATAGAGGGTTGTTCGCCGACGCACGCCGGTCTCGTCGACGTAGGTGACGGCAGCCGCCCAGCGCCCGGTTCCATGTGGGTAGATCGAACCCTCACCGTTCCCCCGCTTTGACATGCCTACCCCCTCGCATACGAGCCTGCCGAGTCTCTACGCCGCGAGGGACCCTACGAAGTCCAAGAGTGCCTCTCGGGTGATGCGACGTGAACGACCCACCTTGACCGATTGAAGGGGTGGCCGACCTGTCGCGGGGTCTGGGTCAAGCAGCTTGTAGAGCGTTGCTCGGGATACGGAGAGCAGGCGGGCAGCCGTGGCAGGGTCGTAGAGCAATGGCGGAGTAGTCAGTGTGTCATCCATGTAGATCTAGGTCCGTGGAGGTCTGCCTCCTGCTCAGTCAGGTCTCGAATCGCCCGAGGTCAGCTGGGGCGGTGTCACGCAGCGGCGAGGAGTTGGGTACAGAACTCGATGAGGTCTTGGTTGCCGTTGAGGATGTCGTTTTGGGTCATTGTGTAGTGCTCGTCGCCCTCAACCCTTCGCAAGCGGCGCGTCAGGCTTCGCATGTTGGCCAAACCTGAAGACTCCTCGCCGGCGGCGCTGTGGATCGCGGCGCCTCGAGTCCGGGCGCCGACGGGCGATTCGCTGACGCCCGGCGCTAGCCGGTCGCGCGAACGGAGGTGTGCGGGCCCTCGGGCGAGGTGAGCGTCACCGTCGCCGACATCGTCGCGGCGAGAGGGATGTAGATGTCGTACTGCGTGGCTCCCGGCTCGTCGCGATAAGCGAAACGGATGCCGCTGACCGGAGGCCGCGGCGGTGACGGGAACGGCAGGCCGCCGTCGCGCCGGATCGCGGGCAGCTCGATCGACGCGGTGAGGGTCGGGCCGAGCGGAAGGCCGGGGAGGATGGGCAGCTCGTGGCCGCCGCCGATCGGCGTGATCCCCCCGAGGCCGGGGGTGGTCCGCGCGGCGAGTCGCTCCGGTGCGATGCCTTCGCGCACGGCCTCGGGGTTCAGGCCGCCGAGCGGGGGACGGACGATGAGCCGCCGCGCAGCCGTGACCGACAAGACGAAGGGCGGTCGCGCGGTGCGGTCCTCGGTGCTCGAGACCGTCACCACGGCGGCCGTGGCGGAGACGCGCGTGACGGCGACCAGGTCGAGGTTCGGTGGCTGGGGCGCGGTCCATCCCGCCACGTGGGCGAGCTGCACGGCGGCGCGGCCGAGAGGATCGACGAGCCGCAGCCCGACATCCACGGGCTGGGCGGGATCGGCCCGGGTGAACCACACCGCGAGCGGCGTGCGCCCGCCGGCGCGCTCGCCTCGCACGACCACCGCGACCCCAGCGGCGGGCGCGGGCGGATCGGCGTCGGCCAGCGACGAAAGCGGTATGAGGGATGCCGCGGTCAGCCCCGACTCTGTGAGTGCGGCGGCCGTCAGGCCGCCGACGAGATGCGGGCCGAAGTCGGTGTCGCCGATCGGCGCCGATGTGGACGTGCGGGCCACGAGCACGCTGTGGTCGGGGCTGACCGATTCGACGACGAGCGGGTCGAGGTCGGGCGGCGTCGACGGCGGCACACGCACCGTGACGATGTCGGACTCGGGAGACAGGATGCCGCGCCACGCGCGCTCCGGCACCCCGCTCGTGTCCGGCTCGGCGACCGCCCTGACGTACCAGGTCTTCCAGCTCTGCGCGAGGGCACCCGCCCACCAGCCGCGGAACACCGGCTGCCCGGTCACGAGATCGACGTCCGCCGCCGCTGGGGGATCCGCCGGGGCTCTGGCCGCGGCGAACTCCGGCGCACCCATCGAGTCGGCGCGACGGGCGGCGTCGAAGTTGTGCGTGCGGTACACGCGGAAGCGCGAGACCGGCACGTCGCTCGGCACCTCGAGGTCGACGTCAGCGCCCGCGATGGTGACCACGGGTCGCGCGAGCGGTTGCGCCGGACGCATCAGGCGCGGCGCGATGAACACCTGCGTGAAGTCGTGAGCGGCCGAGTTGTACGGCCACGGCGAGTCGGCCCCGGTCGGGGTGGTGGAGGTGACCACGAAGAACTGGATGCCGGTGGCGCCGCGTGCGAGCGCAACATCGGCCTCCCGCCGGTCACCCGGCACATCGAGCACGCGCCGGAACGCGAGGCGGCACGCCTCGGGATTGTCGATGAGCAGCTGCCGCACGGCCACCAGCCGAGCCCCGGGTACCACATCGTGCCCCGGCTCCGGCACGCCGCACCGCTCGCGCAGGTACTGCTCGCTCGCCTGCCAGACGACGAACGACTTCACGTTGGACGACCCCGCACCCCACACGACGCGCACGTGAGAGCGCCCGTCGGAATCCGGGAGGCTCGCCAGGGGGACGCCCGGCAGCGGTGTCGTCGTCGGCAGGACCGGAACGGGGCTCCCCGCCGAGGCGAGCATCGCGCGGGCCGGGTCGTCCGGCGCCCACGCGGTCGGGGTCGGACCGACCGTGAGCGCGCGCCTCGCCCAAACGTCGACGCCCCACCGGTCGGTGGCCGAGAAGTCGAGCGGCGGCAGGTCGACGTGCACCGCGAACCGCCTGGGCTCGCCCTGCCCCGGGCCGGCGGCCGGCGCGGGGAGGCCGTTCTGGTCGAGGGGCGCGACGGTGCACCCGACGCCGGTCGGCACGTCGCCCGCGAACGACAGCGAGAACGTACGTCGCACTGCGCCGGCCGGCACCGACTCGGCCCCGATCCCTGCGGGCGGCGGCATCGACGGCGAGCTCATCGGGTAGAAGACGGCCGAGAACTCGACGGAGGTCGTCGACCGCTCGGCGAACTCGACGATCGCCTCGACATCGAGGGTCGCCGGGCACTGGGGTGCGCCGGCGTAGGTCGCCCGCAGCTTCAGGTTGGCCAGCATGGGCGGGGTCGCTGCCGGCTCGATGCCCGAGTAGAGCGCCTCGCTCCACGGCGACCACACCCCGTGTACGTCGGACAGCGCGGCGGCATAGATCTCGTGCCGGCCGCCGCTGCCGAACGGGATGTCGGCCGCCGGGTCGACACTGCTCAGGAGCGAGGCATTCGGCGGGAGCGGAGGGATGTTCGGGACCCGCCAGCCGTCGACGTCGGGCTCGAACGCGAACAGCGGCTCAGCCGTCGACGCTCCCAGCGCAGTGCGGACGGGGGCGAACTGCGTGACGTGCACGGTCCCCGCGTCGGCGGGGAGCGGAGGCCACGTCGACCGCACGTTCTCGCGCCACGGTGCGTCGATCGCCACGGGCGGCTGCAGCGAATAGCGCGCCGAGGCGTAGGGCAGCGGCGCCGGAGTCTGGGCGTGCATCACGGGCGGCGCGTACGCCGCATACTCGCCGGCCGGCAGCGGCACCTCGACCTTCCACACCGGCCCGCTCGCGCGGAACACCGGCCCGGCCGCGTACTTCGCCGTGACGAGGAACTCCGGCGCCGGCGGCAGCGCCACCGCCGTCGCGCGGGCGGTGCGGAACGGGTAGGCGGTGCCGAAACCCAGCGCGAGGTTGGCGAACGGATCGCTCACGGCCGGGATCGACAGCAGCGGCCAGGGGGCTGCATCAATGGATGCGGGCTGCCCCGGCGGACCGGCAACGGGGGTGGGGTTCTTCAACCCGGCCTGCTGGTTCTCGGGGAGGCCGGGTGTGTAGAGCCCCGCGATCCGGCCGAGCAGCTCGGTGGCCAGGCGGTCCACGAACGCCGCGGGGTCGGGCGCCTTCCACGGCGGCGCCGTGACGCCCGACGGCAGGGTCGTCGACCACCCCACCGGCGGGGCGCCACGGGCGAAGCGATCGAGCGCCGCATCCTGCGCGTGCATGGTCGCCGTCACCAGCCCCTGCTCGTACCCGTCGTAGTCGGTTCCGGGGATGCCCTCCTTCGGCACGGGGAGCCCCACGTACTCGAGAGGCTCCCAGTCGGGGGCGTTCACGATGTCGTCGAGGGAGACGATCCGGGCGACCGGGTCGAACGCGTTCACGATGGTCGCGCACGTGGCGCCCGACGTGCGCAGCTCGACGTGCGCCGTGGGGCTTCCCGTGGCGGACGTGCCGATCGCGGTCACGGACTCCTTGGAGCCGGTGCGCCAGCACAGGCGCACGACGACCGGCTGCGACGGATCGATGACACCGCAGTCGATGACGACGCGGCCCGCCGGCGTTCCCCAGTCCAGACGCAGCGATCGGTCACCGGTGGGCTGCGCGCTGACGTCGACGGGCCGCGCGTCCATGGATCTCGCAGGTCGCCGCCATACGGTGAACACACCGTGCGGCACGCCGAGGTCGCTGTGGCACGCCCAGGCCAGCCGCAGCGTCAACCCGCGGGCGTCCGCCGCGCCGTCCTGCCCGCCCGACGACGGCAGCTGCTGCCCGTGTGATTTCGCCACGGACGCCCAGTCGATCCCCACCGCCTCGGCGCGGAAGTAGCCGGGATTCGCGATGCGAGCCATCAGTCGTCCTCCTCCCAAGGTGCGGCGACGAGCGGGACCGTCAGCAGCGGCGTGCGCGCCTCTGCGGTGCCGGCCGGCCCGTCCAGGTCGGTCACGAAGTCGAGGCGCAGTCGCGTGCCCCGCGCGTTCGGGCCCAGGAATACGATCGCGCGCGTGCCGCCGGGACCGGTCGCGATGCGCGAGACCGGCGCATCGGGCAGACCCGGATCGGCCGCCGAGGTCGCGTGGTCGACGGTGAGCCACCGCCACGGCACGCTCGCCCAGTAGTGGTGCGTCGGATCGGGGTCGGCGCTCGTGGCGAACACCTTCTGCGGCGTGGCCCGCGAGCGAACGATCTCCTCGCTCGACTCGACGACGACGGCGATCGGCTGAGGAACGGGGTCGGTGCTCCACAGCACGTGCACAGCGGGGAAGCCCGGCACGGCCGGCGCACCGAGCCCCGCCTGCTCGAAGGCGTCGTCGAGCACGGTACCCGGGACATCGCCGACGATGGGAGCCAGCGCGGCGGGGGTCAGGACGCCGCGTCCCTCGCCGCGGGATCCGCGGACGAACGAGGCGAGGTCCTTCTCGTCCGCGAAGCGCCCGGTCCGGAACGGCACGCGGAACACGATGTCGCCGGTGCCGCCCGCGCCCTTCTTCCGGGCGTGCACGTCGAGGAGGTACTCGGTGAGCGGCTCGAAGACGTACGGCAGGCTGAAGGAGAAGGTGCTGTGGTCGAACTTCGACTCGTCGAGGCATCCCAGCCCCACGGCGAGGTCCTCGACGGCCTCCCGCCACGGCGAGGTCACCCCGAACGGGTCGATCGCGGTGGCATAGGCCGACCCGCCGACCAGCGACACCTGCGGCACGGGGACGTCGGGCTGGTCGGCGAGCCGTGGGTGGATGCCGGATGCCGCGTGCACCACGGCGTAGAGCTCGAGGTCGTAGGCGTCGAAGAGGGCCGCGACCCGCTGCGACGAGAACGTGAGGCTGACACCGGCGTGGGTGAAGACACCCGTCTCGTTCGCCGCCGGCACCGTGCCCAGCACCCAGGGCGAGAGGTCGGTCACCACGTCCGAGGGGACGTTCGCCTCGGCCTTCGTGTGGAAGCGGAAGCTCTGCTTCTTGCTCGACGTGTGATCGCCCGGGAGGTCGCCCGGCATGAGCGTGGGCGACGGCGGCTGACCCTGCGGCGGGCTGTGCGGGTCGCCGTCGACCGGCACCCAAGTCGCCGTCCAGTCGATCTCGACGGCGTACGTGGTGTCCGGCGTCAAGAGAGGTTCGCTCCCGGCCGGCTGGGTCAGGGCGGTGTTCAGCGCCTGCCGGTCGGCGTTCAGCGTCGACGTGTCCCAGTCGTACCGCCGGGTCTCCGACGCGAGGAGCGCCTCCACGGCCACGACGTAGTACGCCGGGAAGGGCGCCTGGCTGCGGCGGCGGTCCCATCCGGTGACGATGCGAGCGGCCTTGCCCCCGAGTCCGCCGAGCCGGACGTAGACGGCGATGAGGTGCTCCGTCGACATCAGGCGGGCGGCGAGGTGGCCGGCGCGGCTCACCGGCTCGGCCCACGGCCCGCCCGGGGCGATCCACGTCCCGGGGATCGGCACTGGCGAGGGCGACATGTCCGATCCGTTCACTCGGTGCGCGTCGATCTCGGACCCGTCCTCCGCCCGCGCCGACACCGTCAGCCCGTACTCCAGGCCGATCCGCGGGATGAGCATCAGGATGCCGGCGCTCTCGAAGCCGTCCGCATCGCCGGACCCGCCCGCCGCGAACGACACGGCGTCGGCGAGATCGTCGGGCCGGAAGCCCGAGGCGGACCACGTCTCCTCCACGAGCTTGCGGGTCAGCTCATCGCCGCCCGGCGCAGGCTCGGGGCGGTCGTGCACCGGCGAGCGGAGGATCTCGCCGAAGCATCCGGCGTCCTTGACCGCCTGACGCGACCCGGTGGCCGTGGCGGCCCGCGAGAACGCCGAGACCGTCGCCGGATCCCACGCAGACGACTGCCGAGCAGCAGGGAAGTCGTAGAGCGAACCGCCCGCGGTCACGTGCGCGTCGAGTGCCGCCGATGCGGTCGCCCCGGTCAGCCAGCCGCGAGCGCTGAACCCCGTCGCCTGTCCCTTCGCCCACTGCGCGAGAGCGGTCTTCGGGTCCCGGACCGACCGGTCGTAGCAGGGAACGGCGTCGCCCACGACGATCGCGGGGTCCGTCCCCTGGAGCTGGTCGACGGGCGGCGCGATCCGCCACGGCTCGGTCACGGTCATGCGCGTGCGCACCGGGGCCGTTCTTACCGTGTCGGGTGCGTCGGGCCACGCGAGTCCGGTCAGCACCCACCCGACCGGACTCGGGCCGAGCGGCTGTCCGTCGAAGGTCCACAGCACCGCAGCGGGTTCGGCCGCCGTGCTGCAGAACGTGCCCCAGCGGTGGTCGACCGTGGTGGTCAGCGCCTCGCCGTACGGCACGGCGGCCGGGTGCGGGTCGGGCGTCCAGTTCAGCAGCGCCAGCTGCAGCGCCGTCGCCTCGGCCTCGTTCTTCTGCACCCACCACACGCTCGCCGCCGACTCGCCCGCCGGCGTCGGCGGAATGAGCGCACCGCCGGTGAGCCGCACCGCGGTGACCTCGTAGCGCCACCAGTGGTCGCCGAGCTGCATCCACGGGTTGGCTGGCGCGCCTGCGTAGGAACCGAGCACGCCGCCGAGGATGTCGGCCTGGTCGGTCTTGGCGAGGGTGAGGAACGACACCACCGGGATGGAGTCAATAGGCACGTCGACTGGGATGGAGTCGATAGGCCCGTCGCCCGGCACGGCACCGCCGCCCTCGACGGCCTTGGCGAGCACGCCGTCCACCGGCTCGCCGACCCCGGCGCCCTCGAGGAGGACGTGGATTGTGCGGGTGACCAGCCCCACGCCGGTGACGAGGTCCTGCACCGCGGGCGGCACCACCCCGGGGTCGCTGCCGATCGTCAGCTCGACCGACCCCTCTACGCTGAAGAAGAAGAAGTCGACCTTGCCGTGCACCTCGCCGTGCACGTACAGCTGGTCGGTCGCGCCGCGATAGATGATCACGAGCTTGGCGCTCGCCGAGATGCTGATGATCCACAGTCTCAGCTCGCCGCTGACCTCGATGATGCCCCCGACGTAGAGGGGGTCGGGGGCGAACAGCGCGTCGAAGCCGGCAGCGGCCTTGAAGTAGAGCCCGATGTCCTCGCTGCCCATTAGCACGGCCTCGATGTGGAAGCCGGTGGCGAAGACGAGTCCGTCGGAGCCCAGCGGCGGATCGGTGGGCAGGTGCAGCCCGTCGCCGTGCACCTCGAGGTATCCCGAGCCGGTGAACATGTCGAGCACCTTCACGGTGGCGGGGTGGTCGTAGCTGCCGAGCTCGAGGTACCAGTGCGACGTGTTCTTCGTGTCGAAGAAGGCCGTGACTGGGATCTTGATCGACAGGAGCGAACCGATCGCGTACTCGACGCGCAGGGCGATCAGCACCGTGCCGCGACCGAAGTCGAGGTCGATGACCGCGATGATGGTCGCCGTCGCGTCACCGCCGAGCTCGGGGAGCGTCGGCGAGATCACGTTCGCCAGCGCGAGCAGGGTGATTTCGGGACCGGGCGTCGAGATGAGCAGGACGCCTTTGAGGTTGATCGTGAACCCGCCGTCGGTCGTGCCGAGCACCAGCCCCGCACCGAACGAGTAGGCGTCCTTGTCGTAGTGCCACGCCTGGTCGGTGAACAGGTCGTCGTTCTTCAGGTGCGTGATGGCCCAGTCGAGCGCCGGCAGTTCGGCGGTCTCGTCGTAGCTGCGGGCGAAGTTGATGCCCATGCCGCCGAGGAACCCGTAGATGCCGAGGCCGGACGCACCGAGCAGGATGGGCGCCGGGAACTCCACGGCGGCGCCGAACAGGATGCCGATCGCCGGGCCGCCGTCCGGGTCGGGGTGGATGGTGAGGGTCGCCGAGATGCGGATGTTGACCGACGTCACCGACACGTCGAAACCACCGCTGATCTGCGACTCCGAGATCGCCACATATCCGGTGCCGTGCAGCACGCCCGGGACGTCGAGCGTCGCCGACAGCCGCGAGATGCTGATGTCGGGAGCACCGCTTCCGTTGAAGTCCGCCCGCACGGTCGCGGTGTCGATCGTCACGATGCCCAGTTCGAGGCCGATCCCGAACTGCACCTCGACGAACATCGGGTTGTCGCGGCTGACCTTGAACCCGAAGATGCGGAGAATCTCGTCGAGCGGCGGGGTGGCCACGAGCGAGCCGTCCGGCGCATCGATCGTGTAGCCCTTGCTCGGATCGAAGACGGCGAGCGGGCGGAACTCGGGGTTCGCGGCGCTTCCCCACTCCCCCGCCACTCCGATCGCCTTGTACCGCGCGCTCATCGGCTTGCCGTCGGCGGTGCGGATGATCTTGAGGTCGAACGAGAACTTCGTCTCGACGTCGAAGAACACCGCGACTTTGTACCCGGCCGAGGCATCCCCCGTCGACCCGTCGGCGCTCAGGATGCCGTTCGCGACGACCAGCTCGCCGCCGTAGAGCGTCAGCTCCTGCGTCTCGAGCACCCCGAAAGCGCCGATGGCGACCGCGCCGAGCGCCACGACCCCACCCGCAGCGGGCGACAGGTTGCTCGCCGCCGCGGTGAGGGGCGCGAGCACCGCGAGCGCGCCGACGCCGTCCAGGACGAGATCCGGGATGCCGTCGCCGCGCTTGCGCTGGTAGAGACCGTCCTTGTCCTTGTCGTGTGCGCGGAACTCGGCATCCACCTCCCAGGACTGCCGATCCTCGCTGATCCGCAGCCGCACGAGGAAGTCGACGATGCCGTCCGCCGGGTTGTCCTGATGCTGCTGGTCGGTGAGTCCGAGCCCGGGCTTGCTCTGGTCTGCGGCCTTCGAGAGGTCGAACTCGCCCCACACCTCGGCGCGGATGAATGTGTCGCGCAGGATCTCGACCCGCACGCCGATGCGGCGGAAGCAGCTGGGCTGCGGCTGCTTCGCCGGCGTGACGTCCTTCTGGGTGTTGTCGCCGCCCCACTCCTCCCGTGTGACGTCCAGCGTCGCGGTGACGTTCGCCGCCGGCGCGGCCGGTGCCCACGCCCGTGCGAGCCACCAGAAGCCGTCGCCCTCGGCCGGGGGCGCGGGTGTCTGAGGCGGCGGTGCGGTGTCGGTGCGCGGCGGGGTGCCGGCATGGGCGTTGGCTGCGCCGAACGCCGTCCCCGGGGCTGCGTTGTGGAATCCGGCCTTCTTCAGGATCGCGACCGCGGCCGTCATGCGGCGGGCGCTCAGGGCGAGGTTGTAGTCCGACTGCTCGGTCTCGTACGACGCGTAGCCGTCGACGGTCAGCACGGTGTCGTGATCGAGATAGGTGGCCAGGTCGGTCGCGGCGGCGAAGTAGCTGCGGGATGCGGCGTGCTGGTCGCGCGCGGGCGACTTCCGGTCGCGCGTGTTCGCTTCGTTGAGGGCCCAGTCCGGCGTGGCCATCTCGCCCGGCTTGGGGTGGTCGAACAGGAAGAAGCAGTCGCTGACCACCGCCGCCCCACCGCTCACGGTGACGGCGAGCGCGCTGGAGAGCGAATGCGTCGTAGTGAGCGCCGACGTGTCGAGGGTGATCTCCGCCTTGTCGGTGTCGCCGGTGATCGGCACCGTGGAGCTCGTCCACGCGATCGTCGCCGTGGGCGGAGGTGCCGGGTCGAGGCGCACGACCGCGGGGTCGAGCGAGTCGGCCACCATGCGGTACGGCACGAGGCTGCTCGTCGGGGTGAGCGACAGGGCGGTGACACCCCCGCCGCCGCCCCCCGCGGCGGAGGTGTCGAGCGTGGTCGTGACCGTGAGGTGCTTGGTGATGCCCGCGGCCGCATCGACGACGGTGACCTGGATGGTGGTGCCGTCGGCGTCGGTCGTGATGTTGGCGCGCGTCCCCATGACGATCGAGGCGTTGTCGGGCGCGATCGTCACCGTGTTCGCGCCCGAGCCGCCGTGGGTGTCGACGAACAGGGTGGCGTCGGCGGGAACGGTGGCGGTGCCGTGGGCCGGGTCGGCCGTTGGGTCGGCGATCACGACGGGGATGAATTTCCCGGCCTTGGTCAGCACGTGCGCCGAGACGGTGAGCTCGGCGGCGTTCACGACCTCGGCCTCGAAGATCGCCGTGAGACCCGCGCTGGCGCCGACCCCGATGTACATGTCCCGTACCGCGGCGGTGATGTACAGGTCCTCGAGTCCCGGCGGCTGCACGAAGACCCGCACCTCGGGCAAGTAGAAGCCCTGCCACGCGTTCGGCATCGCCCGCGCACCCGCCGGCAGCCCGGACGGGCCGGCCTCCGAGCTCAGGTCGAGCACCGCCGCACGGAACCCGATGCCCACCGTCGCCTCAGGGCCGACCGTCGCATAGGGCGGCTCCATCCGCACGAGGTCGTAGATGCGGTCGACGGGGTTGCCGGTGGTCGACGCCGAGAGAAAGTCGAACTGCACCGATTGCCCGGACAGCTGCATGAGGCGGAGCTTGAGGCCGTCGACGAGCATGGAGACGTGGTCGGTGCTCGGGTCGGGGACGAGCCGTGCATTCGGCACGTCGTAGGTGGCGGGACTGAGGAACGGCAGGTGCACGGCGACGACCGGGCACGTGAGCACGACACGCCAGCCGCCGTCGTCCGTCCCCGACGTCTGGTGCAGCCCGATCTCGATCGTGATGTTCGGGTCGCGGAACTCGATGGGCGTGCCGCCGCGCGGGATGCCACCGAAGCCGTCGAGCTGCAGCAGGCTGTCGGCGCGGTAGGTCTTGGTCCAGACCTTCCAGTCGCCGTCCGTCGTGGGGCCGGTCGCGCCTCCCGCTTTGAGCGCGTCTTCGAGCGCAGTGAGAACGCCCCCGTTCTTGGCGGCATCCGGCAAGTCATCCCACTGGGTCACGGCGCGCCTCTCGGCTCGACACGGCTAGATATGTAGGCAACCTCATAGGATCCGTCGGCGAGAGACCGCGTCGGTTTCATGGGGAACTCGTTGCGCAGATCGACCGCGAGCGCTCGCACGACGGCCCCGACGACCGCCGCACCGTTGGTATCGAGCACGCGTCCGCGGATCACCCCAGATTTGGCGGAAGGCGTCTCGCATGAGCCGCGATCCTCAGTCTGGTCCATCGCAACCTCCCCTGAGAGACACTGGGCTAGGCTGCCCCTCAGTCTGAACTCTGATTGAAACCTTGTCTAGACCTGCGGCAACCTGAATGCGCCACGGCTGCTTTGCGCGACCATTGGCCGACGACTCTCGTCACGGCCCAGAAATGGCCCTGGCCAGGTGGTGGGGACTGCTGCAGGTCTTGGTGACAGGTTGGGTTAGGCGGCCTGGGTGGCCGGTGTGGTCATGATGGTCTCGAACTCGATGGGGGTCAATCGTCCGAGTCGGGGTTGGCGTCGGCGGCGGTGGTAGGTGCGTTCGATCCAGGTGATGATCGCCAGCCGGAGCTCGTGGCGGGTGGTCCAGCGGTGTCGGTTGAGGACGTTCTTCTGCAGCAGCGCGAAGAACGATTCCATGGCGGCGTTGTCGCCGGCGGACGCGACTTGGCCCATCGACCCGACAAGTTCCTGGTCGCGCAGGGCGGCGAGGAACTTCCGTGACCTGAACTGGCTGCCCCTGTCGGAGTGGACGATGCAGCGGTCACCTGGCCGCGTCGGGCGACGGCCATGGCGAGCGCGTCGACCGCGATCCGGGACTTCATCCGGTCACTGATCGAGTAGCCGACGATCCGGTTCGACCAGACGTCTTTGATCGCGCACAGATACAGCTTGCCCTGGTCGGTCCGGTGCTCGGTGATGTCGGTCAGC
>Ga0209539_1001306_pt1 | contig 13565 bp, 12 predicted proteins | sample BarGraNGADG00312_2_FD_184499 | JGI IMG/M metagenome (GOLD analysis project Ga0209539, IMG submission 184499) | Arctic peat soil microbial communities from Barrow, Alaska - Barrow Graham LP Ref core NGADG0011-312 (SPAdes) (version 2) | ecosystem: Environmental > Terrestrial > Soil > Wetlands >... | reverse complement strand
GCTCGGTGAACACGTGCGGCTTTCCGCCCCCGCGAGGCGAGCACTTGTAGCGCTGTCGGCGATGACCCAGCTTGCCGTAGGTGCCGTCCAGTCTGACCCGTGATCCTGCGTGTTCAGGCCTTGGGCACCTCACCTTCGCTGCGCTGATCCTCGGCATCCGCCGAGTCTCGCAGCGGCGTCGGACGGATCAGCCCAACGAGATGCGGGGGGCGGGCGTGGCCAGCGGCCGGCTGGCATGTGGACAAGGTGCCCCCGGGGCAGCGAGTCGTCTTCGCGACTGGCCAGGTCGGCGGCTCCCACGCGGACCTCGTGATCCCGAGGAAGGCGGCCTCATCCATACGCGCCCAGCCGGTTTCAGGCGGGCTCGCTGCGATGGTGACGGACCTCGCCGAGTTGGACACGGTCGACGCGCCAGTACTGTTCACGTGGCGCGACGCCGCCGATGTAACTCTCGACACGCAAGGGAAGCCTGCGTTCCCAACGCTGCCGGAGAGCGCCGGGGCTATACCGATTCACCCTTGGTCGCCGGCCGGTCCAAGGCCGCGGTCGCGTGTACATCGGCGAGACGGACAACCTGCGCCGCCGCCTCGCCAGCAACTACCGCAACCCAAGACCCAGCCAGCAGACAAGCCTGCGGGTCAACTCTCGAAGGTCTACTTGTTCTCGCGCAAGTCCAGGTTTTCCTTACGCAACAGGCATTTTCGCGCGTCCCCGCACGATTTCAGCTCACGCACCGTGAACGATCCGAGTCAGACGCACCGACTCGCGGATCAAGTCAACACCGGGCGCGTCGACGTTGGTGGCGAAGCGTTTAGCCGCTTGGCGATGACCCCGGGCGACGTGAGCGAGCATCGCTGTTGCAGCGGCCTCCGGGTCCCCCTTGGCGATCGCGGCGACGACCTTCTTGTGCTCTCGGACAGTAAGGCCCGAGCGCGAATTGAGCCAGAGAGCCTCAAGCGGGAGCACGATGCGCAACCTTGAGTAAACATCAGCGATCAGACGTGAGGATGACATTTCGATGATCGCGGCGTGAAACTGGGCGTTGAGTTCGGCAGCGATCGAGTCCCGGTCGTCGCGCACCGCCTTGACGATCTCCGCGTGCAGCGTGGTTAGCCGCTCGACGTCACCCTGGGTGCAGTTTCGTGCGGCGTACTCCGCCGCGAGCGGCTCGACCAGCTCGCGAAGGCGGTAGACCTCTTCGATTTCCTTGGGCTCATGCGAGGTGACGGTCATGCCGTGGTGCGGCTGGTTCGTGATGATGCCGTCGGACTGAAGCATGCGCATCGCCTCCCGAATCGGCGTTGGGCTGAACCCGAGGCGCACCTGCAGCGCACCGACGCGCAGGTGCGCGCCCGGAGGAAACACGCCGGACTCGATATCGCGCCGGATGGACGAGTACGCGGCTTGCGTCTTAGTCGTTACTCCGGAATCGGTACTCATAAGGTATTCCCTTGGTCAGCTCGTCTTGACTGCAAGCACTATTCTATCAGGCTTGGGTCAACTGCACGGGTCCAGTCTGCAGAGTTTTCATCGGTGACCCCTGCACGAAAATCACGCCCCCAGAAATATTTAATCCCTAGGGGGTGCCCTCGGATGCGATAGCAACAACAAGGCCCATCAAGCGCCCTCAGGGCCCTCCAGACTGGCGGTGGATAACGCTCGGATCCAGCGATGAGAAGATTGTGGCGGGTCGGCGTCCCCTGGACTGATGGCATCTTGGGGTGCGTGGACTGGCTTCCGGCGTGAAGGGGGGCCATCGGCAAGATCCTCGGTGGGTAGGCCACATACTCACCGGGGGTGAGAACCAACGATGGTCACGTTCCAGTTTGTTGCGTCGGTGCTGCTTGACGCATTGCGTACCTGCGACCCAGAATCTCTGGCCGTCACCAGCACTGGTGTGAGAGCCGCTCATACGAGCGCCGGACTGCTGAGGCTGGTCGCACGGGTCACCGCGATCAGCCCCAACCCCTGAACTGCAGCCATCGCGAGCCACAACAGTACCCAACTGTCCGTGCTCACGAGGATCGCGGAAGCGACGAGCGGCCCCACGATACATCCGAGGTTGACGAGCAGAAGCGCCCGTCCCACCGCTGCGCCCTCGCCCAAGTCGGCCGAGGCGATCACTGCCGCCAAGTACGCACCGTTCCAAGCAGCCGCGCCCCCGCCGATCAGCAACGCAGCGATCGCCACGAACGCGGGACGTGGCACAGCCAGGGCAGCGAAGCCAAGCACGCCGAGCGCCCCACACATCTGCAACGGGAATGAACGGTTGTGCGGTCGCCGGTCCGAAACCACCCCCCACACGATGCGTGCGACCACGGCGACCCACAGCACCGAACCGAACACGAACCCCGCGGCGACCGCCGACAACCCAACGTCCTGAGTCAGGTAAACGACGAGTAGCCCGACGCAAGTGATCTGGGCACCCGCCATCGTGAGCCCATAGAGGCTTCCCGGGTTCGGTCGCAGCCGGTATCCCTCGGCTGGCTCGCCAAGAGCCCGAGACCGACCCGCTAGAGAGACCCGCGGCCCGGCGAGGATCCCCACACCGACAACCATCTGGAGGACGGCCGCACCGAGCAGGGCGACCGCCCAGCCGACGCGCATGGCGAAGACCGGGAGCAGCAGACCCGACAGCGCGCCCCCCAGGGTGACGCCCGCCTGCTTCACACCTAGCAGCATCCCACGGCCGCCGCCGCTCCCCGGGTCGACCATGACGCTCGTCGACGGGTTGACGACGCCGTAGCCAATCCCGGTGATGAGTCCGCCTGCGAGGTAGACCGCCATCATGCCTGCCTGTGACGCCACCCCCACGCCCGCCGACATGATCACCAGGCCCAGCGCCGAAACACGCGCCCCACCCCACCGGTCCGCGGCCTTGCCCCCGGCTACGGACGTCGAGAAGCACCCGATGTAGATCGCCGGCATCACCAAAGCAACGATCGCAGGGCTAACGTCGAACTCATGAACCACGAACGGCAGCACCACGGCTAGGCCGAACAAACCACCGCTCGCCGCCGTGATCCCGATCGTGCCCATGACCAAGCGCGATGACTGGAACGGCGCCCAGACGATGCTCACGGCTGCAATATCACCTTGCCGTACGCCATGCGGTCGCCAAGCATTTGGTGACCGCGCGCAGCATCAGCAAGAGGAAGGACGGCACCGAGCACAGGGGCGAGTCGACCCCCACCTACCAGGCGCATCACCGTCCTGATCTCCCCGTGCGTCGCTCGGGCGCAGCCGATGACGGTGTGCTCGGTGCGGAATAGATCGATGAGATCGACCGGGACGACCTCGCCAGCATGCCCACCACAGACCGTGACCCGGCCTCCGATCGCAACGGCTTCGAGCGACGCACCGAAGATGTCGCCCCCGACGTGCTCGAACGCGACGTCCACCCCCTTGCCGTCGGTGAATTTGCGCGCGACCTTGTTGATGTTGTCGGTCGAGTAGTTCACCACGGCGTCCGCCCCCTGGGCGAGTGCACGCTCTAGCTTCGCGTCCGAGCCCGCCGAGGCGAGGACACGGGCACCCATGAGCTTCGCGATTTGCACCGCGGCAGAACCGACCCCGCTGCCTGCGGCCGAAACCAGAACGGTCTCCCCCGGCTGCACCTTCGCGCGTGTCACGAGGCAGCGCCACGCAGTCCCGTAGGTCGTCTGCACGGCTGCCGCCGCGTCGAAGCCGAGCCGGTCGGGGAGTCGCATCAGCTCGTCGGCGTCGACGACCACGAGCTCGGCATAGCCGCCGGGGCGTTGGATGCCGAACATCTGCAGCTTCTCGCAGTGCATCTGCGCACCACGAAGGCACGCCTCGCAGCGTCGACATACCAACTGGTAATACGGGGCAACGCGGTCACCGACCCGCCAGCCGTCGACCTGCTCGCCGAGCGATTCGATCGTGCCGGCGAACTCGAGCCCGAGGATGTGCGGGAAGCTGATGGGTAGCCGCGACACTCCCGCCCGAATGTCCAAGTCGACATGGTTAACGCCCACCGCGCCGACGCGGATGCGGACCTGTCCGGGCCCGGGTTGCGGGTCGGGCTGGTCCGCGAGGTACAGCACGTCCGCATCGCCGAAATCATCGAACACAACCGCCTTCATGACTTTCTCCGATCCTGTGTCAGGCCAGGAGGCCACGGTGGGGGGAACAACGACTGCAGTTGCGCGGCAAGTGCGAGCAGGTCTTGGTCGCGTCCAGGCGCAGCCACGAGCTGCACACCAACGGGCAAACCGTCGGCGAGCCCGCAGGGCACGGACACCGCAGGGACGTGTGCGGCCGAGATCGGTGAGGTGAGCGAGGTGAGCAGTGCTGTGGCCGCGATCATTCCCGTGCTGCCGGCGACGGGGGCAACGATTGGGACGCTCGGCAGCACGAGTAGGTCGACCTCCTCGGCGAGCAGCCGGCGGATCCCCTGGCGCCACTCCGCCACCCGCCAGACCGATGACATCAGTTCGTCAATACTCACGACGGCGCCGGAACGCAGGCGGTCGGTCGTCTCGTCCGAGAACTTCTCGGGGGTGGCCGCGAGATCGGCCTTGTACAACGTCCAGGCTTCGACACGCACGACCCGGCTCGCGTCCTCACGTGCCTGGGCGAACCCTTGGAGATGTCGCGCACGCGTGGCCACACCGAGCCGGTTGAGCGCGGCGACAGCGTCCTCAACGCGTGCACGGACACCCGGCTCGATCGTGCCGATCGTCCGCTCGTCGAGCACAGCAGCGGTTCGCATCGCGGTGCGGGGCGGCCGTGGCACCTCAATTGACCATGTGTCGTTCCAATCCTGCCCGGTAATCACGGACTGAACGGCAGCGGCGTCGCGTGCATGGCGCGCGAGCGTGCCGACGGTGTCCAGCGATGCACCAATCGGCTGCGCGCCCCGCACGCTCACGCTGCCATAGGTCGGGCGCATGCCGACGACGCCATTGAGGTGCGCGGGCAGCCGGATTGATCCACCGGTATCGCTCCCCAGCGCGACGGCGCAAAGACCCGCTGCAACCGCAGCGCCCGACCCGCCAGAGGACCCTCCCACGATCCGTTCGAGGTCCCATGGGTTCTTCGTGCGCCCATAGAAGGGGCTGTCGGTCGTTCCTCCGTACACGAGTTCGTGCAACGTCGTCTTGCCCAGCACCACCGCACCTGCTTCGGAGAGCCTTCGCACGCACTCGGCATCCGTGGCGGAGACGCGGTCCGCGAACAACGGTGAGCCGACTCGACACGGCACCCCGGCTACGTCGATATTGTCCTTGACCAGGATCGGCAGGCCGTCCAATGGGAGGGGTTTACCCGCACGACGCGCGGCAGCCGCGCGCTGCGCGTCCTGTTGCACACGGTCCTCGCTCACTGAGACCACGGCGAAAAGGTCGACACGCTCCGCGATCCGGGTCAGGAATAGCGATGCAACAGCCGACGGCTCGAGGTCGCCGCGGCACTCCGGGTGGTCGACATAGTCCTCCACGGTCAGACTCATCGCGCCGCCTCGAGTTCGAGAGCGTCACAGACCTCAGTAAGCGACAGGACATCGGCGTACTTCGCATCGATGTCGAAGAGGTTCGCGCGGTGCACGTCCTCCCGACGGTCCGCGACACACTCGGCAGGCACGATCACGCGGAAGCCGTGCGAAGAGGCGTCGACACATGTCGCACGAACGCAGCCCGACGTTGAGCATCCCGTCACGATCAGGGTGTCGATTCCCTCGCTACGCAGCCACGTGTCGAAGGGCGTGCCGAAGAAACAGGACGATGCCTTCTTCACGATTAGCGGCTCGCCGCTCTCGATCGCTAGGCGAGGATCGATCTCGACGTCCTCGGTCCCCAGCTGAAGGGTGCCAATGACAGGGACCTTGCGGATCCAGCCGCCCGCGTCGTGCAGGTCCGGGTGGTAGGCCGTGGTGAAGAAATATCGACGTGTGCGGGTGGCCCTTGCGACCTTCAACAGGTCGGCGATCGCCGCGACTGCCGCCTCCTGATTCGCCCCGATCGGGTGGTCCGGGTTGTTGAACGCATTGGCCATGTCGATCACCACGAGAGCCGTGCGCTCCCCGAATCCGTAACGGTGTCCGAACCCCCGCTCCTTGTACAGGCTCCACGTGTCAGCGCGCTCTGCGCGCAGGGCGTCGACCCTCACCGTTCCGTCAGCACTGCTCGTCATGTCCGTCACTTCTCGTCGTAGCATTGCTCGGCGTATCGCAGAGCACTCAGATCACCATGTCGAGGCGCAGTTGGTCGATCTGCGTCGCGCTAAGGCCGAGTTCGGCGAACACCGTGTCATTGTCGGCACCGATCTGGCTCGGGCCGGGGAAGCGGATCTGCCCGGGCGTGCGGCTGAACTTCGGCACGACGTTCGCCATGGCCACCTTGCCAAGCTCCGGGTGGTCGACGTGCACAATCGACTGACGGAACTCGAACTGCGGGTCCTTGAAGATGTCGGCGATCGTGTATATCGGTGCGATCGCAGCCTCCTCCTTCGCGAAGTCCGCCATGACCTCGTCGCGCGAGTGCGCACCGATCCACCCGCCGATCGACTCGTCGAGCTCGGCGACATGTTCCAGCCGCCCCGCATGGGACTGGAACCATTCCTGCTCTAGCCAGTCCTCGCGATTCACGACCAACGCGACGCGATCGGCGATCGACTGCGCGCTGCCGGACAGCGCCAGCCACACGCCGTCCTTGGACTGGTACGCGTTGCGCGGTGCCGTGAATGGTGCGGCGTTTCCGGAGCGCCCCTGCACGATGCCGAGCTGATCGTAGACCGTGGCTTGCGGGCCGAGAAGCGAAAACAGCGGCTCCACGATCGACAGGTCCACCACCTGTCCCTGCGCGGTGCGCTGCCGGTCCCAGAGCGCCATCATCGTGGCGTAGGCGCCGGTCAGGGCGGCGACCCCGTCGCCGAGTGCGAACGGCGGGAGCGTCGGCGGCCCGTCCGGCCAGCCGTTGATGTGCGCGAACCCGCTCATAGCCTCAGCGAGCGTGCCGAAGCCCGGCAGGTGGCTATATGGACCGTCTTGGCCGAAGGCGGTCGTTCGCACCATAACGAGGCCTGGATTGACCGCCATCAACTCGTCTGGCCCCAGGCCCCAGCGCTCAAGCGTGCCAGGGCGGAAGTTCTCGATGAGTACGTCCGCGTCCGCGACCAGGCTCTTGAACAACTCGGCTCCTTGCGGGTCGGAAAGCACCAGTGAGATGCAGCGCTTGTTGCGGGACACGACGGCCCACCAGAGCGAGACGTCATCGCGGTGCCAACCAAGCCCGCGCAGGGCGTCGCCGCGCGGGTGCTCGACCTTGATGACGTCGGCGCCAAAGTCGCCGAGGATGGTGGCGACGACCGGACCGGCGAACAACGTCGCACAGTCGACGACCTTGAGCCCCTCAAGAGGCTGAGACATCGTTACTCCTTACTCCTAGAAGATGGGGTGGAGCGAGATTGTTGAATGTGGCGCTTCAGCCGGCGCAGGCGGTCGGCGTCGGCGAGTGCGCGCCGGGCACGGTGGTAGATCGGGTAGTCGACCATCAGGCCGTCGACCTGCAGCGCCGCACGGCCATCGGCGACGGCCGCCTCGAACCCCACGACGACGCGTTCGAAGTGGGCGCGCCTGTCGTCGTCAACACCGAGGTAGTCAGCGAGCGCGACGGGGACGTGGGACGGGTAGATGAGCTGGCGCCCCCCGAACCCGAACGACCTCGAACGTTCGCAGTCGGCGTGCAGGCCCTCGAGGTCTTGCAGCCGCAGCCAGGGACCGTCGACCGGCGGCGCGAGTCGATGCGCGCGAGCGGCGACGTTGATCCGCGCGCGCGGAAAGTCGAGCTGATGCCGGTAGTCGCCGAGCTCGATGCCCAGATCGACCGAGTAATCGCCGAGACCGAATGCGACCGTTAGGACCCGGTCTGGCACGCGGCCGAGCAACCTGTCGATTTCAGTGAACCCGTATGCGGTCTCGATCAGGCCGATGACGACTGTGTGCCCGATCTCGAGACCCGCCTCACGCTCCGCGCGGCCGAGCCATCGGTCGAGGTCCCAGAGCTCGTCCGGGTGTTCGACCTTCGGATACATGACGCCATCGAGCGACGGCCCGACTATCGCGGTGACGTCATCCTGGGTGAGCCTCGTCGCGGCATTGTTGACGCGGATGAATCGCAACAGGGTATCCGGCAGGCTCTCGACGCCGGCGCGCGCCCGCGACCGGGCCGCGACCTTCTCCTCGTCGGCGACGGCATCCTCAAGGTCAAGCACCACGGCGTCCGAACCGAAAGCGCCCACCTTGCCGATCTTGTGCTCATCGTTGCCCGGGGTGTACAGCATCGTTGCAGGCACGAAGGTCCGCCACGCGCCGCGCAGCACCTCCAAGGCGCTCATGCCGACGCCTCGCGCAGGCTGACGTCCGCGATCCGCTCAGCGGTGATGTCAGAGCCGGTGAGCTGTGCGACAACTTGCCCGTCGCGGAAGACGTGGACGCGGTCGCACATGTGTGCGAGGTCCTCGTATTCCAGCGAGCAATAAAGCACGGACATCCCCTGCACGACGGCGTCGCGAATGACCGCGAAGATCTGCTGCCGCGCCCCCACGTCTACGCCCTGTGTGGGCTCGTGCAGGAGCAGAACCCGCGGCCGTGCAGCGATCCACCGCGCCAACACCGTCTTCTGCTGGTTGCCGCCGGAGAGCGTCTCCATGCGTGCGTCGGGGTCGGGCGGACGGACATCGAAGCGTTTAAGCAGCTCGCTGACCTCGGTACGTTCCGCCGCACGGTCGATCCGCAACCCGCGTGTCAGGCGACCCACCCACGGAAGGCTGATGTTGTCGCTCACGCTCATCGCACCGGCGACGCCGAGACGACCGCGATCGGCCGGGACGAGCGCGAGCCCGTGGGCAATCGCGACAGGCGGGGTAAGAGAGGCGAGGTCAAGTTCGGCGCCGTCCAGCTCAAGAGTGCCGGGAGTACCGGGACGGTCTCCAGCGAGGATGTACGGCACGTCCTCGAAGCCGCTACCAAGCAGGCCAGTCATCCCGACGATCTCGCCTCGGCGCACGTCAAATGACATCGGCGACCCGCCCGCGGGCACGAGACCACGGACGTGGAGGACCGCCGCCCCAGTGCTCGTCGGCACGGTCGGGTAAAAGTTCGACATCTCCCGGCCGACGATCAACTCCACCAGCTCGTCGTCCGAAACGCCGACGGTGACTCGGTCAGCGACGACCCGACCGTCGCGGATTACAACGACGCGGTCCGTCACGTCCCGCACCTCTTCGAGGCGGTGGCTGACGAAGAGGATGCCGATGCCGCGAGCAGCGGCCGAGCGCATGGCGGCGAACAGCTGCTGTACCTCGGCGCGGGCGAGGTAGGGGGTGGGCTCGTCGAGGACGAGAAGCCCGGTCGGGAGGTGCGCGAGTTCACCGACCGCACGGGCGATCGCGAGCACGGCCTTGTCCCCCTGCGAGAGGGTGCCGACCTTCGCCTCGAGTTCGACGTCGAGACCGAAGTCAGCGAGCAGTCGCTGGGCGGACGTGCGGAGCGCACGCCAGCGGATGTGGCCGCCGCGCTTCACCCAACGGTTAGCCATCAGGTTATCGAGGACGCTCGAGTCGTCGAAGAGTCCGAGGTTCTGGTGCACGAACGCCATGGCCAGGCCGACGAGACCCGACCGTCCGAGGGTGTGGTCCAGTGCGACCCCGTTCACCTCGACGACGGATCCGGGGTCGCCCGCGTGGTAGCCGGATACGACCTTGATCAGAGTCGACTTGCCCGAGCCGTTCTGGCCAATCAGCCCGACGACCTGACCAGCCAGCACTTTCAGCGAGACGTCGCTTAGCACGGTACGGCCGACGAAGGACTTGGAGAGCCCGTGGACGGCAAGGACCGGCGCGGCGCTCTGGTCAGAGGCTGATGCTGCTGCAGTGCTCATGGCTACCTCTCCTGCAATGTGCGCGGACCATGTGTGATTGCCGTAGAAATGGGCTGAATGGCCGCGTGCCGGACCCACACTGAGGTCGGTCCGGCATGCCACCGGTTGGTGCAGTGCGTCAGTTCGCACCCCATAGGGCTGCGAACTTGCTCTTGTACGTCTCGTCACCGAACCAGACTCCGGAGCGTTCAGCGGCCGGGGTCAGCTCGAACTGACCGACGTTGGCTCGTGTGAAGACCCGGGCGGGAACCAGCTCATTCGCCACCGGCTGCTGGCCTGTCAGGAGACGCAGCGATTGGTCCGCGTATGCCCAGCCCTCGTAGGCGTTGTGGCTGCCCACCTCCACGTAGATGGATTTGCCTGCGGCCATCTTCTTCATCGGGTCGAGGTTCGCGTTGAACGTCGCGACCTTGACCCGCCCCGTGGCGCCGGCGGCCTGGATTCCCGGCACGATGTAGGTGGTCGCTCCGTCGTAGATCGGGATGACGTAGTCGATCTTCGGGTCAGCTGCGATCTGCGCCTGCATCGTGGACTGGAGCTTGGTCGCCCAGTCGGCGAGCGCGACATCGACGATCTTCACCTTGCAGCTTGGGCACTTCTGCCTGAGCTCACCCTGGTAACCCTTGCCGACGAGGTCGGGCACGTTGCCCGACTCCGGCGATTGGATGATCAGCACGTTCGCGTTGCCGCCGGAGTCCACGATGATCCAGTCGGACACGAGCTTGCCAGAGAGGCTGTACTGAAAGCTGACGCGCGCGTCGGCGCCCTGCGGGACGCTCCCGGGGTCACCGTTGTTGCCGTCGATGATCTTGATGCCCTTGGCCCGAGCCGCGTCGATTGAGTTCTTCACGCTCGACACCGGGATCGTGTCGACGATGATGACGTTCGCACCCCGGCCAGCAGCGTCGTCGATGCACGAGGCCCACTGGTTAGGATCACCCCTTCCATCGCAGACGCTGGCCTCGGCGCCGACCTTCGCCAGGCCGGCTTTCAACTCGGCGAACATGACGGTGAAGATCGGGACCTTGTTGTCTATCGGGATGTATACAACCTTCTTGCCCTTGGCGGAGGAAGCATCGAAAGCCGGGCCCGGATCCTTCCACTTGAAGGTGCCGGCATACTCGGCGAGCTGCGCCTTGGCGCCGGCAATGTCGGCGTTGGCCGCGACCGACGGAGGCGCGGCGTTCGGCGCGGCGCCGGTGCTGCTCCCGCCGCAGGCGGCGAGCGCCATGGCGATGGCGAACAGCCCGACCACCATTATGCGGGTCCTTATCGTGCTCAGAATCATTGTGTTCTCCTTTCGAGATGACACCGACGCCGGATGGCGATCAGCGAGTGTTGGTGTGACGATGCGCAGCGTGGCTGCAGTCCCTGCTAGGTGCGGACCCGGTTGCGGACGACGGTGGAGAGGGTCACCGCGACGATCAGTGCTGCGCCGTAGAACGCGTCTTGTACCCATCCGGTGAGGCCGAGCAGGTTCAGCCCGGTGATTCCAGTGATGAGGAAGTAGATGGCGATGACCGAGCCCCACGGATTGAAGCGGCCGGGATTCACCACGGTCGTCCCGAGGAAGGCGGCGGCGAACGTCGGCAGAAGGTAGGAGGTTGCCGAGCTCGCCTGGTACGCGCCGAGTTGTCCGGCCTGCATGATCCCGGCGAGCGACGCGATGAGTCCCGCACCGACGAAGCCGAAGAACCGCAGTCGGTCCACCCCAACACCGCTGAGCCTTGCCATGTCGCGGTTCTGGCCGACGAAGGCGATGCGTCGCCCCATCGGTCGGAACATCAGCACATACCAGAACACTGCGGCGATGGCTATCCCATACCAGAAGGAGAGGGGCAGGCCGATGAGTTTGTCGTCCATGGCGTGTGTCAGGCCGCTCGCGATGCCGGTCTGGATGATCGACCCGCTTACCCAGCTCGCAAGACCCAGCAGCAGGGTCCCCATACCCAAGGTGGCGACGATGGCGTCGACCCCAAGGCGCACGACCAAGAACCCGTTGACCGCACCCACGAGCAGCCCGGTCCCGACTGCGACAGCGATCGCCACCACGAGTGGGAGCCCGTACTTGTCGCCGTTGAGCACGACCATCAAAGTCCCGGACATGCCCATCGCGTTCGCGACACTCAGGTCGAAGTCACCCATGGAGAGCGGCAGGAGCAGCGCCAGCGTGAGGATCACGAGGACCGACTGCGTTCCGAAGATCGTGTTGAACGTGATCGCCTGCAGGAAGTTGTCCGGCGTGATGCCAGCGAGCGCCAGGGCGAGGATGATCCAGATGATCAGAAGCGCGTAGCGGTTGACCCAGGTGAGAGCGCCACGCTTATGCGGCTTTGGGGTACCCGCTGTCGGTCTGCCAAGATCCGGGGGGGGCGAACTCACGCCAGTGACCTGGGGCGGCACAACACTTACCTCACTGGGTGAACTGGTCATGGTTCTTAATCCAGTGGTTCGCGATGTCGATACGACGCGGGATCCACACCTCGCCCTTGTTCTTGACGTAGTCGACGAAATTGCGAAGCGCGGCCGCGCGGCCCGGTTGACCGATCCAACGGGAGTGGATGCCGACCGACATCATGCGTGGACGGGTCGCACCCTCGTCCCACAGGTAGTCGTAGGAGGACTTGAGCAGGTTGAAGAAGTCGTTCGGATTGGATGCGTTGCCGAGGACAAACGCACCGTCGTTGTAGGTGAGAGTGTACGGAATGACCAAATGATCTTTGCCCTTCACCTCGGTGAAATACGGCAGGTCATCGTTGTAGGCGTCCGAGTCGTAGACGAACCCGCCCTCTTCGACGAGCAGCTCACGCGTGTTGACGCTGGCCCCGTATCGGCAGTACCAGCCCTGGGGGCGCTGACCGGTCGACTTCTCGATGACCTTGATGGCCTCGTTGATGTGGTCGCGCTCCTCGTCGCGGTCCAACAGCCAATGCTCCTCCCATCTGTAGCCGTGGCTGCACGGCTCGTGGCCCGCCTCACGCAGCCACGCGGACACTTCGGGGGCACGCTCGAACGCGACAGCAGCACCGAAGAAGGTGCACTTAACGTCGTACTCGTCGAACAGTCGCTGGATCCGCCAGATGCCGGCCCGGCTGCCATACTCGTAGACAGACTCCGCCGAGAGGTCGCGGTACTGCGGATCCATGTGGTATGGGATCTCTGCGAGACCTTCGTTCTTGCCGTCCCCGTACGCTTGCGAGTACTCCGAGCCCTCTTCCCAGTTGAGGCAGAGGCTTAGTGCGACGCGTGCGTCTTCGGGCCAGAAGACCTTGGGCACATAACGCCCGTAGCCCAAGTGTTCCCGTCGAGGACCCGGGACATCCTGCACTCGAAACTCGGCCATATCGTTTCCTCCATCAATCGGCGCAACCTGTGATTCTATTTTCTATATAGTATTCGCGGAGAAGTCAAGCAAACGCGTTGACTCATCAGAAGTGCGCGCGTAGGTGGGGTCGTTGACTCATCGAGAAGTGCGCGCGTAGCGCGTGCCTACCGGGCTGGAGCACCGGGTACCGGTAGGTCTCGGTGATGGGACTGACGATGAGCCAGCGGCAGGCAGTGACCAAGACGATCGCGGCGCGTTACAAGCGGGCCGGCCGGGTGGAGAAGGGGACGATCCTGGACGAGTTGTGCGCCACGACGGGCTGGCACCGCAACCATGCCCGG
>Ga0209539_1001305_pt1 | contig 13568 bp, 9 predicted proteins | sample BarGraNGADG00312_2_FD_184499 | JGI IMG/M metagenome (GOLD analysis project Ga0209539, IMG submission 184499) | Arctic peat soil microbial communities from Barrow, Alaska - Barrow Graham LP Ref core NGADG0011-312 (SPAdes) (version 2) | ecosystem: Environmental > Terrestrial > Soil > Wetlands >... | reverse complement strand
GGCTTCCTCCGCTCCGGCAGGTCCCTGATCCAGACGATCGGTCGGGCCGCCAGGAACGTGTCAGGTGAGGTGCACATGTACGCGGACAGGATCACTGCGTCCATGGCGCAGGCGATCGACGAGACGAACCGCCGGCGGGACAGGCAGGTCGCCTACAACACCGAGCACGGGATCGACCCGACCCCCTTGCGCAAGCGGATCAGCGACGTGACGGACATGCTCGCGCGAGAGGACCTCGACACCGCGGAGCTGCTCAAGGGCGGGTACCGCAGACCGGGCCGAGGAGGGGCGTCGACGCTGAGCGGGGCGGGGAAGGGCCGGCCGGCCCGCGCCCCCCTGTCCGACGTGCCCGCAGCCGAGCTCGCGGACCTGATCCAGGAGCTCACGGAACAGATGCACGGCGCCGCAGGGGAGCTGCAGTTCGAGCTGGCCGCGCGGCTGCGGGACGAGATCTCCGGTCTGAAGAAGGAGCTGCGGCAGATGCAGGCGGCGACAGCCTGAGGCGCTGACTCGCGGCGTTATGCACCCTTTCGGGTGACAACGCTGGACGAAGCGGGTATATACGGGCATACTGTTACCTCGAACGCGTCGTCTGACAATTCCCCCAGTCTCCGCGAGGACCCCGATGCGCTCCCCCAGCGCGGAACCCCCCTCGCACCGTCCGGTACGGGGGAGAACTCCACCCAGGAGGAAACATGAAGAACAAGTTCGTGGCGGTCCTCGCCACGATGGCGCTGGCGTTGACGGGTCTGCTCGTCGCCGCTCCAGCATCTGCTGTGGAGAACCTCAGTCAGGGTGACGACTCCAGCAACCCGATCATCCTGACGTCACTCGATGACGTGCCCGAGGGAGCAGTCTCGACTGGGGCCTTCAAGCGCCTGTGTGCTGCGGTGCAGACCTGGTCTCTGACGACCTCTGGTGACGAGCTGATCGAGCATCCGGAGTACCGCTACCTGCGTGAAGTCCCTGTCGTCGAGGAGGTCTCGCATCTGGAGTACCAGTGGTCGATCTATTCCCGGGCCTACAACCCTGGCCAGCAGGAAGCCTCGCACCAGGTCTACTCCTACGTGAAGACGGTGCAGGACACGAAGACACAGTGGTACTTCGTGAAGTTCACCCACACTAAGACCCAGCCATTGGGAGGGGAGTGGTCCGACTATGGCCCGTGGACTCAGTGGTCGCCCATCTCGCACGAGTCGTGGGAGGACAACAACGTGGATGGGCTCGGTAGCCCGGCGTTCCACGGTGAGGGCGTCGGGTGGTATCGGGAGTGGCAGGCCCGTAACACCGGAGAGACCCGTGAGGTTCCGAACGGCTCGCACCAGGAGTTCTCGGGTGAGGTTCTTGCTCCGCTTGGAGCTCCGTGGGTGTTGCTTTCTGGCTACCCGAAGACGGTGAATGACCAGGTGTACATCGCTCCGTCGTTCACCCCGTGGGTGTGGAGCTCGTTCACTCCGTGGCAGACCTCGGCAACTCCTCCAGTTGATCCTGACATCCAGGCAGGTGAGGGCAACCCGTTGAACCTCCTCCAGGTCGGTGAGGGTGGACCTGGCGTCTATCAGCGTGAGGTCATTACGACGGTCTATGTTCCCGGCTACACCGAGTACTACGTGCTCGACGGTGAGCCGTCTCTCATCGAGGCTGACGCCTCGTGGGTGACTGCAGATCAGACGCCCGAGGGTTGGGAGCAGTTTGACACTCGCACCGTGACTGACCAGGCGGTGACTCCTGACATCGTGACCTACTATGAGTACTCGGACGGTGTGCAGTGCCCGGTGGTGCCGGGGGAGCTGGAGGAGACCGAGGTCCTGGGCGGTGGCGAGACCGTTGTGCCGCCACCGGTGATCGTCGTGGCGGGGGCCGCGGTTCCGGTCGCGGCTTCTCCGCGGTTCACGGGCTGACCTGACGCCGGCTTTGGTGGGGCCGGCGGCCGACCGGGATGCGACGGTCCCGCGGGGGGTGACCTATCCTCTGGAGTGAGGAGGGGAGTACTCCCATCGCAGGGGCGCCGTCATCACGGCCGGACGTCAGCCCGGTACCCCTGGTCCTGTCGCTGGTGCGCGGCGATCGGGTGGAGGAGACCTCCGGTGCTCATCGCTACGTACCGGAGGTATCTGCAAATGGGTGTGCCCACCTGGGTCTGGGCGGCGACGATCGTCGGAGTGCTCGGCCTGATCGTCTTCGACTTCTACGGACACATCAGGACGCCGCATGCGCCGGCCTTCCGCGAGTCGGCGATCTGGTCGGCGGTGTACATCGCCCTGGCCGTCCTGTTCGGGGCGGGCATGACCCTGGTCTGGGGGACGGGGCATGGTGGCGAGTTCTTCGCCGGCTACATCACCGAGTGGAGTCTCTCGGTCGACAACCTGTTCGTCTTCTTGATCATCATGACCAGGTTCGCCGTCCCGCGTGCCCATCAGCAGAAGGTGCTGCTGGTCGGTATCGCGATCGCGCTGTTCCTGCGGGGGATGTTCATCTGGGCCGGGGCTGCGGCGATCGCCGAGTTCTCCTGGGTCTTCTACGTCTTCGGTGCGTTCCTGATCTACACATCCGTCAAGCTGGCGCGCGAGGACCATGACAGCGAGGAGCCGTCGGACTATCACGAGAACGCGCTGCTCGGCCTCGTTCGGCGCATCCTGCCGACGACGCCCGACTACCACGAGGACCGTCTGACGGTTGTCCGCGGCGGCCGCCGGCTCGTCACGCCGATGCTCATCGTGATGGTCGCGATCGGGTCGACGGACTTGCTCTTCGCCCTCGACTCGATCCCGGCGATCTTCGGGCTGACCAAGGAGCCGTACATCGTCTTTGCGACGAACGCGTTCGCCCTGCTCGGCCTGCGACAGCTGTACTTCCTGCTCGGCGGGCTGCTTCGGCGCCTCGTCTACCTGTCCGAGGGTCTGTCGGTGATCCTCGCGTTCATCGGGGTCAAGCTGGTGCTCGAGGCTCTGCACACAAACGAGCTGCCCTTCATCAACGGTGGTCAGCCCGTCGCCTGGGCGCCCGAGATCCCGATCTGGCTCTCCCTGATAGTCATCCTTGGCACCTTGACGGTCGCGACGGTCGCGAGCCTGATCTCCACCCGTCGGGCCGACCAGGCTGTCGAGGTCCAGCCGCTGCCGTAGGTACCGGGACCCGGCAGTCGGCGTAGGCCACGGGAGGCGACCGCCCTGCGCCGGCGGCCGACGTGCGGGACCGTCCCGGGCCGCCTACCGTCGAAGGGTTGGCGGGCTCCCTGCCCACCCCCAACCACGATGGTCCTGCCGAACCCGAACCCGAACCCGAACCCGAACCGAGGAGGTCGTGTGCCTGCGATGGACATGGCTCGCGGGTTGGTGCTCGACGATCGCTACCGGATCGACGAGGTCGTGGGCGTCGGCGGGATGTCCACCGTGTACCGGGCTCGCGACGAGCTGCTCGGGCGGGACGTGGCGGTGAAGCTGTTCCCGCCAACCCCCAGCGTCGACGACCTCCGGCGGCAGGAGGCGGAGATCGCCGTTCTGGCCCGGCTCAACCATCCGAACCTGGTGATACTCCTGGACGCCGGCTCCGGCTTCGCCGGCGGCCCGGCACCGCAGACCTACATCGTGATGGAGTTCGTGGCCGGCCCCACCCTCGCCGCGCTGTTGCAGGTGGGCCCGCTGCCGAAGCGGACGACGGCGGTGATCGGCCGCCAGCTCGCGGAGGCGTTGATGGCCGTGCACGACGGCCAGGTGATCCACCGGGATGTGAAGCCGGCGAACGTCCTGCTGGTGGACATGGCCGAGACCCCGGGCGGTGAGCTCAGCCCGCCCCGCGTGAAGCTGGCCGACTTCGGGATCGCGCGCGTGATCGATGCGGCCCGGCTCACCCTCACCGGACTGACGATGGGGACGGCGACGTACCTGAGTCCGGAGCAGGCCGCCGGGGCCGAAGTGGGGCACCCGAGCGACGTCTACTCCCTCGGGCTGGTGCTGCTGGAGTGCCTCACCGGCCACAAGGCGTTCAGCGGGTCGATCGTGGAGGTCGCAGCCGCGCGGTTGACCACGGCTCCGTCCATCCCCGCCGACCTGGGCAGCGAGTGGGCGCACCTGCTCACCGCGATGACCCGACGGGAGCCTTCGGAGCGGATCAGCACGGCGGAGGCGGCCTCCCTGCTCGGTGCCCTGGAGCTGAGCGCACCGGCACCGGATGCGCCCGGTGAGGTCCCACCGGTGGAGCGGACGATGGTCCTGCCACCGGTCGGCAACGACGTCCGCCTCGTCGGCGACCCCGCTGTGACGTCGGCCATGCCGAGCCCGTTCGAGCCGGCGACCTTCGAGCCGGCGACGTCCGAGCTGCCGATGTCCGAGCCAACCGTGCGGACGCGTCCTCGTGGCGCAGTCCTCGCCGTGGTCGGGACGCTCCTGGTGGCGGTGGTGGTCGGGCTGGTGCTCATGCTCGGTCGACCGGGCGTCGGGTCCACCGGGCCCGGCGCCGTCCTGGACCCAGCCGCGGTGCAGGGGCCGCTCGGAGCGGCTCTTGCGGACCTGGTCGAGAGCGTGCAGCCGTGAACGGGCCGGCCAGGAGGTCTGTCGCCGCGTTGGCCGGGGCGCTGCTGCTGGTGAGCCTCGGCGGGTGCGCATCGGCCGACCTGGCACCGACGGCGGCGGAGCAGCTGCAGGCGGCCGTTGACGACGTCGTGACGGCAGCCGAGCAGGGCAGGTACGAGGACGCGGTCGCAGCCGCAGCCGAGGTCCGGACGGCGCTGGAGTCAGCGGCCGACGACGGCCGGCTGAGCGTCGACCGCTATCGCACCATCGAGGACGCGCTGACCAGGACCGAGGCTGAGCTCACGGCGGTCATCGAGGCGGCGGACGGTGCGGGGCAGGAGACCACACCGGCGACCGAGACGCCGGGTGCCGACAAGAACCCGGGCGACCGACCCGGCAAGGACACCGGTCACGGGTCCGGCAACCGGGACGCGGGGGACTGAGCGGCCCCGCTGACCAGCCCCGGGCCCACCCGGTTCGACCGCCCCTGTGCAGTCGATCGCCACGTCACCGCCCGGTGCTTCGGCGTCGGACCGCGAGGTCGTAGCTGTGCGCGGCCCGCACCAGTGCCAGGTGGGAGAGCGCCTGCGGGAAGTTGCCGGTCATCCGCTCGCCCCGGACGTCGTACTGCTCCGCCAGCAACCCGACGTCGTTCGCCAGGCCGGTCAGCCGGTCGAGGACCCGGGTGGCGCCGTCGACGTCGTCACACCGGGCGAGCGCGTCGGCCAGCCAGAAGCTGCAGGCGAGGAAGGCGTGCTCGCCGCCCGGCAGCCCGTCGTCGGTCTGCTCGGTCAGGTAGCGGTGGACCAGGCCCTCGGTGACCTCGAGGTCGGCGCGGATGGCGGCGAGCGTGCCGAGGAACCGCTCGTCCTGCGGGTCAAGGAAGCCCACCTGCACGATCTGCAGCAGGGCGGCGTCGGTCGTCGCCCCGCCGTAGTACTGCACGAACGTCCTGCGGGAGCTGTCGTACCCGTTGGCAAGGACGTCGGCCCGGATCTCCTCCCGCACCGCGCGCCATCGCTCGACGGGACCGTCCAGACCGTGGTCCTCGACGCCGTGGACGGCTCGGTCGAGCGCCGCCCAGGCCATCACGGCCGAATGCGTGAAGCGCCGGGGCTGCCCGCGCATCTCCCAGATGCCCGAGTCGGGCTCGCGCCAGTGGCGTGCCAGGTCATTGACCAGCATCCGTTGCAGGGCCCAGCTCTCCTTCGTCTCGGCGAGCCCGCTGTCCCTTGCCATCGCCAGTGCGCACAGCACCTCGCCCACCGCGTCGTGCTGAACCTGGCCGGCCGCGGCGTTGCCGACCCGCACCGGGCGTGATCCGAGGTACCCGGGCAGGTCGATCTCGCGCTCGGGAAGGTCCCGGCCGCCGTCGACCCGGTACATGATCTGCACGTCCCGTGGGTTGCCGGCAACGGCCCGCAGCAGCCAGTCCCGCCAGTCCCGGGCCTCGAACCGGTAGCCGTGCTCCAGGAGGGCTTCCAGGGTGAGAGCGGCGTCCCGGAGCCAGCAGAACCGGTAGTCCCAGTTGCGGACGCCACCCGAATCCTCGGGCAGGGACGTGGTCGGGGCCGCGACGATGCCGCCGGTCCTGGCGTCGGTGAGCAGCCGCAGCACGAGCAGGGAACGGATGACAGCCTCGTGATACGGCCCGTCGTCGTCGACCCGGCTGGCCCAGCCCTCCCAGCGGACGCGGGAGGCCTCGAGTCGTTCGTCGATCGGCAGCCGGGGCGGAACGGGCTCCCAGGACGGCGTCCAGGTGAGGGCGACCTCCATCGTCTCGCCCTCGGACAGCTCCAAGACGGCCTCGTGCCGGTTGCCGGCGGCGTGCGGCAGGTGCGTGCCGCGCAGCAGGAGCGCGTCCGGTCCGGCGATGGCGCGGATGCCTCCGTTTCTGTGGGGGTCGACGACGCGCCGGACGAAGGGCGTGATGAGGCCGTAGCCGAACCGGACGATCCATTCGTGGTGCACCCGGACGGTCCCGTGCAGCACCTCTACCCGGCGCACGACGTCGGCGCGTCCGTCCGACAACGGCATCACGTCGACGACGACGGCCGTGCCGGTCGGCGTGACGTACATGGTCTCGAGGTTGAACGAGTTGCCCTGGTAGCGCCGGGTGACCTCGGTGGCATCCAGCACCGTGAGCAGCCATCGCCCGTTCTCGGGGGTGCCGAGGAGGGCGGCGAAGCAGGCCGCCGAGTCGAACCCGGGCAGACAGAGCCAGTCGATCGAGCCGTGGCGGGAGACCAGGGCCGCCGTGTGGCCGTCGCCGATCACCGCGTAGTCCTCGATCGGGGTGACAGTGCTCGGGTCGGCCATGGCGACCAGTCTGCCCGGATGGGCGCGGTGCTGCCCGACTCGCCGGGATTCGAACACGTGTATGATGTCGGTGTGGACGCCTACCATGTCGGGGTGGATGACCGACTGCGGATCAGGGGCGCGCGCGAGCACAACCTGCGCAACATCGACCTCGACCTGCCACGGGATGCCCTGATCGTCTTCACCGGCCTGTCGGGCTCCGGCAAGTCGTCCCTTGCGTTCGACACGATCTTCGCCGAGGGGCAGCGGCGCTACGTCGAGTCGCTGTCCGCGTACGCGCGGCAGTTCCTCGGTCAGATGGACAAGCCGGACGTCGACTTCATCGAAGGCCTGTCGCCGGCGGTGTCGATCGACCAGAAGGCCACCAACCGCAACCCGCGGTCGACCGTCGGGACCGTCACCGAGGTCTACGACTACCTCCGGCTGCTGTTCGCCCGCGCCGGGACCCAGTTCTGCCCGGTGTGCGGGGAGCAGGTGAGTCGTCAGACGCCGCAGCAGATCGTCGACCGGCTGCTCGAGCTGCCCGATGGGACCCGCTACCAGGTGCTGGCGCCCGTGGTCAGGGGCCGCAAGGGCGAGTACGCCGATCTGTTCCGCGAGCTGCAGGCCAAGGGGTTCGCGCGAGCCCGGGTCGACGGCGAGGTGGTCCAGCTCACCGACGCACCGAGCCTGGAGAAGAAGCTCAAGCACACAGTCGAGGTGGTGATCGACCGCCTGGTGGCCCGCGAGGGCGTGCAGCGCCGGCTCACGGACTCGGTGGAGACCGCTCTTGCGCTGGCCGGCGGGCTGCTCCTGGTAGAGCTGGTCGACGCCGAGCCGGACGATCCGGGTCGGGAGCGCCGGTTCTCCGAGCACCGGGCCTGCCCGAACGACCACGAGCTCGCCCTCGACGAGATCGAGCCGCGGACGTTCTCCTTCAACGCGCCGTACGGCGCCTGCCCGGAGTGCACCGGCATCGGCAGCAAGCTCGAGGTGGACCCGGACCTGGTCATCCCGGACGAGGACGCGACCCTTGCCGGTGGTGCGGTGGCCCCATGGGCCCAGACCTCGTCGGAGTACTTCGACCGCGTGCTGTCGGCGCTGGCCGAGGAGCTGGGCTTCTCGATGGACGCGCCATGGCGCGCTCTGCCGGAACGGGCCCGCGAGGCGGTGCTGCACGGCCAGAACCACCGGGTGCACGTGCGCTACCGGAACCGCTGGGGCCGGGAGCGCCAGTACTCCACGGGCTTCGAGGGCGTGATCTCGTTCATCGAGCGCCGGCACTCCGAGACCGAGTCGGACTGGTCGAAGGAGCGGTACGAGGCGTTCATGCGTGAGGTGCCGTGCCCGGCATGCCAGGGCACCCGCCTGAAGCCGGAGGTGCTCGCGGTCCGCGTCGGCGGGCTCTCCATCGCAGAGGTCTGCCGGCTGCCCCTGCGGGATGCCGGGGCCTTCCTTGCCCGGTTGGAGCTGGGCGAGCGCGAGCGGGTGATCGCGACCCAGGTGCTCAAGGAGATCCAGGCGCGGCTGGGTTTCCTGCTCGACGTCGGGCTGGACTACCTGTCCCTCGAGCGCCCCGCCGCGACCCTCTCCGGCGGCGAGGCCCAGCGGATCCGGCTCGCCACCCAGATCGGGTCCGGCCTGGTCGGGGTGCTCTACGTCCTTGACGAGCCGAGCATCGGCCTGCACCAGCGCGACAACCGCCGGCTGATCGAGACGCTGACCCGCCTGCGGGACCTGGGCAACACCCTGATCGTCGTGGAGCACGACGAGGACACCATCCGCGCCGCCGACTGGATCGTCGACATCGGTCCGGGTGCGGGGGAGCACGGTGGGCGGATCGTGCACTCCGGCGACCTCGCGGGCCTGCTGCGGTCGCCGGAGTCGGTGACCGGCGCCTACCTGTCCGGACGACGGGAGATCCCCATCCCGGAGGTGCGGCGGCCCATCGACCTCTCGCGCATGCTCACCGTTGTCGGGGCGCGGGAGCACAACCTGACCGGCATCGATGTCCAGTTCCCGATCGGCTGCCTGGTGGCAGTCACCGGGGTGTCCGGCTCCGGGAAGTCCACCCTGGTCAACGGGATCCTCTACCAGGTGCTCGCGAACCAGCTCAACGGAGCGCGGCAGGTGCCGGGCCGGCACACCCGGGTCACCGGGCTCGAGCACCTCGACAAGACCGTGCACGTCGATCAAGGGCCGATCGGCCGGACGCCGCGGTCCAACCCGGCCACCTACACGGGGGTCTGGGACCACGTCCGCCGGCTGTTCGCGGAGACCACCGAGGCGAAGGTGCGGGGCTACACCCCTGGTCGCTTCTCGTTCAACGTCAAGGGCGGCCGCTGCGACGCCTGCTCCGGTGACGGCACGATCAAGATCGAGATGAACTTCCTGCCCGACGTGTACGTGCCGTGCGAGGTGTGCCACGGCGCCCGGTACAACCGGGAGACCCTGGAGGTGCACTTCAAGGGCAAGACCGTCGCGGATGTGCTGGACATGCCGATCGAGGAGGCGTCGGAGTTCTTCGCAGCCGTTCCGGGGATCTCCCGGCACCTCAAGACGCTGGTGGACGTCGGCCTCGGCTACGTCCGCCTCGGCCAGCCGGCGCCCACCCTCTCCGGTGGCGAGGCGCAGCGCGTCAAGCTCGCGAGCGAGCTGCAGAAGCGGTCGACCGGACGCACGGTGTACGTGCTGGACGAGCCGACCACCGGCCTGCACTTCGAGGACATCCGGCGGCTGCTGGGAGTGCTCCAGTCGTTGGTGGACAAGGGCAACACCGTGATCGTGATCGAGCACAACCTGGATGTGATCAAGAGTGCCGACTGGGTGGTGGATCTGGGCCCCGAGGGTGGTGACGGCGGTGGCCGGGTGATCGCCGAGGGGACACCGGAGACCGTCGCGGAGATCGAGGGCAGCCATACCGGCCGGTTCCTCGCAGCGTCGCTCGGGATGCTCACCGGCGACGTCGCGCGCGTGAGCGCCTGACCCGGTTCAGGCTCCGGTCGTTGCCGGCTCCGTCGGGAGCTGGGCGACGCGCAGCGGAGCGGGGTCGTGGCGTACCGCGAAGTTGACCGATCGCGCGATGAAGCAGTGCTCCCGGGCGCGGGAGTGCAGAGCGGCGAGGTCTTCGTCGGTGATCGGGCGGCCGTCCGCACGCTCCGCCTGCGCGATGGTCACGCAGGGCCGCAGCAGCACCTCGGTGAACTGCCCGTGCCCGGCCGCCTCGACCCGCATCCGCCCCGTGGCGTGGTCGGTGTAGCCGACCACCACGACGCCGTCGCTCGCGGCCAGGTGCAGGACCCAAAGCATGTGGCACTGCGCCAGCGCCGCCACCATGAGCTCCTCGGGGCAGTACCGGCTCGGGTCACCCCGGAACCCAGGGTCCGAGGACCCCGGCAGCGGCGGCTTGCCCTCGAGCAGCACGTCGTGGTCCCGGCTGTAGGACGTGTAGCTCGTCGTTCCCACGCCCGCGGCGCCGGTCCAGATGATCGCGGCCTCGTAGGTGTGCAGGATGCCCATGGCTCACGGTACCGAGGAAGCGTCAGCGGAAGCGTCACCGGCGTCATCTAGGCTCGGGGAATGGCCGATCCTGCGACCTACCGGCCTGCTCCCGGGCAGATCCCGGACTCACCGGGGGTGTACCGCTTCCGCGACGAGCACGGACGCGTGATCTACGTCGGCAAGGCCAAGAGCCTGCGGTCCCGGCTGTCGTCGTACTTCCAGGACATCGCGGCGCTGCACCCTCGCACCCAGCAGATGGTGACCACCGCCGCCTCGGTGGAGTGGACGGTCGTGGGCACCGAGGTCGAGGCGCTCGCGCTGGAGTACTCCTGGATCAAGGAGTTCGACCCGCGCTTCAACGTCAAGTACCGCGACGACAAGTCCTACCCGTACCTGGCGGTGACCCTCGGCGAGGAGTTCCCACGGGTCCAGGTGATGCGTGGTGCCAAGCGGCCAGGCACCCGGTACTTCGGCCCCTACGCCCATGCCTGGGCCATCCGCGAGACCGTCGACCTGTTGCTGCGGGTGTTCCCGGTGCGCACCTGCTCGGCGGGGGTGTTCAAGCGGGCGGCCCAGAGCGGCCGGCCGTGCCTGCTGGGCTATATCGACAAGTGCTCGGCGCCCTGCGTCGGCCGAATCTCACCGGAGGACCACCGGGCGGTCGCGGAGGACTTCTGCGACTTCATGGCGGGGCAGACGGGGCGGTACATCCGCCGTCTCGAGCGGCAGATGCGAATCGCCGCAACCAACCTTGAGTACGAGCTCGCCGCCCGGCTCCGGGACGACATCGCCGCTCTGGAGCGGGCGACCGAGAAGAACACCGTCGTGCTGCCCGACGGCACGGACGCCGACCTCTTCGCGCTGGCCGGTGACGATCTCGAGGCCGCCGTCCAGGTGTTCCATATCCGGGGCGGACGGATCCGTGGTCAGCGCGGCTGGATCGTGGAGAAGGTCGAGGACGTGTCCGATGCCGAGCTCGTCGAGCACCTGCTGCAGCAGGTGTACGGCGACGGCTCGGAGGTCGAGGTGTCCCGGGAGTCCGGGGGGGCCGCGCGTCCCGAGCGCGCGATCGCCGAGCGCAGCGCGGTACCCCGGGAGGTCCTGGTGCCCGTGCTGCCACCGGACGTCGACCAGGTCACCAGCTGGCTCGGGGCGCTACGGGGTGCCCGGGTCGCGGTCCGGGTGCCCCAGCGGGGCGACAAGAAGGCCCTGGCCGAGACCGTGCGCCGCAACGCCGAGCAGGCGCTGACGCTGCACCGCACCCGCCGCGCCGGCGACCTCACCACGCGCAGCCAGGCGCTTCGCGAGATCCAGGAGGCGTTGGCGCTCCAGGAGGCCCCCCTGCGGATCGAGTGCTACGACATCTCGACCACGCAGGGCACCCATCAGGTCGGGTCGATGGTCGTGTTCGAGGACGGCTTGCCACGCACCTCGGAGTACCGGCACTTCGTCATCCGGGGCGAGGCCGGAGAGGGGGCGCGCGACGACACCGAGGCGATCCACGAGGTGCTCAGCCGACGGTTCCGCCGCTACCTGGCCGATCGGGACGGCACCCCCGCGCCGTCGGGCGAGGTGACGGCGGAGGCGGCCGGCGAGGTGACCAAGCCGCGGTTCGCCTACCCGCCGAACCTGGTCGTGGTCGACGGCGGGGCACCACAGGTCGCGGCGGCGGCCCGGGCCCTGGCTGACCTCGGCATCGTCGACGTGTCGCTGTGCGGGCTCGCGAAGCGGCTGGAGGAGGTGTGGCTGCCGGGGGAGGACTACCCGGTGATCCTGCAGCGCGGCTCGCAGGGGCTGTACCTCATGCAGCGGGTGCGTGATGAGGCGCACCGGTTCGCCATCCGGCACCACCGCGACCGGCGGAGCAGGGGGATGACCGCCTCGGTGCTCGACGACGTCCCCGGGCTCGGCCCCACCCGCCGGACCGCCCTGTTGGTCCACTTCGGCTCCGTTGCCCGGATCCGTGCCGCGTCGCTGGAGGAGATCGCCGCCGTGCGCGGGATGGGGGTGCGGACCGCGACCGTCGTCCGCGACGCGCTGACTGCGCAGACGGCTCCCGAGGACCCCCGCTGACGGCGTGCTGGCATGCTGGAGGCATGACGGACCACGCGGGCGGCACCGGCGAACCACCAACAACAACGGTCCCGACCGGCATCCCCGCGTTGGAGGCGGCTGCCCGCACGCCTCGCGCCGACATGCCCGAGCTGCTCGTGATCACCGGCATGTCCGGTGCCGGTCGTACCAAGGCCGCTGCCGTCCTGGAGGACATGGACTGGTACGTCGTGGACAACCTCCCCGGGCAGCTGCTCACCCAGCTCGCGGGGATGCTCTCCACGGGTCCAGGTGGTGTGCACCGGCTGGCCGCTGTCGTCGACGTGCGGGGTCGGGAGTTCTTCGCGGACCTGGTCAACGTCGTCGACTCGCTGTACGAGGCGGGCATCGCGCACCGGATCCTGTTCCTTGACGCCTCGGACGCCGTCCTGGTGCAGCGGTTCGAGACCGTCCGGCGCCCGCACCCGCTGCAGGGTGACGGGCGCCTCCTGGACGGCATCGCCGAGGAGCGTGTCCTGCTCCAGGACATCCGCGAGCGCGCGGACATGATCATCGACACCAGCGACCTGACGGTGCACGACCTGGCCCGCGAGGTGCGGCTGACCATCAGCGGACCGGACGAGGAGTCGCTCCGGGTACACGTCGTCTCCTTCGGCTTCAAGTACGGGCTCCCGCTGGATGCCGACCACGTGGTGGACGTCAGGTTCCTGGCCAACCCCTACTGGATCAGCGAGCTGCGTCACCTGACCGGACGGGACAAGCCGGTACGGGACTACGTGCTCGGGCTCGCGGGTGCCCGGGAGTTCATCGCCCGGTACGTCGACGCGCTCGAGCCGGTCCTTGCCGGGTACGCCCACGAGGACAAGCGGTACGTGACGATGGCCGTCGGCTGCACCGGGGGCAAGCACCGCTCGGTCGCCATCGCCGAGGCCATCGCGGCGGAGCTGCGCAACAAGGGCCAGCGGGTGGTGGTCACGCACCGCGATCTCGGCAGGGAGTGACGATGCGTGCTGTGGGAGAGCGCGAGGTCGGGTCGGGTCCGGCGGTCGTCGCGCTCGGCGGCGGACACGGGCTGGCCGCGAGCCTGTCGGCCCTGCGCCTGATGTCGGATCGACTGACCGCGATCGTCACGGTGGCCGACGACGGCGGGTCCTCCGGACGCCTGCGTGAGGAGATGGGCGTGCTCCCGCCAGGCGATCTCCGGAT
>Ga0209539_1001299_pt1 | contig 13610 bp, 10 predicted proteins | sample BarGraNGADG00312_2_FD_184499 | JGI IMG/M metagenome (GOLD analysis project Ga0209539, IMG submission 184499) | Arctic peat soil microbial communities from Barrow, Alaska - Barrow Graham LP Ref core NGADG0011-312 (SPAdes) (version 2) | ecosystem: Environmental > Terrestrial > Soil > Wetlands >... | reverse complement strand
CGCTTGAGCGGGGGGCTGAATGAGCAGGCAGTCCGTTGGCGCAAGGCGTGAGCGCGCGGTCGCGGGGCTCCCGTGGACGCAGCGAGGCGGAGTCAGCATCGCGGCACTTGGGTGCATCGCGCTCATCCTCATGTTGTGCCTGTTCACCGCCGACGTAGGGCTGTACCTGTCAGCTCGCGGGCAGGCGCAGAACGCGGCTGACGCCGCCGCTCTGGCCGCGGTGCAGGAGTCGTTCCCACTCTTCACGACAGGGGCCGGGCCGGAGTCCGCCGCCAGGAAGTTCGCGAAGGCCAACGGGGCATCCGTCGACCGGCTGGACATCAGTGATGGCGGCCAGCGGGCCACCGTGCGCGTAGCCGTTAATACAAAGTCCCTGCTGCTCAGGCGCCTCGGTATAGGCCCTGATTCCGTCAGCGCGATCTCCGCCGCCGAGGTCGATATTGACGCTCTTCTGGCCAGTGGAAGTATCTGGTACACGCCTGACCCGGCAACCATCAAAGCGCTCAAGAGCCTGCTGTCATCCGCCCACCCAAAGGATTCTCATAGCGCGGCGACGTTGGTCTGCCTGCTCGCGCTTCAACACCTGGGCAAACCCTACGTCTGGGGCGCGACCGGTCCAGACTCCTTCGACTGCAGCGGGCTCATATGCTACGTCTACGCGCAGATAGGCATCCAGTTGCCCCGTGTCACCTTCTCGCAAGTCTGCACCGGCAGGGCTGTCTCTCCGTCAGAGCTCGCGCCCGGCGATCTTATCTTCTTCCGGCACAACGCCCACGTAGGCATGTTCCTCGGAGGAGGGTGGTTCATACACGCGCCCCATACCGGCGACGTTGTAAGGATCTCTCCTCTCGCCTCAAGGTCCGATATCTCCGCTTGCAGGCGCGTCCTCTGAATCCCTGCGCTCTCCCTTCTATTGCTGAAAAGCACGCGATAGAATGAGTACCGCTGTACGAATTGCGGGCGGCGGCTCTCCGGATCTTTGGCGACAGCTATCAAGGCTCTTCTGCAGGCCGCTCACCCGCCGCCTTCGAAAGCGAGGTTCGACATGGTTAACGTCGGCGACGAGGGTTTCCTCCAGGCGCTTGTCGGTGCCGGGACCATCACCCCTGAACAGCTCGAAGAAGCGCGCCAGCTGGCGCACAAGCAGAACGCCCGGGTCGCTGATGCTCTGGTCCATCTAGGTTACGTAGACGGCAACAAGCTCATCGACTCTTTGTCCGCCTACCTCGGGGCCCCGCGGGTTACCCTTAACCCGGAAGCGATCAAGCCGGAGGTCGCGAGCCTCATCGAATCCGAGGAAGCCCTCGAGTGCCACGTTGTTCCCGTGAGTGAAACCGACAAGGTCCTCACGCTCGCAATCAGTGCCCCGCTTGACGTGGAGGTCGGAGAGAAGTTCTCGTTCAAGACGGAGTGCTCACTCGATTACATCGTGTGCACCGAGGAAGAGCTCCGAAAGGCTGTCAATTTCCTCTATAAGGTCGAGGTCCCCGAGTACGACTTCGAAGACGGAAAGGTACAGCCTATCCAGTACATCGAGGGCGACCGCACCGAGCCGGCGTCGGGAGTTGTGGTCGACGAGGCGAGTATCGTGAAGCTGGTCGACAACCTGTTGTCGAGCGCGATCCAGATCGGCGCGAGCGATATCCATATCGAGCCGAAGATGGACGACGCGCACGTAAGGCTGCGAATCGACGGCGTCCTCAACGATTACAAGGTCCTTCCCGGCGAAGAACACCACGCCGTCGTCTCACGCATCAAGATCCTTTCCAACCTCGACATAGCCGAGCGCCGCCGGCCCCAGGACGGGGTCATCTTCGTCAGGTACGGAGACGCCGACGTCGACTTCAGGGTGGCGACTACGCCGACGATCTACGGCGAAGGCGTCGTCCTCCGAGTGCTCGACCAGGGGCAGGCCGCCATCGAACTCATGGACCTCGGCTTCTCGGAGGCTGACCTGGCAAAGACAATGCACGCCCTGGAAGAACCATACGGCTTCGTGCTATCAACGGGGCCGACCGGGAGCGGCAAGACAACCACTATGTACGCGATGCTGAACAAGCTGAACAGGGCCGAGCGCAAGATCGTTACGATCGAGGATCCGGTCGAATATCGCATGGAGAACCTCAACCAGATACCGGTCAACCACGCGATCGGGCTTGCATTCGCCCCCCTTCTGAGATCAGTCCTGCGCCAGGACCCGAATATAATTCTCGTGGGCGAGATCCGCGACGACGAGACGGCTCACGTCGCCGTCCAGGCGGCGCTTACCGGGCACCTCTTGTTGAGCACCCTGCACACCACCGATGCCCCCGAAGTCCACTTGCGCCTCATGGAGCTCGGCATTGAGCACTTCTACGTCCGGGAGGTCGTCAAGCTGATCGTCGCACAGCGTCTCGTCAGAAAACTCTGTCATCATTGTGCTGCCGACTACACCCCTAAGGCGCAGGACCTCGAAGAGCTGATTCTTGAGCCCGGGACACAGGTCAGCCTGAAGGGTGCCGTCGGGTGCGGGCACTGTCACAACACCGGCTACTCCGGCCGTACCGGCGTCTTCGAGGTGATGCCCATGAGCACGGAGATCAAAGACATGATGGCCCCCGAGGTACGCCTCGCCACAATCAAGCAGAAGGCGATCGATCAGGGCATGCGGACGCTCTGGCAGAACGCAGTAGACAAGGTGCTCGAGGGCGAGACTACGCTGGATGAGATCAAGCGGACGGTGCCGCGCCAGTAAGAAGAAATCCTTGAGAGGTTGAGAAATAACGCCGCGGCAGCCCGCTAGATGACGACTCGCAGGACTTCCTCGATGGAGGTCATCCCACTCATGCACTTGTCCCAGCCGTCTTCCCTCATGGTCTTCATGCCCTGCGAGACCGCGATGCGCTTGATCTCGGCAGTCGCCGCCTCTTCGATCGTTAGGGTCTCGATCTCGGGGCTCATGCGCATGATCTCGACAAGCGCGACCCTGCCCTTGTACCCCGTCCCGCTGCACCGCGTGCATCCCGATGTGTTCGGCTTGTACAGGGTTGGAAGATCGCCGTTTGTGGGGAACGCGAGCCTGCCCAGCAGCTCTTCGCTCGGCTCGTACGGCAGCTTGCAGGTGCAAAGCCGGCGGGCGAGCCTCTGGCCAAGGACACATACTATACCCGAGGCGGTGAGAAAAGGTTCGATGCCCATCTCGGTCAGTCGCGTGATGGCGCCGGGGGCGTCGTTGGTATGCAAAGTGCTGAAGACGAGGTGTCCGGTGAGGGCCGACTCGACGGCGATCTGCGCCGTCTCGGTGTCACGGATCTCACCGACCATTATGATGTCAGGCGTGGTTCGCAGGATGGACCTCAAGGCGGTCGAGAAGGTCAACCCGGCCTTCTGGTTGATCTGTATCTGGTTGATCCCGGCGAGCCTGTACTCGACCGGGTCCTCGACAGTCGTGATGTTCTTGGTCTCATCGTTGAGAACGTTCAACGTGCCGTAGAGCGTGGTCGACTTTCCGCTACCGGTCGGGCCCGTTACGAGAATTGCACCGTTCGGCCTGCGGAAGGCCTCCTCGTACTTCTCCAGCGTCTCGCCGTCGTATCCCAGATCGTTCAACCTGAGCAGGATGCTCGACTTGTCGAGGACTCGGAGGACGATCTTCTCGCCGTGGACGGTCGGCAGAACCGCGACGCGGAAGTCGATCTGCTTTCCGCTGACGCTCTTCTCATAATGCCCGTCCTGCGGGATCCTCTTCTGGGCGATGTTGAGGTCGGACATGATCTTCACGCGGGAGGTAAGCGCCGGCAGCGTCCTGATAGGAAGGCTCTTCACGTCGTGGAGCACGCCGTCGACGCGGTACCTGATAACGATCTCTTTTTCCTGCGGGTCGAAGTGGATATCGCTGGCCCCCGCTGTGACAGCCTCGTTTATCACGTAGTTGACGAACCGGACCATGGGGGCGTCGTCGGTGGCGGCGCCTATGGCCTCTGCCAGCTCCTTGTTATCGAGGCCCTCGCCGTCAATCTCTTCGACCTCCTCGATGCCCGACTCGCCGGATTCCTTGTAGTAGGTCCGGATCGCATCCTCGATGTCACCCTTGGTAGCGACCACCGGGCGCACCTGGTGTCCGGTCGACATCTTCACGTCGTCGAGTGCGAAGATGTTGGTCGGGTCGGCCATCGCGATGATGAGCGTCTCGCCATCGAACGCCAGTGGCATCGTGAGGTGCCGCTGGGCCATCTTCTCGTCCAGCAGCGCCACCGCCGTAGTGTCAACGCGGTAGTGGGCCAGGTCGACGAAATCGAGGCCCAGGTGCTGCGCCAGCACCTCGGTCAGCTTCGACTCCGAGACGATGCCCATCTCGATGAGGGTGCGCGCGAGCGACTTCCCCGTCTGCTTTTTCCGCTCGAGGGCAGACAGCAATTGCTCCTGAGAGACGAAGCCGTCCTCGATCAGGAGATGGGTGACTGACTTTGCTTTTTTCTTCGCCTGCGCCATAGACTCGCTCCGCTGCTCTTCCCCGAAATCGGAAGAGCCGGCTGGTTTTGAAAGCGGCTACTGCGGTCAATTATACGATTCGCGGTGCACGAACGTAATATCCTGCTTTGTCAACTTCACGGACTTCTATAATATTGGACGATTGTCGACGACTCGAAGCTCCTTCATTCCTCCCTTGGTCCTCAGCCTTTCCACCATCTCGTCGAGCGGAAGAAACTCGACGCAGTTCGGCTTGACCTCGGTCTCATGAAGAAACTCGGCATCTATCTCAGCTCGAACCTTCCCAGGATCCGCGCCCTCGGCGATCGCTGCATAGACGTCGACCACGTCTACCTCGAAGGGGTCACCGCCCGCCTTGCTGATCTCAACCTGCCACTCCTTGACCTGCTCGTTGTTGTCCAGCACCGATACGAAAGCACCTTGGTCCACGAGCGCGCCCTTGAGCTTGATGAGCGAGAAGCCCTTCACTTTCCCGGTCCTGGAGATGTCGCTCCCGAGCCTGGGCACCCGCCGGCCGCATGTCGGGCAGGGCTCGTAGACGATCCCTCCCCTTACGAAATCGCCGGTGCGGAACCTTACGACACAGGTGCCACGTCCGTCGAGGCAGGTGTACACGAGCTCTCCGTCCTCCCCGTCGGCAACCGGGTCTTCGGTCTCCGGGTCGATCAGCTCGAAGTAGTCCATGTCCGGGTACAGGTGGTAGCCGGAGTCCGCATCGGGCACGCATTCGGAGTATGCTTTGCGGCCCTCGGTGAAACCGAGCGCGGCAACCACGAAAGGATCCTTGGCGCCCATCTTCTCCAGAAACTCCGAGAGCTTGTCCTTCATCCCCTTTGGCACGCGCTCCCCCGCGAGGACTATCAGCTTCACCGCCGAGAGGTCGGCGCCCTGCTCCATCGCTGTGCGAAGGAGGTGGTAAACGTAGCCGGGCATGCCCACGATTCCCGTTGGCTTCATTCTCTGCGCGGCGCCGATGATCCTCCTGGTGCCCATCACCCGGCCGCCGCCGGTCTGCAGCGAGAGTATTCCCGCCCTCTCCAGCCCCTCTGCCACCATCCAGAACCCGAGGTGAGGGGCGAAAGGCATCGCGTTCAGCACCGTTGCTCCCTCGCAGGCTATCTTCGTCCCGAAACCCGCGAGCTCGAGGGCGCGGCGCCCTGCTTCAGCCATCCTCAACATGTCGGACCGTGCGTACATGATGGGAGTCGGCAGGCCAGTGCGTCCCGTGGTGAACTGGACGTGCACCGGGGAGTACTCGTCCGCCAGCTTCGTCGTGACGAACTCCTCACCTTTCATCATCGTGTCGTAGCGCATCTTCGCAAACGACATGCGCGGCATGTACTCGCTCATCGACTGCTCGTCCGGCTTCAGTATGAACTTCTGATAGCGGTATGGATCTTCCGTGCTGGGGGCTATGTCGGACTTGTAAGTGAACGGCAAACGCCTCAGGTCGTCGACGCCCTTGATGCTGGACGGGTCCACCTTGCTGTCGTCAAATACCTTGCGATAGAACTGGCTGTAGGGGTACAACCTCGTGCGCACAAAGTAGGAGAGCTTGCGGTCCCGATACTCGCTCTGCTCCTCGAAGGGCATTCGATCCCAGTTGCTCGAGTAGATCTCCCTCGCCATTCAAATCCTCCAGACTCCCTGCCAGTCCTGGTCTCAAGCGCCCCGATGCTCGCCGTCCGACGCCGTGGTTGACGTGTAATAATACCGCCTTTGTGGCTCAAAAGGTAAAGTCGGATATCAACCTGCCCCGGCATGCGCCTCCCAGTGGAGACCCAGCGGGTCCAGGGAGTACCACGCCAGTCCGAGAACGACCGACATCAGCAGTGCGGCGGCAAGGTTGATCGCGCCCGCCCACGTCATGAGCGCGGCATCGAACCCTATGCCCGCGTAGAGCAACACGATGCTCGTCGCGAGCAGGATGGCGATGAGCACCATCGTGAAGTGGGCTCCAAGCTGTCTGCGCCTGGCGAGCACCATGCCGGCATAGAGACCCACGACGCCGATGACCAGCAGGCACACACCGGCGAGCCACTGGCCGGACTTCATCCAAGGGAACCTCCCGAAGACGAAGTCGAGCTCCCAGCGCGCGGGCGTCACGTGCTGTGGAAACCACGCGGTCAGGATCCCCTCCGCAATCATCAGCAATCCCGCCGCGCCCACCAGCCAGGCGAGGCCTTTGCCCAACTTCGGTCTCTTCGTCTCCGCAAGTCTCTTGCGGAGCATCCACCCGTTGAACATCGTCTTGCCGAGGAAAGAGTTGAAACGCGAGGCCACTATTTACTCTCCCATGTTCAGGTCATGCCCGTAGCCGGTGAAGAACCGCATGGCCTTCCAGCCATACCCCGCCACGTAGCCTTTCGCGACGTCCCGCATCCGCATGGGTAGGTCAACGAGCCCCTGGAACTTGACGATCGCGAACGCCGTCTCCATCGGCAGGGGTGGGCAGCCGGGAAGGTATGTCCCGAGCTTCCTGTGCTCCGCCGCGCAATCGCCGACGACGAGAGTGCGCCGGCGATCAATGTCGGAAGGCAGGTCTACCCCCTTGCCGACGATGATGTTCATCTCCGTCATGGGCTCGTCGGCTGAGGCCAGCCACGAATCGGCCGCGGCGCGCACCATTCCGCGGCAGCCGAAAGCGCAGCATTTCTCCTGGCCCTCGAAGACCCGCACATCCGGGTGGAGGTCCGAGATCTCGGTGCTGGGGCGTTCGAACCGCCTGCTGTGTTCGCTCAACTTCTCGCCGACGATATCTATCTCGCCCTCCGACAGCGGGCCGATGCCTGCTTCGGCCAGGTAGTGGAGGTGGTCTATTTCGCGGGGCTCGAAGCCCATCAGCCTGCAGGCTACGGCATCAACCGCCACCCCATTCGCGCCGCCGAGCATCACACCCAGCTCGACCGGCTTCGCCGCCATAGGGCCCTGCCCTTCTCCCGCTACGATGCTGTCGGCCAGGACCAGGTCGGGCGGGCGTACCCTGTAGAGGTCAGCAATCTTTCCGTGAAGCGTCTCGTCGTTGTGGTTCTTCGTCCGGTGGCCTTGCCTGAGAAACCCCAGGTTGTTTTTCACGGAGAGTGTCACGTTCGCGAACTGGTTCACTTTGATCTTGGGAAGGCTCACGAAAAGGTCCGCCTCCCGCCATATGGCGGGGACCACGAACGAGTCCTGGACAATAGCGTCTTTGACCGGCACGAGTACGTGTCGCACCTCGTCGAAATAGATGGGGTCTGCGACCCCGCGCAAGAACGGGTAGATCCGCATCGCGTAGAAAGCCGAGCGCGCCGGCCCGGCCACGGAGTCCTCGCCCACCATCACCCGGGAAGCGCCAAGCTCGCACAAAGCCCGGGCGACGCCCTGGATGAAGGGCGGTTGCGTCACCACGCCCACGGTCTGAGGACAGTAGCTCGGGTAGACGAAGCTGGGCTTGAGGAGAACGCTCTTGCCTTTCGGGTCCACCCCGCTCGAGGAGATTATCTCACGCGCGACCTCGCAGATCCGCTCTGCGTCGTAGTTTAGCTGCTCGTAGAGGAATACTGTCTCCATGTCCATCCTTGTCTTGTCAGCGCGAAACGGTGCGCGGACGAGTGCCCCGGCAATGCGACGAGGCTCAGGCGGGCGAAAGGAACTTGCTGAACTTCATCATTGCTACGGGGTGCGACGCCGCACCCTCGAGGCGGCACTGTCTCGACATGAACTTCTGCGCGAGCTTCTGCCCCTCGGGTGAGCTCAGGAACTTCACCGCGGCGAGGCCCGCACCCATGCTGGCCATCTGCATCAGGGCCTCATAGTCGCACACGAGCTTGATGTCGGGCGCCGGGACCACGCCCGGCTCGATGACGAGATATCCGTCAGAGAAGGTCATCGTGATCGCCGTCTCGGGCTGCTCAACCGGCTCTATCGAGAGCACGAAGTTCATCGTGTTCAGCAACTGGATCTTGGCAGGGTTCTTGAGCAGCTCGGTAATCAAGCCCTGCATTATCTGGCCCAGCCCGCTCAGCTCCTCTGGATCTTTGACGAGTACCCTCTCCTCGGGTCCGCCCGCAGGAACGCACACATCCGGCCTCTGCTTCCGGGCGATGACGTAGCCCGTTACCGCCAGACCTGTACCGACGAGCAGCCAGCGCAGGAACCTGTGCTTCTTCTTCTCCTTGACCTCCGCCTTCTTGCGGGCCATGTGCAGTCTCCTTCCTGTTCGCCCCCCTCAGGGCCGGAACACCTTCACGAACATGAAACCTTCCGTGTCCTGCGTCCACTTGACCTCGGCGGGCTCGCCGAGCAGAGCCCGGTAGGACCCGAGAACGCGGCCGGCGAGGAGCTCCTCGCAAAACGGGTTCTCTATCCTGACCAGGAGCTCGTCCGCGGTCAGGGAAATCTCGGTCGGGTTGCCCATGCCCTTGATTCTCATGTCGGACAGGAGCTCTCCAAGCGCCTCCTCGTCGTCGACCGCTGCGGGCATCAGCGCATTCTTCTTGATGTAGTCCGACTCGAGGTCGACGATCATTTGCGGAATCTCGGGCCCCAGTTCGGCCTCGAGCTCTTTGAACACGGCGTTCAGGCTGTCGATGATGACTGTGACTATTCGCCTGTTCGTACAGGTCTCGGTCGCGATGCCGCGGTCGAGATCGAATGAGTACCGGGTCGAGAGCTCGACCGGCATGTGGCAGTTGCGGCACCGTTCGACCTTGTAGTCGCCTGGCAGCACTACTGGAAGGCGGGGCGTCAACCGTTCCTCCTCGACCCTGCCTTCGTCGCCGTCCGTCTCGATAGTGATGATCGTGCGCGCCCTGTCGCCTTCCCACCGCGCCGTCGACGGCTTCTTTGCGAAAGCTTCGAACGAGCCCAGTATGTTGCCCGCCAGTACGGCCGGGTTGAATGAATCTTTTACTTCGATCTGCAGTGATCTGTTGCGCCGGTGTTTAACGACCCGGGTGTCACCGAAGCCGGCGTTCTTGCTCGCGCGGATCACGAAGCGCAGGACCATGTCCGAGATCAACGGGCCGCGCGCGATGATGCCGGCAAGGCCTCCAGCCTTGTTCATGAGAGCACCGGTGAAAGCGACGCCGGCTTTGCGCTCGCCCTCGACTACTATCTTGCTGATGTCGAATCCTATGCGCTCGCTGACGCCGCCGAGGAGATCGTCGATCTCGTCGGAGTAGATCTGAACGACGCGGGTATTATGGACGAAGCGCCCGGTGATAGTCCCGTCATCGTTCCACGCGGCCGCAAGGCGGACATACACAGGCAGGCCGCACTTTCCGCATCTCTCCAGTATCAAGTCGAACCTCCCGGCCGTCGCGGGTTCCTTGTGGCTCCCTGCCACTCGATCTCCCGGGTCGTCCAAGTAAGAATCTATTGCGAGGCGGCCGCGTGCGCAAGGGCAAAGCTCGCCGCCCAGCGCCCGCTGGAAACAGCTCCCTCGACGGTCGGGCTCATCGTCCAGTCACCGGCCAGCACGAGGCCTTCTACGCCGCTCCCTTCAACGCGCAGCGCCTGGACCCGGGAGGCATGTCCCGGTGAGACGACGGGGCGCGCCATCCTGTGCCGGTCGACCCTTGCCGCCAGACAGTTCGCGCGGTCCGTGCCGATCACTCGCGCCGAGTCCGCTTGAGCCATGGCGATGAGCACGTCGTCGGAGGTCTCCAGCAGGCTCTCGGCGCTCTGTGCCGCAAACACCGCGGATATGACGGTTGTGCCCGCGGGGGCGTACTCGTCCGCTTTGCTGTTCCCGGCGCAGATCCACGAAGCCCGGAAGCCATCGATGGACGGCAGGAGCACGGGGCCGCCGGGTCCCTGCGGCTGCCCGTCGAATGCCATGTTGACGACAATTGCCGGCGCATATGATGTCTCGCCGACGATCCTGCTCGCGGCCGGCCCGAGCTCTCCGGTCACGCCAGCCACCAGAGGGGCGGGAACAGCGCACACCACGAGGTCGGCCTTGTACTTTCTTGACCTGCCGCCTTCGGTGGGCCTTGCGGTAACGCCGACGACGCTCCCGCCCTCGCGCACGATGCCTGTCGCCTCCATCCCCGTCACGACCTCGGCCTTGCGTGCGAGCGCCGCGGGGAGCGAACCCATGCCCTCCGTGAACCCGCCGGTGCGGTCGCCGAAAGTGTAACGCTGCGCGACCAGGTAGGCCGACTCGGAGATATCATAGAGGCCCGCACCGTGTGCATACAGAGCGACCGGTTCGGCGACGACCTGCCGGTAGCGGCGGGTCGTGCGCTTCGCGAGGTAATCCTCTGCCAGGCGGTTGTCGCCTTTCTGCCACCAGAAAGGGAAGCGGAGGTTATAACCATTGTAGCCACGAAGCAGGCTGGCGCCCACAAATGCCGCGTCCAGGATCCCTGTGCGTCCCATAGCCTTCCATGGGAGCAGAGACGCCGGATTCAGGTCGCGAGGAACGAACTCGGAGAGACTGCCTTCGTGAAAGATGCCCTTGGTCTGGCGGGGAAGCCTGAACTTGTCGCCAAGGCCGTTACGGATGGCGGCGTTCAGAGTGTCGTCGAACGAGTCGTGGAAGTGCTGTGCTCCGGTATCGAAAAGGAAGTCTCCAGAGCGGGCCGTCCGGCACCTACCCCCGACCTCGGCCTCTTTTTCGAGGACGAGAACGCGCCAGCCGTAATCGGACAGCTCTGCAGCGGCTGAGAGGCCGGCAACACCGCCACCTATTACGACAGCTCTACCTCCGCCTCCAGCCACCAAGTATTGAGTCTCCTTGTCAGTCCGGGCCGACCGTCAGATGCCGAGCTTGTCGGCCAGGTAGCCGAGCCCGAGCTCTTCGCACTTCTCGCGCTGCAAGTTCCCGTTCTCGTCCATCTTGCGATACTCGTAGAACTCGCGCTTCATCATGTCGAACTCGGGGATGGAGTCGGTGTGCGGGCCTTCCTCCACGGGCACGCCGAACCTCTCCGGCATGATGTCATCTTCGCCCGCCGAGCCATATAGAGCGAGGATGCCGCGCTTGAGCGCCCAGATTCGCTCTCCGATCCGCATCATCGAGTCGAGGTCGAGGCCCCACCCCGTCACCGCGTTCATCGCTGTGAGGAGGCTGTCCGGGTCCCACGAGACCGCTGTCAGGAGGCACACGACCGCCGAGTTGAATATCTGGCCGAGCTCGGAGGCCCTCGCCGTCAGGTAAGCCTTGCCAACGCTGGACTGCTCATCGAACGGGCCCTCGAGATCGATCTGCGGCATCGCGACCGCGCTGCCCTGCTCCATGTACAGGTTCATGCTCGCGCAGTGGCACGCGCCCCTCGGTGAAGTCGCGTAAGCGAGCGAGAAGCCGTGGAATCCGCGCGGATCGTGCGCCGGGGCGTCCAGGCCCCTGACCTGCACAGCCATTATGGTGGCCTCGGGCCCGATCTCCTCGGAGAGCTTCTTGCTGCCCTCGGCCATGCGCGCCCCGAAGCCTTCCTTCTTCGCCGTCATGTCGATGAGCTTGAGCATCGCGTCAGGGTCGCCCCAGGCGGCCGCTACCCCGTCGCACTCGTCCACTGACAGGAGGCCCTTCTCCTGCGCTTCCATGACCAGCGCGATTATCTCTCCCATTGTGATGGTGTCGATGCCCAGCTTGTTGCAGATCTCGTTTCCGAGGGCGATGCTGGCCAGGTCATCGTTCATCAGGTTGGAGCCCAGCATGCATATGGTCTCGTACTCGGGGCCCGCGCCCTGCTCTACCTTGTAAGGACCTTCCTCTATGGCGACAACGCGCTTGCAGCCGATCGGGCAGGCCCAGCAGGCGTACCCTTTGACGAGGATGTCGTCGGCGTACGTCGGGCCGTTGATCTTGGCGACGATGTCGTCGTCTTCTCCGACCTGCCAGTTCTTGAAAGGCACGTCCCCGAGCATGGCCCCGACCTCGAGGTTCGCGTTGGTCCCGAATGCCTTGAGCGATTCGACGACGAGTGAATCGCCGATGCCCTCCATGACCACTTCGCGCCAGGCTTTCAGCGCATCCGGGTCAGCGATCTCGACCTTCTGGCCGGCGCCTACAACCGCGACCGCCTTCAGGTTCTTTGAGCCCATGACGGCACCCATACCGGTGCGGCCCGCGATGTGGTGCTTGTCGTGGACTATCGCCGCGAACTTGACGCCGATCTCGCCAGCCGGACCGATGGTCGCGACCTTGGCTTTCTTTCCGGTCTCTTCCTTGGACCTCTCCACGAGCGTGTCGACCGTCTGGTAGGTGTCCTTGCCCCAGAGGTCAGAGGCGTCGCGCAGCTCGACCTCGTCACCCTTTATCCAGAGGTAGACCGGCTTGTCCGACTTGCCGGTGAAGATGATGCCGTCGTAGCCGGCCGACTTCAGCTCGACACCGAAGTAGCCGCCGCACGACGCCTCGCCCCACAGGCCGGTCAGGGGAGAGCGCGCGCACACCGCGAACCGATTGCCACCGGGGATGCGCGTTCCGGTCCACGGGCCGGTCATCATGATGAGGGGGTTCTCAGGGCTCAGCGGGTCGACGTCGCCGGGCCAGCGGTCCAGGTAAATCTTGGCCGCGAGACCGGAGCCACCCAGAAAATCTCGGCAGTCCTGCTCGTTGATTTCATTCGTTTCGATGTCGCCTGTTGAAAGGTTTACTTCCAGGATCTTCCCAGCATAGCCATACATGAGGAAACCTCCGTAAGGTTCAGGCCTTGTGCCTACGGGATAGGGCATCTGAATCATACCAATGCGGCGCCCCCGCTACAACAGCGCCCGCGATGTTTGACATGCGTCTTTGATATGCCCGGCGGACTGGTGCTAACATATGCCAGAATGGCGCATCAACAGTCCCGGAGGTAACTTGTGAAACGTATAAGCGCGGTGCTGATGACGATGCTGTGCCTGGCCTTGCTGGCGGGCTCGATCGCTGTGCTGGCGGGGTGCTCGTCAGGCAAGCCAGAAGTGGTCGTGTTCCTGGGGAAGAGCAGCAGGTCATACGCTGACGTCAAGGCGATGATCGACGAGGCACAGAAGAAGTTCGGCAACAAGGTGACCTTCGTCACATACGACTACGACAGCCCTATGAGCGCAAGCGCAAAGAAGCAGTACTTCGTCTCGATGGATCCGACCGTAATCATCAAGAACGCAAAGGGTCAGACCAAGCAGACTTACATGGGCAAGCCGATGAAGGACGAGCTCCTCTCGACGAT
>Ga0209539_1001294_pt1 | contig 13639 bp, 12 predicted proteins | sample BarGraNGADG00312_2_FD_184499 | JGI IMG/M metagenome (GOLD analysis project Ga0209539, IMG submission 184499) | Arctic peat soil microbial communities from Barrow, Alaska - Barrow Graham LP Ref core NGADG0011-312 (SPAdes) (version 2) | ecosystem: Environmental > Terrestrial > Soil > Wetlands >... | reverse complement strand
CGGGTTTCCGGCCCTGGGTGATCTGGTAAAAGTGCTGGTCAGACGCTTGCGAGCCTACACCGAGATGAACCAAGAGGCACCGATCTGAACCCCCTTATGGCACGTTATGGCATGCCACTCGGGGCTGACTCGGTGGGTTGTTGTCCCGGCGCCGTGGCTCGCTCGCCCCCGGGTGCCAGAGCATTTCGGGCTACGGCGTGGGTTGGGCGAGCAACCAGGCGGTCAACACGGCGGCGCGGTAGCCAGCAAGGAACACGAATGTGCTGGCACCCGTGTCAGCCTCGAAACGGGGTCGCTGTCCGGGTCACGGTCGCATCGGTGTAGCCATGCGTGTTGAGGAGCGAGCGGAGCCCGAGTTCGGCGGGCTCGGGGTGATGGATCGGACCGAGATGCGCGCCGATCAGCGGTAGTCGGTGGTCGTCGTCCTTCTCAGCAACGTGCTCCAGCGGGACGTACGGGACGATGCCCAGGCACGAGACTCGATGGCTGGGCTCGGTGAAGCCGCCGGTCGCGATTCGGACCAGGCGCACCTCGCGCTCCTGAGCGAACGCGGAGTGCTTGATGAGCGGCACGAGGCTCGCGTACCACCAGCACATCGTGATCGAGATGATGTCGTTCGGCGCACCGGGGTCCTTGGTCCGCCCGTGCCTCTCCAGTTCGCGTGCGAATCCGTCGATCAGCGCCCGTGCCGCGGCTTCCTGCGCCCGCTTGGCGTAGATGACCTTCCGCCAGCCGTAGCCGGTTGAGACCCAGTACAGGGTGTGCGGGAACGGGATCGGGTCCGACCGCAGGTTCAGGGCCACATCGGTTCGGAGGGCGAGGGCGACGTCGCCGTAGTTGCGGAACTGCCCGAGGTCGTCGGCACGCTCGGAAGCACACAGCACGTAGACGCGAGCTTCGTCCAGGGACGCCTCGGCGCGGTCGAGCATCGCTGCGATGGAGGAACGGAACGGCTCGGGGTAGTGCCGCTTCCGCTTCTCCCAGCAGTCCCGGATCACCTCGCGCCCGCGTAGCGACTCCGACCCGTCGTTGAGCGATCGGATGCTGGTAGCCCACAACGAGTGCGTCGACACGATCCCGAGCGCGCCTTGATGGCTCGTGTAGTGAAAGACGATCCGCCCGTCGTAGCCCGGCGGCAGCGGTGCCTTCGGGATGTTGAACGTCATCGTGAAGGTGTCGCCGGGACCGAGCCCCCTTGGGATGCCCTCGAATCCGGCTTCCTCGTCCGGGTCCTCTTCACCCGAGGTCGGAACAACGTCCGTCGTCATGTCCACATGCTGTCAGTCGCGGGTGATCGTGTGGCGGCGAATCCAGTGGCGCGGGTTGGCGAAGCGTCCGGCACGGTAAGACTCGATGCTGTCATGGCGCCAGTTCCGCACGAGCCCGCCGTCCTTGCGCCTGCTCCAACCGCGCCCACCGCTGTCGGTGAACGAGATCGGCACGGGGCTGGGCGTCAGGCTGCCATCGCCCTGCGCGGTGGTGTACATCGTCCGACCGGGAGGGATCAGTAGCCAGGGGATCGCGCCTCCGGTGCCGTCATCGTTGTTGATGCCCACGGTGTAGATCGCGGACGCCGAGCCGTTGTGGACGGGCTAGGCGACGCTCGAGACGTCCACGCGATCACCGGATGCCGCGGCTCGCAGTATGGCTTCGGCGACCCGCGCGGCCGCGGCGCCATCCGCGAAGGTAGCCGCCGCAGGTCCGACCGTCTTCCTGCCAGCGACGACCGCGTCGGTGAAGTGGGCGAGCATGTTGATGTGGGAGTGCTCCCAGCCGAGGATGTGGGCGCTCGGCCACCACGGCGCGACGAGGGAGTGGTGCGACTCGTTGACGATGATCTCCATGAAGCCCTCGGTCGCCGCCCCCGCGCGCGCGTGGTGGTGGAGCACGTTGAGGTTCTCGAGGTCCCAGTAGATGCTGCCCTTCGAGCCGTTGATCTCCCAGCCGAGGCGGTTCTTGCGCCCGGGCGCGATGAGGGTCGCCGAGATGGTTCCCGTGGCCCCGCCCGCGTACTGCGCGAGCGCGTCGACGGTGTCGATGGGTTCGCCGCGCGGGGGTGAGGTGAGCGGGTGCGTGATAAGGGCTGACACCGACTCGACCTCGCCGGCGAGGTAGCGGGCCGCGTCGATGGCGTGACTGCCGATGAGGTCGAGAGCGCCCGTCTTGTTGCCGTACTCGGCGGTGGGGTCGCTGTGCCACTCCTGCGCGTAGCGGAAGTTGGCGCTGTAGATGTCGCCGAGGTCGCCGTTCGCGATCATGTCGTGGGCGAGGCGCACGGCGGGCACGAAGCGGTAGTTGAAGCACGTGAGGTTGAGCACGCCGGCGTCGGCCGCGGCCCTCTCGAGCTGCGCCGCCTGCTCCCAGTTGCCGAGCGGCTTCTCGCACACGACGTGCTTGCCCGCCTGGATGGCGGCGAGGGTCGGCTCGAAATGGGCGTCATCCGGACCCACGTTGTCGAAGACCTGGATATCGGGGTCGTTCACGATGTCTCGCCAGTCGGTGGTGTAGCGGTCCCAGCCGTAGCGGGTTGCGGCCTCCCGAACGCTCGACTCGGTGCGGCCGGAGATCGTGTGCAGGCGCGTCTGTGCTGCGCCCGGCCAGAAGATGTACGGCAGGGTCTTGAGCGCGTTGGAGTGGGCCTTGCCCATGAAACCGTAACCGAGCATCCCGAAGCTGACGACGTGGCGCTCGTCCGCGGGAGCAGGGTTCGTGGTCATTTGCCGGCCTCGATGTCGGCGCGGATCTTCTTGAGGTACTCGATCGACTGGCGCACGTTCTCCTCCTCGGTGCGCTCGTTGTAGGGCGCGGCGAGCAGGTCCATCTCGATCGCGAGCGAACCCTCGAAGCTGGCGTCGTCGAGCACGCGGGCGATCGCCGGCAGGTCGATGAGTCCCTCGCCCGCGGGCACGGAGGGCCACGACGTGAAGCGCTCGGTGGGCACGCCGCCCTTGCGGAAGGTGATGTCCTTCGTGTGCGTCGCGACGCAGTAGGGCGCGAGGTTCTTCGCGGCCTGCACCGGGTCCTCGAAGAGGCGCAGCGAGTTGCCCGTGTCGAAGTTGACCTTGAGGTTGTCGCTTCCGACGCCCTCGAGAATCTGGATGATCTCGAGCGAGGTGAAGTCGATGTGGTTCTCGATCGCGAGGGTCACGCCCTCGGCCTCGGCCACGGTGACGGCCTTCTTCAGCATCGCGACCGACTTGCGCACCATCTCGGCGTGGTCGCCGTCGACGTAGAGCATGCTCGCGGCGACGATGCGCATGATGTTCGCGCCGACGTGGGCGGCGCGGGGGATGTGGTTGATGAGGTCCTCGAGGGCGGCCTCGTCGGTGCCGCCGTGCAGGCCGTCGGGGTGTCCCCAGCCGAGGACCCGCTTGAGGTGCGCGGCATCCAGCGCTGCCTTGATATCGGCGCAGTACGCGTCGTCGAAGACGGGGAAGAAGATCGCCTCGAGCGCGACCTCGTCAACGTCGAGGCCGATCGCGTAGGGTACGAAGTCGTTCGTCATGTCCCAGCGGGTTCCGGGGTCGACCTGAAGGCCGTCGCCGTAGATCTCGCCGAAATAGCGGTGGAAACTGTAGCTGTCAATTCCGACGAGCATGTCATCAACTCCGATAACTAGATCCGAACTCTTGTAGTGAAACTACTGGCTGCGCGAGCGATTCGCAACAGTTGTGCCGCTGAAAGGCTCCGGACCCTCCCTTCAGGCTGTGTTGAGACACCCCGGAGCCCCCAGGGCCTCTGCAAAGTCGGTGTTGGTGCGTGTCGGCCCGGTGACACGCCCGGGTGGGTGTGGAAGCCAGGCGGGCACGGCGCCTGGGTGGACCGTGAGGGGTGTCTACGCCGTTCACTGACCTCCGGAGGTCGCCGTGCCCGCGCTCGTGTCCTCGTTCATCCCGGCCGCTGGTGACACCCCCGATCGTGGTGAGCGCGACGGGGTGATCGAGCTGTGGCAGGTGCTGTCCACGCTGAGCGATCCACGAGACCGGCGCGGGGTGCGCCACGACCTGGCCACGGTTCTGGCCTTGGCGGTGGCCGGGGTCAGCGCCGGCGCCCGGTCGCTCGTCGCGATCGCCGCGTGGGCGGGCGACCTGCCGCGGGCGTACTGGTCCCGATTCGGTGTGCGCCGGTGCACTCCCACGGCGGCGACGTTCGCCCGGCCGCTGGCCCGGGTCGATCCCGATGTCCTGGACGCGGTCCTGGGCGCCTGGACCACCGCGGCCGCAGGTGACCTGGCCCGGCAGGCCGCGATCGCGGTGGACGGCAAGTCCGCCCGTGGCGCGCGGCGCGGCGATGGGTCGCGGGTGCACCTGTTCGCGGCGATCACGCACGGCACGGCGATCCCTTTGGGTCAGGTCGCCACGGCGACCAAGGGATACGAGATCGCCGCGTTCGCGACCCTCCTGGACCGTGTTGACCTGCACGGACGCGTCATCACCACGGACGCGTTGCACACCCAGCGGTCCCACGCCCACTACCTGCACCGCCACGGCGCGCACTACGCCTTCACCGTCAAGCGCAACCAGCCGAGCCTGCACGAGCGCCTCGCCGCCCTGCCCTGGGCGCAGGTCCCGATCGGACACGTCAGCCTCGAGCACGGCCACGGACGAACCGAGCACCGCACCGTCCAGCTCATCAGCGCGGTCCATCCTCGGCTGGGTTTCCCGCACGCCCGGCTGGCCGCACGGATCGTGCGCACACGCACCACCAGCGCCGGAGTCCGCACCCGCGAGGTCGTCTACGCGATCAGCGACCTGAGCGACCAACAGGCCGACGCCGCCCGTATCGGTGAGCTCGTGCGCGGGCACTGGGTCATCGAGAACCAGCTGCACTGGATCCGCGACGTGACCTTCGACGAGGACCATCACCAGCTGCGGACCGGGGCCGCACCACAAGCCATGGCCAGCCTGCGCAACACCGTCCTGGCACTGCTACGGATCGCCGGCGCACCCACCATCTCCACCACGACCGCCGCACTGTCCCGACGCATGCGCCGCGTCCTGGCCGTCCTCGATCCCCAACCGCGAACCATTCTCACATCACGGCAAGGTCGACTTTGAAGAGGCCCTGCCGGAGCCCCCAGGGCCTCTGCAAAGCCGGTCGTGGGGCGTGTCGGGGTGGTGACACGCGCGGGGTGGTGTAAGAAGCCGGCGGGCATGGCGCCTGGGTGGACGGTGAGGGGTGTCGAATCCGTTCGCCGGTCCTGGAGGTCGCAATGCCCGCCTGCTCATCCTCGTTCATCGCGGGCCGTCGTGGCGAGGTCGGTCCTCTGAGTGTGGTCAGGGGGAATCTAGTCGTCGTCGCAACATCGTGCTGTCGAGGTGGCCGACAGTAGCTGGTCGAACAGGTCGGCGGGGGTGGCCCAGTTCAAGGTCTTGCGTGGACGGTGGTTGATCTCGCGGGCGACGACGGCGAGGTCGGCGACGGTGTGGGTTCGAAGGTCGGTGCCCTTGGGGAAGTACTGGCGCAACAGGCCGTTCATGTTCTCGTTCGACCCTCGCTGCCACGGCGAGTGCGCGTCGCAGAAGTAGACGCCCAGTCCGGTCTGCGTGGCGAGCTGCTGGTGCTCGGCCATCTCCTTGCCCTGGTCCCAGGTGAGCGTCCCGCGCAGCGCGGCGGGGAGTGCGGCGAAGGCGGCGCTGAAGCCGTGGCGCACGACGTCGGCGGTGTGTGTGCCGGGCACGTGCACGAGCATCAGGTATCGGGCGCGGCGCTCGAGCAGGGTGCCGATCGCGGACTGATTCGCGGCGCCCATGATCAGGTCCCCCTCCCAGTGCCCTGCCTCGGTGCGGTCCGCGATGTGAGCGGGGCGTTGGTCGATCATCCTCATGCCGACCAGCCGCCCACGCCGCGCCAGGCCCTGGGTGCGAGGTCGGCGACGTCGGCGGCCGGTGCGCAGCGCGTGCTTGGCAGGTCTGGTCAGCGCCGTGTCGGGGTCGTAGATCGCCTGGTAGATGCTCTCCGCGCACAGGTGCCGGGCCGGCCGGTCCGGGAAGCGGACAGTCAACTCGTGTGCGACCTGCTCTGGGCTCCATTTCCTGGCCAGCAGCTCACACACCGCCGCGCCTAGCACCGCGCCGGTGACGAGGGCGCGGAAGCGCGGGCGCGGCATCCTGGCCCGCGCCTTCGCCTGGGCGGTGTGCGGTCGGTAGCGGCCGGCCTCGTCAGAGTTCAGGTGCAGCTCGCGGCTGATCGTTGACGGCGCCCGGCCCAACTCCCGGGCGATCGCCCGGACACTGAACCCGTCACGGTGCAGGTCGGCGATAGTCGTCCGCTCCGACAGCGACAAGTACCGCACCGACCTGGCGGTCGCGTTCAGGATCCTCACGGGCGGATAGTGCACCGGCTCACCAGCGGTGTTGGCGATGGTCCGCCCGAACCGCCACCGTGTCCCAGTCTTGCGGTTGACCCCCACGACCCGGCACGCCTCGGAGTTGCTCACCCCCTGACCGATGAGCCGAGCGAACTGCTCACGCTTCTCCGTCAGCGCCACCCCGGGGTGGTGCCCCGTGTCCCATCCACGCACGTCCATCGCGACCTCCGAATACCGTCGGTGTTGCGACGACGACTCGAATCCGCCCCGGGCCTACCGGAGCCAAATCAGGTGACCACACTCAAGTCCTCGTCCTGGTGACGGGCGCCTGGAGCTGTGGCACGTGCTGTCGGTGGTCCCCGACCCGCGCCAGGCCCGCGGGATCCGGCACCCGGTGGCTACCGTGCTCTCGTTGGCCGTGGCGGCGGTCGCGGCGGGCGCGCGCTCGTTGACCGCGCCCTCAGCTGTGGTAGTGTCACTACATAGCTCTCGCGAAAGTGGGAAAGTGGACATGACCGACTCTTCCCCAGCGGGACGCATCCTCATCACCCCGCGGTCTCTCACGCTCGGCGGCATCGACGCGGCGGTCGAGCTGCAGCCCCTGCGCGACGCGGGCTACGAGCTCGTCTCCGCCCCCGCGGGGCGCTCGCCGTCAGAGGAGGAGCTGCTCGGCCTCGTGCCCGGCTGCCTCGGATGGCTCGCCGGCGTCGAGCGCATCCCCGCGTCGGTGATTGCTGCCGCCACCTCCTTACGGGTCATCGCGCGCAACGGCGTCGGAACCGACACCATCGACCTGGACGCAGCGGCCCTCGCCGGGGTCGCCGTCACGGCGGCGGCCGGCGCGAACGCCCAGGGGGTTGCCGAGTTCGCGGTGACGCTCGCGGTGTGCTGCCTGCGACAGGTGCCCTGGTCCGCGGCATCGGTGCGTGCGGGCGGGTGGGAGCGATTGGCCCGCGCGGGAGCTCTCCGAGATCACGGTCGGGGTGGTGGGTCTCGGCGCGATCGGGCGCCGTGTAGGGGCTGCTTTTACCGCGCTGGGGTCCGCGGCGATCGGGTTCGATCCCTTCTCGTCGGCGGAGGGCATCCGCTCGGTGGAACTCGACGAGCTCGTGGCAGCGGCCGATGTGGTCACGCTGCACGCCCCGCCCCCGGAGGACGGGAGCGCGCTCATCGATGCGGCCCGGCTGGCGCTCTTCAGGGAGGGGTCCGTGCTCGTCAATACCGCGCGCGCGTCACTCGTGGATGACGATGCCGTGCTGGCCGCACTGGAGGACGGGACGCTCTCGGCCTATGCCGTGGACGCCTTAGCGTCCGAGCCGCCCGAACTCACCTCGCTGCTGCTGCACGAACGCGTGATCGCAACACCCCACATCGGCGCGTACACGGGCGCGATCGGGCGCCGTGCGACGACGATGGCCGTCGAGTCCCTCCTGGAGAATCTCTGATGCTCGAGCACCTGAAGGAGTCCCCGATCGTCGCCGTGCTGCGCGCCCCCACCGCCGAGGCCGCCGTTGGCGCGGTCGACGCACTCGTCGCGGGTGGTGTGACGGCGATCGAGATCACCTACAGCACACCCGAGCCCGCGGCGGCGATGCTCGCGACCGGCCGCGTGACGATGCTCGGGGCTCTCACCCCCACCGAGGTCATGGTCCCAGCGCCTCGGCGCGCACGTCGTGAAGGTATTCCCCGCCTCGCTCGGGGGCCCGCCTACCTGCGCTCGCTGCGCGGCCCGTTCCCGGACGTGCCCCACCACGGAGGTAATCAATGACGATTCTCGCAACGCCGGCCCGATCGGATCACCGGTGAGCGCGCCCATCCTCGAGGCACGCGACGTATCGAAGTCCTTCTTCGGTGTCGAGGTGCTGCACGGTATCTCCGTGCAGGTCACTCCCGGTTCCGTCCACGGGCTCGTGGGCGAGAACGGCGCCGGCAAGTCGACGCTCATGAAGATCTTCGCGGGCGTCTACCAGCGGGATGCCGGAACGGTGCTGTTCGACGGCAACGAGGTTGACTTCACCCACCCGATCAAGGCCATGCAGGCGGGACTCGCGACCGTGTTCCAGGAGTTCAACCTTCTCCCCGAGCGAACCGTTGCCGAGAACGTCTTCCTCGGGCGCGAGCCGCGCAAGGGCGGCTTCGTGGACAACGGCGGAATGGCGAAGGCCACAGGAGCCCTGCTCAATGAGCTGGGCATCGACTCTATCGACCCGAACGCCCGGGTTGCGAGCCTCTCGGTTGCGGAGCAGCAGATCGTGGAGATCACCAAGGCGCTCTCGTTCGACGCGCGAGTGATCTCGATGGATGAGCCGACGGCGGCCCTCGCCGACCACGAGGTCGAGCTGCTGCACGGCATCATCGAGCGGCTCAAGGCCCGCGGTGTTGCCATCGTCTACGTCTCACATCGCCTGAAGGAGGTCTTCGACCTCTGCGACACGGTCACCGTGCTCAAGGACGGCGCGCTCGTCTGGACCGGCCCGACGGGCCAGCTCACCCCCGACAGCCTCGTGCGCATGATGGTGGGACGATCGATCTCGACCTTCTTCCCCGGGGCCTTCGAGGGCACGACCGTAGGAGAGACCCGGCTGAAGGTCACCGGCGGCGGCAACGGATACGTCGACGGCATCGACCTCGACCTCAGGTCCGGCGAGATCGTCGGGGTGGCAGGGCTCCAGGGCGCGGGCCGAACCGAGCTCGCTGAGGCGATCTTTGGTGCCGCGCCCTTCACGCGCGGGACCATGGCCCTCGACGGGGAGCCCCTCGACGTGCACTCCACTCAAAAGGCGGTGAAGAGTGGCCTCGCTCTCATCACCGAGGATCGCACGGCGCAGGGCCTTGCACTCCACCAGAGCGTGCTTGACAACACCCTGCTCGTCATCCGGGGGGTCTTCGCCTCTCGCACGAGGCAGGTGCGTCGCGAGGTCCCCGGGATTCTCTCAAGCCTGGAGATCAGCTTCCGCGGTCTCGACCAGGAGGTGCAGTTCCTCTCGGGCGGCAACCAGCAGAAGGTCGTGCTCACGAAGTGGCTGGCCACCAAGCCCCGCGTCGTGATCCTCGATGAGCCGACCCGCGGCATCGACGTCGGCGCCAAGGTCGCCGTGTACTCGTTGATGCGGGAACTCGCTAAGGAGGGCGTCGCGATCCTCATGGTCTCCTCTGAGCTGCCCGAGGTAATCGGCATGTCCGATCGCATCCTCGTCATGCACGACGGGCGCATCACCGCCGAACTCGAACCCGGCTCCTCCGAAGAGACCATCCTGTCCGCCGCGACCGGCACAATCTCGGGTCCCCTGGAGGAGGTCGCATGAGCACCGCCACCGCACGACCCAAACGACGGATACGCCTCGACTCCACCGTCATCGTCTACCTCGCGCTCATCGTCGTCATCATCATCGGGGCGATCCTCGTCAACACGGCCGGGCGCAACTTCTTCAGCCTCGGCAGCATCCGGGGCATCCTCACGGGAATGAGCGTGCTGGGTCTCGTCGCGGTGGGCCAGACCTTGGTGATCCTCGCGGGCTCCCTCGACCTGTCCGTGCCCTACGTGATCAGTCTCGCGAGCCTGCTGGCGGCGGAGACCATGCGCGGCAACCCTAACAACATGGCGCAGGGCGTGCTGCTAGCGCTCGCCTTCGCCGCGGTCGCCGGTCTCGCCAACGGCCTCGTGGTGACCAAGCTGAAGGTCCACGGGTTCATCGCGACGCTGGGTGTGGGGCTCATCATCAAGGGCTATCTCGATACGAACTACCAGGGCAGCGCAGGGAAGGTGCCCGCAGCGTTCCAGTTCATCGGGGCGACGGGCCTCGGTCCCGTGCCGATCTCGACGATCATCATGCTCGCCCTCGCGACCCTCGTATACCTGTTCCTCAAGAAGACGCGCACCGGGCACCACATCTACGCGGTGGGCGGATCCCTCGAAGTCTCCCGCCTGTCCGGACTCCGAACGGCTCGCCCGATCATCGTCGCCCACGTCATCTGTTCGGTGATGGCCGGGCTCGCCGGGCTTCTTCTCGCGTCGAGACTGGGCGTGGGGTCCCCGACGGTGGGAAGCCAGGGCGGCTACGACCTGCTGTCGATCGCGGCCGTGGTGCTGGGTGGCACGATCCTGGCCGGCGGCCGGGGCTCCATCTGGGGAACCATCGGCGGCGTCGCGATCTTCGCCGTTCTCGACAGTGTCATGAGCGCGATCCAGTTCAACCCGTTCCTGAAGGACGTGGTGCGCGGCGTCGTGATCGTCGCGGCCGTCGCGATCTACACGGGCCGCCGTGTCGAGCGTCGGAGAGCGCGTTTCGCGACGAAGGAGACGGCGCGATGAGCGACACGACCACGCCGAGGTTCGGGCGGCGCGCGGGAAACGCCCTGCTCACGCTCATCAGTCCGCGCGGCGCGGTGTTCCTCTTGCTCGCAGTGTTGCTCGTCTTCATTGCGATTCTCAACCCGGATTTTGCCGAGCCCGGACAGTTCATCCGTTTTGTCCAGCGAGTCGCACCGATCGCGATCGTGGCGATCGGCCAGTACTTCGTGATCGTGTCCGGTGAGTTCGACCTCTCGATGGGCTCCGTGATCGCCGCGCAGGTGGTGATCGCCGGCAACCTGATCGGGCAGGATGACTCGAAGAGCGTTCCCGTGCTGCTGCTTATGATCGGCTTCGGCATCCTCGTCGGTCTCGTGAACGGTCTCGTCACGACGCTCCTGCGCGTGCCCTCGTTCATCGTGACCCTCGGCATGATGCTCGCGCTGCTGGGGGGCGTGTACTACGTCACGGGTGGCTCCGCGAGCGAAAACCCCGCAGACGGTTTCCGCGAGATCGGCCGTGGTGGCATCCGTGACGTTCCGGTGGTCGACATCATCCCGTGGGCCGTGATCATTCTTGCGGTCGCGCTCGCAGCGGCGATCGTCATCTCGAAGTCCCCGTTCGGCAAGTCCCTCATCGCGGTCGGCGACAACGTGACGACCCAGCGCTACTCGGGCGTTCGCGTGTGGTGGGTCAAGACGGTCGCGTTCATCATCTCTAGCCTCAGCTCGACGATCGCGGGCGTGCTTCTCGTGGGCTACGCGGGCGTACACCCGTCCGTCGGGCGCGGCTACGAGTTCATCGCGATCACCGCGGTGGTGCTGGGAGGGGTGGTGCTCGGCGGGGGCCGTGGCTGGGTGGTCGCAGCCGTTGCGGGAGCCTTCACACTCGAGGCCCTGTTCACGCTGCTCAACTTCGCCGACGTGCCGTCGACATGGCGCAGCACCATTCAGGGCATCATCATCATCGCGGCCGTTGCCTACTCGGCGGTTGCATTCCGTGCGCGTCGCAAGGGGCCCACCCCATCAGCTTCTCTCGAATCGGGGAAGGAGCCGGAGCTTGCAGGTGTTCCGGCCGATGCTGCACACACGCCCGGACCTGGGCAAAGGCAACAGATAACCAACGGAGGTTGAGCAATGCGACGCAACATGAATATGGCCGCGGCGATCGTCGGCGTAGCCGCGGTCATCGCGCTTGCCGGGTGTACCACTGACCCATCCGTGACGGACCCCGACGAGGGCGACGGCACCACCGAGGAGATCAACTGGTTCGACCAGGCGGTCTTCGACAAGCAGGACGCCGAGCGCGACGTCGTTCCCGAGGGGCCCGACGGTCAGCCGTACCTCCAGTACATCAATGCGGAGATGACCGACACGAGTGCCTTCGCGAGTGAAGGCGCGAAGAAGGTCTGCTTCGCAAACGCATCGATCTCGAATCCGTGGCGGGTCACCGGCTGGATCACCATGAACCAGCAGCTGAAGGTGCTGCAGGAGCAGGGGGCCATCTCCGAGATGGAGACCCGCGACGCGCAGGACTCCGACGACACGCAGATCGCCGATATCGACTACTTCATCGAAGAGGGCAACTGCGATGTGTTCCTGATCTCACCGAACTCGACGGCGGCCATGACGCCGGCTGTTGAGCGAGCGTGTGACACGGGCAAGCCGGTCATCGTCTTCGACCGTGGTGTTCTCACGGACTGCCCGGTCACATTCATCCACCCGATCGGTGGCGCGGCCTGGGGCATCGACACAAGTGAGTTCCTCATCGACAACCTCGAACCAGGCGATAAGGTCGTCGCGCTGCGCATCCTCCCGGGTGTCGACGTGCTGGAGACCCGCTGGGCAGCCGCAAAGAAACTTTTCGACGATGCCGGAATCGAAGCAGTCGACTACTTCACCGGAGGCGACCCGGCGGAGATCAAGAAGATCATCTCGGACGAGCTCGCGAAGGGTGAGGTCAATGGCATTTGGATGGACGCGGGAGACGGTGGCGTTGCCGCTCTCGAAGCGTTCGAGGACCTCGGGGTCGACTATCCTGTCATGACAGGTGAGGACCAAATCTCCTTCCTGAAGAAATGGCAGTCGACGGGCATCACGGCTCTCGCCCCGGTGTACTCGAACTTCCAGTGGCGCACCGCGCTGCTAGCCGTGCAGAAGATCTTCGCCGGCGAGGAAGTTCCGAAGGAGTGGATCCTCCCGCAGAAGCCGATCACCGCCGATGAGCTTGACGAGGTACTGGCAGTGAACGAGGGCATGCCCGACGGCCACTACGCCACCTTCGGTGGCGAGGACCTCCCGGGCTACCCCGAGGTCTGGCAGGAACGCATCGTTCCGTAATCCGCTCCCGATACGGCGGGACAATGCGGCGGGGAGGCCTGACAAGGCCTCCCCGCCGCGCAAGTGTAAATCGGGTATGGCATCCCGTTCGAGGATTCGCCCTGAGGGAGTGGCCGGCGAGGAGAGCGAACCCGCGCACTGCTGCACTCGCGCTCAAGGTCTATAATCGCGGGGGGTGCCGGCCCCAGCGCAGCCACTTTCCAGAATAGGGCAGCAGGTCCGGCGTCGGAGTTAGCGCGTGTCGCGACGGCGAGCCCATCGCTTCGAGAGCACGACACCGTGGCAGCATCACTGACGAGATGCGTCGCCACCGCGTGGCGAGATGCCACCAACGCTCGCCGGTAAGGAACCAGATGTTGCTCACTGCCCTGATCCCAGGACTCCTGACATAGCGGCCCGCCGAGGTGGGCGTCCAGGGCTTTGACGTGCACTTTCGTGTGATGGATCGCGGGTGGTCGGGACCGGAAGTCGGCGACATGATCGTCGAGTTCCTTCGACATCACCGACACCTGCGATTTTGACAACGACGTTATACCGAGCGAATCGGCGAGTTTCTCCATCCGCCTCGTCGTGACCCCGAGGAGATAACAGGTGGCAACCACCGTGGTCAGGGCCCGCTCTGCCCGACGGCGTCGTTCGAGGAGCCACTCGGGGAAATAGGTGCCCTGCCGCAGTTTCGGAATCGCGACATCGAGGGTT
>Ga0209539_1001292_pt1 | contig 13655 bp, 9 predicted proteins | sample BarGraNGADG00312_2_FD_184499 | JGI IMG/M metagenome (GOLD analysis project Ga0209539, IMG submission 184499) | Arctic peat soil microbial communities from Barrow, Alaska - Barrow Graham LP Ref core NGADG0011-312 (SPAdes) (version 2) | ecosystem: Environmental > Terrestrial > Soil > Wetlands >... | reverse complement strand
CTTATTATTCTGTTCTTTTTTGTGACCAGTATCGTAAATATATATTCTCAAACTTATAATCGGCCTAACATAGCCCTCAAAAGTCATGAAACGCTTGAGATTTCAAAGGTTGAGATTAATGTCCATAGTACATCGATTTACCTCAGTTTAGAAAACCATATTTCAGGAGGCAACTTCTGTGCTGATAGAAATATTTATCTGATATATCCCGATGGGAGCAAGCTGAAACTGACCAAAGCAATCAACATTCCGGTTTGCCCCGATAGTTATAGTTTCAAAAGCATTGGAGAAAAGCTTCAATTCACTCTCGAATTCCCTCCTCTTAAGCCGGGGACAAAATGGATTGATCTTGTTGAAGAATGTACCGAAAACTGTTTTTCATTCTATGGAGTTAGTTTTGACAACGAACTCAACAAAAAGATTGATGATGCTTCTATCCTTGCTGAAAATGAAGAACCGGCTAAAGCGTTGATCAGTTTTATTAAAATTGCTGATGCTATTGATAATAAGAATTTGGGAATTGAGGGTCTGATTTACATAAATATTATTAAGCTTGCTAAAGAAACAGGCAGTATTGCAAAAGCTGCCGAGTGGTATAACAGGATGAAATCATCAGGTATACCAAGATTGGAGTTGTATATTAAATATCTTAATTCACAAGGTATTGTGTACTAAAAGAAGAGGCTGAACTATTTGCATATCAGCCTCCTCTTTATTAATGAAAATATTTCTTATTTTCCGAAAGAAAAATCAAGACCTATAGCTACAATCCATGTCTTTTTATTGTATGTTTCTGTAACAGGAATTGGATTGATGCCTAGTACATGATTATAATCTTTTGAACCTTCTTTATAGAAAGTATACTGACCACCTAAATTGAGATCAATCATAGGAGTGATCCTATATCCAAATCCTCCACCAAAAGAATTAGTGTTAGTGCTGTAGCTCATATCACTTTGATAGTATAAGTTTACACCGGTAATAGTGTGAACCCATCCGGCGCTGATCCTTAATTTTTCAGTGATACCATATTCTGCACCAAGGCCAAATTCTATGAAGTTCTTATCAATCTGGGTCTGCTCTACATCAGGCTGTCCGTCATAATCAACTCCTTTATCAAAGTAATAGTTGAAACTACCTGAAAGCATCAGATTGTCAACTGGTTTGAAATTAACGCCAACAGCCAGTGTTGCCGGCATATCTGCTATTGCAACTGAGTCTTGAATAAACATACCAGCACTTTTTCCATCATGAACAGTAGTCTTAAGGTTGAGTTTTGTTTTGAATTCATACCTTACTGCAATATTAAGCATTTCAGATGGAGCAATATTTACAGAAAGAATCGGGGTATAACCAGTACCTTTCATCTCTGCATCAGCTTCTCTGTCTGAAGTCCTTGCTGCATACCCAGGTTGACCAATACTTGTAAAAAATGCTGGTGCAGAAATAAGAGATGCCGTTGGATTACCAGCATATAATGGATTGATCATAATATTCCTAATATATCCAGTATATGTATTTTTGGCACTTACCATTCTGGCACCAATTGCAGCCGAAATCATATCGTTGATCTGATATGAAACATTTGCCTGGTAGCCAAAGTATACTGATGAACCCTTAAAGAAAATGTCAGCAGTGTATTGTGTGGTTGTTAATCCCATACCAGTCAGAAGAGGTTGAAGGTCTGCAATCTGAGTTTCTAATGATGGTAAACCAGTATTATATTTAGCACCACCTCCTCCACCAATCGGGTTAAAACCGGCTGAGAAAGCAAGCTTGCCTGTCTTGTAAGCAACATAAACGCCCGGGTAAATTGGAGCACTTACTTTTCCGACATATTTTCTCGGTTTGGTTCCTGAAAGAAAAGTATAGTTATTTCCTATAGTTTGTGTCTGTCCGATTGTCTGGTTGTTTATTGACACATAAAAACCATCACCAAGCCTGGTTAAGCCTGCCGGGTTATAATAAACAGCATCAATGCCGGTTGAGGCATTGCGGTTCTGAAGACGCGTGAACATGGCACTCTGGTTTGTATTGGTAACCAGGCCGCCTGCTAACACACTCCCGGTAATCAGGGTACCGGCAAAAAATGTCAGAAGTTTTCTCATAAGTAAAAATTTAAGTTTAAGGTTTAGCGGGTACTTAGCAAGGTAGTTGCTAAATATCCACTTTTTCCATTTAACAATAATATCAATTATTTGATTTTTTCCAAAGAACAACAATAGAAATTGTGTCAAATGTAGAAAAATAATTCTTTCCTGCAATAGGTCTAAAATAGTATATTGATTGTAAGTTAATTGTGAGCATACCTTGAGATTATTCGAAAAAATAGAAAATAATAGGTACTGGGTACCTGGTTCTTGGTTCTGGTTCAACACAGTACCCGGCATTCAGCACCCGGCAACTATCAATAAAAGATAAGGTATTTCATCAGGTTACTGAATTCCATTTAAAAGGGCAAACTCTTCAAACAATCCGTAATCAATCAACTGATAATCCTTGCCTGCCGGATAAACTTTTACATTTCTCCAGCTCCATGGAGTAACAAAGCCAGATTTTGGATTATTATGATGAGGCCCAAGGAGATTCCTGAGACTTCCGATAACTTTTATATCAATTCTGTTAATACCAGGTTTGATCAACCCTGTAATATCACTGTGGTACGGAGGAAAGGCAATAACAGTTGCATCTTCTCCGTTTACTGATACTTCAGCTATTGTTCCATTCCATTTACCAAGGGCAACTTTCCACTTTCCACTGTTATTTTCAATGTTGAATTCTTTACTATAGGTAACACCCCATGAATAGAATGGCAAACCCTGAGTTTTCCAGGATCCTGTTGTGTAACCGGAAGCCGGTGACTCAATGTCCCAGCCTTTTTCAGCAGGTCTTACAGCGAAATCACCAACAATATAAACAGGTTCGATCTCGGCATGAACCTTCATGGGTGAGGTTTTAAGAGTTATTGTATTATCACCTGTTTTAACAACTGTTCCAATATTAAAAACACTGAATGATCTGTCGAGCCACCACTTTCCCGATTCAGGTTTTACCTCATTGTCATTCACAAAAACGGTCCATAAATTGGAGCGTTCAACAATAGCTTTGATTTTAGAATAGTCGAATTTACCTTTTATAGTAAAATGATATGTTGAGGTAAACCCTGTAGTAAGTCCGAAAGTATCCCTGTCAACAATATTTGTCCTGAACTGAACGGATGTATTCCACGGATTCCCGTTTTTAAATCCGTAATATTTATAGACCTTATCAGCTGCGTTGTAGGTATTCAGATCTTTAGTGATTTCATTGCCAATCTCAACGTCACAGAAGTCAATCATCAATGCATTTTCCTCGTTCCTGGTGACTTTTAATGGTGTGGAGGATTGAACAGTAATAAAGTTCTGCGGCTTAGCAGGAGTTGAGTAATCAGAGCTTTTTGATCCGGAAACGAACAACAAAAGGCTGCCAGCAGGAGGAAGTGAATATGAGATAGAAATATCATCTCCTTCCTGTTGATTGGGGTATTCATTTAACTCTCCGGAAAAAGTGTTCATTTCAATAGCATCCTTCCCGGAAGTTTTGAGCGATCCATTCAGTTTTTCGGTAAGACTCGAATTTACAAGGAATATAACCTGTCCGTCAGAAAGAATTCTCCTGTGATGATATAGAGTCCCGCCCGGTATACCTTCGAAAATGAGCTTTATATTACCGAAGTATTTAGTGATGACCTCCTTTGATAAATTATTTATTTTGAAAATCATATCAGATTTCCTGCTAAAGAAGTTCTTCAGTTCTTCACTCTCCGAGCCATCTAAAAGAGAGGGGTCCGAAAATGTGAGAAGAGTGCCTCCGCTTGAAACAAACTTCTCGAGCAGTTCAAAGGTTGAATGATCAAGGTTCTCAACCATAGGGGGTATAACGACTCTCGAATAGCTGGCCTGTCCGATAATTAATTTGCCTTTAGAAACACTTCCCAGATTTTTAATAATATTTTCTGAACCCAGGTCATATTCTACCTGACTTTTTTCGAGTTTGGTAACAAATGTCTGGAATGCCTGACCTATTTCAGCAGATTTTTTGTTAGGTTTTAAATAAGAGTCATAAAGCCAGGCAGACGTAGTCGGTTCAAGAATAAGTATGTCGTTTATTTGCCTTCCTGCTGATAATGCAAGTGATAATCTTGCATAATGTGTATTTAAATATTTGTAATCGTTCCACCAGGGTTCATGATAGTCGAAGGTGGGAGGATAGTCATATTTCCTTGCTCCGGCAAGAGTGAAATATGTAAGATGCTGATTCATGAGGTTTATGCCAAGCGCATACTCCCAGTCACCATTTCGTTTCATATCAGTAAATGTGAGATCCCATCCTGATCCGCCATAAGTTTCGCTGAGTTTTCGTTGTCTGCCGGTCTGATTTGCAGCGCTTGCGAGTTCCTTTACGGATCTTACGTTTCCAAACTGGGCATTTGTTGCGGAATCGTCCCACTGATTAAATAACATGTCAATTGCAGGAAGCTGATGCCATGCATACATTGCCATGTTATCTGCTCCAGGGCGCATATTTGGCCATTCATGTTCCCAGTAATGACCTGTGAATTTCAAGTCTTTTTCTTCACAGTAATTATACCACGGTTTAGACCACCTTTCGATGAATAACTGAAGAAGTGTCTGTGTATAGTTATGTCTGATCTTTTTCCAGTCACCTACTTCCTCAAAAAGAGAAGCCAATTGAGTTTTAAGATCATAATGCCACTGTTTCATGAAGACTTCAAACAGATCAGGTGTCCAACGTATTCCTCCGGGTGAATTGATCTGAGGCTCATCCGTAAAAGTACCGGGAATAGTTTTACCGAATTCCGTGCCAAGATACTTCTCATACCCTCTCATTGTAATTTCAATAAACTTCTGGGTCACTCCCGGATAAAGCAGATCGACATACGAAAAACCGCCAAACCAATCAGATTTACTATTGAATGTTTTTGAGAAAAGAAGATATTTTCCCTGTTTTCCTTTTTCATCGGAGAGGGAGGCAGTAATATCCTTGAATGTGCCGCCTTCTTCTTTCAGACAGAGATAATATTTACTGCATGTATCCGGAAGGATATCGAACTTTGTCATAATCAGGCCCTGTCCTTTATTATAAGATTCGGGCATTTCATCAGGAACATGTCCGCCGGCAAAGCCGCTGGGATATGAGTTTTCGTCATATATCCAAATATCCATGCCGAGCTCTTTCCCTTTTTCAACTGCATGCTGATAGAGTTGGAACCAGTTTTCTGAAAGGTATTCGGTAATTAGTCCGGGTCGTGGATGTATAATAACCTGGGATGATCCTGCGTTTTTAAAACTGATAAGATCTTTGTCAATCTCTTCGATGGTGATTTCTCCGTTCCAGACAAAGAAAGGGGCTGTTGTATACTCCCGGGGTGGATCGCTGAATTGTGATGAAAGAGTATTAAAGTCAGGTACTTTGACCTCGTTTATTACAGTTTTTTTGCAGGAATAAAAAGCGATGATACAAGTTAATATCATTAATAATGTCAACTGCTTCCCAATTCGGTATGATTTCATGATGGTAAGATTTTTGAAAGCGATTCTATTTTAGTTTATTCAGGTTCCAGTTAGGGTACCATTTAATAACCGGATTTCCATCTTTCCATTCAACAGGTAACCAGATGTGCCGGCTATCAGCAAGATTATCAGGAGTCCATCGGTCCCCCATATATATGAATGCATTCTTCCTGCCCTCAATAGCAAGAATATGGGTACTCTGCGATCCAAAAGTAATTTTATTTTCATCCTCTGTACCCCGGCAAGGATTGCCGATAGACCTCCATTCGCCAAATAACTTTTTGGCAAATGAGAGACGTGCCGGGTTTGGCTTCCATCCAGTAGTTCCGGATGTGAACATAAAATACTTGCCTTTTATAAAAAAGAGAGCCGGTGCCTCATTGGATTCCCCCGGGAGAACCCTGATATATTTTCCAGTAAAATCAAGGTAATCATCAGTAAGTTCCGAGAAATGAAGTGTCATATTCTCCTCGGCAGAATGAATATGATATGCTTTTCCATCATTGTCAATAAAGATGGTCATGTCGCGGGCCATCTGACCTCCTTCAAAATCCCGCCTTACAAACAGTCCTTCCCTGACGGCAATTTTCCACTCGTCCGACCAGCTTTTGAGATCACCAGCTTTTATGGTTGCCTTTTTATACTCTTCCGGGAAATTCAAAGGCCAAACACCTGCATTGGGGCGAATACTCTTAAGATATTTGTAAGGGCCTGTGATATTGTCACTTACTGCAACTCCGGTTAAAGCTGCTTTGTAGCCTTCCCCTTTTAATTCGTGATGAAACCACATTACAAATTTTCCGGTTTTTTTGTTATAAATCACTTTTGGACGTTCAATTACACAACCGGGATTAAGAATACTTGTAGTATCATTTATGACTTTTAAGGCGAGACCTTCATTTTTCCAGTTCAGAAGATCTTTTGACGAGTAACAGCTCACTCCGTAATTACTCTTGTCTTTTTCCGATCGAGGCAATCGATATTCCCCGAACCAGTAATAAGTGTCATTATTAAATATTATACCACCTCCATGGGCATTAATATGCTTACCTTCAGTATCAGGCCATACCTGCCCAGGTTTAAATGAGTGATTAACATCCTGGCAATTAACTATGAAACTTAAGAACAGAATTGGAAATGAAAGCGTCAATTTATTAAAAAGCATTTTCATTTTGAATGGATTAGGTTCTCAAAGATAATTATTCATATAACTTTTGAATATGTTTTAGAATATCATTGTTTCGTCGTTAATGTTTCATATTTTTGAAATAATAAAACCCGGAATTATTATGGAAAAACAGAAAGTTTTTAAATGGCATCGTTTATTAATGTCACTAATTGTATCTGTATTTGTTTTACAGAATGTAAATTCCCAACCTGTAGTTGGTTTAGACAACTGGTATAATCATGAGATCAATGCAAAAACAGGATATCCATTTCATTATCTCTGGACAGATACCTTAAACAGCGGATATTCAAGATGGGGAGAAATTTTTACCGGCAGAGGGGCGAAGATCACAACTATCGGTAAGCCGGATGCAGCTGTTTTAAGTAAAATCAATATTTACATTATTGTCGATCCCGATACAACAACTGAAAATCCTGCCTCAAATTATTTATTAGCTGAGGATATCGCTTCTATAAATAAATGGGTTAATGACGGAGGTGTGCTCGCTGTTCTTGCGAACGATGCACCGAACTGTGAGTTTACGCATCTGAATAATCTGATGGCCGGATTCGGGATGAGGTTCAACCATGTCACTTTGCATCCTGTAACAGGTACTAATTTTGAAATGGGTGCCTCCACAGATTTACCGGATCACCCTCTCTTTAAGGGAGTAAAAAAAATCTATCTCAAAGAGATTTCTGATTTGGTGATTTCAGGAACCGCAAAGGCAGTTCTGACTGAAAAAGGGAAGATCCTGATAGCGGAAAACAAAATTGGAAAGGGGTATGTTTTTGCCATCGGTGATCCATGGATCTATAATGAATATATCGATCACGACCGACTTCCCGAAAGTTTTGAAAACCGTAAAGCAGCTGAGAACCTTACAGATCTTTTATTAAGCTATTCAAAAAAGAAATAAGATTTATAAAACAATATCCTTAGTGGCCTTTGTGAAACCCTTTGTGTGCCTTTGTGGATTGATTTTTTTACCACAAAGGGACTCAAAGTAAGCACTAAGTAACACTAAGTAAAACAACTTGTTATCCCAAATATTATATGAAAAAACATTGGAAATTATTTGCTGCAATTAATATTTTAGGTCTGATCATCTTATCTCTTAATGTATTAAATGCTCAGTCGGTCTCTAAGGAAAAAACCATGGAATCAATGGTACTGGCTAATAAATATTTTATGGAAAAATGGCCGGATGTTGGGCAGATAATAATTACAGACAAACCCCGGCCAAGCAATATCTGGACTCGCGGAGTATATTATGAAGGTCTGATGGCTTTATACAAGCTTAAACCTGATTCTTCATATCTTGATTATGCTTTGCGATGGGGAGAATTTCACAAATGGGGATTACGTGATGGTATAAAGACACGAAACGGAGACAACCAGTGTTGTGGTCAGACCTATATAGACCTCTATTTGATGAATAGATATAAGGAGGAAAGAATAAAGGATATTAAAGCATGCATAGACAGTACGCTGGTAACAGATAAAATCGACGACTGGAACTGGATCGATGCATTACAAATGGCCATGCCCGTATATGCCCGTTTAGGATTTATATACGATGACAAGAGTTACTTTGAGAGGATGAATGAAATGTATCTTTATACAAAGCTCAAACATGGCACTAGTGGACTTTATAGTATTACGGATCACCTGTGGTGGCGCGACAAGGACTTTGTTCCACCGTATAAAGAACCGAATGGTGAAAATTGTTACTGGTCCAGAGGTAACGGATGGGTGGTTGCTGCTCTGGTCAGGACACTTGAGTTTTTACCAAAGAACAGCAAATACAGAAAAGAATATTCAAATACTCTCAAAGAGATGTTCGAAGCACTTGTTCCGCTTCAAAGAACTGATGGTTTCTGGAATGTGAGCCTTAAGGACCCGACAAATTTTGGCGGTAAAGAGGTTACTGGAACAGCTCTTTTTGTTTATGGCATGGCATGGGGGATAAATAATGGTTTGATCAGTAAAAATCAGTATAAGCCGGTGGTAATGAAAGCCTGGAATGCTCTGATCTCAGAATCATTACATCCGGATGGTTTTCTGGGATATGTGCAGGGCACTGGCAAGCAACCAAAAGACAGCCAGCCGGTTGGATATGATAATGTCCCTAACTTCGAGGATTTCGGGTTAGGATGCTTTTTACTTGCAGGATCGGAAGTTTACAAAATGAGTAAAGCCATGGACCCCAAAAGTAAAGAGCCTAAAGCAGAAAAAGGAAGTAAACCTGATAAGAGCAGTAAAGGCAAAAAAGTCCATAAGAAATGATTTTTTCTGTTACTAAGCTGGCTACTTTTATCTCCCGTTGATCTCGCTGATTAAATTATTTATATAATGAAAAGGGCAATATTTTTACTAGTACTGATACTTATTTCTTTTTCTTCCAGATCTCAAAAATCAATTCAGAAATTTCCGGCGAGGCAAATGGAAGCCCTCGACAGAGGGATTGTTGCTATCAGAAAAAGTCCGGAAGAGGTATTTATTAGCTGGAGGCTCTTTGGAGCTGATCCTTATAAAACGGGATTCAATCTTTACAGAGACAATAAAAAGTTAAATAAAAAACCATTAACCATTACGACTACCTATACTGATATAACAACCACCAATGGTGTATATACAGTTAAAGCAATAATAAGAGGGAAGGAAGAAGTATCATCTTCTTCATGTACGGTTTGGCTGCAGAGTTATTTGAAAATTCCACTGAACAGGCCTCTCGGCGGAACGATGGAAAAAGAAGTTGTATCCAATCGACAGAATCAGTCCACCCGGATTGAAGGAAAACCTTCTTCTGGCAACCAGTCAATTAACAACAGGACTGACCAGCCTCAGCAGGACAGACGTAACTATACATATTCACCGGGCGATGCAAGTGTTGGTGATCTGGATGGTGACGGTCAGTATGAAATAGTTTTAAAGTGGGATCCCTCAAATGCGAGGGATAATGCCCAGGATGGCTATACAGCAGATGTAATATTGGATGCCTATGAACTTGATGGCAGACAGTTATGGCGTATTGATCTTGGTAAGAACATCAGGGCTGGGGCACACTATACACAATTTATGGTATATGATCTTGATGGTGACGGGAAAGCAGAAATGGCTTGCAAAACTGCTGATGGAACAATTGATGGTAAAGGGAAGGTAATAGGAGATTCTTCTGCAAATTATATAAATGAAAAAGGAAAAATTGTAAACGGCCCCGAATTCCTTACAGTCTTTAATGGTGAGACAGGGGAAGCTATGAAAACTGTTGATTACGTGCCTGGTAGAGGTGATCAATGTGCCTGGGGAAACAATGAATGCAATGGTAACCGTGTCGACAGATTCCTCGCATGCATTGCATATCTCGATGGAGTGCATCCCAGCCTTGTGATGTGCCGGGGGTATTATGGCAGGCTTACCATCTGTGCATGGGACTGGCAGAAAGGAGAACTTACACAAAGGTGGTTCTTCGATTCCGACAAAGGTCATCCCGAATATATGGGACAAGGCAATCACAACCTGAGTGTGGGTGATATAGACAATGATGGGAAAGACGAAATTGTTTATGGATCAAGCGCTTATGATGATAATGGGGAACCAATGTACACAACCGGTATGGGGCATGGCGATGCAATGCACCTGTCAGATCTTGATCCCGATATACCTGGTCTTGAAGTCTGGGCAGTAAAAGAAACTGGAGGATGGGGAGGTGTACTTCATAGCGCCGCAAACGGGAAGATACTGTTCAGTGTTCCCGGCGAGGGTGATACAGGCCGGGGATTGGCAGCTGATATTTATCCCGATCACCGGGGATTTGAGATGTGGTCATCAACATCAAAAGGAATTTATTCAGTGAAAGGAGAGAAGATCACAGATGTTGTTCCATCAGTGAATTTCAGAATTTACTGGGATGGGGATTTGCAGGATGAATTGCTCGACAAATCATATATTGACGATTGGGACTATTTAAATCATAAACCGTTAAGGCTTTTGGATGCATCAGTTTTTGGAGGATCTTCAATCAATGGTACAAAAGCAACTCCTGTTTTAAGTGCTGATATCTTAGGCGACTGGCGGGAAGAAGTCATTTTCAGAGGAAATGATAACGCTTCACTTTTACTGTTTTCAACCACAATACCAACTAATTACAGGTTATTTACATTAATGCACGATCCTGTTTACCGGCTGGGAGTTGCCTGGCAGAATGTTGTTTATAACCAGCCACCACATCTTGGATTTTATTTACCTGATAGATTTAGTGGTAAGAAAAAGAAGTAAAAACAATAAAACTGATAAAGTCATGAAAAAGAAATTTTTTTTAATTATTGTAACACTTGTTCTCTTTATTTGCGTAACATGGGCTCAAAGTTCAGAACTTAAGGAAGTAACTCCCGCTACAGCAAATGTTTCTGAAAACCGTCTTATCCGCATCGATAAAATGATTCAGCAAGGTATCGATAGCGGATGGATTGCCGGTGCGTAGACAAAAGCAATTACCAGTGTAGCTGTTATGATGTTATATGAGGAAGGTAAATTTCTTTTAGATGACCCTATCTCGAAATATATTCCCGAATTTGCCAATCCCCGGGTTCTTGATAAATTCAATGAAAAAGATACTACTTATACTACAATCAAGGCAAATCGTGACGTGACAATAAGAGATCTTTTAACACACACTTAGGAATTGATTATGCAGGAATTGGTTCCAAGAATATGAGCGCTATTTATGCTAAATCGGGCATTCCGGGAGGTTTTGGAAGTGATAAAATGGTACTGGGAGACAGAATCAGAGCTCTTGGAAAATTACCTCTGGTACACCAACCGGGTGAGAGATTCACTTACGGATTAAATGTGGACGTCCTTGGTTATCTTGTTGAAGTATTATCGGGTGAGAGCCTGGATCATTATTTTCATACTCATATTTTCGAACCATTGGGGATGAATGACACTTATTATTACGTGCCTTCAATAAAAGCACAAAGACTTGTAAAAGTTACTGCTGAGGATAAAAACCATCACTTAATAAACGCTCCCGAAGATTTTGTAAATTATCCTCTTCTTGCAAGGGGTACATATTATTCAGGTGGTGCCGGGCTCAGCTCTACGATTAAGGACTATGCGACTTTTTTGCAGATGTTGCTGAACAATGGTGAATATAACGGAAAAAGACTTCTTGCCAGGCGTACTGTTGAATTAATGACATCCAATCAAATTGGCGATCTGAATCTGGGAAGGGATAAATTCGGACTGGGGTTCGAAATTACAACTGTCAGTGGTCAGGCAAAACTGGGAATCTCTGCAGGTTCGTTTGCCTGGAGGGGGCTATTTTGCAACCACTTAATGGGCAGATCCAAAAAGAGCGACTTGTATGTCTGTTGTTTATACAACAAAGTCCACCATTCAGGCATTCAGAAATACAAGATAAATTCAAAGCTATGGTTTATCAGGCGCTGAATGATTAGTGAATCCTTTGTTTAACGTTTCTTCATTGCTGTAATTGTAACCGGTCCCATAAGCCCCGATTCTCTTGGTTGCCATGATGATGCATCGAAAAGGCCATTTTTGCTGTTTTGCCTTAGTCGTGCAGGAAAATTTGTGTTGTAGAATTTTTTCCAGGGTACACTGTTCCTGTCAAGGTAAGCGATGCGGTTTGCAGACAGATTTGATACTTTTATTTCAAGAGTATTTTTCAGTTGCATGGAAGCTGCAGGCATGATAGTCTGGTAACCAGGACCTATCATATCGGCAATTTCCTGGCCATTGAGGTATATACGGGCACTCTCACAGACTTTACCAAGAGTAAGAAGAAACACATCTGCTTTGCCTTCCGGTCTGTCAAAAGCTATAGAGTATTTAGCCGTACCTGAGAAATTTTTTACCGGATCGCCTCCAAATTCAGTCCAGGAAACAAGCTTGGTAATCTCTTTTGAAGAAGGCAATTCAGGACCTCCCTCAATAAAATCAACTTTCCATTTACCTGCTATCTCTTTCGCTGAAGAGACAGGATCGTAATAAATGAATTTATTACCCTTGATTTCCGTTATGGATGTCTTAACAATTATTGACTCATAAGGTAAAAGTCTTGAATACACATCCAGATTGCCGAAGACGGATAATCGTGTCTCAGCGACACCGGAAATGCCCTTCATCGGATCGAAAATAGCCGCTGATTTTCCTTTGACCTGTAGCGGCATCCATCCATCAAATGCTTTATCCGACTGATTAGTAATGAAATATAAACTTCCTGATGGAGATGCCCTCCTCGAATAACAAAGTCCGTTATCAATAATTGTTTCCCGGCGGATTCTGGCAAAAGAAAGAAGCTCACTAATATCATTGCCGATAATAACCTTACCAGTTCCGACAATTGCCTGTCTTATATCTTTAGCTGATGTCCCGGTAAATTTCAGCTGTTCTTTAAGCTGCTGAAATTTTTTACTATTTGATTCCAGATCAGCCCACCCTGAAAAATTTTCCGGCAGATTTCCGGATACTAATATGGTTGCACCTTGTTCTGCCAGACTGATAATCTTTTTAAATGTATTGACAGGTATATATTTACAGCCCGGTAATACGATAGTCTTGTATTTAGCTCCTCCGCTTGTCTGAATCAAACCTTCATTGGTTGTTGTGTTTATTATCTGAAGGTCGGAAATATAATCGAATGCATAACCTTTCTCTGACATAGTTTGCGCTCCTGTTTCGAAAGGTGTTCCATTATATCGGGGAGAGATTTTATCGAAATGTTCAATCATTTCATTGTTGTAATCTGAAAAGCGGTCATATATCGGAAAATAGAGAAGGATATCGTTGTCAGGTTTTGTTATTTGTGTAAATGATTGAACACGGGCTACATAATTATTGAGTATTGGGAAATCGTTCCAGAAACTGTTAGCCGGGGAGAACTCGAC
>Ga0209539_1001290_pt1 | contig 13673 bp, 12 predicted proteins | sample BarGraNGADG00312_2_FD_184499 | JGI IMG/M metagenome (GOLD analysis project Ga0209539, IMG submission 184499) | Arctic peat soil microbial communities from Barrow, Alaska - Barrow Graham LP Ref core NGADG0011-312 (SPAdes) (version 2) | ecosystem: Environmental > Terrestrial > Soil > Wetlands >... | reverse complement strand
CGCGGCGAGGTGCTCGAAGCGCTGCGCCTGGGCGACAGCCACCTCAAGACGGTCGGAGAGCAGGAAGCGGTTGGGCAGGCCGGTGTGGGGGTCGTGCGTGAGCAGCCTGGCGGCATCGTCCGGCTCGTCGGTTGGCGTCGCGCGTTCTGTCATCATCCGGGCCCGCTCCCCTCAGGGTGGCCGTACGCGCTCCTGTCGATGGGATTATCGACCTAGGAGAGTGACTTCCGTAGCTTCTGCCGTTGGGCACCCTGTTCCAGACGCCTCGGCAGCGAACGCTTTGGCTTGCTTTGGTGCACGGGCGCTTTGTCGCGCACGAGCTCGATCAAGCGAGAATCAGAGGTGGCGCACGATGCGCGAGGGGTTGCCGGCCACAACGACGTTCGCCGGCACGTCATTCAGGACAACGCTGCCGGCCCCGATGGTGCTGTTGTCGCCAATCGTCACGCCGGGACCGAGCATGGTGAGTGCCCCTATCGTGACCGGTGCGCAGTCTATAATGACGCAATTGACGTTGACGTATGCTCCGGCACCTAGCAAGATGTTCCAGCCGTAGTCGCAGTGGAACGGCGGTTCGCCCATGGCATTGTCCCCGATGTGCTCGAACTGGCCGGTCCAGAGCGCTCGCCGTTCCCCTTCTACTTCAGGGTCGGTGGCATTGTAGGCGCGCACGAGTCTCCGGGCCCGTATGCGCGCCGCGACCAGCTCGGGATCGGAGGCCCGGTAGAGCTGCCCGGCAATCATCTTCTCTCGCTCGGTCTGCGCGTCCATGACCATCAGTGTACGACCGCCAAGTGCGGGACGCTTGTTCCGGGGCGGCAAGGGCTCATGCTCTGCGCCGGTGCGACTGAAGCCATGCGCTTGCGCAGCGAAGCAAGGGCGTCATGCTCTCTGGGGCCGCCTTTGCCCATCTCTGCGGCGTGGCACCGATCCCTGCATCGAGCGGGCGGACTCAGAGGCATCGACTGCATCGCGGTGGCGATCGGGCCGCCAACCAGGCCCTGCACCTGGCGGTGGTCGTGCGGCTGCGCACTGCGCTGTTGCCCGCGCACGCGTGCCTTCGTTGAGCGGCGCACGCAAGAGGGACTGTCGAAGCCCGAGATCATGCGCTGCCTCAAGCGCTACCGGGCACGTGAGGTCTTTCACACGCTGAGCGCCGACCTTCAGGACCTTCACGAGCTTGACGGGATACAGGAGCATCCTGCTTCAGCGGAATGCGCAGCGAGGTCAATCAGCACCTCACGGTCGAGCCCGCGGGGGGTGCGGAAGTCGATCTTCTCGATCGCCGCCAGCAGCTTCAGAGCGGCGTTCTTGAGGCGCCGCGCGAGCCGCGAGGCCTCGCGCGTCGTCCACTGCTGCTCGACGATCAGGCCGAAGCGCTCGGCGAAGCTGAGGGCGGGGTCCTTCGTGCGCGCCAGCTCCGCGCCAAACGCTTCTGCCATGACGCCGACCACATCACCTGTCAACAACGTTGTGAATCCGAACAGCTAGCACGCGAGAAGGTCTTGCGAGCGGTCTATGGCACGCGGAGGAGTGCCCCACGACCGCGGACTGTTGCCGCCGCGATCGTCATGGCCTGCTCGAGCAGTTGCCTCCAGTTGTCGGGCTCATCCGAATCGCCGTTTCGCAGGATCGATGCGATTGAGGAGGCGATCATCGAGTCCCCGGCCCCCATGGTGTCCACGACCTGCCCTGGCAGCGACACGATGTCCATGAACAGATGGACGCCCCCCGAGGTGGTGATCGAGGCTCCCCTGCTGCCCGCGGTGGCGAGGACAGCTGACGCGCCCTTATCGAGCAGGCGAAGGCGCCACGATTCAAGCGGCTCTCTCTGCAGGAACGCTGCATCTTCATTACTGATCTTCGTCAGCAGGCTCACTCGCGACAGGCGTTCGAAGTTGGTGGCAAATCGCTCGCGGTCGTTCACCATGCCAGCCCGCGGATTCGGGTCGAGGACCAGGCGCTCGCGGGCATGGCCGATGCTGTCACCCAATTGGACGACCTGGCTGTCGTCGTCAAAGGGAAAGCAGCTGACGGCGACGACCGACGCGGTGGCAATGGCCGATCGCTCAGCCTCTGCGAAGACGATTCTCTTCCTCTTAGCCGCCTCGTTGAAGGTGTACTGTGGTTCGCCATCAACCCGCTCGGAGATCGCCCGCATCGTGCCGAACTCCGACGGGCTGGCAAGAAGGCCGACCCCGTACCCGTCCAGATAGCGGCGAATGACCTCCCCGTCGCTGTCATCGCCGACCATGGCAATGAGCGTTGAGGGTATCCCCAACACCGAAAGCCCGACCGTGATGTTCAGGGCGGCTCCCCCCACAAACTCGCTGCTCTGCGAACGGTCGCGAAGTTCGTCGATGAGGGCGTCGCCGATAACCACAACCCGATGCTCCGCGTCGGCACTAGTCAACATACGGCGGCGGTTGTCCTCGGTAATGCCTGCAAAAAGCCCCGATTCCCTTCCTGGGCAGCTTGGATGTCGATCTCGTCACCCAGGTAGGCAGTGCGGCGGTGACCCGCCACTATGGGATGGCGCGTGGCTGCTGCCGTTCGTTCCGGGTCCTCGTGCAGACTGGCAGCGAACACGGCTATTGCCTCGGTCAGCGGGATGTCTTCCACCGCTCGGTGGAGCTGCCCAGCAGAAGGATTGTCAACACTGCCGACGAGTAATCCAAGCATTCTTGTCCTGCCCTCGCTCCGACGGAGGCTTCTCGCGTATACAGCGGCCGCAGGCGAGGCCTTCATCCGCCTGTCTCACTGACACGGTTGGTGCACCGGTCGAGCGGACCCCTTTGCGATTCGCCGTGGATCGTCGAGAGCGGCGAGTCGATGACCGGTCCCGCAGGAGCCGGTCATCGGATCCCGTTCAACTCTTCAGCGCGTGCTGTTCTTGCAGTTGCGCCAGCTGGTGCATATAGGCCTTGGTCGCTGGGTAAAGCTCGCAATAGCTGCGGTAGAGCGCGCCGTAGACCTCATGTGTAGCCGGGTTTGGCTTCACGGTCTGTCCTGGCGCAGCCCAGTCCGTCTCCGACGGGACCAATCCCACCCCGATCGCCGCCATCAGTGCGTCGCCGTAGCTGGCGCCGATGGACTCGGCGGGCACATCCTGCTCTCGGCCGGTAACGTCACTGACGATCTGTGTCCAGAGCCCGCCCTGGGTTCCACCGCCAACAGCGACGAGCCGTTTGACGGCGTCGATGTCCCCGTCGAGCACCTCGAGAATCTGCCGGATGCCGAAGGCGATCCCCTCGTAGACGGCTCGGAACAGATGAGCGCGGGTGTGCCGCAAGCTCAGCCCAACGATGACCCCGCGAGCGCGGGCGTCGAAGATCGGAGTCCGCTCTCCTGCGAAGTACGGCAGGAGCAAAACGCCGTCGGAGCCTGCGGGGACCGCTGCTGCCTCCCGGACGAGGTCTGTGAAGGGTGTGCCGCCAACGAGGTCCTGGACCCACGAGGTGAGGCTGCCGGAGGTCGACATCCCGGCGGCCAGAGTGTACGTGCCCGGGTCGACGCCAGCAGTGGTCCACAGCTGTGGGTGCGAGGCGAGATCATGCAGGACCTGGACGAAGAACATCGTTGAGCCGTACATGAGCATGAGATCGCCCGGCTTTCGCACGCCCGCGCTGAACGCCTCGGCCCACGCGTCGACGGTGCCGGCGCAGACGGGTGTGCCTTCGGGCAGACCCGTGGCCTCAGCGGCGGCGGCGGTGACTCGCCCGACGACGTCGCTTGGCCAAGCCAAGCGAGGCTTCGGCATCCCGACCATCACGTCCTCGTACCAGGGCGAGTACCAGTCGTTGGCCTTGATGTCGTAGAGCGGGTCGCACTGGCTGGCGGTGTGATGGTCCAAGACGTACTCGCCGGTGAGCCGCTTGGCGATGAAGGAGCTGGAGTTGTACCAGCGGGTGGCTTGAGCCCAAGCGTCCGGCTCGTTTCGCTGGACCCACAGGGCCTTTGGTCCAACTGCCTGAGTCGACAGCGGCGTTCCCCCGCGCTCGAGAATCTCCTGGGCGCCAAAGCGTTCAGTCAGTTCCTCGATCTCCGCGGTGGCGCGCATGTCGATGCCGTAGAGAATCGCCGGGCGCACCGGCTGGTCGGCGTCGTTGCAGAGCACCAGGCACGGTCCGACGCCGCTGACACACACCCCGGCGATCTTGGTCCCATGGGCTTGGGGCACGAGTTCCTGGCACAGCGAAATTACGTCCTGCCACCACACGGACTCGGCGTCGACTTCAGCCCACCCCGGCCTGGGCATCGACATCGAGTGCGGACGGGGTCGGGTAGCGGTCGCGACGATGCACCCATCGGCAGTGGTGACAACAGCCTTGCTGCTGCCGGTACCCATGTCGATGCCAATGAGGACCTCGTTCACCTTTCACCCTCCGGTTCCGAGACGTTGTGGAATCTGAACCGCCCCGGGTTCAGTGGAGACTCATGTGTCTAGGTGCTCTTCCTGCTCCCTCAGAGCAGCCTGACGATAGCACTCTTGCTCGGAATCTGCTGGTGGGCGAATAGCGGAGGGCGCTCAACACTCGCTTGCGCCTGCTGTGGATTCGCGCACCACAAGCTTAGGTTCGAAAACGACGTGCGGCTGCTGCGGAGGCGTTCCTGACAGTTGGTCGATGAGTAACTCTGCTGCAGTGCGACCCATCTCGTAAGCAGGCTGCAGGATCGACGTCAGAGGCACGGCAACCAGCCGTGCGAAGTCGATGTCGTCGTACCCGACGATCGCGATGTCGTCCGGGACACGCACACCTTGCCGCAGCAAGACCTGCAGGATCCCTATGGCAAGCATGTCGCTGGTCGCAAAAAGTGCGGTCGGCCGCTCGGACGCCGAGAGCCTAACGAGGTGCTCCCCAATCTCCCTCCCGAAATTGATCGTCAAGTCTTCCGGCTCGAGCATGCTTAGGCGCACGGGCAGAGAAGCAGCCGCAATGGCGTTCGTCGCTCCCAGTAACCGGTCCCGAACTTGGGTCACGCGGCCAGGGTTGCCGGCGAACGCAATGTGCCGGTGGCCGAGCTCAAGCAGGTGGGCCACGGCGAGCTCGCCACCGCGGACGTCGTCCAGCGAGACCGACATTGAACCTTCGCCGGAATCCATTTGGTCGACCATGACAGACGGGATACCCCTGCGCCGTATGCCGATCAGTCGTTCGGTCAGATCGCCGTTCGGCACCACGATGATGCCCGCGACCCGCCGCTCGACGAAGAGGTCGAGGTATATCGACTCTCGTTCGACCTGGCGCGCGCTGTTGGAGATCACGACCGCCCACCCGCGGGCGAACGTCCAGTCTTCCACCCCTCGCGCGAGCTCGGTAAAGAACGGGTTCCACGCGTCCAGTAGAAGCAGGCCAAGGGTATGCGAGCGCCCTGCACGCAGGTGCCGGGCGGACTCGTTGCGTACGAACCCCAATCGGCGCACCGTCTCCTCGACACGCAGCCGCGTGTCTTCGGCGACCCGCTCAGGATGGTTGAGAACGTTCGACACGGTGCCAGTAGAGACGCCTGACTCGCGTGCCACATCCTTGGTACTGACGCCGACGAGCGTCGCATGGCTCTCGGCGAGCGGCCCCGGCAGATTCGGGCTGTCCGTCAGGCCGCGGCCGCGGCCGCGCCTGCAGCGCGGCGTCGTAGCGCGCACCTCCTCACGCAGCAGCCGTGCCGCGTAGTTTCTGTTGTTGCCGGCGAGGGCACAGAGCTCGTCGAGCATCAGCCCGCGCTCCCGCTTGCCGGCGCGTTTGTAGCGCCGTGCCATCTCCTTGATGAGTGCTTGCCTCTCGCGCTTCGACAGGGCCACTGCTGCCGCCCTCCGTGCCGCCCATGTGCCGGTCTGGGAGTTCACCTCGAGTACCGTCTTCTGAGGAAATGCGCTTCCTTGACACGATTCAAAGTGTAGCGTAACGTCGGTCGCGCAGTCTATGCTCGACTCAATCAGTCGCCGTTAAGGTACCTGATCGAGGGCGTCACTGCTGGGCCTGTGGGGAGCGCCACGGGCCGGGCGGGAGCATACTATTTAGGTAGCCGGGGCTATCGCGCCGGCCGAGCAGGGAGGAACGAAGATGCTCAAAGTGAGTCGGGCAGCAGGTATGCTCATGGCCGTTGTCGCGGTGATGGCGATGAGTGCCTGTGGGAGCTCCGAGCCGACGGCGAGTTCCAGCCCGGGCGGCGACGCTTCAACCGCGAAAATCGCCTTCCTGATGCCGGACCACGGTTCCACCCGCTATGAATCGTTTGACCGCCCCCTTTTCGAGGCCAAGATCAAGGAGCTGTGCCCGGGCTGCGAGGTCGTCTACGCCAACGCCGACACTGATGCAGCCAAGCAGCAGCAGCAGGCCAACTCCGCACTTGCCCAAGGGATCAAGGTTCTTGTCATCGACCCGGTCGACACCACCGCAGCGGAAAGCATTGTCGCCTCAGCCCAAGCGCAGGATGTCAAGGTCGTCGCCTACGACCGACCGATTCCGGGCACCAGAGCGGACTACTACATTTCGTTCGACAACGAGAAGATCGGTTCGCTGATCGGTGCTTCGCTGGTAGATCATTTGAAGGCGACCAACGCTAAGGGCGGAGTCGTTCAGATCAACGGCTCCCCGACCGACGCCGCAGCAATGTTGATCAAGAAGGGCGTGCACACCGCGCTGGATCCCAGCGGGTTCAAGATTCTCGCCGAGTACGACACCAAGGACTGGAAGCCCGAGAACGCCCAGACCTTTATGGCTGGACAGGTCACCAGGTTCGGCAAGCAGATTGTCGGCGTCTGCGCGGCTAACGACGGAACCGCCGGCGGGGCCATAGCGGCGCTCAAGGCTGCCGGTGTCAACCCGGTGCCCCCGGTGACGGGTAACGATGCTGAGTTGGCGGCTGCGCAGCGGATCGTCAGCGGCGACCAGTTCAACACCATCTCCAAGCCCATCAAGATCGTCGCCGAGGCAGCTGCAGTAGTCGCCTGGGAGTTCGCTCAGGGAAACACCCCGGAACCCGGGACAATGCTGTTCGACACCCCGTCGCAGCTATTCATCCCGACCGTCGTCACGATTGATAATCTCAAGGAGCTTCTCGTTACGAGCGGGATCATGACGGCATCTCAGATCTGCACCCCCGACTATGCGGCGGCCTGCGCCAAGCACGGAATCAACTGACCTCTAGAGGCTTCTCCCCGTCGCTCCCTGCGGCGACGGGGAGAAGCCCACTCGGAGCCCACCTGGTGGTCCACTCGCCCGACAGCGATGGGTGAACCGGGTTTTAACCAGGGGAGAACGCAATGTCAGCCCGCTCAGACTCAGCGGTTCAGGAATCCACCAGAACCATCCTGGAGTTGCACGGCATCACCAAGAACTTCGGTGCCGTCGCGGCTCTTACCGACGTCAGTCTCGAGGTTCGCACCGGCGAGGTGATGGCACTTGTCGGCGACAATGGCGCAGGAAAGACCACTCTCGTCAAGGTGCTGGCCGGTGTGCACCTGCCAGACGGCGGCACGATTCGTTTCGAAGACCATGAGGTCACGGTCCCCACGCCCGCCGCGGCCCATGCTCTCGGGATCGCGACCGTCTACCAGGATCTCGCCTTGTGCGACAATCTCAATGTGATCGACAACCTGTACCTCGGACGCGAGCTTCGGCCGTTCCGGCTTGACGAGGTTGAGATGGAGACCCGTAGCTGGGACTTGCTCCGGCAGCTCTCGGCCAAGATTCCCGCGCTCCGATCCCCCGTTGCCTCTCTTTCGGGCGGCCAGCGGCAGACCGTGGCGATCGCACGATCGCTGCTTGGCGACCCGAAGCTCATCATCCTCGACGAGCCTACCGCGGCGCTCGGCGTGGCACAGACCGCCGAGGTTCTCAACCTTATCGAGCGCCTGCGCGAACGGGGTCTTGCAGTCATCATGATCAGCCACAGCATGGACGTCGTCACCGCCGTGGCCGACCGAGTCGCGGTCCTGCGCCTCGGCCGCAACAACGGCGACTTCGCCATCAAGGACGTCTCAACCGAGGACATCATTGCAGCCATCACCGGCGCCACCGACAACGTCGTGACCCGCAGGTCGGCGGCCCGAAGCGAGCACGAGAAGTCCCTCGGCGATTTAGATGATTAAATCCACGCGCAAACCTTCAGGCGCAGTAGGCTGCGAGGGCACGGCTCGGTCGTCCGAGTCGGTGGTTGCGGCTGATGCTGGCCGCCAGGCAGAGGAAGCGCGCCAGGACGCGCTCGTCCAGGCCGGCCATTGTGCGCGCCCTGTGACGCTCCAGGGTAAGCAGATCCTTGCAGATCCAGAAGAGCGACTCGACGCGCTGGCGGATGGGTGCCAGGTGAGGGCCGCAGCTACCGTGAGGCGCGCGGGCGCGGGCCCAGAACGCCTCTGGAAGAAGATCGTCGGCTGTGGCCTCTCTTCTTCGCTTTCCGTGGGCACAGTCGGATTCGTGGAATCAATCATCTAGGGAGTACACCACAATGGCGCAGAACGTAGAGGAAGACGGGGAACCGGAAGTCTCGGTCGCCACTGACCTTCAGGACGAGCGCCTACGGCAGACCTCAGGACTGCGTGGGTCGCTGTCGGCCTTCATCGAGCGAACCAAGGCGGGCGACCTCGGCGTGCTGCCGGTGGTTGCGGGCCTGGTGGTGATCTGGACTGTCTTTCAGATCCTGAACCCAGTCTTCCTGTCCAGCGCAAACCTCAGCAACCTGGCAATGGAGCTCGCGCCCGTGGGGGTGATGTCTCTCGGCATCGTCGTCGTTCTTCTGATCGGCCAAATAGACCTCTCGGTGGGATCCGTCAGCGGCCTCTCCTCCGCGATCATCGCAGTCACCTTCGTCGTCCACAGATGGCCACTCATCCCGTCACTGCTGATCGCGGTCGCGGCCGGTCTTCTGATTGGCTGGATCTACGGTCAGGCCGTCAACCGGTTCGGAGTGCCGAGCTTCGTGGTAACCCTCGCCGGCCTCCTCGGCTTCCTTGGTCTGCAACTGTCAGTCCTGGGGAGTGTGGGCACGTACAATATCCCGTTCGACTCTCAGTTGGTCAGGTTCGCCCAGCTCGGGTATCTGTCGGCGCCGGCGTCGTACATCTTCGTGCTGATCGCTGCCGTGGGGCTCTTCCTCACCGGGTACTCATCCGCCCGGACCCGTCGCAAGGCTGGACTGTCTGCCAGGTCACTCCCGATGCTGATCGCCCAAAGTGCGATCTTGTTCGCCATTGGCATCTACGCCGCCTGGTACCTCAACCAGTCGCGCGGAGTTGGAGGGATGTTCGTGCTGTTTGTGGTGCTGGTCGTCGTGGTCAACTACGCTCTGACCCGGACCAAGTGGGGAAAATCGGTGTTCGCAGTCGGCGGCAACGCCGAGGCGGCGCGGCGAGCCGGCATCAACGTGCAGTTCATCAACACGTCTGCGTTCATGTTGTGCTCGAGCCTGGCCGCCGTCGGCGGGATCCTCGCCGTAGCCCGGCTCGCTTCGGCCAACCAGGGCAGCGGTACCGGCGACGTGAATCTGAACGCCATCGCAGCGGCGGTCATCGGAGGCACCAGCTTGTTCGGTGGCCGCGGCAGCGCCTACTCAGCCTTGCTCGGTATGGTGGTCATTCAGTCCATTTCCAGCGGACTGACCCTGCTGAGCCTGAGTTCGGCGATCCGTTTCGAGGTGACAGGCGCCGTCCTGCTGCTCGCTGTCGCGCTCGATTCGGTGGCACGCAGGTCTCGCAGCGCTCACGGCCGCGCCTGATCGCGATCTCCTGCAGAACTTCGAAAGGAACCTTCATGGGAAACCGTGCAGCAGTCATGACCGGGCTAGGCAAGATCGAGATCGAGGAGCGCCCCGTGCTCGCCCCCGGCCCCCGACAAGCTGTGGTCCGGATCGAAGCGGTCGGAGCATGCGGGTCGGACACCGCGTACTTGAAGGTAGGTCGGATCGGCGACTACGTGGTCGACGGCCCGATCATCCTCGGCCACGAGGCGGCTGGTCAGGTGGAAACCGTCGGATCCGAGGTCACTAACGTCAAACCCGGCGACAGAGTCGCCATTGAGCCCGGCACTCCATGCCGGGACTGCGTGGAGTGCCTTGCCGGCCGCTACCACCTGTGCTCCAGGCTGGAGTTCCTGGCGACCCCGCCCTACGACGGTGCTCTGCTGCAGCTCTTGCTGATCGACTCACGGAACCTGTTCCCCATCCCGGATGAGATGTCGTACGAGCAGGGCGCCTTGCTCGAGCCGCTCTCAGTCGGAATCTGGGCGTGCCACCGGGCGAGCCTGAACCCCGGCGACCAGGTTCTGGTCACCGGTGCTGGCCCGGTGGGACTGGTATCGGCTGCTGCTGCCTGGGCCCTCGGTGCCGACTCGGTGACGCTTACCGACGTGTCCGACTTCCGTCTGGACCTAGCGAAGTCGATGGGCTTCGCGACCGAGAAGAGTGAAGCTCCGTCGGAGCAGACTTTCGACGTCCTGATCGAGTGCTCTGGTGCGCCCGGCGTCCTCGCCGACGGCCTTCGCCGTCTGCGGCCTGCCGGCCGGGCCGCGATGGTCGGCATGTCCAAGGAGAAGGCGATTGCCCTGCCGCTCGCACAACTCAATCCCCAAGAGCTGACGATCAGCCTGGTCAACCGCTACGCGCACACCTGGCCGATCGCGATCGCGCTGGTCGCGTCCGGGCGGGTCGACCTCAACCCGCTGATCACGCACCACTTCCGACTGGACCAGACCGAGGAAGCCCTGACGCTCGGAAGCCACGTGCCTGACTCGGTCAAAGCGATCATCCACCCTCAGCAGTAACCGGGAGGCACCAAACGGGACGGCACCTGCTTCCCCGCTACGGTCGCTCACCCCTGACGAGAAGTGAGCAGATATGCAGATTGGTTGCCACGGTTCGGTCTGGACCGGCACGTTCGATGTGGATGGCCTTCGGCTGGCCGTGTCCAAGACGAAGGAGACGGGCTTCGACCTTCTTGAGATCCCCTTGATGGACCCCTACGGGCTGGACGTCGCTGCGACGAAGGAGCTGCTGAGCGACTACAACCTGTCGGTCACTGCGTCGCTCGGGCTCAACGAGAACACGGACATCTCCAGCGAGGACCCGCAGATCGTCGCAGCCGGGGAGAAGTTCCTCGGTAAGTGCCTGGAGGTGCTCAGCGACATCGGCGGTACCGCCCTGGTCGGCGTCACTCACGGCGCGATGCAGAAGTACTCCGCGCCGCCGTCTGCGCGAGGCCGACAGCACAGCGTCGACGCGCTCGCCCGCTTGGCTGCCCGCGGTCAGGAACTCGGTGTCCTGCTGGGCATCGAGGTCGTGAACAGATACGAGTCGAACCTGTTGAACACCAGCCGTCAGGGTTTGGCGTTCGTCAAGGACGTTGGCCACCATAACGCCACCGTGCACCTGGACACGTACCACATGAACATCGAGGAGCCCGACATGTTCTCCCCGGTTCTCATCTGCGGCGAGCGGCTCGGCTACGTGCACATAGGCGAGAGCCACCGCGGGTACCTGGGGTCCGGTACGGTCGACTTCGACTCGTTCTTCCGTGCCCTTGCGCAGATAGGCTACGACGGTCCGGTGGTATTCGAGTCGTTCTCTTCGGCGGTCGTGCACGAGGACCTCAGCCGCATGCTTGGCATCTGGCGCAACCTGTGGAGCGACTCCGAGGACCTCGCCGCGCATGCGAACTCGTTCATCCGCAACCAGATCAGGTCCGTGGCTTCGATCCAGATGCACTGACGCTCCGCCCTCGACACTCGACAGGAAACAGAGGAGGAATGTGAAGGCCGTCGTCTATTCCGCAGCGGAAGAGTTCACCATCCGCGAGGTTCCCGACCCTGTGCCTGCCGAGGGCCAGGTCGTGATCCGGTCGACGCTCGCAGGGATGTGCGGAACCGACCTGCATATCCACGCCGGTGGCTTCTTCACCGAGTACCCGCTGACACCAGGCCACGAGATCACCGGCGAAGTGATGTCATGGGGGCCTGGCGTGGAGGGACTCCGCCGGGGGCAGCGTGTCGTGGTCGACAACGCATCGGCATGCGGGTACTGCTCGCAGTGCGGTCGCGGTGAGCCGCTGTTCTGCCGCCACTTCCACTCGTTGGGTGTCAACGCTCCCGGAGGGTTCGCCGAACAGGTCGTTACGCGGGCAGATAAGTGCTTCGCGGCCGACGACCTGCCTCCCGACCTGGCCGTGCTGGCCGAACCATTGGCCTGCGCGGTCCACGGCATGGACGTGCTGCAGCTGCGGCCGGGCGCCGACGTTGTGATGATCGGCTCCGGCACGACGGGGCTGCTGCTGGCCCAGTTGCTGATACACGGCGGCGCCTCTCGTCTCACAGTGGCCGGCCCGAGCGAGTTCAAGCTGCAGCTCGCAAGGTCGTTCGGCGTCGACCGCATTGTGCAGGTGTCCCGAAGCGACGCCGAGGGAACGGCGGCCACGCTCAGGGACATGTCGCCCGGCGGGTACGACGTGGTCATCGACGCGACAGGCGCATCTTCGGTGGTGCAGCACCTACCCCGGCTGGCCAAAGACAATGGGACTGTGCTGGTCTACGGCATGTGCGACGAGGAAGATCGTGTGGCCTGGAGCCCGTACGAAATCTTCCGGCGGCAGCTGACCGTCAAGGGATCCTTCGCACAGGTGAACTGTTTCGACCGATCGCTCGGCATGCTGCGGTCTGGCCGGATTAGGGGGGACGGGCTCATCACCCACCGTTTCCGGCTCGACCAGTACGGCGATGCCCTGGCGGCTGTTCGATCGGACCCAACCTGCCTCAAGGCGGTTATCGCACCTTGACTGCGCTCGCCCGATTGTGTCAATGCCGTCGCAAAATGGACAGTGATGATGGGCGAGGCATCCCAGCCTTCGGGTCAGTGGTTGTCGGGGGCGGGTGCCTCAACCCAGGTTGACACACAGGGCGGCCCTCGAATTGACTGCAGTTCTCGCCGTACCTTGCCGCGTGGTTCAGCCAACTGGAGGGCGAACGGCAGATTCCATCGCGGGCGGCCAGATGTCATGTCGGTGAGAGGCGCTTCGTTGCGCACTGACAGAATGTAGTGACTTGGATCAGGAGATGCCGGATGCGACTGATCGTCCACGGCGAGGAGCAGGACGCCCACGGGGATGGCGTCATCTCCTGCCGAGGGTGAGGCGGCCTCGGAGAACCGGGCAGGCAACGCCCGCACGCTTCAGCTCCGGCCGGGCGGTCAATAATGCCGGCGACACGCGCCACCGTTGTGTACGGCGCGCGTCGCGCACTGCTTACAGCGAAGAGGCAGATGTGTGTGCCCCCCCAAACAAAGAAGACAGGTCGCGAAGCGGGGCTTTCGGGCTGCTTAGGAGGTTGTTCGTCCCGCGCAGCCGCCGCCGTGCGCAGGTTGTGCGCCGGCGCAGACTGCCTGCGGCGGCCAGGGGTGCGCGCCTAGCAGCGCCACTCGTGGTCTGCCTGCTGCTGGCCGGGAGCGCGATTGCGGCGCCGGTCTCCACGGCATCGGCCGGTCGCCCAGTAGCACGCGCTGTCCTGTTCTACTCACCCGCGTGCCAACACTGCCGCGACCTCATCCGCGGCTACCTGCCGTCGCTTCTGGACGAGTACGGCAGCCGGCTGCAGATCCTCAGCGTGAACGCCGCCGTCCCTCCCGGCTCGAAGCTGTTTCAGGCGGCCGTCACCAAGTTCGACGTGCCGCTCAGGGATCGCGGCGTACCCGCC
>Ga0209539_1001289_pt1 | contig 13674 bp, 15 predicted proteins | sample BarGraNGADG00312_2_FD_184499 | JGI IMG/M metagenome (GOLD analysis project Ga0209539, IMG submission 184499) | Arctic peat soil microbial communities from Barrow, Alaska - Barrow Graham LP Ref core NGADG0011-312 (SPAdes) (version 2) | ecosystem: Environmental > Terrestrial > Soil > Wetlands >... | reverse complement strand
CTCAGCCGCCGCGGAGCTGCTGCCCGGGCTGGGCAAGGCGTTCACGGTCGACGATCTCGTCACCGCCACCCGGGGCGCGCAGCGTGCCGGGCTGGACGTCTGCCACTCGCTGCTCTTCGGTGGACCGGGGGAGACGCCGGCGACGGTGGCCCAGACGATCCGGGTGATGGACGAGCTGGCGCCGACCGCGGTGGTCGCCATGGTCGGACTGCGCATCTACCCGGGGACGGCAATCGCCGGACTGGCACGCGACGCGGGCCTCATCGGCGAGCGCGACTCCCTGCTGAGGCCGCTCTTCTACGCCGCCGGCGTCGCGGCCGGGGACCCGCGCGCAGGCTGGCTCTTCGAGCAGGTGCGCGCGGCCGCCGCCGGCCGCCGCGGCTGGTTCCTGCCCGGGGCGCGCGACTGGAGCGCGGCCTGGGGGCCGCGCCTGCTCCGCCGCCTTGGCAAGCCGGGTCCACTGTGGCGCAACTTCCCGCGGCCGCGCTGGTACCGCTACGTGTGAGACGTCGGGCGCCGGCGGGCCCGGCCCCCCCGCCCGCGCTGCGTACGCGCGCCCGCCCGCTCGGCGCCTCGGCGCGGACGGCCGGGCCGCACCCGCGCGCCGGCCCGTGACGGCGGCCAACGCTTGCCCGCTCCCCGGCGCGGGTAGTGCCCCTGTGACCGGCAGCTCGCAGGGAGGATCGATCATGCTGTGCAGCGTGGCCACCAAGCTGGGCGACCAGGACCTCGCCCGCATCCAGGCGCTCGAGAGGGAGACCGGGCTCACCGTGGTCGCCTTCGCGCGCCATCCGGTCGAGCCGGCGGCCGTGACCTCCGACCAGGTCGACGCGATCAAGGGGCTGGAGGAAGAACTCGGCCTGGCCTTGGTGGCGGTCAAGTGAGCAGGGTCTTCATCACCGGCGGCGGCGGGTTCCTGGGCGCCGCCGTCGTGCGCCGGCTACTGGCGCGCGGCGACGACGTGGTCGCGCTGGCGCGCTCGGATGCCGCCGCCGGCACGCTGCTGGCGCTGGCCGCCGGCGCCGGCGGCAGCCTCACCACCGCGCGCGGCGATGTTCGAGACCAACGTCGAAGGCACGCGCACTGCGCTCGACGCCGCTGCGGCGGCCGGCGTCTCGCGCATCGTCTACGTATCGACGGTGGGAGTGTTCGGTAACACCCACGGCCAGGTCGTGGACGAGACCTACGAGCGCCCCGACCGCGACTTCCTGAGCTACTACGACGCCACCAAGTTCCTGGCGCACACCATCGCCGCGGAGCGCGCCGCGGCCGGGGCGCCGATCGTGACCGTGCAGCCGGGGGCGATCTATGGCCCCGGCGACCACAGCGAGCTGGGCCAGCAGATCGAGCAGGCGCGGCGCGGCAGGTATCGGGTGCGGATGTTCCCTGCGCTGGGCGCGACGATGAGCTACCTGGACGACGTCGCCGACGGCGTGGTGCTCGCCGCCGACAAGGGCGTGCCCGGCGAGGCCTACGTGCTCGGCGGCGAGATCACGCGACTCGGGACCGTGCTCGACGTGGTGGCCGACCTGAGCGGGCGCCGCCGGGCCCGGGGGGACGCTGCCGCCGGCGGTGATCAAGGCCGTCGCGCCGCTCGGGGGCGTCCTCGGGCCGCTGCTCGGCGTGGGACCGGACCTGCGCGAGACGATCCGCGCCAGCGACGGGGTGACGTACTGGGCGTCGAGCGACAAGGCGAAGCGCGAGCTCGGCTACGCCCCTCGCGCCCTCAGCCAGGGCCTGCGCGACCTGCTCAGCACAGCTCCTCCAGGCTGACGTACACTCGCGCTACGGCGTTCGCTTCGCCTGCTCCGCGGGTACGCTCGTGCGCGAGGTGACTCCGACGGAGGAGGGGGCGTGGCGCAGCGGACGAGCGGGCCGGCCGCGGCCGGCGGCGTCCTCGCCATCGTGGACCGCCGGCCTCCTCGCGCCGGTCTCGTCCTCGCCACTCCGGTCCTCGGCGCCATCGTCGCCGCACTGGTGGGGGTGTTTCTTGTGCTGTGGAAGTACCCGCGCCACAGGGCCGAGCAGGACGAGCTCTCGGCCATGGCGCGGCAGAACCGGGAGTACCTTGAGAAGCTCGAGGCGGAGCCGGCCGCCGACGGCCCTCCCAGCTGAGCCCGATTCACAGTCGCCGGGAACGGTCCGGCCGGGGCCGGAGCGGGAACACTCCGATCATCACCCGATACTTCACCTGAACCTTCAGGAGGTGCACGATGTACGTCAGGATAGCCCGGTTCGAGGGCGGGGACATGGATGAGATCGAGGCCGAGGGAGCACTGATGCGCGACGGCATCGCGGCGCTCAGGCGCGGCGAGGCCACGCGCGAGCTGCCGCCCCGGCTGGCCGAAGTGACCAGCAGGGTCGAGATGCTCGTCGACCGGCGCCACTGCGCCGTCGCGGTCTGCGTCTACTGCGAGCGCGAAGAAGACGTGCGGGAAGCCGACAGCATCCTCGCCGGCATGACGCCGGTCAACAAGGGCTGGGGCACGCGCGTCTCGGCCGAGATCTACGAGGTGGCGCTGGACGAGGCGACCGCCGTTCCGGCGCACGCCTAGCGGCGCGGGCGCGGCCGGTCGCCGTCACTACTTTTGGGCCTGTCCTCCGCCGCAGATGGGGCAGGCTCGCATGCCGAGCGGCCGCTCGAGCCCGCTGGCCGCGAGCAGCTCGTCGTCGGCGAACACCGCGGCAGTCGGCCGGTCGGCGACGATTCGGCCCTGGCTCATCACGATCGTGCGCTCGCAGAGCTCGGCCGCGAGGTCGAGGTCGTGGGTCGCGATGATGCGCGTGTGCGCGAATAAGGCGAGCAGGCCGATGAGGCGCCGTCGCGCCTGCGGGTCGAGGCCGCTCGACGGCTCGTCGAGCACCAGGATGTTCGGCTCCATGGCCAGCACCGTGGCGATCGCGACCGCCCGCTTCTCGCCGCCTGAAAGGCGGTAGGGCGGGCGGTCGCTCAGATGCGCGGCGTCGACGCGCGAAAGCGCTTCGCGCACGCGCGCCGCCACGTCGTCGGCGGGGAGCCCCAGGTTCACCGGCCCGAAGCCGACGTCCTCGGCGACGGTGGGCATGAACAACTGGTCGTCCGGGTCCTGGAACACCATGCCCACGGTGCGACGGATCTCGGCGAGGGTGCCGTGGGCCACGGGGATGCCGCCGATGTCGACCGAGCCGTGCTCGGGGGTGAGCAGGCCGTTGAGGTGCAGCAGCAGCGTCGACTTGCCGGCGCCGTTGGCTCCGACCACGGCGATGGCATCGCCGTGCCCGACCTCGAACGAGACGCCGTCGAGGGCACGAGTGCCGTCCGGGTAGGCGAAGCCCAGCTCGCGGACGCTGATCGTGTGGTGGCTCATCCGGTGAGCTTCGTGACGAGGCGACCGAGCAGCAGCGGCAGGTCGACGAGGCGGAAGAGGACGAACGCCGCCGACCAGCCGAGCACGAACAGCAGGTCGCCGGCGCCGAAGTGCAGCTTCTCCGCGACGCGGATCCGGCCGTCGAAGCCGCGGCACTTCATCGCCAGGTAGATGCGCTGGGCGCGGCCAAAGGTGCGCAGCAGCAGCTGGCCGAGCATCTGCGCGTAGATGGGCAGGCCCATGCCGCGGCGCCCGAAGCTGCGCAGGCGCCGCGCCTGGCTCATGCGCTGAGCCTCGTCGCCGAGCACGAAGATGTAGCGGAAGAGCAGCAGGAGCTGCGTGACGAATACGTCGGGCACGCGCAGCTCCTGCAGCGCCAGGCAGATGCCGGTGAAGCTCGTCGTGGCGGTGAGCACCAGCGCCGCCGCGGCGGTGAGCAGGAAGCGCAGCACGATGGAGGCGTAGGAGACCCAGCCGCCGGTGATGCCCCAAGCGCCGAGCTGGGCGACGACCTCGCGGTCGAACAGCGGGTTGAAGGCGCCCAGCACCAGGGCGAACGGTGAGACCACCAGCAGGAGGCGGCCGAGGAAGCCCAGCGGCAGGCCGCCCTCGGTGGCCATGATCACGGGGAAGAGGGCGAACGGCAGCAGCCCGAGCAGGTCGTACTTGCCGTAGGAGACGACGCAGACGATGAACACCGCGGTGGCGATGACCTTGGCCCGCGGGTCGACGCGGTGGATGGACGTGTCGAGCCGCGCCAAGCGGTCGAGCCGGTCGAGGGCGGAGAGGCCGGAGGTGACTGACGACACGGTCCCGCCGGCCTCAGCCGATCGCGCCCGTCGTGGTGGCCACGAACTTGCCGTGCTTGACGCCCTTGGTACCGATGAGCCCGTCGGCGATCCGCTTGATGTCGCGGGCGACCCCGCGCAGCACGACCACCTCGAGGCAGTAGACCGCGTCGAGGTGCACGTGCAGGGTCGAGACGATCTCCTCGTGGTGGGTGTGCTGGTGCTCGGTCAGCTTGTCGGCGAGATCGTGAGAGTGGTGGTCGTAGACCAGCGTCACGGTGCCGATGGCCTCGGCGTCGCCGGCCTCCCATTGGTCCTCGACGAGGGCGCCGCGGATGAGGTCGCGCAGCGCCTCTGAGCGGTTCACGTAGGACTTCTCGGCGATGAGCTCGTCGTAGCGGTCCAGCAGGCGCTCGTCGATGGAGACTCCGAAGCGCACGAGGTTGGTCATGGCGCCTTCCCTTCGGCGATCGTGGCGTGCTTCTTGACGCTCGCTGCAGGCTGCCCTACAGTTCAGGTCTACAGTAGCACGAGTTCGACGTCCGTAACACGATAGCACGCTGCGGATAGCACCCTTCGTGCAAATCGGAGAGGAACCACCGTCGTGCACATGGCCGATGCCCTGATCTCACCCGCGGTCGGCGGCGTCCTGTGGGGCGCGACGGCGGTCACGGTCGCCTATAGCGCCCGCAAGGTGCGCAACGAGCTCGACGAGAGCAAGATCCCGTTGATGGGCGTCGCCGGAGCCTTCGTCTTCGCCGCCCAGATGCTCAACTTCGCGATCCCCGGGACCGGCTCGAGCGGGCACCTTGGAGGGGCGCTGATCCTCGCCATCCTCCTAGGGCCGGAGGCGGCTTTCCTGGTGATCGCCTCCGTTCTCGCCGTGCAGGCCCTGTTCTTCGCCGACGGCGGCCTGCTCGCGCTCGGCTGCAACATCTTCAACCTCGGCTTCTTCCCGGCGTTCATCGCCTACCCGCTGATCTACCGCAAGATCGTCGGCCGCGGGCCCGAGCTGCGCGCCGGCCGCGTGGTGGCCGGCAGCCTGCTGGCCGGCATCGTCGGCCTGCAGCTCGGCGCCTTCGCGGTCGTGCTCGAAACGACGGCCTCCGGCATCAGCGCGCTCCCGTTCTCGACCTTCGTGCTGCTGATGCAGCCCGTCCACCTGGCGATCGGCGTGGTCGAGGGCCTGGTGACCGCCGGCGTGGTGCTCTTCGTCTACAAGGCGCAGCCCGAGCTGCTGGCGCGCGCCGCGGCGCGCCGGCCTCTCCGCGGGCTGCGCCTCAAGCCGGTGCTCGTCGGCCTGGGAGTGGCGGCGCTGGTCGCCGGCGCCGGGCTCTCGTGGTTCGCCTCGACGAAGTCGGACGGGCTCGAGTGGTCGATCGCCAAGGTGACCGGCACCGAGAAGGAGCTGCGGGCGAGCGACTCGGCGCACGCGGCCGCGGCCGATGTGCAGGCCCGCACCGCGATCCTTCCGGGCTACGGCTTCAAGCACGCCGTGCCGGCGGAGGGCCAGGCCACGGGGGGCCAGGCGTCCGGCGGCACGGCACGGGTCGACGCCGGCACCAGCCTGTCGGGCGTCTTCGGGGCGCTGATCGTCGTCGGCCTGATCGCCGGTATCGGCTTCGTGCTGTACCGGCGCTCGGCCGGGCGCCGCGCCAAGGCGGGCGCGAGCGCGTAGGACTCCGGCGCCCGCCCGCTCAGTCGGTCACCGGCCGCACGTCGGGCTCCGCGTCCTCGGGAAGAGGCTCGCGCCGCCCGACGACGAGCCCGCGCACGGCGAGGATCGCGAGCGCCGCGACGATCAGGGCCATGCCGGCGGCCTCGACCGCGCTGGGCCGCTCCCCCAGCTGCAGCCACGCCGCCAGCACACCGACGACAGGGATCGACAAGGTGCCGAGCCCGGCGGCGCCGGCCGACAGCGCGCGCAGCGCGTACAACCAGAGCACCCACGCCACCGTGTTGGCGAGCACGACGGTGTAGGCGAGCCCGCCGACGAACGCCGCCGTCCACTCGGGGCCGCCGGTGTAGGTGAGCGCCGCGATGACGATCAGCGGCAACGAGCCGAACGCCATCTGCCAGGTGGTGAGCGACAGCACGTCGACGTGCTGACGGCGCTGCAGCAGCTTCACGACCAGGGCGCTGGCCGCCCAGGCGACGCCCCCGGCGACCGCCATCAGGCTGGCGAACCTCCCGCCGATCCGCCACGGGCCCACGACCAGCAGCAGGCCGGCGAAGGCGAGCGCGACGGCGAGCCACTGCACGCCGCGGAGCCGCTCGCCCAGGAACACCCAGGCGAGCAACAGCAGCCAGAACGGCATCGTGTAGGTGAGTACCGCGACCCTGCCTGCGCCGACGTGGTCGAGGGCCCAGATGACGAGCCCGATGAAGGCGGTCGTCTGCAGCAGGCCGATCACCAGCGTGTACCTGAGGGCCGGCGGGCGCAGCGGGCGGCGCGTGACGACCATGACGAGGAAGAGCAGGGCTGCGCTCATAGCCACACGCAGCGCCGCGAACGTCAGCGGCTGCGAGTATGCCAGGGCGACCTTGGTCGCCACCCAGCCGTAGCCCCAGATGGGCCCGAGGACGACGAGCGCGAGGATGCCGAGGTCGCGGGTGCGGCTGCGCCCGCCCGCCCGGCCGCCCGCGCCTTCTGCGCTGCTTACGCCGGCTCGAGTCTCTCTCTGATCGCTCATGCCAGTCAATCGTAGTGCACGGCGCGCTATACTTACTCCCCCGTGGGCCGCTAGCTCAGTTGGGAGAGCGCCGCCTTTGCACGGCGGAGGTGACCGGTTCGAGCCCGGTGCGGTCCACCACCGATTTGCAGCGAAATCGTGCGCTGCGAGTCCCCCGGAAGACCCCCGAAACGCCCGCTGACAACCCGATGACAAACAAACTGGGTGCGACTGGATGGGGCCGGAGGGGGCGAGGTCGGTGGTTCGGCTGCCGACCTCAGTCGTCCTCGCGCCCCAGCGTGACCTCTGCCGGGACGCCCTCTCCCGGTGGGTCCGTGGTGTCATTCATGGGGCTGCGTTGTCCACGGGTCTGCCTGCGCAGCAACCCCTTCGGTCTCACCGTGAGCCGCGCCGTGCGCGATCTCGGCTGTTTGTAGCCGTCGGCCCCGATGGCGTATACGTACCAGAGGTAGTCCCCCGGAGGGAGGTCACAGGCCAGGTTCTCGGCCAGGTCGACGTTGGTGGGCTTGTCTCCCAGCCGCCATCGTTGTAGCAGATCAAGCTCGAGCGTCCTCACGACCACGGTGACAAGGACGGCTGATCGTTGCGGATCCTCGATCGAGAACGCGAAGCGGCCGGTTTCCCCCGGCCTCACCTTGACATCGGCTTTCGCAGTGGCGGTGGGGAGGCCCCGGCCGCAGATCGTCACTCTGGCTGGGGCCCCGTCATCCGAGATCTCCCCGACACCGAGCTGTCCCAGGTGGTTCAGACCCCACGTCCAGAGGGCGCCGTCACGGTCGATGGCAAGGGAGAAGAACCCACCCACCGCGACGCACGCGCAGTCCACGACGTGAGGCACGCGCACCGGGCGGTCTCGTGCGACTGTATCGGCCAGCCCGAGCTCTCCGAACTCGTTGCGGCCCCAGGCCCAAAGACTCCCCTCGGACTTCACGGCGAGGACCGATTCGCTGAAGCCCGTTCCCGCGGCGACCCAGTCGTCGCCGCGGCCGCGGGCGCCCTCGTCGTCGCGGCCGCTCTTCTGCGTCGGCGGCGTCACCGCGACCGCTGACGGACGCCGCCCGCTGCGGCGCTGGGCTGGCCGCCTTCTGAGTCAGCGTGCGTCGCGGCGTGCCTGACGCCGCCGCTGCCGGCGCCACATCAGCGCGAGATGTCCGATCACGAAGGCCACGAGGGCAGTGATGAGGACGTTCTGACGCCAGCGTGGCAATCCGGTGCGTCTCTATCGTCTTCTGCGTCTTCATGACGGCCGGCTGACCAGGCTCGGGCTACCCTGCGAGGGCGGCCCCTATTCCCGCGTCGATCTTCTCGGCGGCCTCCTCCTGCATGCCGGGCATCACGTGGCTGTACATGTCGAGCGTGATGCCTTTGGTTGCGCGACCGAGCCGCTCGGAGACGAGTCTGGGGTGCACGCCGGCGCGCAGGAGCTGGGTCGCGTGGGTGTAGGCCCACCGGCGCGGCTCAGCCGTCGCCGGCCGCCGGACTCTCCGAGTTGGCCGACTCGAGGCGTCGCACAAGCTCGCGGAAGGCGTTGCTCGCCCCGTGGCGGATCGTCCGGCCGTGAGCGAAGCAGGCTGCCTCGAACTCGAGGGCCGCGAGTCTTTCCAGGCTGCGCCGGCCCTCGGCCACGTCTTCATTGACGAAGCTGAGACCCGGCCGGCGCAGGTTTGCGGCGGCGTCACCCACGAACAGGACGCCGCCCTCACGCGGCAGCAGCAAGGCCAGGTGACCGGCCGTGTGGCCCGGCGCGTGCAGGGCGCGCAGGCCGTCGAAAGGGAGCACCTCGCCGTCGCTCACCTCGTGGGCCACGGCGATCGAATCTCCCTTGGGCACCGGCCACAGGCTGAAGATCCGACCGGCGCCGTGCGGGAAGGGCCGCCCGTAAAGGCCATCTCTGACAAGGGCGGCGTCGGCCGGGTGCATCCACGCCTCGGCGCCGGTGCGGCGCATCATCTCGGCCAAGCCCCCCACGTGATCGCGGTGCGCGTGGGTGACCACGATGGCGACGACGTCCTGCGGCAGCCTGCCCAGTGAGTAGATCGCCTCGGTGATGCGAGGCGGGCTGTGCCGCAGGCCGGCATCAACGAGGACGAGGCCGTCGCCGGCCTCGATGAGGAACACGTTGACGCCCCTCAGGCCGACCTGCCACACACCGCGAGCGACCGCCTTGGGTTTCATGCCCGAGCCTCCTTTGAGTGATCTGACCCCACTCTTGGGTCCACCCGCTATGATACTGCCGCTTCACTAGGGCGCCGGCGATCAGCATGAGCGCTGGCCAAGCTGGGCAATCTACTCGCCGGCGAACACCAGCCCGGCAATCAGCGCCGCAGCTTCCTCCTGCATCGCCGGGATGTCGTGCGAGGAGGTCCAAGAGATGACAGCAGGGAACCCCGCAGGCACAATGGACTGGGGCGCACCGACAACATGGAACTGCTCGCCGACCTGCCGATGGTCGACGAGGGCCGGCTCATCGGACGACGGGAGGTTGGATGAGGAGACTGTCGAGGACCAACAATCTGCGCCTCGGCATCATCCTTATGGTGACCGGGATCATCGCCCTCGCGCACGCGCTGCTCTCAAGCAGCAGCCACCTGGGCACGCGGCCCACCTTCATCGTCGGCATCGCGCTCGTCGTCCTTGGGCTGCCGTTCCTTCTCACCGCGCTGCGCTCTCACGGCGCGGCCCGGTGAAGTCCCGCTCCGTCCGGCTTCCACGCACGGTGGCCTCTGCTGAGAGTCGAGTCTGAAGACCACTCCGAAGGAGTGAGCGGGTGAGAGCGGTCTACTCGGCGAACACCAGCCCCGCGATCAGCGCCGCCGCCTCTTCCTGCATCGCCGGGATGGCGCGCGAGTAGGTGTCGAGCTTTGTCGACCCGGTGGCCCACTCTGCCTCTACTGCTTGAGCACCAGCGGCCCGCCGCAGCAAGTGAGCGACTCCGCGCAGGCGCAGGCGCCTTTCTCGCTGGCGACGCACGAGCGGATCACCTGGATCTCCAAGTTGCACTCCTCACAGACGTATACCTCGCCAGCCTTCATCTCGCTGCACGCTGCCATCGTCCTCACGTTCTTTCAGGTCGACGCGCCAAGAGCCAGCCGGGCAGCCGGCGCCTGGAGTACTTCCCGTGGCGCAAGCCGGTCAAGCGTGCTCGACGGCGCCGCGTTGCCGAGGCGTTCCGGGACCCCAAGTGTGGTCGACGTCGAGGCAGCCAACGGTGCCTGTCCGGTGCGGCCGGGTACACTTCAAATACCCGTCGCAGATGCTTGGCATGGCGAGACGTGACACGGTAGGCCGGATGAGGCTTAGCGAACGTCGAGGAGCGGCAAGGTAGGCACGTCTTAGCACGGCTGGCTTGTCAGCATTCCACCCAAGCGGCGGCGGGTTTCTCTTTGCCCGGAACGCACCTGGCTCGGCCTGCTCCCCTAGTTCTCCGCGAACACCAGCCCCGCGATCAACGCCGCCGCCTCCTCTTGCATCGCTGGGATGGCGTGCGAGTAGGTGTCGAGCGTGATCGAGATGGTGGCGTGGCCGAGGCGTTCGGAGACGACCTTCGGATGGATGCCGGCCTGGAGGGCGAGGGTGGCGTGCGTGTGCCTGAGGTCGTGTAGGCGGATTGGCGGCAACATCGCCTTCTTCACCGCCTGACGCCAGTAGCGCGAGACCGACTCCGGGTCGAGCGCCGCGCCGTCTTTCTGTGTGAACACGAGATCGGTCTCGATCCAGTCCGCGCAATCCGTCTCTTCCTCGAGCTGGCGTGCCGCCTGGGCCTTGAGCACCTCGACGGTGCCGGGGTCGAGGGCGATCACGCGACGTCCCTTGGCCGTCTTGGGCTCGCTGACCACGACTTCTCTGTTGATCGGGATCAAGGCGCGGCGCACCGCGAGGCGCGCATTCTCGAGATCAACGTCGCTCCATCTGAGTCCGATCGCCTCACCGCGCCGCATGCCGGTCATGGCGATCGTGTGCCAGAGAGGGGAGAGGCGCTCGTCGCTGACTGCTGTGAGGAACGCCTTGAGCTGCTCCTTGGTCCAGGTCCGCATCTCCCTGGTGCCGTCGCCCTTCTTACGCGGCGGGTCAGCGGCATCGAGCGGGTTCTTCGGCAGGTGACCCCAGCGCACCGCGTCCTTGCAGGCTTTGTGCAGGCAGCTGTGGACGTGATGGATGGTCATCGCGGAGAGGCCCGACTTGCCATCTTTGCGCCCGGTGTCGGCGAGCTTCGCGTAGAGGGCGTTGACCTGCGAGCCACTGAGCTTCTGCAGCTTGACCGTGCCGATGTGCGGCACGATATGGCAGTCGACGTGCTGCACGTAGGAGTTGTAGGTGCTGGGCCGGATCGTCGCCTTGACCGCCGGCAGCCACTCCTTGGTCAAATACTCCTTCAAGCTGGCCTTGGTCGGAGCCGCGTAGGAGTGCTGCTCGACGGCGACCAGCAGCTTGTTCATTGCCGCCTGGCATTCCTTCTGCGTCGCGAAGCCGCTCTTGGTCTCGCGGCGGCGTTCCTCGGTCTCGCGCAGAGCGCCGCCGCACTTCGGGCAGGACTCCTTGGGCCGACGCTCGACCCACAGCCTCTTGTTGCAGACCGCGCACCTCAGCGCCGCTGCAATCCCCACGTCGACGATGTACTCCCAGCTGCCGGGCTCGCCGCGCTTTCTTACGTGACCTCGCATGTTGCTCCCCCAGACGCGTGTCTACTCTGCAACAGCAGCTTCGCTCTGGGGCACGCGACCGGCAACGAGACAGGGCGCACCGGAAGCACGGAATGCCTGCCGACGAGCAACCTGTTCGGTGCGCTCCAGGTCGGCAGCGCGTCGGCGAGAGGCCAGCTGTGCAGCCGCTTCGTGCTCGCCACAGGTCAGGGAGTGTTCTGCTACTGCCGCCGTTGGTGGCAGTCTGTGGCGCTATTTGCGGCTGATTTGAGGCTAAGTCACCCTCCCCAGGGCCCTGCTCACTGTGGGGGGCCTACTCGCCGGCAAGAGCATCGAGTGCCCGCCGCCGCGGCACGCGCCGCAGACGTTCAAGAAGGCGCCGCAGGTGGCGGGCTCGCCCACGGGTCCCTCCTTCACCTCCTGCCCTACAGAAACACCTGCATATTGCCGATACACGCATGTGGAGAACCGCGCTGCTGCGATGTGACAGGAGGCCACGCCTCGCGATGACGGAGAAGACTTTCCCGGCAGGCACGTCCGAAGAGCTTGCCCGACGGGTGCATCACGACTCTTTCACCGGACTCCCCAACCGCTTCTTGCTCGCCGATCGCCTGGAAGTGGCGCTCGCCCAGGCGCGACGCCACGACAACCTGGTGGCGCTGGTCGTCATCGACCTGAACAAGTCCACCGAGGTACGCGCCGCCCTCGGTCTCGACGGCGGCGACGAACTCACGCGCATGGTCAGCGAGCATCTCCAGGTGTTTGCGCGCAAGTCCGACACCCTCACCTACATCGGCAGCGACCTGTTCGCTGTCGTCATGCCGCGGGTGCGTGACCTCGCCCAGATCCTGGGCCTCACCACGCGCCTCATGAAGCTCTTCGACGGCGCCTGGGAGCTCGCCGGCCAGTCCTTGCACCTGACGCCTGGCGTGGGCATCTCCTACTTCCCCGAGAACGGCGAGGACGTCTCCGAGCTCCTCGCCCATGCCGTGACCGCGGCCAGTCGCGCCGCCCAGCAGGGAGACTCACAGCCACACCTCGCCGACCCCGTCTGGCACGTCGAGGCGCGCCGGCGCCTGGCCTTGGAGGCCGACCTGCGGCGGGCCATCGAGCGAGAGGAGCTCACGCTCTTCTACCAGCCGCAGGTGAACGCCGCGAGCGGCTGCGTCTCGGGCTTCGAGGCGCTCATCCGCTGGCGGCATCCCGAGCGCGGCATGGTCGCCCCGAACGACTTCATCCCCTTAGCCGAAGAGACGCACCTCATCCTGCCGATCGGCGTCTGGGTGCTCGAAGAAGCCTGCCGGCAGCTGGCGCAGTGGCGCGACGCCGGCTTCGCCGAGGCGCGCGTCGCCGTCAACCTCGCCGCCGAACAGCTCGCCGACGAGGGCCTCGTCGATGTCGTGAAGGACGCCCTGTCGCGACACGGTATCGAGTGCGGTCGCCTCGAGGTCGAGATCACCGAACGCACGGCGATCGCCGACGAGCCGACCACGGCCCGCGCCCTCGAACAGCTCCACGCACTGGGGGTGCGCATCACGCTCGATGACTTCGGCACCGGCTACTCATCGGCGCTGCTGCTCGTGCAGTACCCCTTTGACACCCTGAAGATCGACCGATCCTTCGTCATGCGCGTCGTGAACGGGGTCAAGGAACGCATGGTCACTGCAGCGATCATTGAGCTGGCGCATGCCGCCGGCATGACCGTGGTCGCCGAGGGCGTGGAGACGCGCGAACAGCTGCACCTCATGCACGAGCTCGGCGCCGATGAGGTCCAGGGCTACTTCTTCTCGCGGCCCCTGCCCGCGTCCGAGTGCGAGCCCTTCCTCCTCGGGCGCTGCGACGTCGCTCGCGGCGGGACCGCCTCCAGCACGGCGCTCGCCTAGCGCGGCAGCTGGTCGATGTCGACCCAGGCGGTGACCTCGTCGGGCGGTCCGCGCTCGCCGAGCGCGCGCCTCATGCAGGCTCCACCCGGTACCACGGCCACTGCGGTAGCTTCGTCAAGTCCCTGATGAGCACGCTCACGCCGCTCGCCGGGTCAGTGCGCACGGCGAAACCGCCGCTCCAGGAATAGACGACACCGTCCTCGGCCACGTGACGCGCCTCGAAGCCGAGGCCCACCACTTCGGCGAGCGTGTACGCTCGCACGTCCTCCCCCACAATGCTCCTTTGTGCCCAGCCTGCCGGGGCCGGGACGCGATGCAAAGAG
>Ga0209539_1001285_pt1 | contig 13685 bp, 12 predicted proteins | sample BarGraNGADG00312_2_FD_184499 | JGI IMG/M metagenome (GOLD analysis project Ga0209539, IMG submission 184499) | Arctic peat soil microbial communities from Barrow, Alaska - Barrow Graham LP Ref core NGADG0011-312 (SPAdes) (version 2) | ecosystem: Environmental > Terrestrial > Soil > Wetlands >... | reverse complement strand
CGCTGCATGGCGGCTGCCGGGCGATTCAGCTCCGGGACAAGGAGATCACGGACCGGGCTTTCGTAGAGGCCGCCAGAGGGATACAGGAGCGCTGCCTGCAACACGGCGCGCTGTTCTTCGTGAACGACAGGGTGGACGTGGCCGCCGCGCTGGGCTGCGAGATCCACCTCGGGTTCAACGACCTCGACGTCTCACTGGCCCGGCAGGTGCTGGGGCCGGGTGCGATCATCGGATACTCGCCGGAGACGCCGGGCGAGGCGAGGCGGGAGGTGGCGGCCGGGGCCAACTACCTCGGCATAGGCCCGGTGTTCGCGACCGCGACCAAGCCGGACGCAGGAGAGGCAATCGGCCTGGGGGGGCTCACCGCGATGTGCGACACGGACCTCGCCCCGGTGGTGGCGGTCGGCGGCATCAACACGGAGAACGCAGCCGCCGTGGCGGAGGCGGGAGCATGCGGAATGGCCGTGGTCACTGCGGTCACTCGGGCGGACGACATGAAGGCGGCCACCGAGGCGCTGTTGAAAGCCTTCGACTCGGCCTCCAATAAAGGAGTAGTAAGTTGACGCTCATCGAGATGTTGAAGAAGGGGGACATACCTCCGGCGCTCGAGCGCGCCGCGCTGGAGGAGCCACTCGACGCGGCCGGGATCGCGCGCGAGGTGCTGGACGGAACGGCGGTCTTTCCACTGAACGGGCTCCGCGAGCTAGAGGTGCCCTGTGCCATCGGCGCGGGCTTGCGGACCAAGGTCAATGCCAACATCGGCACGTCGGGAGACGTGGCGGACCTCGAGCTGGAGCTCGCCAAGCTCGACGCTTCGGTCGCGGCCGGGGCCGACACGGTGATGGACCTCTCCACCGGCGGCGACATCGACGCGGTCAGGCGGAAGGTGATGGCCACCTCGCGGATACCCGTGGGCACGGTCCCGATATACCAGGCGGCGATCGAGTCCCAGGCGAAGCACGGCAGCATCGTGGAGATGACGGCGGACGAGATGTTCGGGGCCATCGAACGGCACGCGGCCGACGGGGTGGACTTCGCCACCGTGCACTGCGGGGTGACCACCAAGGCGCTCGCTTGCCTGGAGTCGACCGGGAGGATAGCGGACATCGTCAGCAGGGGAGGGGCGTTCCTCTCCGGCTGGATGATCTACAACGAGCGCGAGAACCCGCTGTACGAGGAGTTCGACAGGCTGCTCGAGATCGCCGCGCGATACGAGATGACCCTGAGCCTGGGAGACGGATTCCGCCCCGGCGCGGTGGCAGACGCGACCGACAGCGCGCAGATACAGGAGCTCATCACCCTGGGCGAGCTGGTGGGGCGGTGCCGCGAGGCCGGGGTGCAGGCGATGGTCGAGGGCCCCGGGCACGTGCCGATAAATCAGGTCGTTGAGAACGTCAGGCTCGCCAAGGACATATGCAGGGGGGCGCCGTTCTACGTGCTGGGTCCGCTGGTGACCGACATCGCGCCCGGCTACGACCATATAGTCGCCGGGATCGGCGGCGCGCTGGCGGCCTCGGCGGGGGCGGACTTCCTCTGCTACGTGACCCCGCGGGAGCACCTGGGGTTGCCGGAGATCGAGGACGTCCGCGAGGGCGTGGTGGTGACGCGGATCGCCGCCCACGCCGCCGATCTCGCCAAGAACCCGGCCTACTTCATGCGGTGGGACAACGAGATGTCGCGCGCCCGCAAGGCGCTCGACTGGAACAGGCAGGTGGAGCTGTCGATCAATCCCGCTAAGGCCGGCTCGGTGCTCGAGCAGTGCAAGGTGGAGGGGCGCGAGGGCTGCACCATGTGCGGCGAGTTCTGCGCGATGAAGTTCGTGGCCAGCTATCTGGGAAGCGAGCGCGAGACCTGCTGACGCGCGGGCAAGTTTTGGGGTCAGACCCCTTAACTTGCCTTTTGATTGGAGCGGCGGATGGCGCGAAAAGCCCTGACTGAGTTCGAGACGATCGAGATAATTCGGGAGATGCTATCCGGGCCGGCGCCCGGCCTGGTGGTCGGGCCAGGGGACGACGCGGCCGTCTTCGACTTCACCACCAACAGCATCATCCTCACTGTCGACGCAATCCACGAGGGAGTGCACTTCACCCTCGACGCCTTCGACCTGAGCGACGTCGGGTGGAAGGCGGTCGCTTCCAGCGTCAGCGACGTGGCGGCGATGGGCGGAGAGCCGGCGTGCGCGCTGATATCCGCGGCGTTCGGCCAGCCCCCCACCGAGCCGGAGCTGCGAAGCCTCCTGGGCGGCGCCATCGAGATGTCGGACCAGTGCCACTGCCCCATAGTGGGGGGCGACGTGTGCTCCTCGAAGGCCGGGCTGTCGCTTACCGTCACCGTGGCGGGCACGCCGTGCCCCTCTGGGTCGATACTGCGCTCGGGGGCTCGAGAGGGAGACCTGATCGGGGTGACCGGCGTGCTGGGCGATTCGGCCGGCGGCCTCTACGTGCTGAAGTCGCGCAGCGACGGGCTCCGCGCTGCGTACCCGGGCCTGGTGGAGGCTCACCTGAGGCCCCGGCCGCGCGTGTCCGCGGGCGTCGCGCTGGCCGCGGCGGGGGTGAGCGCGATGGCGGACGTCAGCGACGGCCTGGCCCGCGACCTCTCCAATATCTGCCGGGCAAGCAAAGCAGGGTGCGAGGTTCACCTGGAGAATGTACCGGTGAGCGACGCGCTGCGCGAGCTTGCCGCCGAAGCCCTGCTCGATCCCGTGACCTGGGCGCTTTCCGGCGGCGAGGACTACGAGCTGGTGTTCACGGCGGCCCCCGAAGGCTTCGAGGAGGTCGCCGGGGCGCTTGCCGCGCTGGGCGTGCACTGCTCGCTGCTGGGAACGGTCACCGGCCCGGCTTCGGGCATGCGGCTCGTATCGGGTGATGGAGAGGTTACGGAGATGGAGGGGCTCGGATATGACCACTTTCTTTGAGGACACCGAGGAGGCCGCCCTGGCCCCCAGGCTACCGCAGGCCGGGCTGAGGACCGCGCTGTCGGTGGCGGGGCTCGACCCCTCGGGGGGCGCCGGCGTCATCGCCGACGTGCGCACCTTCGACGCGCTCGACGTCTACGGCATGGCCGCGGTGTCGACCATCACCTACCAGAACACGTCGGGCGTGATCGGGCGGTTCGACCTTCCAGCGGAGGCGCTGCTCAGCCAGGTCGAGGCGATATTCGCCGACAGGATGCCCAACGCGATCAAGACCGGCGCGCTGGGGAGCGCGGATTCGGTGCGCGAGCTGGGCCTGCTGCTGGCCAAGAAGTACACCGGGCCCGTGGTTGTCGACCCCGTCGTCTTGAGCGCGGGCGGCCAGAGGCTGCTGGACGAGGACGCCGTGAGCGCGCTGGAGCGGTTCCTGCTGCCGGTGGCGGCGATGGTCACACCCAACATAAAAGAGGTCGAGCTGCTGAGCGGCTTCGCCGTCTTCGACTCCAAGGACGCCGAGGCCGCGGCGCTGCGCCTGGTGGCGGCCGGCGCGCGCTCGGCGCTCATCACCGGGCTCAAGTCGGTCGAGGCGGGCGAGGACGTGTCGGCCGACGTCTTCTGCGACGGCGAGGAGATCGAGATATTCACCAACCCCTGGGTCGAGGGGCTCGAGGTCCACGGGAGCGGGTGCCTGCTCTCGGCGGGGATCGCGGCCTGCCTCGCCAGGGGGATGTCGCTCAAGGACGCGGTGGTTGAGGCGCGCGCGCTGACACGCGCGGCGATCGAAGTCCCCGTCTTTCCGGGAAGGGGAGCCGCCTGCGCCGATCCGTTCATGTTGAAGAAGGCGCGGTCGCGGGCGCCCGAGGAAATTGAGAGTGAGGCCCGGTGAGAGTAGCGCTGGTCAGCGACACGCACGGTGACCCGACGGCCTGGGCCAGGGCACTCGAGGTGATCGGCTCCGCCGAGCTCATCTGCCACTCCGGCGACGTGCTCTACCACGGCATCTTTAACCCCATCACCGACACCTACGACCCTCGGCGACTTGCCTCGGTGCTGAACGAGGTCAAGGTGCCGATGATCCACGCGCGGGGCAACTGCGACTCCGAGGTCGACCAGATGGCGCTGGACAACCACATCCTCTCCGACTTCGCCTTCGCGAGCGTGGAGGGCACGCGCATCCTCATCACACACGGGCACAAGAACAGCGAGGAAGAGCTGGCCGCCATGGCCGGCAAGGCCGGCATCCAGTTGGTCCAGCGGGGACACACTCACCTGCCCGGGATACGCCAGGTCGGCGGGGTCACCATCGTCAACCCCGGAAGCGTGGCCCTGCCAAAGCAGGAGGGGGAGGCGCCCACGGCGGCTGTGCTCGAGGACGGCAAGCTGACGATATTCGACCTCAGGGATAAAGTGGTGTTCGCAGAGGGAGAGTTGAGCGGCTGAGCGGCTAAGCCCTCTGGACCTTGCCCGCCTTCAGGCACCTGGAGCAGACACGCGCGGTGCGTTTACTGCCGTTGACCACTATGCGCATCTTGTGGACGTTGGGGGTCCAGCGCTTCTTGGTCTTCTTATGTGAATGGCTCACGTTGAAGCCGAACTGCGGCTTCTTTCCACAAATATCACACACGTTCGACAATTGAATTCCTTTCGATGCCAACGAGGAATGATGATAGCACATCGCAGCGGGCAGGCAAATGCCGCGCGCAGCTAGATTGCTCTGTCGATTCCCAGCACGACCTTCTTCGCGTCCGGGGTCACGCCGATAGACCTGGCGCCCGGCGCGGTCTTGAAGACGGCCCCGTCTATCTCGCACAGCGTGATATCGAAGGGGAGGTTGATCTCGACCGACGAGGGCGGCCTCTCGAAGGAGCCGGGGAGCTCGAAGATGACCGAGTCGTCGCCGGACTTCACCCGGTAGGACACCTCCCCGAAGAACGTCGGTGCGCCGGAGACCTTGATCTCGGAGCCGGGCTCGAACCACTCGGGCTTGGACACGGCCAGCAGCGTCAGCTTGTCGCCCTCCTCGGTCAGCATCACGTTGCGGATGAAGTTGAGGAACTCGCACACCGCCCAGCCGTGGTGGCCGTCGCCGTAGGCGCCGCCCCTGGTCAGCGGGTTTATCGCCTCGGGGAAGGTCAGCGTGGGCGTCGCCATCGTCATCAGCGAGTCGAATATCGTGAGCGCGTATGGGTCGCGCACCTTCATGAGGCACTGGGCGACCTGCAGCGAGAGGTACGCGTTGAGCCCGCAGTGCAGTATCCCGTGATAGAAGACGTCGCGGTAGAAATGTTTGTCGATTATCTCGCGCAGCGTGTTCGACATGATCTCCTCGTCCGCTCCGATGACGTCGAGGGGGTAGACGCCGGACACCACCCCGATGCTGCCGGAATCCATGTCCCTGTCGGGCGCAATCGGCATCACCTTGCGGCCCAGCCGCTTCTCGACCGCTGACCAGGAGCTCTCCAGAGCCTCCAGCATCTCGCCGGCGATCCTCTCGCAAAAGGCCGCGTCACCTGCAAAACCCAGGTCGCGCGCGGCGGCGGCGACCGCCCGCAGCCCCCCGATCGCCCAGAAGTCGTCCCAGTAGTAGACGTCGCCCATGCCGAAATGCTCGGCGCTGATGCCCGGCGGCAGCAGACCGCCCCTGGGGTCGCCCGGGGGCAGGTCCATCACCCTGTTGGCCTCGATCCAGCGGGCGCCCTTCATCAGCGAGGGGTAGACCTCTTTCAGGAAGGACGAGTCGCCGGTGATGCGGTAATGGTGCACCAGCGTGTACATCGCCTGGCCGTTGGAGTCCCACTCGCCGGAGTGCGAGCGGAAATAGCCGTCCGGCGTCTGCCGGTCGGGATAGGTGGTGAGGATGTCGTGGGCCTTGTCCACGTGGCCGATGCGCTCCAGCGCCGGCACCAGGTAGGCCGCGTCGCGGAACCACATCATGTGATAGGTCGAGACGCCGGGCGTGATCGAGCGCCCGTCGAACAGCAGCAGCAGGAACGCTTTGTTCACGTCGAACGCGCGCTGCACCCGCGCGTCAGGCACCGAGATGGTCATGCCCTCGGAGACCAGGGCGGACCAGCTGTCTCTCTGCCGCGAGAGCTTCTCGTCCACCAGGCGAATCGACTCGCCCTCGGGGAGCATCCGGTGAAGAGGCGGGTGTGTGCCGGCCGCCAGCGGGCTCGCGAAGCATACCGTGCCTGAGCCGCCGCCAGAAAGGTCCAGGTCAAAGACCGCGGCGGCGCTGGACAGCCCGAACGGCTCGCTCACCGAAGATGTCCCCTCGGGGAGGCGCTCGCGGCCGGGGTCCCTGAGTTGGCCGGCGACGTCGCCGAGCTTGTAGTCGGAGAGCAGTACGGTCGATGGCTGCGCCCCCAGGCATGCCATGGGATTGCCGTCGGCCGTGAACGTCCTGGTGGCCCGGTCGTAGGCGAGCTCGTTAATCGCGCAGATCGTCTCGGGGTTGTACGGGCGCACCGACACCACCAGCGAGACCGGCATCGCCTGGCGGCGCGCGTTGGTCACCTCCGCCCGGCAGAGCACCACCGGCACCGTCTCAAGAGGCGCGACGAACGACGTGAGCACGCACTCCATGCCCAGCGCGTCGAACGCGGTGCGCACGATGGGCAGCCCGTCGACCAGCGACTGCTCCACGCTCTCGAGCTCGGAGGGGCACACCAGGGTGTCGCCCACCTTCACCCAAACGTCGATGGAGGGCGCGAAAGGCCAGGGGGTGATGAGACCCCGCGGGTCGACCACCGCCTCCTGGGGGAAGCCGCACAGCCCGATCCCGGTCCAGTCGCGGTGCGTCATGTTGCACTCCAGCCAGAAGTGGCCGTGGGGGGTGAACGAGTCAGATGACGGCTTCCGCTGCCGGTCCAGCCAGTAAGGCATCACCCAGTTCGCCATCTGCTGCTCGGCGAACGGGGTCAGCATGAACCCCGACCACATGTCGGCTCCCAGGGCGAAGAGCTCCGTGGGGAGGCTGCTCGCGGCGTTGCCCGAGAGCTCCTTGAACGACTGGAAGTTGCGTACGGCGCTGCGCGGGATGCTGAACTTCCTCACGGCGCCCTCGACCGCCGCACCCGTGACCTTCGACTTGAACCACGAGGCCATGCCCTTGATGCCCGGCTCGATCGCCATACGCCCTCCTCGAGTAAAACGCAACAAAGGGGTCAGACCACTTTGTTGCGTTTAACGACCCACGCCCCTATATCCTGTTACAAAACGCAACAAAGTGGTCTGACCCCTTTGTTGCGTTTTTGTACTTTCGTCGAATCGCATCAAACGCACAATGTATTATATAGACACGCGACTACGAAGGACCCTGATGCCTGAAGACAAGCCCCACGAGAAAGCCGGCGAGGGCGCCGTTGTGAAACGGCCGTCTCCCGCGGTAGAGGCGCTTAACCGCTTCGCGGCGCCGATCACCGCGCTGTCCGGGATCGGCCCGGCGATGGCCCACAAGCTCGAGCCGCTGGGCATCACCAACGTCTCCGACCTGCTGTACCACCTGCCCAGGCGCTACCTCGACCGCTCCAACGTCACCCCGATAAGGGAGGCCAAGGTGGGCGAGGAGGTCACGGTGGTGGGTAAGGTCACCGAGGCCGATCTCCGCACCACCCGCTCGCGCAAGTCGATGCTGGTGGTGACCCTCTTCGACGGGACCGGCTACATCTCCGGCGTCTGGTTCAACCAGGAATACCACAAGGACAAGCTCACCCTCGGCTCGCTGGCCGCCTTCTCCGGCAAGGTCGGCTTCCTCTACAACATGCTGCAGATGACCAACCCTTCCTACGACGTGCTGGGGAGCGAGGAGTCTGACCCTCGCGTGGAGGGCCTCAACACCGGGCGGATCATCCCGCTCTACCCGGCCACAGCCGGGGTGACTTCCGCGGTGCTGCGACGGTTCGTCAGCCGGGCGCTGGAGGCGGTCAAGGGAATGGCCGACCCGGTGCCGCCGGAGGTGGTCAAGAAGTTCGGCCTGATGGGGCTCGAGGACGCGCTTCACGAGACCCACTTCCCCAGCGGCGCGGAAGCCCTGAAGAAGTCGCGCTACCGGCTCGCCTTCGACGAGCTCTTCACCATGCAGGTGGGACTCGCGCTCACCAGGAAGCGCCGCCAGAGCCAGGCCCGCGGTATAAGTCACGCGGGCGGTGGCGACCTGGTGGACCGGTTCACGAGCGGACTGCCATTCGAGCTGACCGGCTCCCAGAAGAGGGCCTTCGCCGAGATTTCGCAAGACATGCGCGCCGCCGTCCAGATGAACAGGCTGCTGCAGGGCGAGGTGGGCTCGGGAAAGACCGTGGTGGCGGTGATGGCGCTACTGCTCGCGGTGGAGAGCGGATACCAGGGCGCGATGATGGCGCCGACCGAGATACTTGCGCACCAGCACTACCGACGCATATCCGAGATGCTCGAAGGCCTGCCCGTGCGCCTCGAGCTGCTGACGGGCGCGCCCTCCAAGGCGGCGCTCGAGGCGATCGCCTCGAGCGAGGTCGACATAGTGGTGGGCACCCACGCCCTGGTCTCCGCGCGGGTCTCGTTCGCGAACCTGGGCCTGGCCATCATCGACGAGCAGCACCGGTTCGGCCTGGAGCAGCGCGTCCTGCTGGGGCGCAAGGGCAGCGACCCCGACATGCTGCACATGTCCGCGACCCCCATCCCCAGGACGCTCTCGCTCACGCTCTTCGGCGACCTGGACGTCAGCGTCATCGATGAGATCCCGTCCGGCCGCAAAGGGGTCGTGACGCACGTGGCGGGTCAGGATGAGCGCGAAGGAATATTCGCCATGGTCGCCCGCGAGGTCGCCGCGGGGCGGCAGGTCTTCGTGGTCTGCCCTCTCATCGAGGAGTCGGAGAAGCTGGAGGTCAGAGCGGCTACCGAGGAGTCTGAGCGCATCGCCCGCGAACTTCCGAAGGCGCGGGTTGCGCTGGTCCACGGCCAGATGAAGGGCGTCGAGAAGCGCGAGGTGATGGAGCGCTTCGGCGAGGGCGAGATCGACATCCTGATAACGACGGTGATGGTGGAGGTGGGGGTGGACGTCCCCAACGCGACGGTGATGATCGTGGAGGACGCCGACCGCTTCGGCCTGGCGCAGTTGCACCAGTTGCGCGGCCGCATCGGGCGCGGGAGCGAGAGGGGGATCTGCGTCTTCTTCGCCGACCCCACCACCGAGGAAGGCAAGGCGCGAATGGAGGCCATAAGGCAATACTCCGACGGGTTTGCGCTGGCCGAGGCCGACCTGGCCATACGGGGCGAGGGGAGCCTATTCGGCACCAGGCAGTCCGGCCTTCCCGACCTCAAGGTGGCGCGCCTGGCCCGCAACCTGGACCTGATCCGCAAGGCCCGGGCCGAGGCGTTCGAGATCGTGGAGAAAGACCCGACGCTGTCGGGCAGGGAGAACGTCCTGTTGCGCTGGGAGACCAACCGCCGCTTCGGCGGCGCGCTCGACTGGCTCTTCCACGCCTGAAACGCACCACGGCGCCTGACCCCATGGTGCGTTGGAGAAGGGAGACGTTGATTGCGGGTTATCGCCGGGAGCGCCAAGGGGACGAAGCTGTACGGCGCCAAGGGCCGCCAGCTAAGGCCGGTGCTGGACCAGGTCAAAGAGTCCATGTTCGGTCTGCTGGGCGATCGCGTGGTCGACGCGCGTGTGCTGGACCTGTTCGCCGGCATCGGCTCTCTTGGCATCGAGGCGCTGAGCCGGGGCGCTGAGCACGCGGATTTCATCGAGCAGCACGCGGCGACCGCCTCGTCGATACGCGACAACCTGGGCCGCGCTCACCTGGAGGAAAAAGGCTCGGTGCGAACGGGAAAACTTCCCGGCGCGCTACGCTCCGCGAGAGGTCCATATGGTTTGATTTTTGTAGACCCCCCATTTAGAATTGATAAACGTTTGCTGGAGGCGCTGTTTCGCCTCATTCTCGATAGGGGGCTTCTCGAAGACGATGGACTGCTGGTCTATCGGCACTCGCCTCACGCGAGCTACGATCCCCCCACCGGTGAATGGTCGCTGGAAGAGCGGCGTGACTACGGCGACTCGATAGTGTGTGTGTTCAGTCCGGCGAATCGCAACGGCGAGAAGAGGGAGCAGGCTTGAATGTAGCGATCTGCCCCGGCACGTTCGACCCGGTGACCAACGGTCACCTTGACGTGATACGAAGGGTCTCGAGGCACTTCACCAAGACGATCGTGGCGGTGGCCGCCAACCCGTCAAAGTGCCCGCTCTTCAATATCGAGGAGCGGATCTCGATGCTGAATGAGAGCATAGGCGACACGAACAAGGTCGAGGTCATCGCGTTCGACTCGCTCCTGATCGACGTAGCGCGCGACCACGGGTCGTGCTGCATCGTCAAGGGCCTGCGGGCGATGTCGGACTTCGAGTTCGAGTTCCAGATGGCTCAGTTCAACCGTCAGATGGACGAGAACATCGAGACGTTCTTCGTCATGGCGAGCCCCGAGTTCACCTACCTGAGCTCGAGCGGGCTCAAGGAAGTGGCCTCGTACGGGGGCTCTATAAACGGACTGGTGCCCGACCTGGTCGAGGAGCGGCTGCTCGCCAAGCTCGGGAAGCGCAAGACGACCGGCGCGCCGGAAAAGGAGTAGTGAGGATGGATATATTCGCTCGGCTGGACAAGCTGGAGGACTTTATCGCGAACTCCAAGCGGGTTCCGCTCTCCTCTTCGGTGATGGTGAACGAGGCGGAGTTCTACGACCTCCTCGATGACATCAGGGCGACCCTGCCCAACGAGCTCAAGCAGGCCCGCCACATCGCCAAGGAGCGCGACCGCATCATGGTCGAGGCGCAGCGCAAGGAAGAGGAGCTGCTGGCCAAGGCCGAGAAGCGCGCCGACGACATGGTCCAGCAGACTGAGATCATCAAGCAGGCCGAGCTCGAGCGCGACCACATGATAGACGAGGCGCAGGAAGAGGCGCGCCGCATCGTGTATGACGCCGAGGACGTGGCCGACCGGATATTCGGCGAGCTGGAAGCATCGCTCATCGAGGTCAAGGACTCGACCGACGAGATCCTCACGCGCATCACCTCCTGGCGCGAGAAGCTCCGCGGCTACACGCAGGAGACGACTGATGACTCCTACGAGTACGAGCGCGAGGAAGAGTGAGGATACCGATAACGCCTGACACAACCCCGGCCCATGGTCGGGGTTTTTATTTGGAGGATTGGAACCCGCCGCAGAGAAGGCGGAACGCGGAATGATGAATGCCAAGCCGGCTGTCCCCGAACTTCAGATAGACGTCTCGAACGCACTCCCGCTGGTGGGAGACCACAAGAGGGTGCAGGGCGCCGCGGACCTGGCGATGAGCGAGGGCTACGAGATGACACTCGAGCCCGGTGACGGTATTGGCTGGACCTTCGACCTGCGCAGGATCGCGGGCGCGCTGGAGATCACCGGAGAGGTGTCGGGCGTGGCGGCGCTGTCATGCTACCGGTGCCTGGAGGATTTCGCCTACCAGGTATCGATCCGGCTGAAGGAGCACGCGCTCTGGCCCAACGCGCGCGAAGGCGAGGAGGACCTCGAAGGCGCGGCCGACTACCTGGTGATGGACGGCATGATCGACCTCGAGCCGGTCCTGAGGGACGCGGTGGTGCTGGCGCTGCCGGCGCGGCGCGTATGCGACGAATCGTGCCGGGGGCTCTGCGCGAGGTGTGGGGCGAACCTCAACAGCGAGACGTGTTCGTGCGGCGAGCTTCCCACCGATTCCCGGCTCAGCCCCCTCGCCGATCTGAAGAAGAGACTGGAGGGCGCGGGCGATGCATCGCCTTGACGGGTCATTAGGTCTCAAGTACCCTTTATCAGGCATCCCGGAAAAGGAAACGAGGCTTCATGGCGGTTCCCAAGAGGAAAACATCAAAATCGAACAGAGATACGAGAAGGTCGCACCACGCGTTGAAGGTCACGCTGCTGGGCAAGTGCCCCCAATGCCACAAGCCGAAGCTCCCCCACAGGGTCTGTAAAGAGTGTGGCTACTACAATGGCCGCCAGATCTTCGAGGTCGAGTGACGACGCCAACCGCATAAGAGGATCCTTCTTCGAGCCCCGCGCGCTGGCCGTGATAGGGGCCTCTTCGCACCCTGACAAGGTCGGCTACGCCGTCCTCGCCAACATCATCAAGTCCGGATATGAGGGCAAGGTCTACCCGGTGAACCCCAAGGCTCACGAGATACAGGACCTTGAGTGCTTTCACGACGTGCACGACATCCCCGACCCGCTCGACCTGGCCGTGATCGTGGTCCCCGCCATCCACGTACCCGAGACCGTGTCCGAGCTCGCCGGCCGGGGGGTCCCCGGAGCGGTGATCGTCTCCGCGGGCTTCAGGGAGGTCGGAATCGAGGGCAGGAAACTCGAGCGCGACGCGGTGGAGCGGGCGCACGCGGGCGGCATGAGGCTGCTGGGCCCCAACTGCCTGGGGATCATGAACACAGCCGTTCCGCTGAATGCCTCCTTCGCCCGAAAGATGCCGCCGAAGGGTAACATCGGCGTGATAAGTCAGTCGGGGGCGATTTGCACTTCGCTGATCGACTGGGCGCGATCGGAGGCCGTCGGCTTCTCCAAGCTCGTGAGCCTGGGCAACAGCGCCGACCTGGTCGAGAGCGACTTCCTCGAGGCGCTCACAAACGACGACGACACGCGGGTCATCGCCATGTACCTGGAGGGAGTCTCGGACGGCAAGCGCTTCTACGAGACGCTGTCGGCCACCAGCGCGGTAAAGCCGGTTGTGTTCTTCAAGGCAGGCGTCACCTCCGCCGGCGCCAGGGCCGCCTCGTCGCACACCGGCGCGCTCGCCGGCAGCGAGAGCGCCTACAACGCCCTTTGCATGCAGACGCCCTCCTTGAGAGCGCACTCCGTCGCAGAGCTGATGTCACTGGCGCGGACGATGGCCACGCAACCACTTCCGCAGGGGCCGAGAGTCGGCATCGTGACCAACGCGGGCGGGCCCGGCATCGTGGCCTCCGACGCCGGCGAAAAAGCGCACCTGGAACTGGCCCAGCTCTCCAGCAAGACGGTGACGACGCTGCGAAGGTACCTCCCGCCGGCCGCGAGCCTGCACAACCCGGTTGACATACTGGGGGACGCGGACGCCATGAGGTACGCGATCGCCCTGGAGGCGCTGATCGAGGACCCCGGGGTCGACGCGGTCCTGGTGATCCTCACGCCGCAGGCGATGACCGAGATCTACCTCACCGCCGACGAGATAATCCACATCTCCCGCAACTCCTCCAAGCCGGTGGTGGCCTCCTTCATGGGCTCGGGCTCGGTGCAGGCGCCTGTCAACAGATTGCAGAAAGCCGGGATACCGAGCATTCCGTACCCCGACCAGGCCATGGACGTCCTCGGCCGGATGTACGAACGCCAGCTGCAGCTCAAGACCCCGCCTTCGCGCGAGGTCAAGTTCACGGTGGACGAGGCGGCCGTCAAGAGCCTCTTTGGATCGTACGCCGAGCGTGACGAGGTCCAGGTGGAGGCGGAGGACTGCCGAAAGGTGCTGGAGGCATACGGCATCCCTTACGCGCCCTACCTGAACGCCTCCGACGTTGAGGCGGCCAGGAAAGCCGCCGGCGAGATGGGCTACCCCGTGGTCATGAAGATCGTCTCGCCCCAGATACTGCATAAGACCGACGTGGGAGGCGTCGCGCTCGGCATAAAGAACGCGAGGCAGCTCGCGGATGCTTATGACGAGATGATGGCGAACGTACGCAGGCGGATGCCGGGCGCCGAGATATACGGCGTGGGCATACAGAAGATGATACCGCAGGGAC
>Ga0209539_1001281_pt1 | contig 13696 bp, 11 predicted proteins | sample BarGraNGADG00312_2_FD_184499 | JGI IMG/M metagenome (GOLD analysis project Ga0209539, IMG submission 184499) | Arctic peat soil microbial communities from Barrow, Alaska - Barrow Graham LP Ref core NGADG0011-312 (SPAdes) (version 2) | ecosystem: Environmental > Terrestrial > Soil > Wetlands >... | reverse complement strand
ACATTGATGCAGTTCCAGTCGGACATCCTCGGCGTTCCCGTCATCCGCCCGAAGGTAGCCGAAACCACCGCTCTCGGTGCTGCCTATGCAGCTGGCCTTGCAGTCGGTTTCTGGGCCAAGGTCGAAGATTTGCGCGCCAACTGGGGAGTGGACAAGACTTGGAAGCCCAAGATGGACAGCGCTAAGCGCGCCACGCTCTTTAACGGCTGGCTTGAAGCCGTCAAGCGCACGTTCGGTTGGGTAAAGCAGTAGAACGATCGCTATAGGTTTCTCGTATCCGAAACGAGCCGCGACCGGCGGTCGCGGCTCGTTCCTGTTTCGGCAGAGTCTATCAACGATGTGCTGGCTCTATTCTCTAGAAGTACGATACTGAGCAAAAAGGAATGGCAAATATGGCAGATAAAACGTATGATGTCATCATCATAGGCGCGGGCGTGGTCGGGAGTATGGTGGCCCGGTTTCTCTCGCGCTACAAACTTGATGTTCTTCTGATTGAAAAGGATTCCGACGTCGGCATGGGTGCCTCCTCCGCGAATACGGCGATTATCCATGCCGGTTATGACCCCAAGCCAGGTACTCTGAAGGCCGAGATGAACGTTATGGGAAATCAGATGTTTGATCAGCTGGCTGGCGAACTCAACTTCACCTTCGAGAGGCGTGGTGACTACGTCGTTGCTATAGGACCGGAAGAATTTGCCAAGCTTGAGAGTCTGCGGCAGCAGGGACTCGAGAACGGGGTTCCCGGAATGTTCATACTCAACGGTGCAGATGTTCGCCGGCGGGAGCCCAACATCAATCCCGAGGTAAGCGGTGCTCTCTGGGCCACTACCGGAGGGATCTGTGACCCTTTTAGCGTTGTGATTGCCGCTGCGGAGAATGCCGTCGTCAATGGGGTCACCCTTATGACCGACACGGTTTTTCAGGACTTCATTATGGAAGGAAAACGCATCGTCGGCATCAAGACAAACCGAGGCGATTTCAGGTCTCGCTGGGTCATCAACAGTGCGGGCCTGTATTCCGATGTGGTGATGCACAAGGCTGGCCTGCGGCCGGAGTTCAAGATTACGCCTCGAAAGGGCGAGTATTACGTCTTCGACAAAGCCGAAATCACCATCAATAACGTGCTTTTCCCGGTGCCGTCTGCAACCAGCAAGGGTATTCTGGTTACCACGACCGTGCATGGCAATACCATCATAGGACCGAACGCCCTGGAGATCGTTGACAAAGAAGACCGCTCTGTTACCCGTGAAGGATTGGATGAAATTTGGCAGGGGGCTACCAACCTGGTTCCCTCGCTGAGTCTTCGATATTCGATAGCCGAATTTGCTGGACTGAGGCCGGGAGGAAATGCCCCGTGCGCCAACCCCGACGTCAAGTACAACAAGGATTTTATCATCGAGATTCCCAAACAGGTCGAGGGATTGGTCAATCTTGGCGGCATTGAGTCGCCGGGACTTAGCTCGTCTCCTGCCATTGCCGTCCGAGTCGTCGAGCTGCTCAAGAGCGCCGGTGAGAAGCTGGAAGAGAAGTCGGGATGGAACCCCATACGCAGGGCTCGTCCGCGCTTCCGTGACATGTTGCCGACTGAGCAGAAGTTGCTCGTAGAGGACGATCCGAGATATGGACGCATCATTTGTCGCTGCGAGTACGTCACCGAGGGCGAAATTGTGGCCGAAATACACGCACCCATACCCGCGCGTACCTACGACGCTATAAAGCGGCGCACTTGGCTGGGTACGGGACGCTGTCAGGGTGCTTTTGATACTCCGCGTGTCGTCGAGATTCTTGCTCGCGAACTGGGTGTCTCACCGCTCGAAATCAGCAAGAAGGGTAAGGGATCAGAACTCCTTGTCCGGCCGACCAAAGATAAGGAGGCAGAATAATGTTGAAGCAAAAATACGACGTGATCGTTATCGGCGCTGGCCCTGCTGGTCTGGCTGCAGCCATAGAAGCAAAGAAGACGGGTGCCCAGGATGTGCTTGTCATTGAGCGGGCACAGGAGCTGGGTGGGATTCTGCAGCAGTGCATTCATAATGGATTTGGCCTCCAAATATTCAAGAAAGACCTGCCGGGTCCTGCCTATGCACAGCGTTTTATCGATGAGCTTGCAGGGCTTCATGTCGATACGTTGCTGGATGCGATGGCCATCAATGTGACCAGCGAAAGGCATGTGTATGCCACGAGCCGGTGGTCCGGTTTTGTCGAAATGGACACGAGGGCTCTGGTGCTGGCTATGGGCTGCCGTGAACGAACGCGGGCACAGATTGCTTTGCCGGGAACAAGGCCGGCGGGCGTGTATACTGCGGGAACTGCCCAGCGCTTTGTTAATATCGAAGGCTTTATGCCTGGCAAGCGCTTCGTGATTCTGGGCTCGGGCGACATCGGCATGATCATGGCACGCAGGCTTACCTTCGAAGGTGCCAAGGTAGAACGAGTGCTGGAAATCATGCCCTTCCTGACCGGCCTGACACGCAACTATGTGCAGTGCCTTTTAGACTACGATATTCCACTCCAGTTGCATCATACGGTCAAGCGCATTATCGGCAACGACAGGGTGGAAGCGATAGAATCGGTTCAGATCGATGAACAGCGCCAGCCGATACCGGGCACTGAGGAGACCATTCCCTGTGATACACTGTTGCTTTCGGTGGGTCTCATCCCGGAGAACGAACTTTCACGCAAGGCGGGCGTTTCACTTGATCCCGTCACAGGTGGCCCATTTGTCGATGAAAAAATGCAGACCAGCGTGCCGGGCATTTTTGCCGCGGGCAACGTGGTACATGTCTACGACTTGGTGGATTGGGTGACTCAGGCCGGGTTGTTATGCGGGCGGAACGCGGCGCAATACGCCATCACTGAACGCAAAAACCACGGCCGACAGGTAAAGATGAAAGCCGGAGACAATGTTCGCTACGTCGTCCCTCACGTTTTGGATAAGGAAAGTCTTGCGGAATCGGCTCAGCGTTTACAGATGCGCGTGACACTGCCGATCGAGGAACCCGTCTGGGTCGAAGTCATGAACGGCGAAGAACGCGTGACCAGAAAGGCGGAACTCTACGTGCGCCCGGGCGAGATGGTCAATATCGACATTCCACAGTCTGCCTACGACGCGGTGCAACGCGCGTCCGAGCTGAGCGTGCGAGTCGTCAGGCGATAAGGAGACTGATATGACGCAGGAACATAAGAAGCTTATCTGCATTACATGTCCAAGGGGCTGCGCCTTGGACGTGACAATGGAGGGTGAGGCCGTCATCAAGATAGAAGGGAATAGTTGCAAGCGCGGTGTCGACTATGCGATGGGGGAGCTGAAGGACCCGCGGCGCATAGTGACGACCACGGCCCGGGTAAGGGGCGGCGTACATCCTCTTGTACCAGTCTACACCGAATCGCCGATTCCCAAGCCACGTATTTTTGATCTACTGGCCGAAATCCGGAAGATCGAGCTTAAGGCTCCCGTAAAGTTTGGGGACGTAGTCATTGAAAACGCTCTCGGCACCGGCGTCAACGTTCTGGCAAGCAGGAATATTCCGGCAAAAAGCGAGGCATCATAGGAACTGACATGGCAAAAGACCTGCGGGAGGATAAAGGAGTCATTGTACCAGCAGAAACACCGACACCCACTGTCGAGCCAAAGCCTGGGCTGAGTCAGAAGAAGCAACCACGCTACTGGATCAGACTCGCAGTATTCCTTGTGCCGCTTATCCTCAGCGAGATCATGTTCTTGAATGTCGGAAAAAAATGGAACGCCGTGATATTTCCAGTAGTCTGGGTAGCTTTCTTCTACTTCCAGATGAAGCGGGGCGGGTGGAACGTTTTTAGACCCTGAAGAGCTCGCCAGTATCCCAACTGCCTTCCTTTTTCACATTGCCCCGGGTTCAACCCACCCGGGGCGTCTCTTTTTCTGGGCTCATCCTCTCCTCGCCGTTCCGATGAAAGCGTCCGCAGATGCAAAACCCCCGGCGTGAAGCCGGGGGTTGGCGATTTGCTCTGGAACAGATGCTAGAAACCAGTCGGAGCGGTCCAGGCTGGGACTGCCTTCGGATCAGTCGGCGGAACGACGGTGCCGGCGATGATGTCCGTACGAAGGGTGTCGATCTTGGCAATCTGGTCGGCAGACAGGACCTTGGAAACGTTGCCCTTGGCCCAGCCCACACCACCGTCGGTCAGAGACAGAGTGATGGGTCCCGACTTGAAGGTGTTCTCAGCCACAGACTTGACGGCCAGCCATGTAGCATAGTCGACGTGTTTGAGAGCAGATGTCAGCGTGCCGGCAGGATACAGGTTCGGGTTCTTGCCCATGTCGACGTCGACACCGATGCCCCACAGACCCTTGGCAGGTCCGCCGGCTTCCTTGATGGCTTCGAACATACCGTTGCCAGTGGCTCCGGCAGCGTGGAACAGGATATCGCACTTCTGAGCGATCATTGTCTGGGCAATAAGCTTGCCGGCGGGCTGGTCGACGAAGCTACCAGCGTAGACGTCGGACACGTTCTTGCCATCGGTGCCGTACGCGATCTTGTTGGTCGTCTTGATGCCAGCGAAGAAACCTGCCTCATAGCGCTGGACCGGCGGAACGGGAGAACCACCGATGTAGCCGATCTTGTTGGACTTGGTCGCATAGCCGGCGATGGCGCCGACAAGGAACCCGCACTGCTCTTCCTTGAACAGGTAGTCCACAAGGTTGGGGAGGTCAGGGAGCGGAGCAAACGTTGTGGGGTCGGAGGGAACGGCGTCGATCAACATGAACTTGACGTTCGGATGATCCTTCGCGACCTGGTAGGTGGCGTCGGCAAGCATGAAGCCAACGGCGACGATGAGTTTGCAGCCCTCATCCTCAGCAAGCTTGGTGAGGTTGGGGATGTAGTCCGTCTGTTCCTTACCCTCAAGCACGACGGGGGTGATGCCAGGGATCGCGACGATGTTCTTGTCGGTAAGGTCAGGGGCGTTGTCGGCCAGAGACTGCGCATAGTCTGCATCCGACATGTTAGTGTAGCCACCACCTTTGACGTAGGACTTCTTGGCGGCCCAGATCTCGAGACCGCGCAGGGCGGAGTCGTTGAATGACTGGTCACCACGGCCACCGACATCAGTGACAAGGCCAACCTTGATCTCATTGACAACAGGCGCGGCCTTCTTGCATCCAGTGAAGACAGAAGCAGCTAGAACTAGAATCAGCAAAACAGACAGCAGTCTTCTCATTTGTTCTCCTCCAGAACAGAATAACCTGATAGTGAGTATTGTAACACAAATACGTGATCCATGTTTCGACACCGGTGGCTGCGCCGGTCTGTCAGTCACATGCCAAGCTCATACACCTGCGGTTCACCTCCAACTACGCATGTCTGAGCACCCACTCACAATCGGAGTATATCCAGCTATCAGCGAAATGCATCAAACCATCCTCAGTCTCCTGGGAGACTGTTCACCGACGCGATCGTCGGTCTACTTCCCATGTGGGGCGCGATAGACCTCCAGGAACATTCCAGCACTCCACCCATGAGCCTAACCATAACACGTCCTCGGTCAAGACTCGCGGGGCCCCGTCGTATCGTTCTCCGACCTGCCGACGCAGACGACATCCCGTGGTAGCAGGGCAAGACCCGTCCGCAGGAAAACAATCGGCGCGACGTAGACTGTCCAGACTCCGGTCAGGGCATAGCGGACGAACCGCCCAATCTGGGCGATCAAGCCCGTCCCGTGGGGCAGGAAAATGGTGAGCCCGTACCATATCAGGAGGACACCTATGATGCCCAGCATGAACCGGAGAATCCTGGTTCCGACGGGACCGGCTGCACTGAAACGGGTATACCGCTGCTGGAAGGCCAGGCCCGCGAGGCAGCCCCCGAGTATCCCGGCCGTTGAGACAAACCCGCTCCAGTCGCGCGGGTCGTCGGCATGCGGCTCATGATCATCCAGAGGGAATACATGGGGTCCGTCACGCGTGCGAGGGTAGCCTGGACGCCCCACGTGAGGAGCAGCAGGACGGCCGGTACGACGGCCGACCAGACAGTCCATGTCCTATGCAGGCGACGTGCCATGAGGGGCCAGCACGACGAAGCGATCGCCGCGTGGCCGGACGGAAGACCATAGCTGGTCTCGGTGGCCAGCCCTTTGATTTTCAGCGAGGTCCAGTAGGGGCGGGGGGCATGGAAGGCGAGTTTGAACAGGCCGTTCACACCGTTCACGCTGAATAGTACAAGTGCAAGGTCGATGCCTGCCTCGACGCTGATGCACCAGTACACAAGCGGTACCAGGGCGACGAAGAAGTCCTCGGTGCCAAGGAACGAGAGCACTTTCATGACGGGCGCAAGCCAGGCGAATTGCTGAAGCCACATGTCGACGTGCAGCCCCCATTGCAGGATGGGACCGGGAACAAATGTCATGCAGACGCCTCCTTGTCGTACCGTAGTCTGGTCCGTTGACAGCCTGAGCCAGTCCGGCGCGGGCGCAAGGTCCAAAGATACTGGAGGCGGCCCTCGATCTTCGCCTGAAGGTTCTGGTAGTTACGCATGGACTTCTCGACGACATCTCGGCCGGACGTGGCAAGCAAGTGGTGCTGCTCCAGCCGTGTCAGTTCTTCGTTTGTCAGCTGCAGCCCGACGCTCGATCCCAAGCTCTGTCTCGCGCGCGTGCTCCGGGTGTGTGAGCGTGCGTGGGAACTTGGAGATGATACTACCCGAGGAAATCGCCGTGCATGTCGTTGCTGTGCAGGATCGTGAACCGCTTCGTGGTACCCATGACGACCCCCCCGTAAAGAATGGCGGTGACAAACTTTTGGGACATTCTCGGGGAAAGGAGCTCTGTGTCAAGCGCGTGCCACTGTCTATGCGGGCTCGTCATTCGATGTACTCGTCGCGCGTCACGTGACCATTGCCACGGGCGCCGAGCTGCGTACTATTGACCAAAAGCAATGGAGGCGACCGTGGCGACGATACAGGACTTTGAGCAACTCGACATCAGGACGGGGACGATCACCGCGTGCGATCCGTTTCCCGAGGCCCGCAAGCCCGCGTACAAGCTGACCATCGACTTTGGGCCCGACCTTGGCGTCAAGCGTTCGAGCGCACAGATCACGACCTTCTACGCGCCGGAGCAGCTTGTCGGGCGGCAGGTGCTGGGGGTCGTCAACTTCCCCAGCCGTCTCGTGGCGGGGTTCCCGTCAGAAGTGCTGGTTCTCGGTGTCTATGCTCCCGAGGGCGTGGTGCTGGTCGGTGCAGACCGCCCAGTGCCCGACGGGCTCAGGCTCGGCTGATCCGGAGGTATTGCGCCTCGGCGCGCGGCACCTATCATGAGAGAGAACCTCAACCAGGAGGCAACCATGGACGAAGACAGAAAGGCCTTCTACATCGGGACCGAGGTGGACCCGGTGACGGGTCAGGCGGGAGTCCCTGTCCTGTATCCGAACAAGGACCTGACAACGCACGGCGTCATCGTCGGCATGACCGGGTCCGGCAAGACGGGTCTATCCATCGACCTCATCGAAGAGGCCCTGATAGATGGCGTCCCTGTCATTGCCATCGACCCCAAGGGTGATCTGGGCAACCTCCTCCTGACATTTCCGGGCCTGAGCACCGCGGAGTTCCAGCCGTGGGTGGATTCGGCTGAAGCCGGGCGAAAAGGACTGACGGTGGAGCAGGCGGCTCTCGAAACGGCAGCAACATGGCAGAAGGGTCTGGCTTCGTCAGGGATTGCGCCGGAACGGATCGCGCAACTGAAGGCGAAGGCCGATTTTGTCATCTTCACGCCGGGGTCGACTGCAGGTATCCCGGTTTCAGTCCTGCAGAGCTTCCGAAGGCCTGTGGCGGATCTCGGCGACGAGGAGACACAGGAAAAAGTCAAAGGTGTCACCTCCGCCCTCCTTGGTCTCGTGGGCATCGACGCCGACCCAGTTCGCAGCCGCGAGCACATCCTCATCAGCTCCATCATTAATGATACGTGGGGTAAGGGCATGGACCTGACCCTGCCAGACCTCATCGTGCAACTGCAGAACCCGCCGTTCGAGAAGCTTGGCGTCTTCGAGGTGGATACCTTCTTTCCGCCGAGAGAACGGCTGGACCTTGCCATGCGCATCAACGGACTCATCGCTTCCCCCTCCTTCCAGTCCTGGTTGAACGGCGCTCCGCTGGATGTCGAGAGGTTCTTTCGCGCACCGGACGGCAGGCCGCGTTGCAGCATCTTCGCCATTGCACACCTGTCTGACGTGGAGCGCATGTTCTTCGTGACGCTCCTGCTTCAGGAGGTTCTTGCCTGGATGCGTCTTCAGCAGGGGACCGATTCCCTGCGTGCCCTCCTGTACTTTGACGAGGTGTTCGGGTACTTCCCGCCGTATCCATTCAATCCACCCTCCAAGGTGCCCCTGCTCACCCTGATGAAGCAGGCGCGCGCCTTCGGACTTGGCGTGCTGCTCGCGACGCAGAACCCAGTGGACATCGACTACAAGGGCCTCAGCAACGCGGGTACCTGGATTATCGGCAAACTGCAGCAGGACGGCGACCGCGAACGTGTCCTTGGTGGTCTCGAGGGAGCGCTGCAGGAAGGAGGCGGCACACTCGACAGGGCGTGGTTCAGCAGTATCCTGGGCAGTCTCAAGCCGCGTCAGTTCCTGTTGCACAACGTCCATACCGCGAGGCATGTCGTGGTGCAGTCGCGCTTTGCGATGAGCTATCTGCGCGGGCCCCTCACCAAGGCCCAGATCGGTCAGCTGATGGTGTCACGGAAGATCGAGTTCGAGCATGTCACGCTCGAGGCACTGCCGACGTCGGGACCGTCGCGATATCTGCCCGCGTTTCCCGACGGCGTCCCGGTCCAGTTCGCTCCTGTCCCAGCGGGGACCACGCTCGACCCATACGTGTTCGGGGAGGCGGACGTAGTGTACGAGGACAAGACGATTGGAGCATTCGTGCAGGAGCATCTGCTGCTTTCCGCCCCGGTTTCGCAATGGCCTACCGTCGACTGGACCACGGCGGAGCAGCTGCCGGAAAATGCCACGTGGTGGGACAACGCTCCCGAGGGTGTGCTGTTCGAAGAGGTGCCCACGGACCTGCAGAAACCGGCGTCCTGGAAGACCCTCACGGCGCGGTTCAAGGACGCTCTGAAGGTCCGACCACTCACATTGCTGACGAGCAAGCCGTATAAGATCACGCAGCAGGATGGCGAAACGGAAGTCCAGTTCATGGTGCGGCTGGGCATCCTGTCCGCTCCCGATATCACCGGAGCCGTAAACAAGGTGCAGGATAAGCTGCAGGAGAAGCAGCGCAAGCTACAGGAAGACCTGACCGAGGCGCAGCAGCGGCTCAACATCGCGCAGATGGAGGCGCGCAACCGCAGCTCGACGGCGACCATGCAGACGGCGGAGGCGTTCCTGGGTCTGCTGGTGGGACATAAACGCAGCTTCACGGCTGGCGCCCGGACGCGGGGAACAGCCCAGACGTTACAGGAGAAAGCCAAGGACCTCCAGCAGAAGGTGAACGACCTTCAGCAGCAGCTGGCGGTGCTGGCGGCGCAGACGCAGGCGACCGTGATGGCAGAGGAACAAGCTGCCAGGGCGAAGTATCGTGCGGTGGAAGCCAAATTGCTGCGGCCGAAGGTGAGCAACATCATCGTCAAGCGGGTTGGCGTGGTCTTTCGCTAGATGCTGGAGCGTTTCCACTGCTAAATCTGCCCGGACCCACACTTGATGGGACCGGGCAGACGCTTTACGCGGAGACCCGTGGCAATTCAGGACGGTTGGTTTGCCAGTGCGTCGGCGACTGCAGTGACGAGGTCCTGCATGTGATACGGCTTCTGTACGTAGCCGACCATGCCTGCATCGAGGGTGTCCTGCGCATGTCCATCCAGACCGTAGCCCGTCGACAGGATGGCGCGCACGTCGGGGTCGATGGCCTTGAGGGCTTTGAAACATTCCTGACCATCTTTGCCGGGCATGACCATGTCGATGATGACGAGGTCGGTTTCGTGGGGATGCGCGCGGTACCATGTGACCGCCTCCGTGGTACCGGCGGCGGTGACGACGTCATACCCTGCCCGGTGCAGCATCTCGCTCGCCAATTTGCGGACGACTTCTTCGTCGTCGACGACCAGGATGCGCCCGTGTCCCTTCCTTGGGGGTTCGGCAGCGTGCGCAGTCGCGGGGACGACGTCGGTCGCCGGGACAGACACGGTAAACGTGGTCCCCTTGTCTATCTCGCTCTCGACGTCGATGAATCCCTGGTGAGCCTTGACGATGCCATAGGCCATGGCTAGTCCCATACCCGTACCCTGCTCCGCCTCCTTCGTCGTAAAGAATGGCTCGAAGATGCGGCGGAGATTCTTCTTCTCGATACCGACACCGGTATCTGAGACGGACAGCGCGACAAACACGCCTGGCTCCGCTCCGGGGTGTGCCATGAGCTGTTCGGCGTCGAGGAGTTGACGCCATGTCCGGAACGTCAGGCTCCCACCCTGCGGCATCGCGTCGCGCCCGTTGATGGCCAAGTTGAGGACGACTTGCTGGAGTTGTCCGGGATCTCCCAGGACGGTTGCCTGGTTCGTATCGAAGTGTTCGGTCACACTGATGTTCTTGTTGACCGTTCGGGTGAGAAGCGACACGACTTCGAGGATGGTGCCGTTGAGGTCGACGGTGGTGTTCTGGCGTTTGCCCCGCCTCGCGAAGCTTAGCAGCTGTTTAGTGAGCTCGGCAGCTCGCTCGGCCGCCTGCTGGATGACGTGCAGTCCCTCCTGCATGGTACTCCCCGGAGCGGCGTCCGGCTCCAGCATGTTGGCATACCCCAGGATGCCTGTCAGGATGTTGTTGAAATCGTGGGCGACACCGCCGGCCAGGAGTCCGATCCCTTCCAGCTTCTGGGACTGGCGCAACTGCTCCTCGAGAGCAGCCTCCTGTGTGATGTCACGCCCGACGTAGGTATAGTTTGCAACCTCGTCGCCGGGGCCTCGGACGGGACTGACCGTCAAGTCGAGTTCCACTAGGCTTCCATCCTTGCGAACGCTGGTGATTTTCTTCTTCCAGTTGTCATAGGTGGTCAGGTGCTCTTGTGCGCGCCGTTCGAGAGGGACAGCGACCTCGTCGCCCAGAAGCCCCCGGATATTGCGCCCTCTGCTTTCCACGTCCGGGAACCCGGTCGCGTGTTCGAATGCAGGGTTGATGTAGGTGACGACGCCGTCGGGATCGGTGATGGCGATGGCCTCGGTGGCCTGGTCGATGGCGGTTGCCAGGCGAAGCGCCCTGGCCTCGGCCCGTTCGCGCCGGACATCATTGATCGCAAGAAAGACGATACCCAGCACCAGCAGCAACATGACCACGATGGTGACGACGACAAGCCCACGGTCGGTGTCGAGGATGGTGACGGGGCGGTTGATCACCATAGTCCCCACAGGAAGCCTGGACACCGGAATGCCGAAGGCATCCAGCTTGTTCCAGTCGAACGCAACGCGCGTCGACTGCCTGGTCACTACTGGGATTGAACCGGCCGGCTCACCGGCCAGGATGCGCACGGCGAGTTCGCCCGCTTTTGCACCCTCCAGCTGAGGGCTCGTGAGCACGCCGCCGACGATGCCTTGCCCCAGGCCTTGTTCATAGATGCCGTAAATCGGGAGTGCCGTGTGCCGGGCAAGTTCAGCGGTGAATGCCGGTATGTCTATGAACACACCGTCGCGGTCACGGATGAACGGGGCAGCCAGGATGATCGTGTTCCTTGGGAGTGCTGAGGCGGTAGCCATGATCTGCTGAATCGTCGTGTCCGGTGAAAACGTGAAACTGGCACGGTCCTGAAACTCCGGGATGACGCTCTTGATGGTTCGGCGAATAGCAAGACCTGTCTCAGTGAAGTCGGTGATGACGTAGACACCGGTGGCGTGCGCATGCAGCTTGAGTGCCAGCGCGAGTGTCCCGGCGGGGTCGATCTCCTCGACCACGCCGGTGACATCCTTCGCTCCCCTGAGCAGTGACGTCTGATAGTCGTTGATGCCGCAGAACACAAGGGGTACGCCGGCAAACAGACTGCTGCGGTGGTCCAGTGCAAACTCCAGCGCCGGGTTGTCAGTGACGATCAGGACGTCTGGTTTGCTGGCACCGTAGCGGGTCTGCAGCAACCTTTCGACCTGATCGTGGTTCTGCTGTGAGGGGAACCTGCGCCAGTCTAGGTACTCCGCAGAGAGCTGGATGGATGACGGTGAGTCGTCGAGGACACTGCGGATCCCTGCGACCTCACCGTCCGTCCATGAGTAGCCCTGGTGATAGGAGTTGAGGACGAGGACGCTGCTGGGAGGCGCTGCGACAGCAGCTGGCGGAATCCCCAGCATTGCTGCAACAACTGCAGCTAGAACGAGCAGTATGACCAAACGGGATGCCTTCACGCGTATTCCTCCGAGCTACCATCGCCAGGGAACGAACAGCGACATACAACCATTGTGACGCTCAGGCTCTGCTATTCAAGAGGGACGTTGCCTGGCGAGAGCTGCTGCAAGTCCTTCGATGTCATATGATTCCGTGAGGATGCCTTCGAACTGGTGGCTTTTGTGGCCTGCAATGACAGCATCCGGCAACCTGTCGACGTCAGGCATCAGTGCCGAGGATGGACGGCTGGTTGGCGAGGGAGGCGAGGACCGACGTCAGTTCAGCAAAGCTGTAGGGCTTTTCCAGGACGGCGTCGAACTGGTAGGAACGATACTGAGCCATGACGGGGTCGTTCGCGTAGCCGCTCGAGGCGATGAGGCGCGCCGTCGTGCGCTGGGCGCGGAGGGCTACAACCGCCTCTTCGCCACCCATGCCGCCGGGAATCGTCAGGTCCATGAGGATGACGCTGAAAGGATGGCCGACTGCACAGGCCTCTGCATCCGCACGAAGTGCGCTGGCCCCGTCAGGGACAGCCTCCGCCTCATATCCGAGTTTCTTCAGCATCGCGACCGCTACCTGTCGCACCGTGAGTTCGTCGTCCATGACCAGGACGCGGCCATGTCCGCTGAACTGGGGCGCTGTCTCACACGACTGTCGGGAGGGACTGGCACGGGCAGCCGGCAGGAAGATCGAGAAGGTCGTGCCGGCACCCGGTGTCGAGGTAGCACCGATGTATCCGTCATGCTTGTGGACGACGGCATAGGATGTCGCCAGGCCAAGGCCGCTGCCGCGACGCTTCGTACTGAAGAAAGGATCGAAGATTCTGCGAAGGTCCGTCTCGGCGATCCCTACACCGGTGTCGCTGAGGTCGATGCGGACATAGTCGCCTGGAGCCAGGTCCGGGTACGCGCCGTCGTCTACGGTGATGTTGCGTGCAACGACGGAAATCGTTCCTCCGGCAGGCATCGCCTCGTCAGCGTTGATGACCATGTTGGAGAAGACCTGAGACAGTTGCCCTTTGTCGACGCTTGCCCACCACAGATCCGTGGGCAGGTCGAAACAAGCTGAAACGTCAGAACCGCGCAAGGCGAAGGTGACAGCTTCCCGCAGGATGTGAGCAAGGTCCTGGACGGAACGGACGGGAGCCCCTCCCTTGGCGAAGGTCAGCAGCTGCTGCGTCAGCCCGCGGGCCTGGAGGACCTCCCGCTCGGCTTCCTCGAGGAGTTCGTGGGAGTGGTCCGTGTCATCCTCGATGCGTGCGAGGTTGATGTTGCCGATGATGCCGGTCAGCATGTTGTTGAAGTCATGGGCGATGCCTCCTGCAAGGACGCCCAGCGACTCCAGCTTTTCCATCCGCTGAAGCTC
>Ga0209539_1001280_pt1 | contig 13704 bp, 11 predicted proteins | sample BarGraNGADG00312_2_FD_184499 | JGI IMG/M metagenome (GOLD analysis project Ga0209539, IMG submission 184499) | Arctic peat soil microbial communities from Barrow, Alaska - Barrow Graham LP Ref core NGADG0011-312 (SPAdes) (version 2) | ecosystem: Environmental > Terrestrial > Soil > Wetlands >... | reverse complement strand
TACGAGTGCGAGGACTTCCAGAAGACGGCGGCCACCTGGAAGGTCACCGGCTCCGACGGTTGGAACACCGGCGCCCAGGTTCGACCTGCCGACGTCGAGGCCGGCATATCGACGAGCCTGTACGTCATCCCCACCGTCGCCGGAACCTACCAGGTGACCGACTCGTCTCCGGGGTTCGAGTCGATGAGCACCACCATCACCGTGACCGAGTAGCAGCCCACCCGATCCGCTGCTGGTGGCAGGGTCCGTCCCCAGCAGCGGATCGGCGGCACTGCCCGCCCGTCCCCGTCGGACCCAGAAATTTACGTCACGTGAGGTGAGGAATGTTCGGTAGCCGCAGGTCCGAGGACCACCAAGCAGCGCACGCAGCCCGAGTCGCGGGTCCGGCGCCCGTCGTCATTGCCGACCGAGCCCTGGAGGACGGGATGCTCTCGCGCCGCAACCTGCTGCTCACACTCGGTGTCGCCGGTGTCGCGGCCGCGGGCAGCTCGCTCGGACTGGTCGCCTACGCAGATGATGCCGAGGCGTTGCGCGCCCTGGCCGATCCGGGCCAGGAGCATCAGTGGTGCCGGGTGGTGGACCTGCGCAAGTGCACCGGTGAGCGCAAGTGCGTCAGCTCCTGCCAGACCCGTCACGGGCTGCCCCCCGAGCAGACCTGGATGCGGGTGCTGTCCTGGCAGGACGATGCCGGCAAGGAGTTCTTCATGCCGGTGCCCTGCCAGATGTGCGAGGACGCCCCCTGCATCAGCGTCTGCCCGGTCAGCGCCACGTTCCACGATCCGCAGGGCGTCGTTCTGGTCGACCAAAACCAATGCATCGGCTCCCGGGCCTGCATGGCGGCATGTCCGTACGAGGCCCGCTACTTCAACTGGAACCCTCCGGCGCCGACGAATCGGATGCCGGCGCCGTCGCCGAGCACCCCGCAGTTTCCCTCCAACCAGATCGGGACGGTCGGCAAGTGCGTGCTGTGCGCTGATCGAATCCCGTACAGCAACGAGCTCCCGTCGTGCGTGGAGGCCTGCCCCAGGGGAGTCCACTACATCGGCGACTTCGTCACCGACGTCGCCGTCAACGGCAGGACGACGGTTCGTCTGTCGACGTTCCTGCGTGAGAACAATGCGGTCCGGTTCAGGGAGGAGCTCGGGACGAACCCGCGCACGTTCTACATCCTCGGCAATGGTCAGTCCCTCGGTGGACCGGCGGAGGGCGTCAAGTGAGCACCGAGGCCGCGCCGGCCGTGGAGCCGGTGGACACCACCGCACTTGTCGAGACCGCGATGCGGTCGTTGCGTCCGGCCAGCTGGCGATTCCGGATCGCCATAGCCGTCCTGTCCGTCATCGTCACCGTCGGGCTGGTCGCGTGGGTCGTCCAGCTACGCCAGGGGATGGGTGTGGCCGGGTACTCGGACCGGTCGTTCTGGGCGATCTACATCGCGGACGTGGTGGCCTTCATCGGCTTCAGCTACGGCGGCGCCGTCGTGTCGGCCATCCTGCTGCTCACCGGGGCCCACTGGCGGGCGCCCTTGGCCCGACTGGCGGAGGGAATGGCGTTGGTGACCGTGGCGATCGGTGCTGCCTTCGTGATCCCGCACCTAGGACGGCCCGACCGGCTGATCGGGATGCTGACGCAGCCGAACGTGGCCTCTCCGGTCTTCTGGGACTTGGTCGCGATCCTGACGTACTCGTTCGTGACCCTGATCTTCTTCCTGCTCCCCCTGGTCCCGGACACGGCGATCCTGCGGGGAGCACATCCCGACGAAATGGGCGGGGCACGCCTGAAGCTCTATCGCCTCATCTCGCGGGACTGGTCCGGATCAGGAAACCAGCGCCGTGTGCTGCGCTCAGCACTGCTGGTCGTGGCCATCGTCATCATCCCGCTGGCGGTCTCCGTGCACTCCGTGCTGGCATGGGCCTTCGCTCTGGTCAGCCGGCCTGGGTGGCACGAAAGCATCTGGGCGCCCTACTTCGTCATCGCTGCGCTCTACTCGGGCGTCGCCCTCGTGATCATCGTGGTTGCGGCCTTCCGGCGCGGCTACGGCTTGGAGCACTTCATCACCGACACGCACATCGTGCGGCTGGGATACCTCATGGCCACGCTCGGGTCCATCTACCTCTACCTCACCTTTGCCGACCTCCTTCCAAGTGCCTATGTCGGCGAGGAGGGAGCCACCGAGATCATCCACGGGATGCTCGTCGGCGAGGTCGCCCCCTGGTTCTGGCTCTTCGTCGTGGCCGGCATGATCCTGCCGATCCTCTTCGTCGCGCTGCCCTGGACCCGGAAGCCCGTCTTCCAGGTGGTCTCCGCCACGCTGGTGGTGATCGCGATGTGGATCAAGCGGGTGATCATGGTCGTCGAAACCGCCGGGTATGACCAGCTCAGCGGCACCTTCGGCGAGATGTTCCACTTCACCTGGGTCTCGGCGAGCATCACCCTGGCTGGCGCCGCCGCCATCCCGCTGCTCCTCATGCTGATCTTCCGGGTCGTTCCGCTGCTGGCCATCGACGAGATCGCCGAGGTAGCCGGTGCGCCGATCACCCCCGCACCGACCCAAGGATCGGCCGGCGCGTCGCGGCACCCGACCGCGATCGTCGGGGCCGGCCTCCTCCTCGCCGCACTGGCCGGCGCGGCGATCCTCACGGCTCCGCCCGCGCAGGCCGACGACCTCGTCACCGAGCCGGCGGTGATGTCGCTGACAGCCACCGCGGAGGGGCCCCAGGTCAGCGTGACGGCAACCCTCACTCAGGCAGGGCAGCCGGTTTCCGGCGCCCCGGTGACCTTCTACCAGAGCACGACCATGTTCGCGCCCGGGACGAACAAGGTGCCCATGGGCAAGGCGATGACCGGTCCGGACGGAGTCGCGAGCGCCTCGTACTTCTCCACCGAACAGGGGCAGATGGAAGTGTCCGCCACGTACTACGCCGCCATCGACGCCGAGCCCGTCACCGCGCAGACCTCAGTAGACGTGACCCAGGGCGTCGACGCATACCGACCGCCAACCCCGAAGCTCCTCGCCCCGGTCGGCCAGGTGCTGGTCAAGAGCATCTTCGTCCTCGTGGTGATCGTGATCGTGCTGGTCATCGCCCAGCTCGTGCGCGTTCGCCGTGTCACGCGGCCGGGGGCTGGTGGCGCCGTCGGCTGACCCAAGCCAGCCGACCCGACGGATGGCGCGGATCGCGCCGTCTAGCCCTCGCCTCTCGTCGCCTCGATGAGCCGGCTACTGCACGCGGCCTCGAGTCAACGCCGCACTCGCTGCCGTCTGGTCGGTTGCCAGTCTCCGGACGCCCACCGGCCTCGCTCGTCGCCGCGGACGCGTGAGTTCGTCGTCCAGGCCGTTCCTCCCGCGCCACCGAAAGAACCCGGCGTTGCCAGTCACAGGGACCCGTCGTCGCGAACAGCCGCGGGGTGATCCACCACGGGCGTGTAGACCTGCACGAGGAGGTCCGCTGGATCGCCGCGCGGACGAACCACCGCGGCCTGACCGGATCGCTCGGCGAGGGACTCGTGGGCGTCGACGTGTTCATCGGCGTCTCGGCACCCGACCTGCTCACCCAGGCAGACATCGAGGCCATGGCACCCGGCGCGATCGTGTCCGCGGGGGCCAACCCCGTCTCCGGATTCGAGCCTGAGATCGCCGCAATGGACGCCGCCGTCGTCGCCACCGGGCGCTCCGACTTGGCCAACCAGATCAACAATGTCCTGGCCTCTCGCTGGGTCTTCCGCGGACTCCTCGACGCCCACTCCCACCGGGTCACCGACGACATGCTCCTCGCGGCCGCTCCCGCCCGCTCCGCCGTCGGCACGCCCGAGGAGCTCAACGCGACGTACATCGTTCCGAGCGTCGTCAACCCCACCGTGACCACCGAGGACGCCCGGGCCGTGCAGGCCGCCGCCGTTCGCGCTCCTCACCGAGACCGCCGGCCGACGGCGACGGGCGGACCTTGCGCGGCACCGGGGCGCTCTGCTCTTCACACATCCCCGAAGGAGACGACGAATGAGGATCGAGGGCCGCGCCCTGCGGCTGAGCGTCATTGTCGGAGAGCGCGACCAGGCGCAGCTCCGGGCCCTGTAAGCCGAAATCGTTCACCGCGCCAAGGTCGCGGGCCTGGCCGACGCATCCGTCGTCCGCGGCATCGCCCCCTACGGCATCCCTGCCACCTACGCACCAGGGGCATCCCGAACCTGAACGAGAACCTGCCCAGAGCGATCGTCGTCATCGACGCCGAAGACCGCGTCCGGACGTTCTTGCCCGAGCTCGACGAACCGGTCCACGAGGGCCTCCTCACCATCGAGAAGGTCGACGTCGTCCGATACGCACCCAACGCAGTCGAGCATCCCTGAGCCGGCCACCTCCCCGCTCATCGCCGGATACGCGACCTCCAGACAGCTCACCGTTCCGCGCCACCAGGGCCGTGTCATCCTCGGGGCTCCACCGCTTGGACCGAGTTCGCGGCGGCGGCGCCCCGGGTGGCTCGGGCCCCGCCGGCCTGGCGCCGACCGAAGTCCTCACCGCGGTACAGTTGGCCAACCTCCTCGTCACCCCGGCGGACCTCGACGATCACTGGCAAACCGACGACACGCCGTTCGGTGATCGGCCCAACGGCCAGCGCGGCGTCGTCCTGGAAGACCCGGTGGCCCAGCTGCCGACCCCCGCCTTCTGCGAGGACGCCAGCGCGGAGGCCTGGGCCGCAAACCTGCAGTGGCAGGCATTCACTCAGCTCATCGAGTACTTGGACGTTCTCACCTCGGAGAGGGCAGGACACGGCCTCGTCGTGCAAGAGGGCCTGCTCTCCAGCCACGCCCTGCGCGACGACGTCGCCGCCTGTTTCGGTGGCCCCACCGACCTCGGGTACGCCACCTGGACGAGCAAGGAACCCGACCTCGGCGACGTCGGCGATGACCGCAACGCCTCCCGCGACGTCCTCGTGGGTCACGATGGCAGACAGACCTCTTCGCGGAGCGGGGAACCGCACTCCTCCCGCGAATGGGCGCTCCCCAGAACGATGACGATAACGTTCCACAACAGGGCATCCCGAACGTTGAGATCGGCACGAAACTTGTCCGCCGATCGCTCATGCACAGTCGCGACGGCCCGCCCACCAGCCTCGATGACCTCATCGAGGATCACGCCGCACACAGCACCCAGGACTCGGCGATCACCCGATCGGCGATACGGGGGTGTAGAGCACGACGCGACACCAAGTCCACCCGACGGCCAAAGATGGCCGACACTCATCGGCAAAAGGTCCTCGATCTCCCAACCAAGTCGCTTCCGTGGCGCCAAGACGTACGTGATGTCAATGTCGCCAGCGCCGGTGGCCTCCCCCGAGCGACCGAACCGAACACCGCCAACTCGGCGATGCCGGGAGGGCTCGCCGCGATCAGTCAGTGGGAAGCGAACCGAGCCACAGCGGTGCTGTCCGGGAACACGCCACGCCACACCCAGAATGGCTACATCTTTGGCCGCATGGAGCCCTGCAGACAGGCCGAGCCGCAACTACGAACGGGGCCCTGAACTGCGATGATCCTGTCGGGCTGGCGGGATTGAGCCCTTAACGGTCCCGCCGTGCTCTGAGGTGGAGCCATGAGCCAGTACGCCCCGATGCAGAAGCGGCGAGATTCCGCCGATTCCCAGGACTGAGACGCCCGACCTGGAGGAACTCGCAGCCAGGCTTGACATCAGTCTCGGGAGCCACTTGATGTCAAACGATGTGAACGGCCCGATAACCCAAGATGATCAGGCCTTTGACCTGCGCGAATACGTCGGGCTGACAGGATTTGAACCTGCGACCCCTTGACCCCCAGAAGACCGCGACCAGTCCGCTGACGTCGGCACAAGTCTCTGATCAGCACCTCCGCTTCGTGACCGGCACGGGCCGACGACCGTCGACGGCGCTGAACCGGGCGGGTTTGGTGTCAATCGTGGTGTCAGCCTTCCCTTCAGAAGTGGTGTCAAGAGACCAAGACGGAGCCGCAGGATCCCGGAGGACGCCCGGCGTCGGCGTCGGTCCAAGACCCTGGCCACCGCGAGCACGGACCGGCTCCTCCACCACGCCCACATCTGCCAGACCAGCGGGGAGTCCGTCCATCTCCCAAGCCCTGACCGGATAGGGGGTGAAGTCCTTGACCTGACCCACGCGACCCTGTGATGGCCAACCCCGGGCAGGTTTTTCATGACCGACCCTGGGCACCACCCAATGGCCCTTGTCATTGGTACGACCCATCGAGCACGGAGAGTGATTGTCCAGACAGTCATATGAACGCTATAGTGGTCATATGCGATTTGGCGTAGCCTTCGGGGGCTTGATTCCGGGTGCGCGTGGGGAGGTGCTTGCCGCGCTGCTGCGCACGGGTGCTCCGATGACAGGTCGGCAGGTACACGCACTCGTCAGCGACCAGTTCAGCCTGTGGTCTGTCCAGCAGGCCCTCGCCTCTCTCGTCGGGCTCGGCGTGGTTGAGAGCCAGACTGTCGGCCGCGCGATGATCCATGCGATCAACGAAGACCACTACGCGATCCAGCCTCTGCGCGTCCTTCTCGATCCCTTTGCAGCACTCCAGGACGCAATCCGGGGCGCGGTCGGCTCGAGCGTCAACACGGTGATCCTGTTCGGCTCGGTGGCGCGCGGCGAGGCCATAGCCGACAGCGACGTCGACCTGGTCGTCCTCGCACCCCCGGACTGGGACGGCCGATCGGAACTCCAGGACTTGGTCCGAGCCCGGCTCGGCAACGACTGCGATGTCCTGGTGTTCACGCCCGAGGAGTTCAGCCGGCTCGCGGCCAGCGACGATGAGCCAGTCGTGTCTGAGATCCTCGCCGACGGGGTTGTTCTTCTCGGTTCGCTCCCACAGGCCAAGGCTGGCGTGGCTTGATGGCAACGCTCGTACAGCGCAATCACGCTCGAAGCTTCCTGAAGAAGGCCGAGGAGTACCTGGCCTCCGCCGAAGCCAATCTGGCCGCCGAGCGCCCTACCGTTGCCGCGGGTGATGCGATCCACGCCGGCATCTGCGCCAAGGACGCCATCGTCACAGAACTCACCGGGACGACCACCAAGGGCAAGGACCACGCACTCGCTGCGAAAGAACTCAGGCAGGCGCTGGGTCAGCGACCGGACGCCGCCAGCGCGGAAAAGGGGCTGCGTGAACTGATCTTGAGCAAGGCCGACGTCGAGTACGGCGTCACGCTCATCCCTGCCGTGAAGGCTGAGGCGCTCGTCCGACGAGCCCGAAGCCTCGTCGAACTCGCCGTCCGCATCGTCCGCCTGAACGGGTGACCCCTACCGTCCTGACCCGGTCCGCGGCCGCCGGAGGGGTCCCCGGGCTGATCCTCGTGGCCACCACCTGCTACCGGGTCAGGCATCGAGGCCGGCGTCCAAGGGTGGGATTGCCCCAGGTCCGCCGCGTTATCGACATCACCAGCCACCACCCGGCGCGGTTGGCCGGGAAGGCGTGCGCCTTGGCGCCGATCTGGACCCTGCGACCGGTAAAGGGGTCTCCTGGTGTCAAGTGCTGGTGTCAGACGCCGGGAGACGCTCACACATCCACCGGCATGGAAAGCACACCAAGCCGCTGACCTGCGGCTTCATCCTGTCGGGCTGACAGGATTCGAACCCACGACCCCTTGACCCCCAGGCCACCGGGTCTCCTGCTGTGCTGTGCTGGCAGGGCCGGTCTCGTGCGGTTCCGGCCGCTGACTCGTGCCCGTTCGTGATGCGCTGTGACGGGCTGTAACGGCCGGTCTGTGAGAGGGGCTGTGAGAGCGCCAAGCCCTGATCACCCCACCTTGAGCCACGAGCCGCAGCCCTCGGATTCGAAGCCCTCGCCGTCGTTGAGCGTGACCGTAATCCCGTCGGGTGCGAACGTCACAAAGCCGTTGTCGATGATGCTGCCGTCTCCGTTCACGCGAGCCCAGTAGCACGCGTCCCATGACGTTCCCGTGGTCCGGTAGGTGCCCGCTGGGATGTCCGCTCCGACGACGTACTTGCCGCCGTAGATCGGGTGCTCGTCCTGACGGTCCGGGTTCGTCGCCTTGTCGGCCGCGTCCGCGTACTGTGCCGCGAGCGGGTGGGAGGGACACAGGGTGAGCGCGCCGCGGATCTCGGCCACCTGGCCCTCAGACATCACATGATTGGCACTCAACAGCACGTCGTCCGGCTGCACTGCCGCGCAAATCCCATAGAGAGTCGCCACGTCGTTGCCAGTGTGGCCCCAAGCGGTGTAGGCGGATTTCTCCAGATCAGTCGTAGGCACGACCGTAACGCGAGCCCCATCCAACCAAAGCGTCACGCACCGTCCGCCGTTGGCAGCCGTCCACGCTTGCGTGAAGTCGGCCGTCTCGCGCGGCACGCGCACCACGCCGCTACGGCCGCCGACGGTGGAGCACGAAAGGGTGACGTAGGTGACCGTCGGAGTCGGAGTCGGGGACGGCGTAGGGCTGGGCGACGAGATGGGCGACGGGCGCGCCGTGAGGCTGGCTGTGGTCGTGTCTGCGGTGGCCGGATTCTCCGCGGCACCGTCGGAACAAGCCCCGAGAGTTGCGACGGCGAGCGCCATTGCTGCGATTGCGTGCGCTCTGCTCATACCAGCGACGCTAGCCGTGAGCGCACCCCGGACGCGCGCCGTTCGTTGGTCGACCCCCGACGGTGGTCGTGATCTCGGTCAACCCTCCCGTGAGCTGGGAGTGTTGACCGGGGTCGGGTGCCGCGTGATCCCGGTCAACCCTTCCGGGTGCTGGCAGGGTTGACGGGGACGCGTGGCGCCACTCGCTGACGTGGATCTCGGTCAACCCTTGACCGGATCACGCGGCATCACACCCCGGACAACCTGCGAGGGTTGACTGGGGGCGTGCCGCCGCCGATCTCCACCCCATGGGGCAGGTCCCGGATCGTGGGGCCACCGTGTGGGTTGCGGGCGCGCAGGGCGTCCGTCAGCGCACTGACGCGAGCCGCGGGCCGTAAGCCCGGACATCCGCCGTGGCGAGCTACCGCTCCGGGAGCCGAGCGATCTCCTCCCTGAGTCCGGGATAGTTGCTGTCAACGGCGAGGACCCGCTCGAAGTCCTTCCGTGCCATCGCGAGCTTGCCCTCAGTGCGATAGGTGATGCCGCGCTCGACGTAGGCCCGGTTGCGGATCTCTTGTGAGCGTGACCTTACCCGGAGAGCTTCCCGAAAAGCCTCACGTGCCGACTCATAGAACCCTTGCTCGCGGAAGGCCACTGCGCGCTGGATCAACAGGTACGCGGTGGGTTCGTCCTCGTTGCTGAGTCCGTTCGTCATTTCGACGACGTCCTGCCAACGTCCCTGCTCGGAGTACAACTCCACGAGCGACACGGCCGCCACGGTGGTCGGGTTTTCCAGTTGCTCGACCACCTCGATGGCAGCGGCGATATCGCCAGTTGTTTGGAGAATCTCGGCGAGTAGCAGCATCAAGGAGTCGCGGTCGAGCGGGAGGTTTGCCGTTATCCCCTCAGCGACGCCGAGAACGATTTCGCGGCCGGGGAGGTACTTCGTGATGAAGGGGTCAGTTGAGGGGTCGAAGCCCGTCTCTGCGACAGATTCGAGAAGTTGCTTTGCCCGTGCGAGGTCGCCCGAAGGAATGGCACTCTGGATCGCCTCGAACACGGCCGCGATTGATCGTGCCTCTGGAATGCCGTTGGCGACCGCCACGGTCGCGGCTATGTCCCGATCCTTCACGAGCGCACGATGCAGAGCCTTCTCCCACCTCGGCGCGAACATCCCCGGTGTGGGCGCTGTTGGCTGCCTTGATGATGTCGCCGCTGGTGCAGCGGCAGTGCGTGGGGCTGATCCCCCCATCGCGGAGCTTTTCACGTACGACACGCCAGTCCCGGGGATTCCCACCGATTGCGTGACGCGCCCCCGTGTGTTGACGGACACCCCCGCACCTCTCGGTCCGACCCTCATGCTTGCGCTCGTTGGCGACACGGTGAAGCGGACTCCAGGCGCAATCTTGAAGGACTTGCGTGCGCGAAAACCCATCTTTGGAAACCTCCCCGGGTGACTTTGGAGTAACTACTCAGCAGCTTGTCGGCGCGCCTAGTTGATTGCGGCGTGTGACTGGTGATGCTGGTGGGGTGTCTGGGTCGCCGTCGTACGAGGAGCTTGCGGCGGAGAATGCTGAGTTGCGGGAGTTGAACCGGGTCCTGTCCGAGCGGCTTTCGGTGTTGGAGGCCCGGTTGCGGCAGACGCCGCGCAACTCGCACAAGCCGCCGAGCAGCGAGGGCTATGAGAAGCCGGCGCCCCGGTCGCGGCGGGAGCGCACCGAGCGTGAGAGCGGCGGGCAGCCGGGACATGAGGGCCGGACCCTGCGTCAGGTGAAGGATCCGGACGAGGTGCTGGTGCATCAGCCGGTGGCCTGTGCCGGGTGTGGACGCTCGTTGGCCGACGCGCCGGTGGTCTCGACCGAGGCCCGTCAGGTGTTCGACCTGCCTGTGATCGTGCTGAGGGTGGCCGAGCACCGCTTGGAGCACCGTCGGTGCGGTTGCGGGCAGGTCACGATGGCACCGGTCCCGGACGGGGTCGGGGCGCCGACCCAGTACGGGCCGGGAGTGCGGGCCTTGGCAAGCTACCTGCTGGCCGCCCAGCACCTGCCGTTGGCGCGCACCGCGGAGCTGCTCACCGAGTTGGTCGGTGCGCCGATCAGCCAGGGGTCGCTTGCGGGCTGGTACCTCGATGCCGCTGCCGGGCTGGAGCCGTTCCTGGACACCGTCATCGCGGGGTTGCGGGCCGCCCCGGTGCTCGGCGCGGACGAGACCGGTATCCGCCTCGACGGCGCTCTGGCCTGGGTGCACGCCGCGCGCACCGACGAACTGACCCTCTACACCGTCTCGGCGCGTCGAGGCGTCGAGGCGATGCGTGAAGCTGGGGTGCTGCCCGCGCTGAGCGCCGACACCGTGTTGGTGCATGACTTCTGGGCACCGTACTGGACCTTCCACGTCGCGCACGCCGTGTGCGGGGCTCATCTGGGACGCGAGCTGGCCGCCGCCGGCGAGGTTGACGGCCAAGCCGACTGGGCCGACGGCCTGGACCGGCTGCTGGCCGAGATCAACCGCACCACGATCGCGGCCCGCCGACTGGGCGCCGACGGCCTGGCCGAACCGCTGCTGGGCACCTACCGGCGTCGCTACGACGAGCTGATCACCGCCGGCTGGGCAGCCAACCCCGAACACCACCGCGGCGCCCGAGGTAGGACCCGACGGCCCAAACACGTCAACCTGCTCGACCGGCTCGATACCCACCGCGACGAGGTCCTGCGCTACGCCCACAACCTGAACGTTCCGTTCACGAACAACGGCAGCGAGCAAGACGTCCGACCCGTCAAGATCCGGATGAAGATCGCCGGCTGCCTCCGCACCATGTCCGGCGCCGAAGCGTTCTGCCGCCACCGCTCCTACCTCTCGACCGCCCGCAAACAAGGCCAGTCCACGTTCGCCGCCCTCCGCATGCTCCACCAGAACAGCCCCTGGATCCCAGCCGTCCCCGCCACCCCTGGCTAACCAGCTGAGTAGTTACCCGGCGAGAACCCCTGGAGGCGCGCAGAACCGAACCGGTGCGCCGCAATCGGACACCTGCGCGCCCTCCTCGTGCTGCTTCTCTCCGGGGCGGTCGCATTGGCCGTGCAGGGATGCGCTGGGCCAACCCACGATGTTGACGCCTCGGCCAGCCCGCAAGTGCTGGAGGAGAGCCCGCAGACGCCGGACGTGAGCTCGCAGGTGCCGGTGTACCGCTGGTGGAACGCCAGCCTGGGGGACTCCGTCGGCGTGGCGGACCATGAGTCCCAACTGTCGGCCGCCGCACTCACGGCGGCTGGGTATACCCGTGACTCCGCGCCCCAGTTCTACGTCTCCGTGGCGGACGGGGCCGCCGCGGACCAGGTCGCGGTGTACCGGTGGTGGAACAGCGGCGACGGGGACTGGGTCGACATCCCCGACGGTTCGATCGCGGATGCCGATCTCGAACCGGGCGGGTACTCCGACAAGACGTTCCAGTACTACGCCCACAGCACCGCGGCGACTGGGCGCGTGGCGCTCTACCGGTGGTGGAGCGACGCTGACCGCGACTGGATGACCGTGCGGCAGGGTCAGACACCAGACGCCACGCTTTCGGCCCTGGGTTACACCAACAGCACGTTGGTCGCCTTCGCGGACTGCCCCGACTGCGCCGAATTGCCGAACGATGCCAGACTGGCCGCGATCCACATCGACACCGACAGCGGGCAGCCGATCGCGTCCAGGGATGTCTGGATCGATGGGCAATTCGCGATGAGTGCGAGCCCCCTTCTGCCCGAGTGCGCGGACGTTGCCCCGGCTCCGATGAAGGTCAGGGGTCGCGGCAACTTCACCTGGACCCTGGAGAAGAAAGCCTACAACCTGAACCTGGAGAACAAATCGGATCTGTGCGGGTTGGGCAGCAGCAGGAAGTGGGCGCTGCTCGCCAATCACTACGACAGGTCGCTGCTCCGGACCTCGGCCGCGATGTACATGGCCTCCCTGTTGACCAACATGGCGTGGAACCCCCGCTCCGCTCCGGTCGACCTGTACGTCAACGGCACCTACCAGGGTTCGTACACCCTGATCGAGCGGGTGACCATCGCGTCGAACCGTATCGACGTCGACGAGTTGAAGGACAACCAGGGTGGTGTGAACGACAGCCCGCCCGAGGTCACGGGCGGCTACCTCCTGGAGTGGGACGTCCGCATGGGCAACGACAACGTGGTTGAGGTCGGCGGAAGTGGCCTTGTCGGGGTCAGGGAGCCCCAGGACGAGGCTGACGGTTCGGGCATCACCGAAACGCAACGAGCGTACATCGACCAGTTCCTGGGCGAGGCTGACGCCGCGCTCTTCGGCGAGAACTTCACGGACGACACCGAGGGTTGGCAGAAGTACATCGATGCCGGCTCCGCGGTGGACTACTTCCTTGCGATGGAGTTGACCAAACCCGAGGACGGAAACATGTTCTCCAGCGTCATGATGTACAAGGAGCGGGACACCGACCCGGCGGCGGGGGACCAGGGGAAGCTGTTCATGGGGCCGTTGTGGGACATGGACACCGCGATGGGCAACGAGGACGGTCCGGGTGCCCTGGCCTCGCCGACCGAGTGGTACGTGCGGTACGAACGCCCCGACGTGCCGCGGCAGTCGGACGTGACATGGTTCAACCGGCTGAATGAGGACCCTGATTTCCAAGCCATGGTGAGCGCGCGGTGGAAGGAGGTGTACCCCGACCTCCTGACCACGGACAGCTTCCTGGTCGAGCAGCAGGAACTCATCGCCGTTTCCGCTGCGGAGAACTTCGCGTTGTGGGACGCTTCGGAACGACTCGGGGACGTGCAGGTGGTCAAGGGTTCGTGGCCCGCCGAGGTCAGCTCCCTCCGCACGTGGCTACGCCAGCGCATCGACTGGATGAACACCCAGTACGGCACACAGCCGTAGTCCGGCCCGGCGGGTGAGCTGACCGCGGGAGGTCCACAGGTCCCAGATTCCGGGCCGCGGCACCTGCGATGATGCATGCAAACATCGGCAGCGCTGCAACTGGAGGTTCCCAATGGAGGGCGTGCAACTCCTCGATCTCGAGGGACGAAACCGTATCACCGTGTCCGTGAACGGACGAGGCATGGAGGTCTACGAGGGCCTCACGATTCTGCAGGCACTCCTCCAGGAGGGCGTGCACATCCCACACCTCTGTTACGACATCCG